>Ga0307372_10001197_pt1 | contig 45598 bp, 40 predicted proteins | sample OX1MG_FD_202533 | JGI IMG/M metagenome (GOLD analysis project Ga0307372, IMG submission 202533) | Soil microbial communities from Risofladan, Vaasa, Finland - OX-1 | ecosystem: Environmental > Terrestrial > Soil > Coastal area > Acid sulfate soil | place: Finland: Risofladan, Vaasa | collected...
GCTGTCGGACTGGGCCTCCAGGCAGCCCAGCGTCTGTCGGAGCCCGATCTGGTGCGCGAACGACTCGGCCGGTCGATCGACGATGTTGACGCCACCATCGCGGAGATTCGCACCACCATCTTCGAGCTGGGTGCCAGCGCACTACCGGGTGGGCTGCGCCAGGGGGTACTCGCCGTGGCCAACGAGCTAGCCCCGTCACTCGGGGCCCGTCCCGAGGTCTCCTTCTCGGGCGCCGTCGACAACACGGTGCCCCAAAACGTGGCCGATCATGTCCTGGCCGTCGTGCGCGAGTCATTGACCAACGCGGCCAAGCACTCGCACGGCCGGCGATTCGTCGTGGCCCTGAGCGTCGGTGATGAGTTGGAGCTCGTGGTCATCGATGACGGCGTCGGACTGGACCCTTCGGTGTCGCCCGTCGGTCACGGACTCGGCTTGGCCAACCTGCGCAGTCGGGCCGAGAAGCTCCAAGGGACGATGAGTGTCGAACCGGCCGAAGGTGGCGGCACCAAGGTGACATGGTGCGTACCGCTCTAGCAGTCACGTCGAGCTCCTGGGCCCGAAGGAGTTCGGATGACAGTTGCGACGTGCAGCGAGAGGGCATCGAGTGACTCGAGATGACGAGTGAAGGAGTTGAGAGGTGACCATCTATCAGACCGCCCACTACCAATTGAATTCCGAGGCCGTGGATCGGGTGAAGGCGGCCATCGCCGACTTCGTCGACTTCGTCAAGGCGAACGAACCGGGCACGAAGGTGTACGCCGCGTGGCAGCACAGGGGTGACCCGACGAAGTTCGTCCACCTGTTCGAGTTCGTCGACGAGGAGGCCCACCGACTCCACGGAGAGTCCGAGGCGATTGCCCTCTTCGAGTCCGTGTACCGCCCCGAGCTCGTGGGTGGGCCAGTCGAATTTACTGACTACGTCGTGGTCGCCACCAACCAGTAACTAGCCCTTCTTCGGCAGCGAGCGGGCGTAGCCCGTGCCCACCGTCACCCACTTCGCGAGCTCGCGTTTGGTGCGTAGGAACTCGTCGTCGACGCGGAGCCACCCCGGCATCGCTCGGCCTTGCATGACGGCCACGTGGGCGCGGCCCGACGCGACTAGTCGGTCGCTCTTGCTGGAATCCGCGCGGACCAGCACGCCGCCACGTCCACTTGCCGAGATGGCCATGTTCCCACCGATCAGGAACGCCAGACCGCCGAACATCCTCTTCTCGGTGAGGTCAGGGTCGGCCCCGATGAGCTCGCGAATCCGATTGGCCAATTCTTCGTCGTGGGCCACGGCTGACATCGTAGGTCTGCCCACCGGTCGTCGTTTCGGCTCGTCAACGCTCAGTCGAATGGTCGAGGACCGGAACTATCGAACGTCCGGCTACGTCACTCCACGCGGTCGCTCGACAGCGCGGGCTGCTCGCCGAGGAACTCGACCCACGCCTTCTTGGCGCACGGGTAGTGGACCGACGCCTCGACGAGACTCATGAAGGCCTCGATGTTGTGGTCGAATCGCCGATTCAGTTCTTCGTTGGCGAGACGGCCTTGATTGTCGAAGGCTTGGTCGGCTTGGGCGAGGGAAAACATATCGGGGTAGATCCTCGCGCCGAGATGCTCAAAAGGAATGCGTAGCGCCCACAGTCCGCGGTTGCCCCCGCTCATCGATGGCGAGGCCGACATCAAGAGTCCGTGGCGCTCGTTGAGTGGTTGCGGTGAGAAGCGCGACACCCAGTCGATCGCGTTCTTCAAGTGTCCCGGCATCGATGCGTTGTACTCCGGGGCGGAAATGACGAACGCGTCACACCGCTCCAATTGACGCCGGAACTCGACCGCTCCGGACGGATATCCGTCACGGGCTTGGTCGTCGCCGTTGAACGACGGTGCGTCGAAGTCGCGCATGAAGGCGCGATGCACGTGACCACCGTGGGACTCGAGCACGTTGGCCGCCAGCGCCGCGAGTCGTGTATTCAGCGACTCGGTACGCAGTGATGCCGAAAACACGAGAAAGTGAACCTCGGCGCCCTCACGTGCGTGGCTGCTCATAGGGTCTCCTTAGGAAATGTTCGAACTCGCACTGTAGGTGTCTCGCGTCCGCGTCATTCGGTCCTGTGGGGATCGTGATCCATGCTCCGCACGTGCAAGGCGCATCGTCGCGAGACCCCGCGTGCTCGATTCAGGACCGCTCGACTCTCGCGGCAACACCGCGCGTGAGCGAGCCGGTCACGCGATCAAGGGCGAGGCACCGCCCCCGGGTTGGCCATCAAGGGAACTGTCCTCGGGGGTCTCGTTGCATGTACCTGAGCGCCCAAGAGTCTGAACGGCGCGCGGCGCCGATCCTTACGTCGCGCCCGAATCCAGTCGCGCTTTGGCCTGAAGGGCCACCCTCATGTGAACAAAAGATTCGGTTTACGAATGGGGGTGGGAACGGTTATCCTTCGTGAGTTGTTTGATTGTTGATAATTGCGGAGTGGCACGCCGGTCCGCAATTAGGCGGGGGAGTCGTGGAGCCAAGACGCGAAAAGTTCGCAGTCACAGATCGTGCACAGGGGTGTGACGATGCACCACGCCGACGGGGCCACGCTGGTCGACGCTGGTCGCGTGCGGCCCTCGTCGCGGGGGTCGCCGCCATTGTGAGCTTCGCTCCCATTGTCGTGTCCGCAGGCACGAGTTCGGCGTCGTCAGACGAGACGGATTATCTCGCCTTTGGACCGCCGGCCGTCGGATCCAACGGGTCATATTCAGTGAGCACCACTTACGGCACCCCGTTCAGTCTCCCGGGTATCTCGGCTGGTACTCAGACTCCGAGCGGGACGTACACGATTGGCGCCAACACCGCCGGCTGCACCGTCGGTGCGAACGGCTCCGGGTTCGCCTACACCCACGTGGGCTCGTGCTCGATCACCGTCGTGGCGACCGGCGACCCGGACGACAGCTCTAACGGCGGTAACTCCGACGGTCACGAAGGTTCGGGAAACGACCCCGACACGGCGAGCGCCACATTGACCGTCACGGTTAATCCCGGCAAGCAAACCATCTCTGTGACGCCCCAGAGCGGATCGGTCGGTGCGACCCTACCTTTGGTGGCAACCGGGTATCTCGGAACCGGGGCCATCACCTTCTCCGTCGTCGGCGGGGGTACCGCCCCCGGATGTGCACTCAGCGGCCCCTCGGGGGTCAAGTCCACCGGCGCGGGTACCTGCCTCGTCACCGCCACGATCGCCGCGGATAGCGACTTCGCATCAGCAACGTCGGCGCCCGCGACGATGAGTTTTCTCAAACAGTCCCAGACGATCACGGTCGTGGCCAAGAGTGGAACAGTTGGCGTTCCGTTGGCCTTGAGCGCCACTGGCTATTCGGGCACGGGGGCCATCACCTTCGCCATCGTGAGCGGCGGTACCGCCTCGGGCTGCGCCGTCAACTCCACCCAACACCTAACGGTCACCGGTCCCGGAACCTGTCAAGTGACGGCAACGATCGCCGCCGACGGGTCCTACCTGTCGGCGACCTCCGCGCCGGGCACCATGACGATGGTCAACCCGCCGATACGTTTCGTCCTGCACGTCACCGCGTCGAGCGAGACCGTGGCGGCCGGTGATCCGGTGAATGAGACCAGCTCGGTCACCGGCGTGATGTCCGGCGATTCCGCCCATCTCAACTCCGTGTCGTACACCTACACCGGCACCGGAACGACCAACTACGGGCCGTCGGCCACCGTGCCCCAGGGCGCGGGGACGTATTCGGTCACCCCCTCGCACGCCAGCATCACGATTTCGCCCAGTGCCGACCAGGCCCACTACACGCAGATCCTCTACAACTCCGGAACGCTGACCATCACGGGCGCCAAGCTCACCGTCACCGCCACTGGGGGCAGCGTGGAGGCCGGCAAGCCGTTCCACCCCGGAGCGACCGTTTCGGACCTCCTGACCGGCGATAGTGCCTCGGTGACCTCGGCGACCTACACCTACACCGGCACCGCCGGAACCACCTACGGGCCGTCCACGAGGGCGCCCAGCGCCGCCGGCGCGTACACCGTGACACCCTCGAACGCTTCGGTGTCGGTGACGCCGAGTGGGCACCAGGGCTACTACACCGAGCCCTATAAGTACGTCGCGGGAACCCTCGTCATCACGCCCAAGCCAATCGTGATTCAGGTCAGCCCCCCGCAAATCAAGACAGTGACGATCAAGCCGTTCGCGGAGGGCTCGTATGCGCTGAGCAAGAAACTCCTGAAGCAAGTGCACCGACTCGCGCTCCAAGTGAAGAACGGTAAGTACCACGCGGTGCAGCTGCAGGCGTACACTGACAACGTCTTTACGGCGGCCTTCAACACGTTGCTCAACCAGAATCGTGCGGAAGCCGTGTCGCGTCAGCTGGCCAAGGATCTCAAGGCTTTAAAGGACACCGCGGTGACGATCACCATCGTCACTGGTATCTCAATCATCTTGGTGTCGTCGAACTCTTCGGCGAAGGGCCGCGCCGCCAACCGGCGCGTCGTGGCAACCCTCAAGGCGACCTGATACATCGTGCGGGGGGGGAACGGTCCGACGCGCGGTCGGCGCGGACTACAACGACGCGCACGAGCTGACGCGCTACTGGGCGCACTAGCCGTCGCCCTCGCGGTGCTGGGCCTAGGAGTTCCGGCGCACGCCGCGACGGCCTCGGGAGCGATACCGGGAACGATTTTCGTCACCAACCTGAACAAGAACACGGTCACGTCGATCAACCCGAAGTCCCACGTGATTCACGTCATCAGTGGATTCAACGGACCGTTGGGAATCGCACTTACGCCGAACGGGCGAACAGCTTACGTGACCAACTCACTGGGCAACACCGTGTCACCGATCAACCTGGCGGGAGGCTCGGCTTCGCTCGGCGCCCCCATCAGGGTGGGTAGCGCTCCGGCGGCGATTGCCGTGGCCAATAACGGCGCTTTCGCCTACGTGACGAACTTCAATTCCAACTCCGTGACGCCGATCAACCTGAGGACCAAGCCGCCGACGCCGGGCACCGCGATCAAGGTGGGTCTCGGCCCGTGGAGCATCGCGCTCAGTCCCAACGCGCGACTGCTCGTCGTGGCGAACTCCGAGGGCAACTCTGTCAGTGTCATCAACCTGTCGTCACGCGCGCAAACCACGGTGCCGCTGGGGAGTCGTCCGCAGGCCGTGGCAATTACGCCCAACGGCGCCACGGCGTACGTCGCGGTGACCGGCGGCGTCGTGCCGATCTCCCTCGGAGGGCACGTCGGCGCCGGTGCCCTGATCGCCGTCAGCGGGGGCCCGCTCGGTGTGGCGATCTCGCCGGATGGCTCGACCGCCTACACCGCCAACAACGACAACACCCTGACGCCAATCAACTTGAAGATGCACCCCGCGCACGCCGGCGCCGCGGTGCCGGTGGGAACGTTGAGTCAGCCCGACGGGATCGCGATCAGTCCCAACGGCGCGACGGCCTACGCCGCGAACGCGAGCAGCACCGTTACCCCCATCGATCTTCGCGCGAAGCCAGCACGGCCGGGCTCGCCGATCGCGGTGCGTTCGGCCACCTTCGGCATCGCCGTAGCCCCGGACCAGGCACCCGTCGCGCGCCTGAGTGTCACGCCCGCTCGGGCGGGGCGTCCCACCCTGTTCAACGCGTCGGCGTCGACGTCCGCTGACGGCGGCATCACCAAGTACGCCTGGAACTTCGGCGACGGTTCCAGCGCCGTGACCACGACCCCGACCACCTCGCACGTGTACACCTCAGGTGGCAACTATCGGCCCAGCGTCACCGAGACCAGCCGCCTCGGCACCTCGACCACCACCTCCTATACCGGCCAGACGACGAGCAATCACGGGAGTTCCAGCGCCGCGACGTTCGTCGCGTTCAAGATCTCGGGGACCCTGCAAACCGTGCCGGCGTCGGGACCACCGGGAGGTCGCGTCGACTTGCGCGACGCGTCGCTGACCACGTCGTGCACACCGATGTACGTCTTCTTTGACAAGAAGCTCGTCTCCCAAGCGAACCCCACCGGCCATGTCTTCAACGACAAGAGTCTGGTGATACCGGGCAACGCGACCTTCGGCAGCCACAACCTGTCGCTGGGGTGTTCCACCACCGGTCCACACACCGTGACGACGAAGTTCACGGTGGTCAACACCGCGAACCACCTGTCGGAGTTCTCCGTGGCCATGCCGACTTTCGGGGCGTTGAAGACGAACCTCATCGGGGCGGGAGGTCTCAGCCTCGGCATGCTCCTCATCAGTCGCCTGATCGCCGCGGGCTTCCCGAGCCAGTGGCTGGACTCGACCTACGAGGCGAACCGTCACCGCCTACAGGCCCGCATGCGCAAGCGCTACCCGAAGCTGTTCATGAAGCGAGGGGCCGGCACGTCGGACGTCAAACGCTTCTTCAAGGGCTTGGGGATCTTCCTCTCGTTCATCCTCGCCGCGGGTGCCATCAACTCGGTCCTCGACCCGGAGTTCGGCTGGAACCGCACGACGCTATGGCTCTTCCTCGGTCAGGCCCTGGGCGTGGGCATCGTGACGATGGCGTCCCAGTTGCCGGTGGCGGTGGGGGGTCTGCGCGAGAAGCGAGAGATCCATCTCCAGGTCCTCCTCGGCGGGATGGTTATTGCCATTATCTGCGTGGCGGCGTCGCGCGCAATCGGCCTCTCTCCGGGGTACTGCTACGGACTGATCGCTATCTTCGTGCTGCGACCCAAGGTGAGAGAAGAGGACTGGGGCAAGCTCCACGCCCTGGCCTCGCTCGTCGTCTTCGTCGTTGCGTCCGCCGCCTTCATGCTGACGATCCCCGTGTACCACGCGGCGACGTCACCGCACCCGTCACCGTTTTGGTTGATACTCGTGCCCGCGCTCGACGTGGCCTTCCTGGGTGGCTTCGCCAGCTTGGCCTTCGGCATGTTCCCGCTGCCGTTCCTACCCGGCTATCACGTCAAGAGATGGAACTTCACGGCCTGGCTGGTGATCAGCTTCGTGGGACTGATTGGCTTCCTGGCGGTACTGCTGGCGCCGGGAAGCGGTAGCTCCAATGAGATCCACCACGTCGCGATCGTTCCGCTCCTGGTCGCCTTCGGGATCTTCGCGCTGGTCTCACTTGCGATGATCCTCTACTTCCACCGACACCCCAGCAAGTTCCCCGAGGACCACGACCAAAGTGAACTCGACGAGCACGCCGCGCCCGTCGCGGCGGAGGGAACTGTGGGACTGCCCGGTCCCGGGCCCGAACCAGCGCCGGCCTAGTTCGCTCGACCTCCACTCCGGTTAGCTGCGGGCCTGTCCCAACGTTCGCCAGTACGGCGGGGGGGTCATGACGGGCGCCAACAATCTCTTGACCTCGCCGAATCGACCGTCGGGTCTCACCCACGATTCGTAAGCCGCCTCGGCCTCTTCGCGCGAGCGCGCGACGAAGTTCCACCACATGAACGGTGTCTCGAAGGGTGTACCCCCCAACAACACGCCGTGGGCACCTTCAGGAGCTTCAAGGGCGAGCGAGTCGTGGCCGAGTCCGAGATAACCGATCTGTCCTTCGCTGTCCAGTGAGCCTGCGACGTCGACGCCGCCGCTCATGACGATCAGCGCGTACTCGAAGTCCGCGCGGAGCGGGACCTCGACGCGACCGCGCAGTTCGAGGTCGACACCCACGAGCGGCGTGTCGTGGCGCGCGGGACTCGCGATTCCCGCGAACTCGCCGACGAGGACGGTGGCTACGCCGTGGCCGAAATCGACGCGCGGCAGGGTGGGGAGGTGCTCGAACTGTGCGGGGCCGTCGCGCGTGGCGTCGGGCTGGGCGATCCACAGCTGGATTCCCTCGAGACGCCCCTCGTACTGGCCCGTCGCCTCCTCGGCGTGCACCACGCCGTGCCCGGCGGTCATGAGGTTGAGTTGGCCCGGTCGAATCAGTTGCTCGGTGCCGAGACTGTCGTGGTGCAGAGCCTCGCCCGCGGTCAACCAGGTCACCGTCTGCAGGCCGCAGTGCGGATGCGGGCCGATATCCAGGCCGCTGGTCGCGGTGACTGACAGGGGACCCATGTGGTCGGCGAAGCACCACGCGCCCACGTTGCGACGTCCGTGGCGCGGGAGGGACCTTCGGACCTGGATGTGTCCCACCTGGGCCACGTGGGCGTCGCCCACCTCGACCGTGAAGTCCGCTTCCGGCATCGAGGTCACACTACGGCGACGACGCCGGACGTTGCACGTGCGGACTGGACTGTGCACGCCAATCGAAGAGTGGATGAATCCCGTTGAGGCTCGGCGCTGCTAGGGCGTGAGAGGGACGCCGAGGTGCGTCAGATACGCGAGTCCCATGATCGCGGCCTCGCAACCAACTTCAGCCAGGGCGTCGAGGTCCTCGTCGCGAACACCTCCCGCAGCGACGACCGCCAGTCCGCTCGCGCACGCGCGGGCGTAGAGCTCGAGATCGGGGCCGCCAAGCGTGCCGTCGCGCTCGATCGCGGTGACGTGGAGTCGCGTGACCCCGGCCGAGCGACATCGATCGAGGGCGTCGTCCAACGTGACGCCCGACGACGCCGACCACCCGCGCACCGCGATCACTCCGTCGCGCACGTCGAGGGCGACGACCAGTCGTTCACGCAACGCGGCGGCGAAGGCCGAGAGCGTCGTCTCGTCGCCCCACGCGGCGGTGCCCACGATGACCCGCGACGCCCCGGCGGCCACGGCGGCCAGCGCGTCCTCCACGCGTCGCAGTCCGCCGGACACCTGCAGGGGGACGGGGCTGGCCAGAGCGACGCATCGGCGCACCAGCTCGAGGCGCGGCGTGCCGGAACGTGCCCCGTCGAGGTCGACGAGGTGGATGAGGGGAGGTGAGGTCGCCGCGACGAGTTGCACGAACTCGTCGACGGGCCGACGAAAGAGGACGCGATCGAAGTCGCCCCTCTCCAGGCGGACGGCGTCCTCTCCGAGAATGTCAACGGCAGGAATCAGTTGCATATTAGCGTTCTAACATGATACCATGCTGGTATGACGACGGGCAGAGTGATTCCGGCCGACCAGCACCCCGAGACCGCGCATCGCTTCGGCGAGCTGGTCACGGCGCTGGTGGGGGTGGATGACAAGCGCGTCATGACGGCGCTGCTGAAGGACCTGTGCACCACCAACGAACTCGACGCCATGGGCCAACGACTGCAGGTCGCGCGACTGGTGGACGAGGGCGTTCCGTACCAGGAGATCTCGCGGCGCACGGGGGCGTCGACGACGACCGTGACGCGAGTGGCGCACTGGCTCCACTACGGCGAGGGCGGCTACCGCGCAGTCCTTTCGGCGCGTCGACGATGACCCGGCGACTGACGCTGGCCCTGCCGTCCAAGGGCCGACTGCGCGAGCCGAGTTGGTCGCTGCTGGAGGCCAGCGGCGTGGACCCCCAGGAGCCCGGCGAGCGGGTCCTGCAGGTGCACTGTCGCAACGCGGACGTGGACCTGCTCTTCGTGCGCGCCGACGACGTGCCCGAGTACGTCCAAGACGGCATCGTCGACTGCGGTATCACCGGACTGGACCTGGTGCACGAGCGCGAGTTCGACGTCGAGGTCCTTCTGCGACTCGGCTACGGACGGTGCTCGCTCCAGGCCGCGGTGCCCAGCGAGGACACCGCGCGCGACCTGGAGGACCTGGACGGCAAGCGCGTCGCGACGTCGCACCCGCGCCTGGCCGAGCGCCTGTTCACCGAGCGCGGGGTCAAAGCCGAGATCGTCGGGGTCGCCGGATCGGTGGAGATCTCGCCGCGCCTGGGCCTGGCCGACGCCATCGTCGACCTGGTCTCAACGGGCAGCACGCTGCGCACCAACGGTCTGCGGTCCTTGGGAGTGCTCTTCGAATCAGAAGCGGTGCTCGTCGGACGCGCCGGATCACCCGACGTCGAGGCGCGTCGCACCCTCACGACTCTGCTCGCCTCCGTCATCAACGCGCGCGCGAATCGCTACCTGCTCTTCAACGTGGCCAAGGACCGACTGGGCGAGGTCACCGCCCTGCTGCCCACCCGGGGATCGCCCACCGTGATGGACCTGGCCACGGAGGGCCTCGTGGCGGTGCACGCACTGGTCCCCGCCGCTGAGATCTGGTCGCTGTTGCCCGCCCTGGCCTCGGTCGGGGCGTCGTCGATCCTCACTTTGCCCGTCGAGCGGATGGTGCCGTGAGCCGCGTGGTCGTGACCGATCGGGTGTTCACGATCGACGAGATCGTGGCCGACGTGCGCGAGCGCGGCGACGCGGCGCTGGCCGAGTGGTCGCGCCGCCTCGACGCCACCACGTGGCTCACGCCGCCGCGGGCCGTTGCGTACGGCGACATCCCCACGGCCGCCGTCCTCGCCGCCGCCGAGGCCGTGCGCACATGGCACGCCGCCCAACGACCCGCGGACCTGCTGCTCGAGGTCTCACCCGGCGTCACGCTCGAAAGGCGGTGGTCGCCACTTCGTTCCGTGGGCCTCTACGTGCCCAACGGTTTGGTCTCCTCGCTCATCATGAGCGCGGTTCCGGCCCAGGCGGCCGGCGTCGAGCGGATCGTGGTGTGCACGCCACCGGCCGGCGCACCCGCCGTGGCCGCGGCGGCCGCGCTCCTGGGAGTGACCGAGGTCTGGGCGCTGGGCGGTGCACAGGCCATCGCGGCGATGGCCTACGGGACCGCCACGATCGCGCCCGTCGACAAGATCATCGGGCCCGGGGGAGGCGCGGTCAACACGGCCAAGCTCCTGGTGAGCCGCGACGTCGCCATCGACCTGCCGGCGGGACCCAGCGAGGTCGTCGTGGTCGCCGACGAGGGCTTCGACGAGGTCATCATCGAGCAGGAGCTCGCCGCGCAGATGGAGCACGGACCCGATTCGCGCGCGTACGTGGTTCGCGTGGGCGAGGACCTCGAGGCCGCGCTGGACGAGGTCGAGGGGTACGCCGCCGAACACGTCGCCCTGCTCGGACCGCGCGCCGAGAGCCTGGCGGGACGCATCCGCAACGCCGGGGCCGTCTTCGTCGGGCCGTTCGCTCCGGTGCCGGCGGGCGACTACGCGACGGGTGGCAACCACGTCCTGCCAACCGGCGGGTGGGCTCGCTCGACCGGGGGCCTGGGTCTGGAGGCCTTCATGAAGGCGGTCACGGTCCAGCGCGTCACCAAGGAGGGGCTGGAGCGCCTGGCCCCCACCATCGAAGCGCTGGCGGAGCTCGAGGACATGCCCGCGCACCGGGCCACGGCGCGCCGATGACGGCGCCCGAGGTGTTGGACGCCTATCGCTGGCCTCCCTCCACCGACGAGATCGCCGAGCGGATGGGGATCGACCCGCGCGACGTGATTCGCTTCGACGGCAACGTGGCCCCGGCCCCGCCACCCAGCGCGCGTCCGGCCGCGCTCGCCGCGGCACTGGCCGACATCAACGAGTACGACCGGGGCCGCTACGAGCCCCTGCGTCGTGCGATCGCCGCGCGCCACCGGGTCGGCCTAGATCAGGTCGCGCTCGGCGCCGGTAGCGATGAGTTCATCGTGCTGCTGGCGAGGATGTTCGCGACCGGGGGCACCGTGGCGACAGTGCCGGCGGTCTCGTATTCGATGTACCCGTACGCCGCGCTCATGGCCGGAGCGACGATGATCGACGATCCGGCCCGCGCGGACCTGGTGTACGTGTGTCGCCCGAACAATCCGACCGGTGAGCTGCCCGACGTTCCCAACGTGACCGGACAGCTCGTCATCGACGAGGCGTACGCCGACTACGCGGGCGTCGACGCGACGAACCGCATCGACGACGGCGCGATCATCCTGCGCACGTTCTCCAAGGCGTACGCCCTGGCCGGTGCCCGGGTGGGCTACGCCCTGGCGTCGCCGTCGCTCGCCGCAGCGATCACGTCGCGCCAGGCCCCGCTGTCGGTCTCGTCGTTGTCGGCGGCACTGGCGCTGGCGGCCCTGGTGTCACCGCCGGCACTCGCCGCGCAGCTGGCCGAGCGCGACCGACTGGCGCGCGAGATGACCGCGCTGGGGCTGGCGCCACTGCCCTCATTCACGAACTTCCTCTACGTGCCGATGAGCGACGCGGCCGGATACGTCGAACGCCTCCTGCCCTACGGCATCGTCGTGCGCGCTTACGAGGGGGGACTGCGCGTCAGCGTCCGCGACGAGCTGGACAATGACGTACTTCTGGACGCGCTGCGGTGCGAACTGCACGGTGAGAGCCCGGCCGCCCCCTACCTGCGACGCCGTCGCGCGACCGCCGAGACGTCGCTCAACGTTCGTCTGCGCGTGCCCGGGGAGGGACGAGTCTTCGTCCGCACCGGCGAGGGCTTCTACGACCACATGCTCACGCAGTTGGCCTTTCACTCGGGCATGGACCTGCGCCTGGAGGGTGTCGGGGACTTGGAGACCGGCGACCACCACGTGGTCGAGGACATGATGCGCGCCTTCGGCGCAGCGCTCGACGACGCGCTCGGGGATCGGCGCGGGCTGGCCCGCTACGGCGAGGCGCGCGTGCCGATGGACGAGGCGTTGGCGCACGCGGTCGTCGACCTGTCGGGCCGCGCGACCGCAGTCCTGGCCATCGACCCCGACCCCGGTATGGCCGCGCACGCGCTCGAGTCCCTCGCCCAGACGGCGCGCATCACGCTGCACGTCACGGCCACCGGGCGCAACGCGCACCACGTCGCCGAAGCCGCCTTCAAGGCGGTCGGCCGCGCCATGGCCCAGGCCCTCACGCGCGACGGATCGCTGGTGCGCTCGACCAAAGGATCGCTGTGACCGAGGTCGCGGTCGTTGACTACGGCGCGGGCAACACCCGTTCGGTGCGTGCGGCGCTCACGCGCCTCGGACTGGCCAGCCGGGTGACGAGCGAGCCCGCCGCCCTCGAGGGCGCAGATCTCGTGGTGTTGCCAGGTGTCGGTTCCGCGCGCACCGCCATGGATCACCTGGCCGTTTCGGGCGGCGACGACGCGCTGCGCCGCCGGTACGAGGCGGGCGCACCGATTCTGGGCATCTGCCTAGGACTGCAGCTCGCCGTCGACGCCAGTGACGAGGACGGCGGCGTCACGGGCCTGGGGCTCGTATCGGGCACGGTCCACCGGCTCGAGGCGGCTCGGGTCCCGCGCATTGGCTGGGCCACGGTCGAGCCGTGGGGCGAGACATACTTCTTCGCCCACTCGTACGCGGTGACGTCGCCCGACGTGGTGGCGACGTCGGAGGGTGTCACCGCCGCGGTGTCGCGTGGTTCCTTCTTCGGCGTCCAGTTCCACCCAGAAAAGAGCGGGACCGCCGGCCTCGCGTTCCTCGAGTCATGCCTTACGCGCGCCTGATTCCCTGCCTCGACGTGGCGCGCGGACGCGTAGTCAAGGGCGTCAGCTTCACGGGACTGCGTGACGTCGGCGACCCGGTGGAGCTCGCGACCCTCTACGCGGCCGGCGGGGCCGACGAGCTGGTCCTGCTCGACATCGCGGCGACCCTCGACGGGGCCGCCACCATGACGTCGGTGGTCGCGGCGGTAGCCGACGTCGTCGACATCCCCTTCACCGTGGGCGGGGGCGTGCGCAGCGTCGACGACGCCGCGCGGATCATCGAAGCGGGCGCCGACCGCGTGTCGATCAACTCGGCCGCGCTGGCTGACCCGTCGCTCATCTCCGCGATCGCCGGTCGGTTCGGGAGTCAAGCGGTTGTCGTGGCCATCGACGCGGGCGAGGGAGTGGTGCACACGCACGGCGGCCGAGTCGCGACGTCCACGCCGACGCTGGCGTGGGCATCAGAGGCGGCCGATCGCGGGGCTGGCGAGATCTTGCTGACGTCGATTCGCCAAGACGGTCGGCGCACCGGTTACGACCTCGCCCTCACGGCCAGCGTGCGAGATCGGGTCGCCATTCCGGTCATCGCCTCCGGGGGCGCGGGGTGCGCGCGCCACGTCGCCGAGGCCCTCGACGTGGCCGACGCGGCGCTCGTCGCGTCCATCGTCCACGAGAATCCGGCGGGGCTCGCCGGGCTACGTCTCGAAGTGCGCGACTGCGGCGCCACTTTGCGCGAGGTGCGCGCATGAGTGAGGAACTCCGCGCCGCAATTATCCAGGACGACGACACCGGGCGAGTCCTGATGCTGGGTTGGATGGACGACGAGGCGCTGCGGGTCACCCGCGAGACGGGCTTCGTCCACTTCTTTTCGCGGTCGCGACAACGTCTTTGGCAAAAAGGCGAGACCTCGGGACACACGTTGCGGGTCAGCGAGATCGTGCCCGACTGCGACGACGACGCCCTGCTGGTGCGAGCCCGTCCCGACGGGCCGACCTGTCACGACGGATCGACGTCGTGTTTCACCCCGTGGCTGTGGCGCAAGATCCTGCGTCGCGAGTCCGAGTCCGACGACGGGTCCTATGTGTCGACGTCCTTGCGTGAGGGGACGCCGTGGCTCGCGCGCAAGGTCGGCGAGGAGTCTGCCGAGCTGATGGTCGCGTCCCTCAGTGAAGACGACTCCCACGTGGTCAGTGAGGCCGCCGACCTCTGGTTCCACTCTCTGCTGCTGCTACGCAGTCGCGGCCTGGACCCCGCGGCGGTCGAGGAGGAGTTGCGGCGCCGCGAACGCTGAGCGAAATCTCAGCGAACTAGTCGACGCGCAAAGTTCATCTGTCCGTACGCGAGGCGTCACCAATCGTTTAGGGGGCCACCGTAAACATGGCCTATGAAAATTCCACGTCGCATCACCCATGCTGTACTCACACGTGTCGTTCCCGTCGCGCTGGGGGCGTCGGTGGCGTCAATGTCATTCGTTCACGTCACCGCGGGGGCAGCCTCGAATCCAGGCTTCGTCCTCTATTCGGCGCAGGGGTACGACTCGGCCATGGTCAAGGCCTTCAACGCCACCCACCCCGGCTTCACCGTGACGCTCAACGACAACTCGACCGGCCCTCTGCTCCAGCAGATCCAGGCCGAGGGCTCCAATCCCAAGTGGGGCGCCCTTTGGGTTGATGGCGCCGCCGCCTTCGCGGAGCTCGACAAGAAGGGCATGCTAGTCAAGAACAGCGTCCCGAGCGTGTCCTTCAACGCCCTGGGCAGCGCCAACGTGCCCACCGACAAGAGTTTCACGCCGACCGGACTTACCGTGGTAGGCGCCCTCTGCTATGACTCGTCGCAGGTGTCGGCCGGCCAGGTGCCGTCGACCTGGGCCCAGTTGACCGAGACCCAGTACCAGGGCCTGGGCATGAACGACCCGTCCCAGTCGGGGCCGACCTTTCCGCTCATCGCCGGAGTCATGACGTACCTCGCCAAGTACAAGAGCGGTTCCCCGGCTCACGCCGTCAAGGTCGGCGAGGACTACTTCAAGAGCCTCTACCAGAACGCCCTCGTCGTCAACGCCACCAACGGAGTCACGTTGGGCGCCATGGCCTCTCAGCAGATCAGTATGGCGATCATCCAGAGCTCGGCGTGTTACGGCGACATACTGAACGGCAGCTTTCCCACCCTCAAGGTCAAGTACCTCAACTTCTCAGTGGCCCTGCCCAGCGTGATCGGGATCGACGCCAAGCAGCCGCCCATCGTGCGCAAGGACGCCAAGAAGTTCGTCGCCTGGGTGATGTCGCGCGCCGGCCAGCACGCGATGCAGTTGGGTGACCCGCAGGGTGACTCCCTATTCTGGCCGGTGATCCAGGGGGAGAAGCCCTCAAACGCGATTATCCCCTCGTTGGCGTCGACCCACGCGATCACGATCAACCCGTACGTCTGGGGTCCTTTGGAGTCACGGATCAACACTTGGTTCGACGACACCATCGTCAACGGCTAGTTCAATCTCCCCACGCGCTCCTTCGGGTGCGGCGCCACGGTTCGTTCGCCGGCCGTTGCGCCGCACCCGGCTGACGAAGGGAAGGGCGCAATGATCGTCGAGACCGCTCCGCTCGCGCCGCCGCGCGACGGCCGGCGCCGTCCGCACGCCAGCGGTCTGGCGATCGGCGCCGTCCTGACGCTGTTGATCGTGGCGCCGGTGGTGAGCTTCTTGCTGCTGGCGGTGAGCCCGCGGATGTTCCAGCAGGGTCCGCAGTGGTTCACGCTGCGGTTCATCTCCGGGGCCTTCAGTGGCAACACGGACCGCGGAATCATCAACTCACTGTGGGTCTCGACCCTGGTGGCGGTGCTGGCAGTGTCACTGGCGACGACGTTGGCGTGGCTGATCCACCGCACCAACATCCTCGGTCGACGGGTGTGGGCTGTCGGGATGTGGGTGCTGCTGCTCGTTCCGTCGTGGATGATGACGTTGGGTTGGACCGACCTGCTCCAGCCGTTCGGCGCGGCCAACGCCGTTGGTCTCAACACCCGCTGGCTCTACGGGGAGTTCTTCGGCCCGATGGGCATCGTGATCGTGCTGACCACGGTGGCTCTGCCCTTCGCGTACTTCATTATCTCGGCTGGACTTCAAGGACTCGGGCCTGAGTACGAGGACGCCGCGCGTATTCACGGCGCGACCCGCTGGCTGACCCTGCGCACGGTGCTGCCGATGATCGCGCCGGCCCTGTTGAGCGCGCTAGCCATCAGTTTCGCCGAGACCATGAGCGACTTCGGCGTCGCATTCACCCTGGGGTACCACAGTCATTTCCCACTGGCTACCTACACGCTCTTCGCGGCCATCGACAATTACCCCGCCAATTTCTCGATCGCCGCGGTGATCGCGACCGTGCTCATCCTTTCGACGGTCCCGCCGATCGCGCTGCAGTCGCGCGTGATGCGCAGTCGCACCTACGCGCAGTTGTCGGGCCGGACCCAAGCGCCGCGGCGGCGCGAGTTCCGCCCGCGCATCCGGATTCTGGCGACGGCCGCGGTCGCGGCGGTCTTTTTTGTGGCCCTGGGCGTGCCGGTACTCGGCGCGGTGGTGGGCTCCTTCGTGCGCAACCTGGGCACCTACTCACCCACGGGAGTGCACTTCACTTGGCTCTACTACAGCCAGATCTTTCATCCGTCGATTTCGGGAAAGAGCATCGGCGCTCCGCTGCTGTTGTCCAATCAACTGGGCCTGGTGGTCGCGACGGGCACCGGGGTCCTCGCGGTCGTGTTGGCGCGACGCCTGGTCGCGACGCGCGGTGGATGGAGCCAACGCGTGACGGACGTCTTTCTCCTGGGCTCGGTCGCCGTCCCGGGTGTGGTGCTCGGCGTGGGCTACATCTTTTTCTACAACCTCAGTTTCATCACGCGCGACGTGATCAACATCTACAAGACACTGCCGCTGCTGATGCTGGCCTTGGTGGCCTCGGCCCTGCCGGGCCAGACGCGATTCATGGCCGGGCCGGTGAGTCAGATCCAGCCATCGCTCAACGAAGCGGCGCGCGTTCACGGCGCCGGCCGCTTCGCGGCGTGGCGCGCCGCCAGTCTGCCCCTGATGTCGCGGATCCTGCTGTGGGGATGGCTGCTCACCTTCACCAAGACAATCTCGGAGCTGGCTATTGCTCAGATTCTGTACCCGCCAAGCCAGGAGCCCGCGTCGGTCACGATCCAGGCGTACCTGGCCAACTTCAATCCCGGTACCGGGACGGCGATGACCGTCTTGACGCTGGCCGAGATGCTGGGGGTGATCGTGATCGCCCTAGGTCTCTATCGAGCGGTGACACCGCGGGGATGGCAACGCGTGGGTTGGAGTGGGGTCCAGACGTGAGCGACGTCTCGGGCGCGGTCGGACTCGCCATGACCGGACTGACCAAGGTCTTCGGCGACAAGATCGCGCTCAGTGACGTCTCCATTGAGATCGACCCCGGGACGTTCCTCGTGCTGCTGGGACCGTCGGGCTCGGGCAAGACCACCCTGCTGCGCTGCCTGGCAGGAATCGAGCGTCCGACCAGCGGGCAGATCGTGATCGGGTCCCAGGTCGTCGCGGGTCCGCGGGTGTTCGTCGAGCCCGAGCGCCGTGGTTTGGCCATGGTGTTTCAGGACTACGCGCTCTGGCCCCACCTCAGCGTGCGCAAGAACATTACTTTCCCCCTGCTGCGCTCGGCGCTGACAACGTCTGACCGTGACGCCCGCGTCAACGACCTCCTCGAGCGGGTGGGCATCTCTGCGCTGGCCGACCGATTCCCCAATCAGCTCTCTGGTGGTGAACAGCAACGCGTGGCCTTGGCCCGGGCGTTGGCCGGTCACGCGGGTCTGATCCTGTTCGACGAGCCGCTGTCGAATCTTGACGCGGACCGGCGCGAGCAACTCCGCATCGAGATCGCGACCCTGACGCGCGCCACGGGCGCGACGGTCGTCTACATCACCCACGATCAGTCTGAGGCGTTCGCGCTGTCGGACCGCGTCGGCGTCCTCAATCAGGGTCGCCTCGTGCAGTTCAACACGCCCGAGGTGATCTACCGCCAGCCGGCCAATGCCTTCGTCGCGCGCTTCACGGGCGTGGCCGGGGAGTTTCGCGTCGAGTCGTTGCGTCCCTGCGGAGAGAACCGATATGAAGTGGCGTTGCCCTTCGCGCCCGACCTGCGCATCGAAGCCGTCGCGACCGAAGACCTCGGCACCCCGCGCGAGGTGAGCCTCTTCGTGCGCGCGGCTGGCGTGTCCTTGTGTGGCGCCGACGACGTGGGCGGGGCGCGGGGCGTGGTCGTCGATGTTGCCTTCAACGGTCGCGGGTACGAGCACGTGGTGTCGGTGGGCGAGGGCGCGTCGCTGAGCAAAGTCTTCGCCACGACCCGGTACGATCGTCTCAGCCCGGTCAAAGTCCATTTCGATCCGGCGTCGTGTCTCGTCATGGAGTCCAAGGGGATATAGGTGATAGCGACAACGGTCTCGACCAGCGCGGTGGTTCTCGCCGGAGCGGTCTTCCTGGCCTGCGCGGTCGAGATGGTCGAGGCCCTCACCATCGTGCTCGCGGTGGGCCAGACCCGCGGATGGCGTTCCGCCCTCGAGGGGACAGGGGCCGCACTGATGGTCCTCGCCGCCCTGGTGGCCGCGTTCGGACCGGCCTTGGTCCACGTGCCCATCAACGTGCTACGCCTCGTGGTGGGTGCGGTGCTCCTTATCTTCGGAATGCAGTGGCTGCGTAAGGCGATCCTGCGCGCCGGCGGCCTCAAGGCTCGTCACGATGAGGACGAGGCGTACCGCGAGGCGGTCAAGATCCTGGAGGCCTCCGGCGACGCGCCGAACCGGGACCGCGTCGCCTTCGTCATGGCCTTCAAGGGTGTCTTCTTGGAGGGACTCGAGGTGGTCATCGCCGTGCTGACCCTGGGCACGTCGGCCCACCGGCTCGGGCTCGCGGTCGTGGTGGCGGGCGTCGCCGTGGTGACGGTGGGCGTGACGGGCATCGCGGTGGCGCGGCAGTTGTCGCGGGTGCCGGAGAACGCGATGAAGATGGGCGTGGGCGTGATGCTGGTCAGCTTCGGGACGTTCTGGTCCGGCGAGGGACTGCACGTCAAGTGGCCCGGCAACGACGTGATGCTGCTCGTCTTCGTCGCCCTCTACCTCGTGGTGACCTGGGCGCTGGTGGGCCTGGTGCGTCGCGACGCGCCGCGGGTCCCGCGCGAGGTGGCCGCGTGAATCGCCAACCCCTCGTCGTGCGCTGGGTCAAGGGGTTCGCGATGTTCTGGTGGGACTTTCTGGTGGGCGACACCCCCGAGCTCTTCGTGGCGGCGCTGGTGACCCTTGGCGCGATCTCGCTCATCAGTGTCTCCGGTCACGAAAACGCCGCGGCGGTGGTCGTCCTGCCGGCCCTCGCGACTGCGTCGTTGACGGTGTCGGTGCAGCGAGCGCGACGGGTCGCGCGACGCGAGCGCCAGTAACCGAACCTTCATCAACGCGAGGGCGCGGCGACGCCGGTTTGTTGGACGCGCGCCGTAGCCTCGACGTATGAGACGACTGTTGCTCGCCGGTTCCGCGTTGGCCCTGATCGGGCTCATCGTCGCGCCACTGGTGGCGACCTCGACGGCGTCGCCTCAGAACCTCTCGTGCGCCCAGGCGGTCGTGACCACGTGGTCGCTGCCGGCACTGGCCGCCGAGACCATCGTGGTGCCCGTGGACGCGACGGCTGTCGCGACGATGGTGCCGGCCGCCAAGGACGGCTTCGGAGGAATCATCTTCTTTGGCTCCACCGCGCCGACGACTCTCGCCGCCACGCTGGCGCGCGTCCAATCGGCCTCGGCCAACGGATTCCCACTGCTGGTCATGACCGATGAGGAAGGCGGGGGAGTGTGGCGACTGGCCAACCTCGTGCCGGGCATTCCGTGGGCTCAGACGATGGGCCGCACGCTGACCCCGGATCAGATCACCGCCAAGGCCAAGCGCGTCGGGACTCAGTTGCTGAAGCTTGGGGTCACCGTCGACCTCGCGCCAGTGCTCGACGTCGACGGGCGAGCGGTCGAGCCCGGCGCGCGCGACCCGGACGGATACCGCTCCTTTAGCGGATTGCCCGCGGTGGCCGCGGCGGACGGGACCGCGTTCGTGCGGGGACTCGGTCAAGCGGGCGTCACCGCAGTGGTCAAGCACTTCCCGGGCCTCGGCGGCTCGAACGTCAACACCGACGTCGCCCCGGCCGCGACGAAGCCCTGGTCGGTCCTGCAGACCACCGGTCTGGTCCCGTTCAAGCGCGCGATCGCCGCGGGCACGCCGGCGGTGATGATGTCCAACGCCTCGATCCCCGGTCTGACGTCGCTTCCGGCGGGTATCTCCGCCGCGGCCGTGAAGGCCCTGCGCTCGTCGTTGGGATTTTCCGGCTTGATCGTGACCGACTCGCTCAGCGCCGGCGCGCTGAGCGCGCGCCACATCTCGGTTCCCCAAGCCGCGGTCGACGCGCTGCGTGCGGGGTCCGACGAGGTCCTCTTCGGCATCCCGGCGGCTCCGGCGACGTCTCTGTCGCTGGCTCTCCAGGTGCGCGCGGCCATCGTTGCCGCCGTGGTCCATCACACCCTGTTGCGCACCACGCTGGTGGCCGCCGCCGCCCAGGTCCTGGCCGTTCGTCACAACCTGTGCGCGAGCACCACGACGTCGCTTTAGTAGTGCGGGGGTACCTCGTGGGTGTCGCGGCGCGCGCGGCGCAGTTCATCGCCCAGTCGGGCCACCTCGGCGCGCAGCGACGCCACCAGTTCGATGAGTTCTTCTCGCGTCGGCTCGGCCTCGCTCGGCCGGTCGTTGCTCAGGGGAAGAGGCCGCGGAACTCGGTGGCCTCGGCGATCCGTTCGACGCCCACCGCGAGGGCGGTCTCGCGAAGGGTGGCGTCGAGTTCCTTGTGCCGGGTCCACACGTAGTTGAACGCTTCGTGCATCGTCTTTTCGAGGCGCTGCTGGAAGAGCTCGCGCTCCCACATGTAGCCCTGGAGGTCCTGGGCCCACTCGAAGTAGGAGGCCACGACGCCACCGGCGTTGGCCAGGACGTCGGGGACGGCGGGGATGCCGCGCAGGGCGAGGACCGCCGCGCCCTCACCGGTGGTGGGGCCGTTGGCCGCCTCGACCACGATGGACGCCGCCATGGTCTCGGCGACCTCCTCGGTGATGACGCCGCCCAACGCCGCCGGGATGGCGATGTCGCTGGGCAAGGTGAACAGGTCGTCGGGCGAGATCTCCTCGGAGTCCGCGAGGCCAGCGACGGTGCCGTGGGCCTCGACGTGCTCGGCCAGGGCCAGGTGGTTGATCCCGCTGGGCACGTGGATCGCGCCCTTGATGTCGGCCACCCCCACGACCTTCATGCCGCGGTCGCTCAGCAGCTTGACCAGCGGCGCGCCGACCTTGCCGTAGCCCTGGATCACGACGCGCTGCTCGTTGGCCAAGCGTCCGAGTCGTTGCAGGATGGCGGTCGTGCAGATCGTCACGCCCAGTGACGTCGCGCCCGCGTGGCCGAGCGTCCCGCCGATGGCGAGGGGCTTGCCCGTGACGACCCCGGGCTGGTTGTGGCCCGAGAGCATCGAGACGGTGTCCATGATCCAGCTCATGATCTGGGGATCGGTGTTGATGTCGGGCGCGGGAATGTCGCGGTCCGGTCCGATCATCGGCGCGATCGCGTAGGCGTAGCGGCGCGTCATGCGCTCGAGCTCGCCGCGACTGAGGCGCCCCGGGTCGACGGCCACGCCGCCCTTGGCCCCGCCGTAGGGGATGTTGACCACCGCGCACTTGATCGACATCTCCGCGGCCAGCGCGGCGATCTCGTCGGCGTTGACGCTCGGGTGGAACCGGATGCCGCCCTTGCCCGGGCCGCGCGCGGTGTTGTGCTGGATGCGCCAGCCGGTGAACATCTCGATCTCGTGGTTGTCCAGGCGCACCGGGATCGACACCTCGAGCACGCGCTCGGGCGAGGTGATTCGCTTGATCAGACCCTCGTCGAGGTTGAGGAGGTGTCCGGCCGTTTCGATCAGTGACGAGACGTGCACCCACGGATTGAAGTCGTGATGATGCGCCTCATTGGGACGTGTGACCACGTTGTCACCAGCCTTTAAGTACTCCCAGGAGCCGTGCGCCCCACTCCATCGTAGGGCGCGCCGAGAGGGCCTCCGTGTCATGACTTTCCCTCGGTTACTCTGAGCAAACCATCGAAAAGAAGGTGACGTGAAGATCACGACGATGCTCGGCTACTCGGGTGGCTTCCAGCAGGCCGCGCGCGACGTCGCCGACATGGAGCACGCGGGCCTCGACCTCGTCTGGGTGGCCGAGGCCTACGGCTTCGACGGACCGTCGATGATGGGTTACCTCGCCGCGCTGACCGAGAAAGTGGAGATCGGGGCCGCGATCCTGCCGATTTACACGCGCACGCCCACCCTGATCGCGATGACCAGCGCCGGGATCGACGCGCTCTCCGGGGGCCGGTTCCACCTCGGCCTCGGGGCCTCGGGCCCCCAGGTGATCGAAGGATTCCACGGCGTTCCCTACGCCAACCCGCTCGGGCGCACCCGCGAGATCGTCGAGATCTGCCGGGCGGTGTGGGCCCGCGAGGCGCCCCTCGAGCACCAGGGTCGCCACTACACGCTGCCCCTGCCGTCGGACCAGGGGACCGGCCTGGGCAAGCCCCTCAAGATCATCGCCCACCCGGTGCGTGCCTCCATCCCGGTGTGGATTGCCTCGCTGGGTGAGAAGAACGTGGAGCTGACCGCGGAGATCGCGAACGGTTGGCTGCCCATCCTGTTCATCCCCGAGCGCGCCAACGACGTCTGGGGCAGCGCACTGGCCGCCGGGCGCGCGCGACGCTCGAGTGACCTCGGCGAGTTGATGGTCAACGCCGGCGGGCTGCTCGCGATCGGCGAGGGCGAGGACGTGCTCGCGCTGCGCGAGCTGCAGCGTTCCATGGTCGCGCTCTACGTGGGGGGAATGGGCGCCAAGGGCAAGAACTTCTACAACGAGCTGGCGGTGCGTTACGGCTACGAGCGCGAGGCCGCGCTGTGCCAAGACCTCTACCTCGCCGGGCGCAAGAAGGAGGCCGAGGCCGCGGTCCCCGACGAGTTCTTGGAGCTCACGACGCTGTGCGGACCGCGCGGCTACGTCGCCGAACGCATCGCCGCCTACAAGGCCGCGGGCGTGACCCACCTGCAGGTCCACCCCATTGCCCTGGAGGGCCAGACCAACGCGTCGTTGATCGAGACGGTGCGTGAACTGATCTAGTCGTTCGGGTCGTTGCGCGTCGCGTCGCGGCCGCCCGAGGCCAGCCACGCCGCGTGCATGGTGGCGTAGGCGCCACCACGGGCGATCAGTTCGGCGGGCGTGCCGACCTCGACCACCGTGCCTCGGTCGATGACCGCGATGCGGTCGGCGCGCTGGGCCGTCGTGAGCCGGTGCGCGATCAGGATGGCCGAGCGGCCCTCGAGGATCACGTCGAGCGCGCGCTCGATGACGGTCTCGCTTCGCAGGTCGAGCGACGAGGTCGCCTCGTCGAGGATGAGCACGCGCGGGCGGGCCAAGAAGGCGCGTGCCAGCGCCAGCAGCTGGCGCTCACCGGTCGAGAGGGTCTGGCCACGCTCGTGGACGCGCGTGTCCAGGCCCTGGGGGAGGCGCTCGATCAACTCGCGCAGACCCACCACGTCGATGGCCTCTTCGATCTCGTCGTCGGTGGCGTCAGGGCGTCCGAAGCGCAGGTTGGTGCGCACCGAGCCAGCGAAGAGGAACGGCTCCTGGGGTACCACCGCCAGTTGGGAGCGAAGTGAGCGCAGCGTCACCGTTCGCGCGTCCACGCCATCGAGCAGCACCCGACCGACGCTCGGGTCGTAGAAGCGGTTGGCCAGCTTGGCCATTGTCGACTTGCCCGCCCCGGTAGGTCCGACAAACGCCACGGACTCACCCGGCGCGATCTCCAGGTCGACGTCGGTGAGCACCGGAGCGCCGGTCGCGTAGGCGAAGCTCACGTGCTCGAAGGTGATGCGGCCCTCCAGCGGCGCCAGCGTGGCCGCGTCGGGGGCCTCGTCGACGCTCGGGGGCGTCTCGAGCAGCTCGCGCAGGCGGATGATCGACGAACGTCCCTGCTGGAGCGCGTTGTACTGCTGGACCAGCAGCTGGATCGGCGCGAAGAAGCGGTTGAGGTACAGGAAGAAGGCCACCAGCGCGCCGATGCTCAGCTGGTGGTGCAGCACCTCGTCGCCGCCGATGCCCAGCAGCAGTCCCTGGCCCAGGATGCCGATGACGATGGTGGCCGGCCCGTAGATCGAGTTGACCCGGCCCGTATAGATGTTGGCGTCGCGGTAGGCGCCCACCACGTGGCGGTGGTTGATGATGTTGCGCCGCTGGCGATTGTTGGCGGTGACCACGCGGATGCCGTACAGCGACTCGGAGAGGTCGGCCAGCACGGTGGCGATGCGGTCGCGGCTCAGCAGATACCCGCGCTCGGACGCGCGGTGGAACCAGATGGAAAAGACGAACAGCAGGGGTACCACGAGCAAGACGGTCCACGTGGCCAGGGCCACGTTGGTGGTGAACAAGATGACCGTGATCACGACCATCGTGAGGCCCTGTAGCGCGAACTGGCTGACTCCGTCTTGGACCAGCTGCTGGAGGTTCTCGATGTCGCTGGTCATGCGGCTCATGAGGACGCCGGCCTTCTCTTCGGTATAGAAGTCCAGGCTGAGTCGCTGCAGGTGGGTGAAGACCCGGATGCGCAGGTCGTGCATCACACGCGACGCGAGGGACCCGGTCACGTTGACGCCGCCGCGCTGCAGGTACACGCTGGCCAGCGCGAGCACCAGGTAGAGGATGCTGCACACGGCGATCACGGACAGGGATCGGTGTCCGGCGACCATGCCGTGGTTGATGGCGTACTCGGTCAGCTTCGGCCCGACCTGCAGGACCAGGCTGAGCGAGATGACGAGGAGCGACGCGCTCGCGAGCTTGCCGGGGTAGGCGCCGACCAGGCGTCCCAGGGTCAGTCGCTGACGTTCGCGCGCGCTGGGGACCTGGGAGAAGGAGAGGTCGGACGGCTCGCGCGGGGGCTCGGTGGCCAGGATCTTGGTGGCTTCGCCCATGAGTTCGGCGGGGATCCCGCCGAAGGGCAACCCGCTCGCGGCCGTCGCCGTGACACCGCCGCCCCACGTGCCACCGCCACCCCATCCGCCGCCCCAAGCCATTACTCGTCGTCCCGAGTGGTCTGGGCCAGGATGGCCGCGTAGAGCGGCGACGTGGCGAGCAGGTGCTCGTGCGTGCCGGTGGCCGCGACGCGACCGTCGTCGAGCAGGATGATGCGCTGGGCCAGGGCGATGGTCGAGATGCGGTGCGCGATGACGATCGTCGTGCGATCCACCAGCAGGTTGCGCAGGGCCGCGTAGATCTGGGTCTCAACGTGCACGTCCACCGAGCTGGTGGCGTCGTCCAGGATGAGCACGGGCGGGTTGACGAGCAACGTGCGCGCGATCGCGATGCGTTGTCGCTGGCCGCCCGAGAGGGTGTAGCCGCGCTCGCCGACCACCGTGTCGTACCCGTCGGGCAGCTCCATGATGAACTCGTGCGCCTGGGCCGCGCGCGCCGCCGCCTCGACCTCGTCGTCGCGCGCGTCGGGACGACCGTAGGCGATGTTCTCGTGGATCGAGACCGAGAACAGGAATGGCTCGTCGGTCACGACGCCGACGTTGGCCCGCAGCGACGACAGCGTGAGGTCACGCACGTCGTGACCGTCGATGGCGACCGATCCCTCGGTAACGTCGTAGAAGCGCGTGAGCAACCGCGCGACGGTGGACTTACCAGAACCCGTGCGCCCCACCAGCGCGACGGTCTCACCGGGTTCCAAGCGCACGTCGAAGTCCTCAAGGATGCGTGCCCCGTTGGCGTAGGTGAAGCCCACGTTCTGGAAGTCGACGACGCCGCGCGGCTCCACTAGGTCGACCGCGCCCGGACGCTCGACCACGTCGGGGTTCTCATCAAGGATCTCGAAGATCCGCTCGGCGCTCGCCTTGGCGCGCTGGCCCATCATCACCAGCTGGCCCAGCATCATGAAGGGGGCCTGCATCATGAGCAGGTAGGCGTTGAAGGCCAGGATCGCGCCGACGCCGAGGTGACCCTGGAGCACCATCCACCCGCCGAAGAACAGCACCAGCGACAGGCCCAGCTGCGGGAGGTTCTGGACCCAGGGTGACCACTGGCCCCGGATGTGGGCGTCCTTGACGTAGGCCCAGGCCACGCCCTCCGCGGCGTCGGCCAATCGGTTGACCTCGGCACCCTCCTGGGCGAAGGACTTGACCACGCGCACGCCGTTGACGTTCTCGTCGACGACCGTGGCCACTTCGGCCAGGCGGGCCTGGGTGATCCACGAGATCGGGAACATCACGCGTCGCATCTTGAGCCCGACCACGTACAGGATCGGCATCACGATCATGGCGATGAGCGCGAGCGGCACGTCGATGTTCAACATGAATCCGAAAGCCACGACCCCAATGCAGGCCTGCACGACGATCAGGGGCGCGAAGGTCGAGTACATCTGGACGCTGCGGATGTCGCTGTTGGCGCGGCTGATCAGTTGGCCGGACTGGACGCGGTCGTAGAAGCTGAACGACAGCCACGCGAGGTGCTCGTAGATCAGCGAGCGCAGGTCGGCCTCGAGGTTGTAGGCGGTCGCGAAGAGGTTCTGGCGCGAGATGACCCCCGTGATGCCCGCGGCAATACCCACTACGACGATTTGAATGACCGCGGTATGCAGCGGACGGATGTGGTGGACGAGGGAGTGATTGATGGCGCCGTTGAGCATGTTGGGGATCAGTGTCTGAAAGATCAGGCTGACGAAGGAGAGCGAGATGGCCGTCACGAACGACGCCTTGTGCGACGTGATCACCGGCAGCATTCGCCGCCACCAGGTCAGGTTCCGGTCTCGCGAGATGCGCGCGCGCGGTCCGACGTAGGCCGAGCGAACGCCGCCGAGGGGGTTGGAATCTTTGCTTTCCTCCTCCGTTAGGACGGGGGAGGAAAGTCGAGCCACCGGTCAATCGTAATGGTCGACCCTCTCACCCCCGGCCCGACGTTGACGCGGGCGTAGTGTGACCTCGTGCCCAGCCTGAGTATCGTCAACCATCCACTCGTCGCGGACAAGGTTCGCCAACTACGTGACGTCACGACGAGCAACGCCGACTTCCTGCGTCTCGCGCGCGAGATCTCGCGCTTCGTGGCCTACGAGGCGTTTCGCACGACCCCCGTCGTCGACACCACCGTCGACACTCCCGTCACCAAGAACGCGCCCGCGGTGCGCATCGACACCGAGTACGTCATCGTGCCCGTGTTGCGAGCCGGACTCGGCATGAGTCCGTCGGTCCAGGAGGTTCTGCCTCACAACCGCGTGTGTCTGGTCGGGCTGCGCCGTAACGAGACGACGCTCATGCCCGACGTGTATCTGGACGGCCTGCCCGAGCGCCTCGAGGGCACCCACGTCGTCGTGTGCGACCCGATGCTCGCGACGGGCGGCTCGCTCGACTGCGTCATCTCCATGCTCGAAGAGCGCGGGGCCGCCGACGTCACCGTGCTCTGTCTCATCGTGGCGCGCCCCGGCGTCGACCTGGTCATGGCGCGCCACCCCCAGGTGAGCATCGTGGCGGCGGCGCTCGACGAGGAGCTAAACGACGTGGGCTACATCATGCCCGGCCTGGGCGACGCGGGGGATCGGCTCTTCGGCCCCCCGGTGCGCTAACTAGAGGCCGATGTCCTCGTTCCACAGCTCGGGGTGCTCGTGGATGAAGCTAGCCAGCAGTTGCGTGCACGCCGGGTCGTCCAGCACCACGATCTCGGTGCCCAGTTCCCCGAGCCAGTCGTGGCCGCCGTGGAAGTTCTCCGCCTCGCCGATCACCACGGCGCCGATGTTGAACTGGCGCACGAGCCCGGAGCAGTACCAGCACGGTGACAACGTGGTCACCATGACGCAGTCGGGGTAGTCGCGGCGCCGGCCGGCCTTGCGAAAGGCGTCGGTCTCGGCGTGGACGGAGGCGTCATCTTCTTGGACGCGACGATTGTGACCGCGACCAAGCAACGTGCCGTCGCGCAGGTAGAGCGCGGCGCCGATCGGGATGCCGCCCTCACCCAGTCCGATCAGGGCTTCGTCGTAGGCCGAGGCCAGCATCTCGCGCGCGCTGGCCGGGTCGAGGGTGCTCCAGGGACGGTCCATCGACTCAGTATGCTCCACGACCGTGGTCCTGCGGCGCTACCCCGTCGACGTCGGAACCCAACACGTCGAGTTGCCGGTGGTGGCGCTGAGCGACCAGCTCTCCCTGGCGCTGCTCATCACCGTCGACATGGGCGTGGCCTTCATCGACCAGGCCGGTCGCGAACTGGCCGAGGTCATCCGGCCCTACGACGTGGACATCGTGGCGACGGTCGCCACGATGGGCATTCCCTTGTGCGTCGAGGTGACGCGCTACCTCGAACTCGACCAGTACGTGATCTTGCATAAGACGCCCAAGATCCACCTGGCCGATGCCGTCAGTGAACCGGTTCGCTCCATCACCACCGACGCCGAACAGCGTCTCCTGTTCGACCGGGCGAGGGTCAAGGACGTGGCCGGTCGGCGCGTGGCCATCGTCGACGACGTGATCTCGACGGGCGCGTCCACCGGTGCGGCGCTGCGCCTGCTGCGCGGTGTCGGGGCGCAGGTCGTCGTGATCGGCACCTTGGTCACCGAGGCGTCGGTGTGGCGAGGCGCCCTCGGCGAGGACGCGACGATGGTCCACGCCCTCGGCACAATCCCGGTCTTTCGGCCCGACGGGTCCGGCGAACTCGTCGAGGACTGGGCCGGGTGATGCGCCAACCAACGCCGGCGCCTGCTAGCGGCCTAGGGAACTAACTCGCCGGCTCCAACTCCTTCTGACGCTTGACCTGCTGGCCGACGTAGCCCGTGGCCTTTTCGAGGACCCAGTAGACGAGTGCGCCAATGATGATCCCCGCGGGCACCGAGAAGTCGGCGCCGCCGAACCAGCCGGCCGGACCGCAGTTGGCCGCCGTCGTGCCATTGCAGAAGAAGGCGCCGTAGTGGTTCGAGATCGGCGTCATCCAGTGGAAGGGGAAGTTCACCGGTGGCGGGGCCTTCGAGTAGGCAATGGTCGAACATACCAGACCCACGAAGAACGCCACGATCGCGTTCCAGTTCACGCCTCCCGCAGATCCGTAGTAGAGACCCTCCGAGTCGGTTCGCTGCATCTCGGCCGCGTTGTAGCGGTACTTGCGCATCAGCCAGTCGCACAGGAAGATCCCGAACCACGGGGCGATCCACACGATGATGACGCCGACGAACTCCTTCATGTACAAAGAGAACGTCGACTGGAACTCGGCCCAGATGGTCAGCCCGCAGGCGATGAAGCTGTCGAGCACCACCGCCTGGTAGCGCTTGAGGCGCAGCCCCATCGCCTGGAGCGACACGCCCGAGGAGTAGAGGTCCAGCGAGTTGATGCCGAACAGCTGGACGATGGCGAAGATGAGGAAGAGCACAACGATCCACGACGGGATGACGTGCTGGCCCTCGAACGCCTGGAAGGGGTTGGCGGAGTTCCACGCCCCCGAGCTGGCGAAGTAGCCCCCCTTGGGGATGAAGGTGAACGTCAACGCCCCGAGGGTCATCATCAATATCTCCGGCAGCGCGGTGCTGAGGAAGATCCAGCCGACGACCGAGCTGCGCTTCGCGTCGCGCGGCAGGTAGCGCGTGTAGTCGTTGCCGACCTCGGTCCAGCCCAGGCCCGAGAGCGCGATGGTGAAGGCCAGGCCGGCGGTGTAGAGCTCCCAGCCCCCGAAGGTGGTCTTGTAGCTGCCCGAGCCGTGCATGATGTCGTAGACCGCGAACAGGACGAAGATCGCCCCGAAGGGGATGATCATCGCCCGCAGCACCTTGATCATGGTGGCGTGACCGAAGTAGGGCATGACGGCCTGGATCGCCGCGGCCGCGATGATGAAGATGACCTTCAGGGTGCTGCTGACGTGCATCCCGCCCATGTCGCTCAAGACGATGGCCGCACCCACGATCAGGATCAGCCCCTCGGTCTCGAAGCCCAGCTGGGTGATCCAGTTGAAGAAACTGAGAAGGCGCGAACCTCGTAGCCCGAAGGGCGCCCGACTGATCATGAAGGCGGTGGTGCCGGTCTCCTGACCCTGCAGTGACGCGAGGCCCAAGAGCAGGTACGAGAGGTTGCCGATGATGATGATGCTGAGGGCCGTCTTGAAGCTGAAGCCAAAGCCCATCAGCAGCGCGCCGTAGACGAAGTACTCGACGTTGATCGATGTCCCAGCCCACAACGACCCGATGTTTCGCGCCGTGGCCCAGCGTTCGGCCTCGGGAATGAAGTCGATCCCGCGTTGCTCTACGTGGAACGCTGCGTCGTCTATGGATTCGTCTTGCGAGTCGAGTGTCGATGACACGTCTAAGCCCTCCTGGTCGTAGCCTCCGTGCCGACCGTGAGAGGCCTTGCTGTACGCGGACAGTATGGCGTACCTGGGTGCCTCCGTGGTGAATGCGGACCGCGCGGGGGACCAGGGTCTTTTAGGTGGTTTGTAGGGTCCCCACAGGCGGCCCACAGGTTGGGCGGGCACGATGGCCATGTCGCAGTGATTGATTCCCCTAGGAAAGGCGACTGATGTACCGAACGACCGGAGGAACGTTCGCCGCTTGCGTTGGGCCAGCCCCGCCCCGAGCACGGGCCTGAGCGCGAGTGCAGGGAACCACATTCCGCCGTGAGTTCGGTTGTACCGACCGGCCCCCGCCGGTGGCACAGCGGTTCAAGACCCGGGCGTGACTCCCCGCCCGGGTCTTGAACTGTAACAAAACTTTCCAGCGGGGCGGTACATTCGCGAAAGCCGGTTCAGGCTAAGTTTCCCCCAGAGATGAACTGACACCAGGTCGGTTCACCAGGGGGAAAGCAGGGCCTGATGTCATCCACGCTCGATCGTCGATCGTTCCTCACCCATTCGGCCGCCACCGTTGGCGGTATCGCAATGGCCGGGACGGTGGTGGACGACCTGCTCGCGACGGCGGCGGGGGCCGCCGTGGGCCGTAACACCGGCAAGCCGCGGCGCGGGGGAACGCTCAAGGTGGGCTTGCTGTCGGACGTGCCCAACTATCACATCTTCAACGGCGCCCAGGGAAAGATGGACGCCTCGGGCTTCTGCGTGGCCAACGCGCTCTACGACCCGCTGTTCGTCTCGTCCTCCACGGGCAAGACCTGGTTGCCAATGCTGGCGCTGTCGGCCACGCCGAACTCCAACTACACGGTCTGGACCGTGCGGCTGCGCCAGGGCGTGTCCTTCACCAACGGTGACGCCTTTAACGCCGACATCGTGGTGCAGAACTTCGCGGCGGCGGCGGCGGACCAGACGGTGGGACTCGCCGTGCGCCCGATTATCGGCTCGGTGACCAAGGTCGACTCGTACACGGTCCAGTTCAACTTGGTCATCCCGTTCTCGACCTTCCCGTACAGCGCGCTCTCCGAGCAGCAGACCTGTTACATGGCGCACCCGTCGTCGTTCTCGCCGAGCTTCACTGGTACACCGGTGGGCACCGGACCCTTCACGGTGTCCAGCTGGCAGGTTGGCGTCCAGTCGGTCTTCGCGCGCAACAAGAACTACTGGCGCGCCGACGCCGCGGACCGCCAGTTGCCCTACCTGAACGGCGTGATCTTCAAGACCATCGTCGACGACAACGCGCGCAACCAAGCGCTGCAGGCCGGTTCGGTGGACATGATCCTGTCCCAGGACGGCACCAGCATCGCGGCGATCAGGAAGATGCGGGGCATCTCTCACATCACGGACCAGAACGCCCCGCGTGACCCGTCGCTCAACTGCCTCATTGTGAACACGTCGGGTTCACTGAACCAGTACTTCGCGTGGGCTGGCTACTTCGCGGCCCTGGGCATCCCCGGCGCGTTGCCGTACATCTTGAAGGGCCAGGCGGTCCCCACCGCGGTCCAGCAGGCGATCTTCTACGGCACCGTCGGTGCGGTCGACCCCAGCTCCGGCACGTGGAACCCCAAGTTGACGCCGGTCCTGGCCGACCCCACGATCCGCGAGGCGTGCGCGCTGGCGATCAACCGCGCCACCTACCAGCGAGTCGTCGCCGGTGGCGTCGGTGCCGTGGCCAGCAGCATCTATCGCCCGTCGTCGCCGTACTACCGTGCCGGGTCCTACCCCGCGTACAACCCGAAGAAGGCGCGCTCCCTGGTGAACGCCTACAAGGCGAAGAACAGCGTCTCCCGGGTGAGCTTCGTGCTGGACATCGTCTCGGGCAGCTCATCGAACGCGAAGGCGTTCGCGTTCTTCAAGCAGCAGCTCGGGGCAGTGGGTATCACGATCACCGCGCGCGAAGAGACCCAGAGCACGCTCATCCAGAACGTCATCTACGGCGAGTTTGACTGCTCGGTGTGGAACCAGTTCGGCGGCGCCGACCCGGCGCTCAACTACGTCTGGTTCAACTCCCAGCCGGCGACGACCGCGCCCCCGGCGGGTCTGGGCATGCCGGCCCTGCCCTCGGGCACGTTCATCGCTGGTGCGGTGAACTTCGCCCACCAGGCCGACCCCGTGATCGAGGGCTCCATGCTCGCGGCCATGGCGGCCAAGCCGGGCTCGGCCGCCTACAAGGCGGGCTGGGCGGCGATCAACACCCGGCTGGTCAAGGACCTGCCCTACCTCTACCTGACCGAGTTGGTCACGGCCTGGGCCGCGCGTCACAACGTGCAGAACTGGGCCTACGCCACGGCCGGCGACGGCCGCACCCGGTGCCTGAACCCCGACGGGGGCTCGGCGCGCTGGGACCAGATCTGGAAGTCGTAGCGAGCCTCATCTAGATCGGTCGCGCGCCGCGGCGCCGACCTTGAGAACGACTCAAGTCGCCAGTGCGACGCGGCCCTCCACGTTGCGCCACCACCACAGGGTCGTCAGGGCGGTGGCGGCCGTGAGCACCGCGATGACGCTGAAGGGCAACGCTGGATCGCGGGTGAAGAGAACACCCGATACCGCCGCGGCCGCGGCCAGAGAGGCGGTGTTGGCGGTGGCGTAGAGGCCCTGTCGCCGGCTGAGTTCGCGGTCCGCCGCCCCCTGGGTGAGTAGTGACGCGGTGGCAGGCGCGGTCAGTGCGGCGCCCATCGACTCGACCGAACCCAGGAAGAGCAGCGTGACATTGCTGTGGATGTGCGGATAGAGAGCCAGGAAGAGCGCGGCGTTGAGCAGTCCGATCAGCACGATGACGCGGCGGTTCACGTGGTCGGCGAGCCACCCCCCGATGCCACTGAACGCGGCGAAGGGGATGCAGAACATCGTCCAGCTGAGTCGGATCTGCAGCGTCGACGCGTGATGGTTGTGCATCAGCAGGCTCCAGCAGGCCTCGTAGACCCCAATGGCTAGTCCGATCGAGGCGCCGGCGACGAGGGCGCCCACGAGCTGGGGACTCCAGTTGAGCCGCGGCAGCGCTGTCGTGGTGTCGACCGCCCCGCCGAGGTATGTGCGCGACGTCACCACCGCGGCCAGCAGGCTCAGGACGCCGGTGGCGGCGAAGGCGTATCCGAGATCCTTCACCGACACGATGACCCCGGCCATCGGACCGATCGCCAGACCCAACAGTTGGGCGGCGAAGATGCGCGAGACGGCGCGACCTCGCTCGGCCTGGGGAAAGAGCGACGCGACCACCGAGAGCGACGCGACTTCAATGGCGCCAGCGGCCGCGCCCTGAACCGCGCGGGTCAGCGCGAACCACGGCGCCGAGACAGGAAAGAGGAAGGTCATGCTGGCGACGCCGAACACCACCAGACCTCCGAGCAGGATCGGGCGACGTCCGAATCGGTCGGCCATGTGGCCCAGGGCGAACTGTGTCGCGACGCCGGCCACGAAGAACGAGGCGACGATGAAACCGATGATGGTTGGCGTCCCGCCGCGGTGTTCGAGGAAGAGGGGCAGAAGCGGTAGCCCCAGCGATGCACCCATCCACTGAATGGCCACGATCACGGTGAGCCGGCGCAGCGTCTGGCGTGGTGTCGAACGGGGCACCAGCGCAACGCTAGCGACGAAGCGTCGGACTTAGAGGCTGTGTTCTATTTGGCGAGTGCCCCAATTGCCGCGACCAGCACGATCAAGTCGTGGCCTACTCAAGTGACCTAACCGACGCCCAGTGGAATCTCCTCGAACCCTTGCTTGTGCATTCCTCCAAACGGGGCCCCAAGTATGGAGCCGACCTTCGCCACGTCGTCGACGCCATGCTCTACATCTCGCACACCGGGTGCCAGTGGCGGTTCCTACCCGAGGCGTTCGGACCGTGGACCCGAGTTTGGTCCCAGTTTCGCCGGTGGTCGAGGAACGGAACGTGGGCCCGAGTTCTCACCGCTCTGCACGCCTCATCGCGAACGGCTCTCAGTCGAATGGAGCCGCGGCCTTCGATGGTGGTCATCGACACCCACCTCGCACGAGGGGCCTCGAACGGTGGCGCCACCTTCCACAACCAGGGCGGTCCCTATGGCCGGACCAACGGTGCCAAACGCATCGTCTGCGTGGACGTCACGGGGCTGCCGCTGTGTGTGAGAGTCGTTCCCGCTTCGACGTCCGAGGCGAGCGCCGTCGAACAGATTCTCGACGAACTCGCCCGAACTGGTGCCGATGAACGCCTCGAGCTCGTGCTCGTGGACCGCGGCACCGCACAGTCCGCCGCTGCACGATTGTCGGTGCAGTTCAACTGCGAGGTCCGCCGGGTCGGATGGGACGAGCCACCACGCAACAACGAACACGGTGCCAAGGTCTTTCGACCCATTCGTCACGCCTGGCGGGTCGAAGTGGCCCATGGCCACCTCGTTCGACGACGACGTCTGGCGCGCTGCTTCGAGAACACCGTGACCTCGGCCACCGGATGGCTGCACGTCGCCTCCATCAGCGAGGTCCTTCGGGCGCTGTGCTGAACTCGTGAGTCATGCGGCGCCGCAACGGACCACTCCGTTTTGTTGACGCGGAGGACCTTCAGCCCGGGTGGTCAGCTACTTCGTCGCCGACCGCGATCGCGAAGAGTCGCCACCCTACGCGAACTCGGAGGTGGTCTCGTAGTGTCCCTTCGAAGTGCAGCCCCGCCTTCTCCAAGACTCGCGCTGACGCGAAGTTGTCGGGATGACAGGTCGCCGTTATCCGGCGAAGTCCCAGTTCGCTAAATCCGAAGACGATGAGTCGTCGCGCCACTTCGGTGGCGTAGCCGCGTCCCCACGATTCCGTTGCCAGAACGTAGCCAAGTTCGCCTGTCGACCCTGCGTCAGTGATCGTGAGGTTGGCGACGCCAATCAGCTCATCATCGAGCGTCGCGACGGCGAGGGTGAACGAAGTTCGAGGCTCTCGGGCCGCCTCGCGGCCGACCTTCTTGAGATACGCCGTGGTGTCAGCCGGCGAGTTGGGCCCCCAGGTCAACAACCGGGTCACTTCTTCGTCTGAGCCATAGCGGTGAACAGCGACTTCGTCGTCGAACCGAAACTCTCGAAGCACGAGACGTTCGGTCCGAAGTTCCATACCCCTCATTGTGCCCCGAACTCATCGTCGCGCCCGTTGCACGAATCAACTCAGTCGCTCACGGAATTGTCGTGCGCGACTGATTCCTGGACCGGGCTCATTTCGCTGATCATTGCGCGATCCGAGTGTCACACCTCGTCCCAATACTGCGTGTCGTGGCCTCACGCACGACTCCAACGCTTTCGCACACGGAACAAGTGCTCTCGCGTGCCGTCACGTTCCAGTTCGCTCTCGACCCGAACCTCGAGCAGAGCGTCTTCTTCGCCAAGTGCGCGGGAGCGCGCCGCTACACCGTGAATCACCACCTGGCACGGGTCAAGGCCAACCTGGACACCAGATCGTCCGAGCGAGAAGCGCTGTCGGAGTGCGGTGATCCCAGCGAACCATCGACCCCTTCGCTTTCCTGGACAGCGTTCTCCTTCATCAATGAGTTCAACGCCTGGAAGAACGGGGAGCCCGAGGACTCGTTGGTCAACGAAGACGGGACTCGAGGCCTCGCCTGGCGCCACGAACTGCCCAACGATGTCTTCGAGTGCGCTTCGGTGGACGCCGCCCGGGCCCTCGAAAACTTCGTTGCGTCGCGGCGGGGTGAACGTAGTGGAAGGCCTGTCGGGTTTCCTCGCTTCCAGGCCAAGGGCAAGGTGACCCCGAGCTTCCGTTTGCGCAACCGGGCAACGTCAGGACAGGCTCCCTCGAGCCAGCCCATCCGCTTCACCGATGCTGCGCACCTCCGCCTACCCAAGATCGGATCGGTGAAGCTCTTCAGTCCTACCCGCAAGGTCCGTCGCATGATCAACGCCGGTCGTTTTCACATCTACTCGGCCACCCTCACCCAGCGCGCCGGTCGTTGGACTATCTCCCTGACCGGCGTGGCTGTGCAGTTCCACCAGGCCGAGCGCAGCCGCACCAACCGTCACGCCGTCCCCGTCGGGGTCGACCGAGGAATCATCTCACTCTGCGTCGCCGCCGATGCGAACGGCGTTCCCTTCGAGCGCTTCGAGGGGGTGAAAACACTGAAGCAAGCGCACGCGTCGCTCAAGGCGACCAACCAGGCTCTGGCCAGAACCACACCGGGGTCCAAAGGTCGCCAACGAGCGCGGTCCCGACTCGCCAAGACCCATCGCAAGGTTGTCAACACCCGACGACATCTCGTTCACCAGGCCTCCGGGGCCCTGGTGGACCGATGCCAAGTCCTCGTGATCGAGGACCTCAACGTCGCGGGGATGGTGAGGAACCGGCACCTGGCGAAGTCCATCTCCGACGCTGCTATGGGAGAACTCTCTCGTCAGCTCCTCTACAAGGCCAGATGGCACGGCGTCGAAGTCCGAGTGGCCGATAGGTTCTTTCCGAGTTCCAAGACCTGCTCGGGCTGTGGCGAGGTCAGTAACGACCTCGACCTGTCGGCACGGACGTACTCGTGTGAGGTCTGTGGGCTGGTCATCGACCGCGACCTCAATGCGGCCATCAACCTGGCCCGTTGGCAACCCAAAGAGCCCTCCGAAGTGACTCTGTTGAACCCAACGCCAGCTTTGCTTCTCTCCACAGCCTGATCCCACTGGGGTCTGCACCGCGAAGCACGCGGGAAGAGCCGATTGTCACCCGCACAACCGTCACGGCAACGTGATGAGGGCCTTGGGTCGGAACCGAGTACTCAGACGAATCATCGTCTGGGAAGTCGGACGGTGAGCAAGCACCGCTGAGCCACTTGGTTCAGTTGGTCAAGGCAAACCGGTGGGTCCAATTAGGACACACGCTGTTAGGTCAGGGTGTGGCACTCGATCGGGATGAGCACACCCAGCGCGAGGTAGATCCACGGCACCAGCGTCGGTGCCCACTTCGCTCCCCACGTCACGACCCGCGGGTGACCAGCGACGGCGCTGGCGCTGGACACGAAGAGGATCTCCCACACCGCGAAGACCGCCACCGAGCCCAGCCCGGCGCCCACGCCCTGGGAGCGCAGCAATGGGATCCACACGGCGAGGTTGTCGCCACCGAGGGCCAGAGTGACGATGTAGGTGGTCATGGCCCCGCGCCGGTACTGCTCCTTGCGCGGGTCGGCGCGGTGACGCCACGCGTGCAACGCGAGCGCCCACGGCGCGACGCACAGGACACCGATCCACCGCACGGGAATCGGCGCAAGGAGCGACCCGACGCCGGCGGCGACGACGAGCAGTGACGCCACGCCCAACACCTGGGCTCGACCAACGCGGCGAAATCGCGAACGCTCGGTGACGACCAGTTGTGCCGCGAACGCGAAGTAGTTGTCGAACATGGTGCCCACGAAGGCGAACGACGCGACCACGATGACGCCGCCGATCGTGTGCACGCCGCGACACTACTGGCCGGTAGAAGAGCGAGAGGGGCGCAGCGTTAATGTGGGCGCGGAGGAATGATGATCCGACAGGTGTTGCCCCCGACGTCCGAGCAGCTCGAGGCCGCCCGTCGCGTCATCTCCGATCACCTCACGCCTACACCGGTCGCGACGCTGTGGATCCGCGAGCGTCCGGTCGTGGCCAAGCTCGAAGGCCTGCAGCTGACCGGTTCGTTCAAGGTCCGCGGGGGACTCGCCGCGGTCGACGCGGCCCGGCGCGATGACGCGACGGGTGCCGTGGTGACGGCGTCGGCCGGAAATCACGGGCTCGGCATCGCGCACGCGGCCACGACGCTCGGTGTGTCGGCGACGGTGGTCGTGCCGGCGAACGCGTCGATGGCCAAGGTGAACAAGCTGCGCCAGTACGCCATCGAGCTCATCCAGTTCGGCTCCTCGTACGACGACGCGCAGTCGCACGCCAAGGAGATCGCGATGGAGCGATCCATCCGGTACATCTCGGCGTTCAACGACCCCGACGTCATCGCCGGCCAGGCGACGGCCTTTGATGAGTTGCTGGCCCAGTGCCCCGACCTCGGACACGTGGTCGTGCCGGTCGGCGGCGGGGGACTCATCTCGGGTGTCTTGATCTCGCGCGACGATCACGCGCGCACCGACGTGCGCGTGACCGGCGCCCAACCCGAGCGCAGCCACGCGATGTACGACGTGCTGCACGGCGTGGCCTCCGACGCGGTCGTGCACTTCGCCACGATCGCCGACGGGCTGGCCGGCGGGGGCGATGACGGCTCGGTGACCAACGACATCATCGCCGTGCACGGCGTGCCTCTGGTGCTGGTAGCCGAGGCCGCGATCCGCGGAGCCGTGCGCGAAGCGGCCCAGACGAGTGGGCTCGTCCTCGAGGGCGCTGCGGCGACCGCGTACGCCGCGATCGCCGAGCACCTGATCGACGACGCGACGTCCAAGGTGGCGTTCATCGCCAGCGGTCGCAACATCGCCATCGACCTCCTGAGCGAACTTCTTATCGAGTCGCCCCCCGGAGGAGCCGTTACCGCCCGGTAGGGTTGTCGCATGCTGGTGTCAAAGAAAGTCGCGGCGGCGGCTCTCGCCGCCGTGGCCCTGGCACTCACCGTCACCGGCGTGGTACTCGCGGTCACCGACCCCAACGCCGGCGGAAACCAGCGCGACCCTCTCGCCCTCAACGGGTACCCGCCGCGCACAGCCCAGCTGCACGTGGTGATCTCGACCGGCCAGGCCTACAACGTCACCGCCGACGTCAACGTCGACTTCGTGCACAACACCGTGGGCGCCGACCTGCAGATACCACTGCTCTTCTCGGCGACCAACATTGAACTTCGCCTGGTCGCGCGCCATCTCTACGTCGCGTCGCCCAACCTGGGGGCAGTCATCGGATCGAACTGGCTGAGCACGAAGGTCTCGATCCCGTCGCTCTACGGCCTCTCGCTCGAGATGACCCGACCCGACGTCGGACTCATCAGCGGCTTTCCTCAGATGAACGTGACCCACTCGGGGTACCTCACGACCTATCGGTTCCACCGCGACAACGTCGCTATCGCCACGCCCTCGGGCCTGCCCTTCAAGGTCCCGGCGCACTCGGCGATTGACTTCTCGATCACGTTGGGCAAGCAGGGCGAGCTCGCCGCGACGAGCTTCAAGGTCACGTCCAAGCACTCGACGGCCTGGGTCATCGTCACGGTCACCTCGTACAACGCGCCGACGCACATCATCAAACCCCCGGCGAAGGACGTCACGGCGCTCAATTCCACTCAGATCGGTCGCATCTTCGGGTCGACGTCGATTGGAAACCTCTTCAATCCCAAGGCGATCACCTCTCTGGGCCAGATCCGCCTCAGTTAGGTTTCGAGCGGTGCCTGAGACTCATCCCGAACCGCGCTGGCCGGCCTCGGTGGCGCTCGCCGTGTGCGCGGGGCTCTACGTCTTGCTGCCTAACCGTCTGGTCGTGGGGCCCAAGTGGATCCTGCCGGTGCTCATCATCCTGCCCCTCATCCCGTTGTCGGCCGAGCGTCACCGTCACGCCAACGAGTCACGTCACGTGCGCCGCCTCACCCTCACTCTCATCGCCCTCGTCACCGCGGCCAACGTGGTGTCGATGGGACTATTGGTCCACCACCTCTTGCACACCCAGGTCGTCCAGGGTCGCTCGCTGATCTACTCGGCCGTGGCGGTGTGGATGACCAACGTGATCGTCTTTGGCCTGTGGTTTTGGGAGATCGACCGCGGCGGTCCGGCCCGTCGCGCCGGCGGCACCACCGTCTTCCCCGACCTCCAGTTCCCCCAGATGGAGAACCCCACGTTGGCGCCCCCGGAGTGGCGCCCGGCCTTCACCGACTACCTGTACACGTCCTTCGCCAACGGCACCAGTTTCGCGCCCGCCGACGCCATGCCCCTGACCCGGCGGCTGAAGACCCTCTTCCTGGGCGAATCGATCGTGTCGCTCATCACCATCGCGGTGGTGGCGGCGCGCGCCGTGAACATCCTGCGATAGTTCAACCCAGGAGGCGCGTGAGCAGCCGACCGGCCCGACTCTCGGTACCGCGGCGCCGTTCGTGGTGGTCGGCCCACGTAGCCAGGTGCAGGCCGGCGTTGATCCCCACCCAGCGAAGCGGCTCCACCGGCCAGGGCCGCGACGTGCTCCCAACGAACGGAAGGCGCGTGTACGCGGTGTCGGCAACGGGATCGAGAATCAGGTCGGCCAGCGCGTTGGCGCTGACGTAACTCAGTACGACGCCGTCACCGGAGTACCCCCCGGCGCTGGCCAGGCCCGTCGCGTGGTCGACCGTGACCGACGGGGTCCGGTCGCGGGGCATGGCCAGGGGCCCGCCCCAGCGGTGCGTGACCGCGGCGTCGAGCTCGGGGAAGAGTTCGTGCAGCGTCGACTCGAGCATGGAAAAGACCCGGTCGTTGCGATCGAAGCGGCGCTCGACGGTGGAACCAAAGTGGTAAGGCGACCCGCGCCCGCCGAAGGCGAACCGGTCGTCGCGCGTGCGCTGGCCGTAGATGAGCAGGTGCCGGTCGTCGTTGAAGGTCTCGTAGTGGCCCAGGCCGACCTCGTCCCAGAAGCTGCTCGACAGAGGCTCGGTGGCGATCATCAGCGAGTACAGCGGCACCACGTCGCGGCGCTGACCGGGCAGCGTCGGCGTGAACCCTTCGGTCGCGCGCACGACGAAGTCGGCATGGATCGAGCCGCCCACGCTGACCACCTCGGGTTGGCGCCCGCGCCGGACCACGACACGCGTGACCTTGGTCTCTTCGAAGATCGTGACGCCGAGGCGTTCGACGACCTCGGCGAGGCCGCGCACCAGGCGCGCCGGGTGGATCCGCGCGCAGTGCGGCGTGTAGGTGGCACCGAAGAGTTCGCTCGGGGCGCAGCGCTCTCGCGCCGCGTCGGCGTCGAGCCACGACAGATCGTCCGGACCGATGCCGAATTCGCGCGCCGCGTCCACTTCGGCGGTCAGGCGCTGCGCCTGGACCTCACTGCGCGCGAAGTTGAGGGAGCCGCCCTGGGCGAAGTGGGCGTCGATCCCGTCCTCAGCGGCCGCGGCACCCAGCGCGCTCACCGACTCGTGGAGCACGTGGCGTAGGTGCGAGAACTCGTCCAGCCCCCATCGCCCGACGACGGTCTCGTGGCTCAGCGGGAAGAGCGCCGAGGCCCATCCGCCGTTGCGGCCCGACGCCCCGAAACCGCAGACCGACTGCTCGAGGACCGCGACGCGCAGAGAGGGGTCGCGGCGCATCAGTTCGCGCGCGGTCCACAGACCGGTGTAGCCGCCACCCACGATGGCCACGTCGACGTCGTGGTGTCCGCTGAGTGCGCGACGCGCCGTCACCGGCGCGTCGAGCGTGGCCCACCAGAGCGACGCGGGGGGCTGCACTAGATGTGGAGCTGGGCGGCTCCGGTGAAGACTTCGCGCAGGACGCCGACCATGAAGTCGATGTCGCCACGCGTGGAGATCAGCGGCGGTGCCAACTGGACCACCGGGTCGCCGCGGTCGTCGGAGCGGCAGATGAGACCGCGTCGGAACATCTCGGGGGAGACGAAGCCGCGCAGCAGGCGCTCGGCGTCGTCGCCCGACCAGGTCTCACGCGTCGACTGGTCCTTGACCAACTCGACCCCCCAGAAGTAGCCGGCGCCGCGAACGTCGCCCACGATCGGAATGTCGCGCAGGCCCTCGAGGCTCGCTTGGAAATACGGCTCGTTGGCGCGCACGTTCTCGAGCACGTGCTCGTTCTCGAGGATGTCGAGCGTCTGGAGCGCGATCGCGCACGACACCGGGTGTCCGGCCCAGGTGAAGCCGTGGGCGAAGGAGGCGTCGTCGTGCATGAAGGGCTCGGCCAGGCGGTCCGAAACGATCATCGCGCCGAGTGGCGCGTACCCGGCCGTGATCCCCTTGGCGCAGGTGATGATGTCCGGGACGTAGTCGTACTTCTGGCCGCCGAACCAGGTGCCGATGCGGCCGAAGGCGCAGATGACCTCGTCAGAGACCAGCAGCACGCCGTAGCGGTCGCAGATCTCGCGCACGCGCTGCCAGTACCCGGGGGGCGGGGTGAAGCAGCCGCCGGCGTTCTGCACCGGCTCCAAGAAGACGGCCCCGACGGTGTCGGGACCCTCGCGCAGGATGGCCTCTTCGATCTGATCGGCCGACCACAGCCCGAAGGCCTCCAGGTCGTCGCCGTGCTCGGGGGCCCGGTAGAAGTTGGTCGTGGGCACCTTGATGCCACCGGGCACCAGGGGCTCGAATGGCCGGCGGTACGCCTCGAGTGAGGTGATGGTCAGCGCCCCCAGCGTGGTCCCGTGGTAGGCGATGTCGCGGCTGATGACCTTGTAGCGATCCAGGTCGCCGCGCATCTTGTGGTACTGGCGCGCCAGCTTCCACGCGCTCTCGACGGCCTCGCTGCCACCGGTGGTGAAGAACACGCGGTTGAGGTCGCCGGGCGCCAGGCGCGCCAGCTTCTCGGCCAGCTGAATCGCCGCGGGGTGCGCGTAGGTCCACAGGGGGAAGTACGCCAGCTGGCCGATCTGCTCGGCCGCCGCCGCGCCGATGTCGGTGCGACCGTGTCCGAGTGCGTTGGTGAAGAGCCCCGAGAGCCCGTCGAAGTACCGTGTGCCGTTGGCGTCAAAGACGTGCGTGCCCTCGCCGCGCACCATGATCGGCACCTCGTTGGAGTCCGAGTACGCGCCCATCCGCGACATGTGCAGCCACAGGTTGCGCCGCGCTCGGTCCGAGTAGTTGTGGCTGACGTGGTTCACGTCCTCCACGGTGATGCCATCGGAAATGATCTCGTTCAACGTCACTTGGTCCCCCATGCATAGGTCTGCTTTGACAGCTTTAGATATAGAAATGTCTCCACCTCGGTCACCCCGGGGATGGACCGGATGGAGTCGTTGAGCAGGTGCACCAGCGCGTCGTCGTCGACGGCGATGAGCTCGGCGATGATGTCGAAGCTGCCCGCGGTCATGACCACGTAGTTGGCCTCGTCGATGGCCGCGATCTTGTCGGCGACGAGGCGCACGTCACCGTGCACGCGGATGCCCACCAGCGCCTCGCGACCGAACCCCAGCTGCAAGGGATCGGTGATGGCGACGATCTGCATCACGCCGGAGTCGCGTAGACGCTGGACGCGCCGGCGCACCGCCGCCTCGGAGAGTCCGACCTCGTCGGCGATGGCGCCGTAGGCGCGTCGTCCGTCGCGCTGGAGCAGGCTGATGATCTCGCGGTCGATCCGATCGAGCGCGTTCGGAGCGGTCAGTACTTCGAGGTTCGCCCTGTCGGGTGCCTTGTTGCTCTGTCGAATGGGTTTCGCTGCTGGCATCGGTCGTTCCCTGGCGAGTGGCGCTAAGCGCCACGGGCTGCGGATAGGGACAGTATAGGGGGATTTGGCGACGGATAGCGTCGTCAATCCCGGATTTGAAGACGTATTTCAAAATCCGAAAGTTGCAAGGTTTGTGGCGGTCTGGCAGAGTGGCAGGGGTGTGGCCCGACCGGCGGCCGTCCCAGAGAGGTCTCTCATGCGTCGTTTAACGAACTTCATCGGGGGCGAATCCGTCGCCCCGCGCAGCGGCAAGTACGTCGAACTGGTCAACCCGGCGACCGGTGAGCCCTTCGCCGAGATGCCGGTCTCTGACGCGTCGGACATCGACGCCGCGGTGACCGTGGCGGCGAAGGCCTTCGCGAGCTGGAAGCGCACGACGCCGTCGGAGCGAAGCCGCGCGCTGCTCAAGATCGCGGACCTGATGGAGTCGCACGCCGAGGAACTAGTGGCCATCGAGAGTGAGAACACGGGCAAGATCATCGGCGTCACGCTGGCCGAGGAGATCCCCCCGATGCTCGACCAGGTTCGATTCTTCGCCGGCGCCGCGCGCAACCTCGAGGGTCGAGGCGCGTCTGAGTACATGGCGGGAATGACCAGCTACGTGCGTCGCGAGCCCATCGGCGTGTGCGGAGCGGTGACGCCGTGGAACTACCCGATGATGATGGCCGTGTGGAAGTGGGCTCCGGCGATCGCCGCGGGCAACACCATGGTCCTCAAGCCCGGAGACTCCACCCCGGCCTCGACGGTGCGTCTCGCCGAGCTGATGGCCGAGGTCCTGCCCGCGGGCGTCTTCAACGTCGTCTGCGGCGACCGCGACACCGGTCGCGCCCTGGTCGAGCACCCGGTACCGGCGATGGTGTCGGTGACCGGATCGGTCCGCGCGGGCATGGAGGTTGCCGGCACGGCCTCCAAGACCCTGAAGCGCGTGCACCTAGAGCTCGGCGGCAAAGCCCCGGTTGTCGTCTTCGACGACTTCGACATCGCCTCGGCGGCTGAGAACATCGCGATCGCCGGCTACTTCAACGCCGGCCAGGACTGCACCGCCGCTACGAGGGTCCTGGTGTCCGGAAAGGCGTACGGCGACTTCGTCGACGCCATCGTCGACCAGGCGCGCAACACCGTGGTCGGTCCACCCGACAGCGCCGACGCCCTGTTTGGACCGGTGAACAACGTCAACCAGTTCGAACGGGTGACGGGTTTCATCGGACGTGCGCCGTCGCACTCGTCGATCGCCGCCGGGGGAGTCCAGGTGGGCGACCGCGGCTACTTCATCGCGCCCACCGTGGTGGCCGACCTGCAACAGGACGACGAGATGATCCAGAACGAGATCTTCGGTCCGGTCATCACCGTTCAGAAGTTCAATGATGAGGCGGAGGCCCTGGCCTGGGCCAACGGGGTCGACTACGGATTGGCGTCCTCGGTCTGGACGAGCGACCACGGTCGCGCGATGCGCTTTTCGCGCGACCTGGACTTCGGCTGCGTGTGGGTGAACACCCACATCCCGATGGTCGCCGAGATGCCCCACGGCGGGTTCAAGCGTTCCGGCTACGGCAAGGACCTCTCGATGTACGGCTTCGAGGACTACACGCGCGTCAAGCACGTCATGCACAACATCGAGGCCTAGGAGTCCGTGGGGCGACG
>Ga0307372_10001198_pt1 | contig 45592 bp, 34 predicted proteins | sample OX1MG_FD_202533 | JGI IMG/M metagenome (GOLD analysis project Ga0307372, IMG submission 202533) | Soil microbial communities from Risofladan, Vaasa, Finland - OX-1 | ecosystem: Environmental > Terrestrial > Soil > Coastal area > Acid sulfate soil | place: Finland: Risofladan, Vaasa | collected...
ATCCCAGTTCCAGACGGTCTTGTCCTGCCCTTCCACCACTTTGATAAGAAAAGGCTGCGCTTCCGGCCAGTCAGCCCCCTGAGGATAGAAGTCAACCGCAGGGACCGTTCCGGCGACGTTGCCATCGTTATCCAGCAGCACCATGGACATGCCGCGGGAAAGCGGGTCCGGCAGGTAGGGAATTTCCAGCTTTTCCGAGATGGGGTTCTTCGTCATGGGATCCAGCGCAAAGGCGCCCTCCGCTTTGTTGGCGATCAACTGGTAGGTCGCAGGGTCCTTTTTCATGGCGCCGGAATCAAGGTCAAACATCCCGTGCCTTTCGGCCATCAGTTCGCTGGTCTTGGGCGGAGCGAAAATGCGGATAGCAGCTTCGGTATAGGATGAATCGGAAACAAGCTGGGCGTACGCCGGCGCATACTCCTGCGCAGTCTTGTCAAAGTTGCTGCGGATCACCGGGCGGTAGAGGGCCTCGCCTGGAGTCTTTTCTCCGTCGAGCGATTTCGTAAGAACAGCCACGGGTCCAACCACAGGCTCAAAACGGTTATAGGCATGAGAATCGGTGGCCTTGGAAAAGTCAGACGGGTTGGGAGCATCATAGGCCAGGCTGTTCCCGGCCAAATCGACAACGCGCGCCCGCACCCGGTAGGTCCTGCCAAAACGCAGCTTGGGAAGCGACCCCGGCGCGGGAACAAACGTTGCCACCATCTGGAAATCTTTCGACGCCCGCTGCTGGGCTTGCGCCGGGTCGTTCAGCGGCTGGGGAATTCCTTCCGGGCTGATCACTTTTCCCGGCCGCGGCGCGCACAGGCTCCAGCCGTTCCAGTTGAACATCGCCTCATGCAGGTACAGATCCTGCGTCGATCCCGACCCCTGCGCCGGCTCCACGACCGACTGCGTGGTCGCCAGTTGCACAAACCCTTCATCCGGGTACTGGCGCAGTAGATTGGCCCCGAAAAAGTTGTAGGTGCCCACCCGCCGGCAGAGGGAATTCCAGCTTTTGGTTTCCGAGTCCCAGACGTCCACGCGGTAGCCGCGCACCACGTCTTCGGCGTAGAGCGTTACCTGGTCAGGAGTGTTCTTTTCGACCGCCTGGTTGTTGAGAGTGGCCCGTGAGAAAAGGCTGACCAGCCATTCCGCTTTTCCCGCCCGCGAAACCGAAAGGCCGCCGGTCCGCAAGGCCGGCAACCCAGCCGCGGCCTGCGGTTGCACCGTTTGAGTGCCGGGCTCAACTTGTTCGGCGGCGCCGGAGGGAGCCTGCGCCTGGCCGCCGCCGTTGTTTGAAGTGGACATTCTCAACATCATCGGCTGCGCGCCGCCGGCCGCGGAGTTTTCCGATTCGGCCAGGGTGGCTGAGGCAAGCCGGTCGGCCAGGTTCGCCATCTTTAGCGCCGATCCGTCCACGTCAACACTCATCACCGGAAAATTCTGGTGATCGTTCAGCTTGAGCTGGCCGTCGATGATGTCCGAATCCGGCTTCTCGGGCCGCGCGGCAAACCACGACCTGCCGGTGTCAAGCGCGTAGGCGGTCTTGGGCGAAAAATCGGAGTTGAATGAGGATGGCTGTGCGTCCGGCGCCCAGACGGGCGCAACCTTCACGGTTGAACTCGGAGCCAGTCCCGCCGGCAGCGGCACCGTCAGATTGATCACCAGCCCCAGGGCTTTCATGATCTCGGGATAATTCCCAAGGCTCGACACGATCTTGTGAAAGTCAATCGCGGGCGGCTGGAGCGGCTCAAACGTTTCAGGAAGCTCCGGGTTCGATATGCGGGCCAGCAGAAAGTCCCGTTCGGGCTGGAGCTGCAGGGAAGGCCGGACCGCCTTGTACTGCTGCAGGTCCTGATAGATGCTCTGGAAGGCGGTCACCGTTGATGGTTTCAAGGTGTAAGGCTGGCGCACCAGCATCTGGATGTTGCGGTTGGCGTTCCGCTGCAGCGTGGGGTGAAGCGTCTGAATAAAATTCGTCAGGTGCTGCGGGATGACCACCGGCCGCGCTACGCGATAGGACGGCTGGGCCGCCCTTGCGGTCTGTGATTGCTGCGACGGCTGCGCACCGGACGTCCCGCCAACACGCTGGGTCGCCACCATTCCCCGGCGGTTGACAGTCATCGAGGTCGTTGATGGGGCCGCTTCCGGCAAAGCGTACAGGGAAATAGGCGCGAGCTTCTCAAGAATGATGGTCCGTGACGGCAGCCGCGTGGGCGAAGCCGCCCCAATCGACTGGTATTGAGACTTCACAAATGAATCGAGTTGCAGCACGGGATGCGAAATCACCGGCCGGTTGGAAAAGTCGTCGAACTGGTAGGGTTCAACGTAGGTGGAATCTTTGAACAGCGCGCTCCACAGCTCCGCTTCCGGGGCAGCGCCCACGCGCGTGGCATCCAGGGATTGTTGGCCCTCGAACTGCACCGTAAACTTCATGCCTTTGATCTTGTCCGGCCAGTTCTTGAAGTCACCGAACTGGTCGAGCGTCGGACGCGGCAGCCCTTCGTCCGTATGAAGGCGTGGCGAGACGAAGACGGAGAGTTGCAGTTGGCCGTTGGCGATGCCGTTCGGCAAGGCGGTCCAGAGGATGGTTTGCTTCTTCGCCATGGATATTTCCCTTTCACGCAAATGCTTCGCAGTAAAGTTGCCAGTCGTTGGCGCCCATCTCATCCGCAAAATGCACCGCGGTCGGCCCCAGGGGATATGGAGCGCCGGCGCCGAACAGGGCGGCGTTCTCAGTCCCGCCGCCCGCAAACTCGCGTTCCACCGTCAAATCAACACTCTTGCTGAAAAAGAGGACCTGGACCTCCACGGTCAGCGTGGCCTGGCCCCATACTTTGTTGCCGGCGGAGAGGTAGGTCAGCCCCATCTTGAATTCCACGGAGACCGTGATGATGGCCAGAACTTCCAGCGACCCGCCGCACCGCAGGTATCCGGTCAGCTCCGTATTTCCGTTCGCGTACTGGTAGAGAAGCCCCGCCATCACGTAAACGCCGCCGCTGGCCACTCCGATGTTGAGCGAGAAGCTCCCGCCGAACTCCAACTCCGCCGCCATGCGCTGGATACCCGCCGGCGTGAGGGTGAGGCCGAAATACCCGCCGCCGCCAAAAAGAGAGACGGTGAGAAGAAACGGCTGGTGCTCCTGGCAGAAGTCAAACTCAAAGGTGATGGGATCGCCGGTGAAATAGATGTTCATTTGCGCGGCCAAACTCACATTCGAGAGGTTGAACATCCCGATGCTGACCGGCGGCAGCCCCAGGGAGTATCCCATTTTGATTCCCTGGGCCGTCACATCCAGGCTCGGGGGGTCCTGGAACCCGCCTGACGGGATCAGGTCTTTTAAGGCATTGACGAAGCTCAGCGGTCCCGTGAACTCGATTCCCGCCAGGTCCGCATTGACATCGGGCTTTTTTCCATTGACCGACTTGAAGGAGAGTTCCTTGAACTTGATGATGAGGACCTCGACGACCGACGGCACCAGATGAATCTCGAAGTCTTTCATCACCGCGCTGACTTCATAGCTGGGCGGGTTGTTATCAAGCGTCTTGGTCAGCGTGGCGTTCACGGTCAAGGCCTGCGCCCGGTTGCCCGTGACCTTGAAAAACGGGGCCTGGCCCGGCGCAGCGGACACATCCTTGACTTCCGGCTGCCAGGTAAAGCTGGTCACAACTGCTTGGGGAAGATGGCTGGTGACGAATTTCGGGACTTTCTCCAGCGCCGACGAAAAATTGCTGACGTCGTTGATAACCTCCTCTAAGGAAATGTCCCCCAGGAGCTTGGCGTCCAGGGCGGACTTGAAGAACTGCTTGGGATCGAACTTTCCCCCGACGATGGTCGCCAGGTCCCCGGCGACGGGGCCCAGCAGGCGCGACAGTCCGGAAATATCCATGCTGGGCGTCAGCAAGCCGCCCACCTTGTCGGAAGCGCCTCCTGAGCCTCCAAACATGAGCGGCACGTTGTTCAGCAGGCTGGCAAACACCTGGCCCTGGTTGGCGGCGGATTCAATCCCATGCGCCAGGTAGGTTGTGTCGTAAGCAATGTCCGTTGCCGCATTCCGCCCGGTCAGTTGCTCGACCGTGGCAATGCGAACCGCCGAACTGCTGATGGCCGGATAAAAATAGGGCTGGCCTGCCGGAACGGTCTGTGGTTTTTCCGGCGATTCACCCAGGAAAGACATGGAACTGGTTTCAAACGCCGTATCGCCCGGCAGTTTGTTTTTTGCGTAGGCCACTTTCTGCCCAAAAAAGGGCCGCACGCGCCTGGAATCGTTCGGGTCGGAATTGTAAGAGTTTAGGACGGTTGCCGATTGTTGCGTGTTTCGTGCTGAGTCGGCCATCACGAAAATCAGGGGCGCCGTGAACTCGGTGGTGTTTCCTTCCCAGTCCACTCCAAGCATCTTGAACTGGAAGTCCTGCTCCCCGACGCGCGGCCAGAAAGCGGCTTCGCCCGGCAGGATGGATACGGGCTTGTCCAGCGCCGGCGTGCTCAGGGTGCTGATGCGGACGGTCTGGAATGGAATCCTGGGGCCCTGGGGATGAGGCTGTCCGGAGGCCGGATAACTCTTCTCGTGTTCCCGCACAACCACAAAGATCTGCTGCCGCAGATAAGCCGCCATCTTTCCGGAAGGCGTCCGGTTGAATTTGCGCTCGGTAATCGTGATCCTGACTGCGCGGTGGCCGAAGGGAAACAGATAGCCGCGCTCCACGATCCGCACGTACTGGTCCCGCCCCATGGCTGCGATATGCCGCCAATTTTCGACGCTAAATGAGAATTTTCCGCTCTGGCATGCCTGCTCGCGGACGTCTTCCGGCGGATCCCAGGCGCCATCAATATTCATCCATGCGCCCAGCGTGGAAAGCATCAGCCGGTTCACCTGGATGGGCTGCGGCGTGTATTTACCGTTGGAAACCGTTGTGAGGGTGGGATCGGAAGAGAGCCTGACGATTTCGTAACGTTGCCGCGTGTTGATGGCCGGGGTTGCAAACGGGGTTGACTCTGTGATGTTGGTCAGGCACCCCGCCCGGTAATCCGTGGCCCAGACGGCGCGCACCGTCCGGTAAAAATCGCTCTGCTCGTCGACCGCGCCCTGCTGCGACCTGACGCCCAGCCGCGTGTGCCAGAGCTCAAAGGCCCCGCCATGCTCCACGGCCTTGGCGGAGTGCGCCCAACCCGCATAATAGCTGGGTGAAAGAATAATCCGGTACGGAGCTTCGATGGCAGTCTGAAAAACCCCCGGTTCTTTGACCTGGACGAACGGGCCCCGTCTCATCTGCGGTTGCGACATCTCCGCCTGCGCCTGAAGGGCCGATTGACGATTTTTCTTCTTGTTTTTCTTCTTGCTGCTACTCACCACCGGCGCCGCAGTGGCAACGGACGGCTCAACCTGCTGGTAGTACTGAGAACTTTGAATCACCTGGCCCTGGGGTTCCTGGACCCTCTGCCTGGATCCGGCCCCGGAGATTGGCATCAACACAAGACTGGTCGGCGGCGTTGCCAGCGGCGTCACGCTCTGCTCAAATTGCGCCCAGTTCAGGAGGGATTCCAGCGTATAAGGAATTTCCGCGACGCTGTTTGGCACGATGAACGCCAGCCGGCTTGGGCCGGCCAGCCGCGCCGGGACAGGCGGCTCGGCATTCTTGGGCAAAGGCTGCGGAAAATCGCTTTCGAAAAAAGCTTCCTCGGCAATATGCTGAGGCCCGAACTGGACCACCAGGTAGGCCGGCTGATCCGGTTGCACTCGCACCAGGCTCGGCGTGCCCCCGCCAGCCGCAAAATTCATGTTATAAAAATCGAGCGTGAGAGCCAGCAGGTCATCGGGCCGGATCAGGTCAAAGCTGAGATTCTGCTCCGAAATGGGCGGGAACACGGGATGCAGCGAACCCCTCACTTTTCCCAGGTGGACTGGCAGCACCACATTGATTTGCCCGGGCTGGAGGTGAGACGGAGTCCCCAGTTCTCCCGGAGGGCTCTGCGGCACAGATCCCCCTTCAGTAGGATGGGTCGGAGTCAACCCTCCGGGGCTCTGCGGCAAAGATCCCCCTTCGGTGGGACGGGGCTGGATCACCCGTCCGGGGTTTTGCGGTCCGGCTAGAGCCTTTGCTTTGCCCGGTCGAACCTGGAGCAAAACCTTCTTTTTCTCCAGTTTGGGATTGGGCGCGACCTTTTTCTTCTTCTTCTTTTTCTCCTTCTGAATTTTGCGCAGGAGGATCTGTTCCTGCTGGGTCTGCGGGGGGATCAGGAAGGCCAGATGGGTGCCTTCCTTGATCGTTCCGGGTCGCACAATGACCCCAGGCAATGGCGCGGCAATCTGCTTCAACGCCGGTGCGCAGCGTATCCGCGGGGCTTCTCCGTTCAGGCTGACGGCTTCAAAAGCGGGCGCGTCCGCGCTGTCGCCGATTTCAAAGCTGCAACCCTCCGCATGAACCCAGGAAGACTCGTGCGCGTAATCCGCCACCATCGCCGCCTGCCGTCCCGCAGAATCGGCCACCATCGCGTAACGTGCGTTGCGCAGGGACAAACGGAATGGCTTGCCATCGCTTCCCCAAAAATCGCCGTCGGGAATGAAGGCGATGCTGGGTTTATCGTTTCGGGATTCCGCAATCAGAGCACGGTGGATGCCGCCGGCGGCACTTTCACCCGTCTCAATTCGGATCTGGTCAAAGGCGCTGTCAGAGACCACGAGGCTGGAGGCGCCCCTTGGACCCAGCAGCGGCTGGAACGGCCACGACCGGCCGCCTCGATTCATGGCCAGCAGGGTCCGCCGCTCCTGGGGTTTGCTGACAATGCTGGGCTCGCCGGCATTCAGCAGAGCAATAACCAGAGAATCCGACACCGTTTGTCCGCCAAAACCATCGAGCCGCGCGATTCCTTGCCCGGCCAGCCGCAGCGTCCAGTTGGGCAGAAATTCAGCCTGCGCCCGCCCGCTGAGCGTCAGCTTCGATGAGTCCCCTGGTGTCGCAATGTTTCGATCAAGCTGCACAGCCGACCGCAACTCCGCTTTGCCCCGCAGCCAGCGCTCAAAGGGCGCTTCACCCTGAAAACCCCCCAGCGCCATCCGAAGGTGCATCCGCCAGCCAGCCGCCGCGCGTTCCAGTTTGCATTCCAGGTCCGCCGGCAAACCCGTGCCCGGATATCGCGCGTTAACCAGCGCAACACGGACAAGCTTCCGGCTTTGCGACACGCGCAACGCCGGAGCGCCCGCAAACCGCCGGGTGTCAATCACCCATCGCTCCCGGCCATCCAGCCTGAAGGCGACACGTTTGTGGCCGGGAACAAACTGCAGGCGGCCTTCCGGCCCTCCAAACTGGAGCGGCAGGGTGGCAGCTGCCGTCCCCGCCAGGCCCAGCATCTCGCGACGGGTGAAAGAAAGTCGGGACTGGTTATCCAGCAGATCAATGGCGGAAAAGTCGGATCGAGGCAGGCGGGGCAGGCGATGGGTGCGAAGGGCTGACAGATCCAGGCGAGGACGCCTCATGAGATAGCCTCCAGGCAAATCAGTTTCGTCTAAAGATACAAGGCCGGTTACTTCGTTGTAACTCTGTGACTTCCCCTCGCCCGGCGGTAATATACCGTTGATTGTCCAGTTATGCAACCCTCCGTAGGCCAAAAAATCAGCCTGGATATTTTTTTGCCGGACGCCTGTTCAAATTTCTGCAGTTCAGGCTTACACTCCTTGGGGAAAGCGCGCGGGCGACGAGCAGACTTTTTGCCTCCAGGCCTTGACCCGGGGATGGCAACAATCCGGCTGGTCACGGCGCGTGTCCTGGTCGCACGAAACATTCTCAGGTTTCATTCGCAAACTGCCTGACGTGGAGGGTTGCATTGTTCAATCAGGTACTCGACCCGATGCACAGCGTGGCGCTGACTGCGCTCGTTGCCCTGGTCCCGGTGGTTCTGCTGCTGGTGCTGCTGGCCGTGTTCCGCGTGACGGCGTGGCTGGCAACGCTGATTGGCGCTGCCGTGACCCTGGGCCTGGCGCTGCTGGTGTGGCAGGTTCCCCTGGGCCATGCCGTCAAGGCCTGCCTCTGCGGGAGCGCCACGGGCGTCTGGGCAGTGGACTGGATCACTTTCTGGGGCGTCGTCATCTTCAACACCCTTACCCTCACCGGCATCTTTGGAGATTTCCAGAAGTGGCTGATCGCCAAGGCCACCGCCGACGTTCGAGTTCAGACCATTCTGCTGGCCTGGGCTTTTGGCGCGCTGCTGGAAGGACTGGTAGGCTTCGGTTACCCGTGGGCGGTCGTTGCGCCGCTGCTGATTGCGCTGGGCATCAGCGATCTGGACGCCATCCGGGTGGCGGCCATCGCCAACAACGCGCCGGTCTCATTCGGAGCGCTGGGCGTTCCCATCATCGCACTGGCTGCCGTGACGGGTTTGCCTTTGATGGCGCTCTCCGCATCCATCGGCAAGATTGTGGCGCTGCTGGCGCTGGTTCCCCCCTGGGTGCTGATTTACCTGGTGGCGGGAAAACGCGGACTTCGCGGCGCGTGGCCGCTGGCGATCGTCGGATCGTTCGCCTACATCGCCGGACAGTTTCCCGTCTCCCAATATCTGGGCCCTTACCTGCCTGATATCAGCGGCGCCGTGGTTTGCTTTGTCTCCTTGCTGGTGTTGCTGCGCTTCTGGAAACCCAAAGAGACGCTGGGCTATGGCGGAGTCCCGGTGCCGGAAGAACAAGCCAATCAATCGAAAGGGCACGGGCTGACCCGGCGCCGCGTGCTGGAGGCCTGGGCGCCGTTCTTTCTGCTGGTGGGCGTGGTGGTGCTGTGGACAGGCCCGTGGTCTTCGCTTCCCGGCATCACCTTGGCGAGCTTCAAGGTGCAGGGGATTTCCTCCCTGAGTCACAAGCTGGTCAGCGCCTCGTTTGGATTCAAGCCGTTCATCGGCGGAACATCCATCATGGTCTCCTGGGTGCTGATTACCTTGATGCTGCGGCCGGGAAGATCGATTCTGAAGGCGGTCTTCCGGCGAACGCTGAGTCAGATGTGGGGAGCGCTGCTGGTGGGCGTGTTTATCTTCGCGCTGGCCTTTATCTTCAATTACTCCGGCATGGCTTCCTCGCTGGCCTATGCCTTCTCCAAGCTGGGCGTCTGGTTCATCGTGGTGGCGCCAATCCTGGGCTGGATCGGCGTGGCGCTTTCCGGGAGCAACACTTCGACGAACGCCATGTTCGGGGCCTTCCAGGTGATGGTGGGCAACCTGCTGGGCTTCCCGGTGTTGCTGGCGCCCTCGTTGAATTCGGTGGGCGCAGAAGTGGGCAAGCCGATCGCTCCGCAGACGGCCAGCGTGGGCGTGGCCACAACGGGATACGTGCGAAACGAAGGAGAAGTCATCCGGCACAACATGGGATGGACGCTGGTTCTGGTGGTCGTGCTCATCTGCATCGGCTTGTTTTATTACTTTGTGATGCCTCAGGCGATGATGATTCACTGATTTCAGGAGGAAAAGATGAAGCGATTACCATTCCTACTTCTTGCCCTTGGCGCGGCGTTTCTATTGCTGACAGCAACGCAATGCACCTCGCCGCAGCCTGAGCAGGCCGCCAGGACTGCCGGCGGCGAAGAGGCCAAGGCAGGCTCTCCCGCCGACCATCTTCCTCCCTGGATCACCCGCATGACATACTTTGGCCAGCGCGCCGACTGGTCGCTCGATGGGAAAAAGATCCTCTTCCTAGAAAAGACTTTCGGACAGGCCTTTACGGTGGACATGGATACGAAGATCATCCGGCCCGTGACGCTGAACTATTTCAACGCGGGATACACGCGGGCGCTTTATCTGAGCAACGGCGACATTCTGCTTTCCGGCGCGCGCCAGTTTGATCCTGAAGATCCCTGGCCGAGCCGCTCGAAGAATGCCGAACTGTGGGTGCTGAACAAAGATCTAAAGGGGCCGCCGGTTGCGCTGGGAACCAAATGCGTTGAAGGGCCTGCCGTATCACGCAAACATCTGAGGATCGCCTGGACCCTGAATCATGACACCAATCCCCAGAACCTTCCCGAAGGCGTTTCGCAAATCTGGATGGCCAATATCCGGTATGATGACGGTGTTCCCATGCTGGCAAACAAGAAACTGGTGCTGGACAGCCGCAAGCTGCCTTTCAAGGCAAGCCTTGAGACCCAGAACTTCCGACCGCGCGACGAAAAGGAGTTGACGTTTTCCGCCTATGGGTACCGGGGCACCGAAGTGATGGGAATCAATCTCGAGACGGGCGAGATTAAGGACTACTCCCAGTCTCCGACCTATGAAGAGCCCGAAGGGGTCTTCCCCGACGGCGAGTACACCTGCGTGGAATCAAACCGCCACATCGGAAAGGGCGGTTCGCAAAACATCGACATCTACAAATTGCGCCTGGATGGCACCGCGCATTTTGAGCGGCTGACCTACTTCAACGACTACACGGGCTACAAGGCGTCCAACCCGGTGGTCAGCGACGACGGGCGGTACATGGCGTTCCAGATGGCCAAGGTAGGCGACCCTGCCGGGGTTGGCCGCGGCATCTTTGTTTACGATTTCTCAAAAGCTCCTGCGAAGGGGAATTAGGACGAAAGGGTGCTGTTCGCCGAAGCAGGAACTGATTTCAAGAGCGAGGTGGGTATGAACACTGTTAAGAATGCTTTCCTGGGGTTGTGCGTAATGGCTGTTACAATAGGATTCGCCGCCGCGGCCGGTGCCGCGCAACAGGGGGCGTCGCCCAAAGTCCAGTACTACCCGCACCAGCGGGTGGCCGAAGCCTTTGCCAAGGGCGAGCACCTTGTGGAAGGCAACACAGGACATGCCTTCTACCAGGTGCTGACGGCGCGGCGGGACGGTCCGGGTGAGGTTGAGGTTCACGCGCTCGACACGGACGTCTTCTACGTCGTCAAAGGAACCGCAACGTTTGTCACGGGCGGCAAGGTTGTTGACGGGAAGAAGACTGCACCGAACGAGGTCCGCGGAAAGTCGATCCAGGGCGGCACACCGCACCATCTCAGCCAGGGGGACATCCTCATCATTCCTCATGGCATCCCTCACTGGTTTGAGGCCGTGCAGCCTCCGTTTCTATACCTGGTGGTCAAGGTGCGCTGATCATTTTTGTAGGGCCCCTCAGGTCACAAAGCCAAAAGGAGAAGTCTGATGGCAAAATCTGATCGTTTTCAATACACGCGCCGCGGATTTATCGGTGCGGCGGCAATCCTGGCGGGTGGCGCACTGGCGCGCCCCGGCAGAGCCGCCGGGCAAGGCGCCGCGGCAGCGACAACGGGTGCGGCACCCGATCCTGAGGCGACCCAGTGGGATGCTCTTACCGTCACAGTGGGGCCGCAGAAGGCGGACCTGGTGGGCGCCAATGAGAAAGTGATTCAGGCTGCAGTGGACTACATTGCCGGATGGGGCGGAGGCACGGTCCACATTCTTCCCGGAACTTACCGCATGCGCAACTCGGTCTCGCTGCGCTCAGGCGTACGAGTCGTGGGAAGCGGGAAGGACTCCGTTCTCTTCAAAGAGCCGGAGGTGAAAACCAAACTGGCGGAAGACTCAACCTCCTGGCAGCAGGAAGTTGTGCTGGCCGACCCCAGCGGATTCCAGGTGGGTGACGGAGTGTGCCTTCAGGTGATCGATGAATGGCACCAGGGCGCCTGGTTCATCCAGCGTTCGCTGGTGGCGCGCAATGGCAACCGATTCAAATTGAACAAGCCGCTGAGCGATGACGACTTTACCGTAAAAGGCAAGGCGACCATCGGCACGCTGTTCCCGCTTTTCAACGTGGACGGCGTCTCAAACGTGCGGATTGAAAATATCGCCCTCGACGGCAACCGGGCCAAACAGGAGTCGCTCTACCATAACTGGGGAAACATCCTGGGAGGCATCTGGCTGAACAAGAGCAACCACATCGAGATGAGCAAAGTCGTCTCGCGGAAGTCGTGCGCAGACGGCATCAGCGCGCAGACCTGCAACGATGTGTTGATTGAAGATTGCCATTGCCATGACAACGTGGGATTCGGAATCCATTCCGGCACGGGCTCGCAGCGGCACACCGCCCGCAACAACAAGCTGGAAAACAATTACATCGGTTATTACTTCTGCTGGGGTGTGCGTTACAGTCTGGCGGAAAATAACACCATTCTGAACAACTCCGAATACGGCGTCCGGCTGGGCGAGAAAGACACAGACAACGTGGTGCGAAACAACGAAATCCGGAACAGCGGCAAGGTCGGGGTGATCTTCGAGAAGGTAGGAGACGACCCGGCCTATTCTCCCGATCGAAACCGCCTGTCTGGAAATCGAATTATCGACAGCGGCGGAGAAACGGGTGTGGGAGTGGACGTCAGGGGCGTCACGAAAGATGCCGTGATCGAGCAGAATGAGATCGCAGAAACCCGCCAGCCGTTGAAGCGCATCGGCCTCAGGATCGGCGCCCGCACGCGCGACGTGAAGCTTGCCGCCAACCGCGTGAAGGGATTCTCCGTAAACGTCCTGGACCTGCGAAAAGCAAGCTAGAAATCACGGGGCGCGGACTCACAGATCCTGCAGAGCGGATGCTCCGCTCCGCTTCGCACACAGTGCAGGCGGTGCGTTGGTTGTGCTGGGCCCCAAACGAACGGAGGTGTCCGATGGCGCTTTCGCCGGAAGAACTGAGAAGCCGGCTTCGAGGGCTGTTTTCCTTTCCCGTCACGCCCTTTACCGAAAGTCTGGAGATTGATCTCGCCCGTTACAGGGAGCACGTCGCCTGGATGGCGGAGGGCAAACCCGCGGCCCTCTTCGTATGCGGTGGAACGGGAGAATTCTTTTCTCTCGACCTGGCCGAATTCCGAAGCCTGGTGAAGGCGGCGGTGGAAGAGTCCGAGGGCCGTTTGCCGGTGATTGCCGGAGCGGGCTATGGAACCCGGATGGCTCTCAGCTTCGCGAAGGCAGCCGAAGACGCAGGAGCCGACGGACTGCTCGTCCTTCCGCCTTATCTCCTGCAGGCGGAGCAGCAGGGACTCTACGAACATTACCGCCGGGTTGCAGATGGAACCAGCCTTGGCGTGATTGTCTATCAACGCGACAACGCTATTTTCAAACCAGAAACTGTCGCCCGCCTGTGCGGGTTGAAGAACGTCATCGGCTTTAAGGATGGGCACGGGAACATGGAGCTCCTGTTGCGGATTCAAAAGCAGTCCGGCGACCGGCTGGCTATCATCAACGGAATGCCGACGGCGGAGCTGTCGGCAGCAGCTTTTAAAGGGCTGGGTATCACAAACTATTCCTCCGCGGTCTTCAATTTTGTTCCCTCCATCGCCCGGGCATTTTATGAGGCGCTGGTCAGGGGTGACGGACCGGCAATGGACCGTCTTCTTGCGGCTTTTTACCGGCCGCTCGCCGATTTGCGTGACCTCAGGAAAGGCTATGCGGTGTCATTGATCAAGGCCGGCCTTCGGGCGGTGGGTAAACCCGCGGGGCCGGTGCGGCCGCCTCTTGTGGATTGTTCGCCGGAAGAGGAAGAAAAGTTGAAAGCCATCATCACGGACGGACTGGCCGCGATCGGGGGATGACCCCCAAGGTTTTCGAGTCGCCGCGCGGCTCGCCAGGCAAGGCCGGGACAATTCCGAAGAAGCGAGGCGAAGATGAATCGCAGAAAATTTCTAAAATCTGCTGCTGGAGCGGTTGCAGCCACGCCGTTGGCAGGCGCGGGCGCCTCGGGCGGACAGGCCAAAGTTGGCAAGCCGGCTTTGCAGGGCCGGATGCAGCTGGGCACACAGTTTGGCACCGCACCTTCAGACGATACGCTGCGGGCTATCGCGGCCTTTGGCGTCAAGCACATCTGCAGCGGCTTTCCGGCGCCTCAATCCGACGCGCAATGGACGGTGGAGGGCCTGCACCGGCTGCGCGACCGCATGGCGTCCTTTGGGATCAACCTGGTGATGCTGCCGCTTCCGCTCAGTTCCAGCTACATCACCCGCGCGGAAAATCCGGCCATCATGCTGGGCAGGAGCCCCGAGCGCGACCGCGAAATCGACAAGATCTGCGGCATGATTCGCGATTGCGCCAGGGCCGGAATTCCAGCGGTGAAGTACAACATGACCATCCTGGGCGTCGTGCGCTCCCAGCCGACTCGCGGCCGTGGGGGCGCGCGCTACAGCACGTTTAACTACGCCGAAGCCGAAGCGCAGCACCCGCCCCTGACCCCGGCAGGCGACGTGAGCGCCGACGAAATGTGGGAACGAATCACTTACTTTCTAAAGCGTGTCGTGCCAGTAGCGAACGAATACAAGATTCGGATCGCCTGCCACCCGCATGACCCCGCCATGCCGCTGAAAGAAGGTTACCGCGGCGTCCATCGGGTGCTGGGCACGGTGGACGGCCTCAAGCGATTCATCTCCATCTGCGCCAGCCCCTACCACGGCCTGAACTTCTGCCAGGGCACCGTTTCCGAAATGCTGCCGAATCCCGGCGAACAGATTTACGATGTGATCCGCTATTTCGGCGAGCGCAAGAAGCTCTTCAACGTGCATTTCCGCAACATCCGGGGACGCTTCCTCAATTTTCAGGAGAGTTTTCCGGACAACGGCAGCGTCAACATGTTGCGCGCCATGCGCACGTACAAAGAGGTCGGTTATGAGTACATGGTCATGCCCGACCACGCTCCTAAGATTGAAGGGGACACCGGCGGGAAACAGGCCTTCGCATTCGAGTACGGCTACATCGCCGCCATGCTCCAGACCGTTCAGGGCGAAAGCTGAAATCTCAAACACTGCGATCGACGCAAAGATACGGGGAGTTGCGGCAAGGGTTGGCAGAATCGTTTGAAATCTGGTAGCGGGGGGGAGGATCGAACTCCCGGCCTAGGGATTATGAGACCCTCGCTCTACCACTGAGCTACCCCGCCACGGTATCGAGACCTTCAAACGCCTTATTAACAGGACGCTCAACCAAGTTTAGGGGATAGTCGCGTTGGCGGTCAAGAAACTGATGGGCCTTGTCCAAGCCTCAAGGGCTTGCCTCATCATCGCCTTCGGTTGCCGCCTGGCTGAGCATGTAGAACGTCAGTTGCGTGTCGCCATGGCGGATGCTCCGCGTTCGTTCCAGCCGGTTGTACTTTTGTTCCAGAAAATAGTGGCGCGTGTGTTCAGCAATGACGAGCGAGGTGGGTGTCAGCAGGCGGGCCCGGCCCAGTTGCCGCAGCACCTGGTGGTATTCACGCGCTTCGCTGTAGGGCGGATCGAGGAAGATAAAATCAAAGCGGCTGCCTTCTTCGTCGAGCCTTTCGATAGCGGTCAGGACCTTGGTATTCATCAGGTAGAAACCGTCTTCCATCTTCAGCGCCGCCAGGTTCCTGCGGATCAGGTCCGTCGCCGCCCGATGGGATTCCACAAAAACCACTTCCTTCGCGCCCCGGCTCAGGGCCTCCAGACCCACCGCCCCGGTACCCGCGTAGGCGTCCAGAAACGTCGAGTCCAGCACGCCCGGCCCCAGGACATCGAAAAGCGTTTCGCGCATCTGGTCTGAAGTGGGCCGAAGATGCTGGCCCTTCAGCGTCTGAATCCGTTGTCCCCGATTCTGGCCTGAGATGATGCGCATGCGAGTCCTTGCGATGAAAAGAGTCAGCAGTGGAACTTTTTATTACACCACATTTTGGCTACTTGCTGCACGATCAGGCCACCCCGGCCAGGCCGTAGCGCCGGGACCACTCGTTCCGCAGGAAGCTGACGTAAGCCTCATACTCCTGGCGCGATTCCGGGTGCTCAACAAAGGCCGTTGCTTCCCGCTTGGCCCACTCCAGAATTTCCTGGTCGCGCAGCAGATTGGCAATGCGGAAGGCGGGAATACCCCACTGGCGCGTTCCGAAGAATTCCCCCGGCCCGCGAAGCTTGAGGTCGATTTCCGCAATCTTGAATCCATCAGCGGTCTCGGTCATGGTCCGTAGCCGCTCGTCGGCTTCCGGGGTTCGCGGATCTGTGGCCAGCAACAGGCAGTATGACTTTTTCCTTCCGCGCCCGATGCGCCCGCGCAGTTGATGGAGCTGCGAAAGGCCAAACCGCTCGGCGTGCTCGATCAGCATGACGGTTGCGTTGGGCACATCGACGCCCACCTCAACCACCGTGGTCGAGACGAGAATCCGGATGTCGCCCTTCTTAAAGCGCTCCATGACTTCTTCTTTTTCGGCGCTGGAAAGCCTTCCATGCAGCAACCCCACCTGGAATTCCGGAAAGACGTTGGCCGAAAGGTGCTTAAACATTTTCAAGGCAGGGCGCAAATCCAGCCTGGTCGATTCCTCGATGACCGGATAGACCACATAGGCCTGGTCGCCGGCGCGCACCTTGTTGCGAAGAAAGTCGAATGCCTGGTCCCTGTCTTTTTCCTCCAACAGGCGCGTCACAATCGGCGAACGGTTGGGCGGAAGTTCATTGATGACCGAGAAGTCGAGATCGCCGTAGAGCGTCAGCGCAAGGGTCCGCGGTATCGGCGTGGCGGTCATCACCAGCACGTCCGGCACCTGCCCTTTGCAGATCAACCGGTAGCGCTGCAGAACGCCGAAGCGGTGCTGCTCATCCACCACCACCAGTCCCAGCCTGGCAAATTCCACGTCGCTCTCAATCAGAGCATGGGTTCCCACAACTATATGGGTTTCGCCGCCCGCCAGTCCGTCCTTCAGTTCCGCCTTGGCGCGCGTCTTCCTGCCGCTGATCAGCAGATCAACTTTGTACGGCAACGGGCCCAGCAACTGGCGGATGGAAAGATAATGCTGGGTGGCCAGAATTTCCGTGGGCGCCATCAACGCCACCTGGTAGCCGTTTGACAAAGCCAGCAGAGCTGCCTGGACCGCCACAATAGTCTTGCCGGAGCCCACATCGCCCTGCAGCAGCCGGTTCATCGGACAGGATGAGCACATGTCATCGGCGATTTCCTTCAGCACCCGCTTTTGAGCGGCGGTGGGATGAAAAGGAAGAATCTTCTTGATATCCCGGCGAAGGCTATCCGTAACGTTGAACTGGATTCCTGGAGCCGATTTGGCCTTGCGGTGCTTCAAGGCAAGACCGGCGCTGACGTTAAACAATTCTTCAAAAATCAGCCGAATCTGGGGCGGGGTCCGAAAACGCGCCAGTTCCTCGAAGGGCTGATCGCCGTCCGGGAAATGGGTTAGCCGGAAGGCAGAAGTGCGGCTGACCAGGCTGTTCTTTTTCCGCACCGATGCGGGTAGCAGCTCCGGAAGCTGATCGCCCACCGATTCCAGGGCCGTCCGAATCAGCCGGCGCAGGACGCGGGGCCCCAGTTGGCCCACCGATTCATAAATGGGCACCATACGCCCCACTTCCAGCGATTCGCTTTCGGCAGCCTCGCTTTCAGGAATGATCTCGAATTGCGGCCGGACGATCTGCAGGTTGCCGGTACCGTAGAAATCGGGCTCAGCCTTGCCGTAGAAGAAAACTTTCTGGCCGCTGCGGAAAACCTTGTTGCGTTCCAGGTACCGGGCATTGAACCAGATGCACCGGATCATTCGTGAGTTGCGGGCGCCACTGGCGTCGATGGCGGCCAGGTCATAAATGTAGGTCCCATTCCGCGTTCGCGTCAGGCCGCAGGTCAGAACATTGGCCAGAATGGTGGCAGTCTGTCCGGGAACCAGGTCAGAGACGGCTGTCAACCGGGTCCGGTCCTCGTACCTGAAAGGCGTGTAGTACAGGAGGTCCTCAACGGTGTGAATGCCGCGCGCAGCCAGCAACTCAGCGCGGGTGGGCCCCACTCCCTTCAGGTATTTGACCTCAGACGTCAGCTTAAGATGAGGGTTCGGCATCGCAATCCGCCGTTTATCTTACAACGAGCGGAGCACAAGTTGCAGGGTCGGGAAGCTGCGGAAGGCTCGGAAAGGCATTTCGTGCCGGGCCATGGGTACGCCACGGTGCGATCCCATGCACGAAAGGCCGCCGATTACTACGCAGCCAGTATCCTGAGGAGCATTTCCTCATTCGGCCGGGAGTGTTACACTTGCGCTCTGTGCAATCTGCAGCCGGAATGTGCAGTTTTCCTATGACAACGGTAGAATTCAACAGAACCTATGGACACTTTAACACCAAGAGCGAAGCGCTTAATCAAGTACCTGGTTGCTATTGTGATCGGCAATCTCATCTATTTTGTTCTCGCACCTCACCTCCCGCCGGAAGCCCGGCACCGCCCCTACCGCGCTGATATCGGGTTGTTTGTGGACCTGTGGTTTTGCGTGGCGGTCTATGGGTTGATCGAACTTCTGCTCTTCCTGGCACGCCGCCGCAGTCACTAAACGCGATGTTCCCAGGGCTGCAATGCCGGGTTCATTGCAGCCATCCTTGCAGATTTGTGGAAACTGCGACGCGGCAATCTCCAATGCTGCCATAGATTGTTACCTCCGTTATGCCTTCTTTATCTTTCATCCGGCCCTGTGTGAATTGGACACCAGACCCGTGCTTCGGCCGGCATGCCTTTCAGGCTTTGCACCGGCCAAAAACCACACAAACTGAGATGTGAGAAAGCGCTGAATGAAGGTAAAAACGAACCGGGCCTCAGCCCTCTGAGGGAGCGGGCGAGATATCCCGGGCGCGAACTCGAATAAATGCCGGAAGACTGAACCACAGGCGCCGCAGCGGCGTTTGCAGCAGCGACATGGTTCCCATATAGGTGTAACCCACAAGAAACAGCATCAGGAAAGGTGTGGTGAGATAATTCTGGGCGGAAAAAGAATAAGCCGTGGCATACAGAAAGTAAACCCCGAGCAACAGTTCGACGATTGGAACCCAGCCAATCCGCCGCCGCACATATAATTTGCGCTCCCACCCTTCTTCATTGCGCTCCACCCGGTACTTGGGGGTGCGGACAAAACTGGACTCCACTCCCGCCAGCGCTTCAATCACAGCCTTGCAGTTGGTCACCGCCAACCCGATGCCTATGGCCATCAGGAAAGGCAGGTAGAGCAGGCGGCGAATCCACTCTTTGGGATAGAGCGCCCGTTGGGAAACGACATAAAAGCCGGAAACCGTACACGTCGAGAGAATAAACAATGGCAGATCAAGATACATCATCTGGAACCAGCCCTGATAAAAACGGACAATCATGGCCGGCATGAGCACCAGCGAAAACAGGATCATCAGCGGGTAGGCCACGTTGGCCGTCAGATGAAAGGTCGCCTCCATTTTGATATACAGAGGCTGGTCACTGCGCCAGACGATGGGGAGTATTTTCTTGCCAACCTGGATCAAACCTTTGGCCCATCGCGCCTGCTGCGTCTTGAAGCCGTTCATTTCCACCGGCAGTTCCGAAGGGCACACGATGTCCGAATCGTAAATGAATTTCCATCCCTTCAATTGGGCGCGATAGCTCAGGTCGGTGTCTTCGGTCAGCGTATCGTGTTCCCACCCGCCCGCGTCTTCAATCGCCGAGCGGCGCCACATCCCTGCCGTTCCGTTAAAGTTGAAAAAGCGGCCGGATGAACTTCTGCCGCCATGCTCCACGACGAAGTGGCCGTCCAGCATGATGGCTTCCACTTCCGTCAGGGCAGAGTAATCCCGGTTAATCCAAGTCCAGCGGCCCTGCACCATTCCCACTTTCGGATCGGTAAAATAATGGACCATCTGTTGCAGGATGGAGGGCGGAGGAACAAAATCGGCGTCAAAAACGGCAATCATCTCGCCGGTCGATTTCGCCATGCCTTCGGCCAGCGCCCCCGCTTTGAAGCCGAGGCGGTTTTCCCGGTGGAGACACTGGATGGGATAACCGGCGCTGGCATATCGTTCAACCAGCCGTGCGCAGAGAAGGCGGGTGTCATCCGTGGAGTCGTCGAGGAGCTGAATCTCCAGTAGTTCCCGGGGATAGTCCAGGTTGATCGCGGCTTCGATCAACCGCTCCACCACGTACTGTTCGTTGTAGACGGGCAACTGAACCGTAACGCGAGGCAGGTTTTCAAACTGTTTCAGAGGCGCGGGTTTCTTCCTGCGGTTCTTCAGGTAGTAATAGGTGAGACAATAGCGGTGGACGCCGTAAACCGAAAGGATGGTCAGGACCAGAAAATAAGGAATCTCAATCGAGAGATCAAAAGCATTGGGCCGGTAGATCCCCTGGAAGGGATCGTGATGGAAAAGCAGATAGACGTAGTGCGCAATCGGGCTCGCCGGAACTACCAGAATGCCCAGGAGTAAATGAGTCATGGAACCTCGGAGTCAGTCCTCAATCGACGCAGACAAAGCTCGCTCCCTGAGTTCTGATGCACGGAGCGCAAATTCAAAACCTCACGAAAAAAAACCAGCGCTGTCCGGGCCGCGCTATGCGGCCACCTTCGGCCTTCTAACCGCCGCCTCGGCGCTCGGGGGCACCTTTTACTCTGTTGCCCGCTGCCAGCCGCTCAAGAACCACGTACCGGAGTTCATTGCGCTGATGCTGGTGGCCGGCGCCCTGTACCTCGCCAGTGTTTACGTCGTCTTCAGGTACAAGAGCAGCCGTTCAGCTCTCTTCGTGATACTTGGCGCGACGGTTGTCTTTCGCCTTTTCTTCTTGCCGTTGAGCCCTACGCTCTCGGAAGATGTTTACCGCTATCAGTGGGAAGGGCGCGTCGTCCGCGACCACATGAATCCCTACACTGTCTATCCTGCCATGCCCGCACTCAACTGGGCACAAAATCCTCAACACCCTATCGAAACCGGAAAAAACACGCCAACTCTCTATCCGCCGGTCAGCGAGATAACCTTCTCCTGGGTACGAACCGTTGCGGGTTACAAGCGATTGTTCACCGCGCTTGACCTTGCAACCGTCGCCCTGCTGCTCTTTATTCTTTTCGCAGCGGACCGCCCACTCCAGCACGTCCTCATCTATGCCTGGAATCCAGCAGTCCTGATTGCCTTCTCCCTGTCAGGGCATAATGACTCTCTCGCAATCCTGACGCTGCTGGCGGGAGCCTTCTTTATCATTATAGGCGGTCGCCGCGTCCTGTCAATCGGGTTTCTAGCCCTATCAGCCCTCTCCAAGCTCTTCCCTGCTCTCCTTTTGCCGGCCTTTCTCAGCCGCACCCGATGGGCCTATGCCGGCATCTTTGGCGGCGTAATTCTTCTGGGCTACCTGCCGTTTCTGGGCGCTGGAGGCCGTTTGTTCAGCGGCCTCTCGAACTTCACGGCCGAATGGGAGGGCAATGACAGTCTGCACAGACTGTTTCTAGCCGCTGGGAACTCCACTCGTCAGGCGCAGCTTGTGGCAGGCATCCTCCTGATATTGTTGATCGCCTACGTCCTCAAAGCGCGGATGGATATTTTTCGTGCCGGTCTTACCGTCCTCGCCGGGCTGCTCTTCCTTTCGTCCAATGCCTTTCCCTGGTATTTCACCTGGATTGTTCCCTTCCTTTGTTTCTGCCCCAGTCCCGGGCTGCTTTTGCTGACGGTCACCTCCGTTCTGGGCTATTCGCCGGTCATCGCCTATGCTGCAGGCGGGCCGTTCTCAAACTCTTCGCTGATGCAGATTCTGGAATATCTGCCGGTTTTTGCGTTGCTGGGCTATGAAGTGGCGCGGCACTTCCAGCACCGGCAGGCCGAATAACGGAGGCTTCCTCATCGGGAGCTTGTCCGGCTAAACCTGCACGCTGACGCTGGTCTCAGTGCGCACGACAGGGCGATAGAGGGTATCGCGTTCGAAAGGTTCAAAGCCGGCCTCTTTGATCAACCGGACAATCTGCTGGCGGGTCATCACCTGGGGGGTCTTGGCACCGGCATCATGATAGATCTTTTCCTCCGCCACCGTTCCATCAAGATCGTCGGCGCCAAAGCACAGGGCGATCTGGGCGACGCGGGGCGACATCATGATCCAATAGGCCTTGATATGAGGGAAGTTATCGAGCATCAGCCGCGAAACGGCAATGTTCTTTAAATCCATGAATCCGGAAGTTTCGTCCCATTCCACCATTTTGCCGAGCTCCGTGTTGGCGGGATGGAAGGCCAGGGGGATAAACGTCTGGAAACCTTTGGTCTGGTCCTGCAGGTTGCGGAGCTGTACCAGATGGTCCGCGCGGTCCTCGGAGCTCTCGATGTGGCCATAAAGCATGGTTGCGGTGGAGTGCAGGCCCAGCTCATGCGCAGTCTGGTGCACCTTCAGCCACATGTGGGCGCCGATCTTGTGGTCGCAGATCACACGCCGTACGGCGGGAGCAAAAATTTCCGCCCCTCCGCCCGGCAGCGATCCCAGCCCTGCATCCTTAAACCGCTCCAGGATTTCCTGCACGGTCATCCGGGTAATGTGGGCGTAATAGGCGATTTCAACCGCCGTAAAGGCCTTCAGGTGGACCGTCGGAAATCGCTCCTTCAGCCCTCGAATGAGATCGACGTAATACTGGAAAGACAAATCGGGATGCAGCCCGCCGACAATGTGAAATTCTGTGACGGCTTCCGTCCAGTTCTCGCCCGCCGTTCGGAAAGCTTCTTCCAGAGCCATCGTGTAAGCGCCCGGAGCGTCTGGCTTGCGGCCGAAGGCGCACAGTTTGCAACTGGCAACGCAAACGTTGGTGGGATTGATGTGGCGATTCACGTTGAAGTGGGTGCGCTTGCCGTGCAGCTTTTCACGGACGTGGTGGGCCAGGGCGCCGATGGCCAGCAGATCGCTCGAATTGTAAAGCGTGACGCCGTCATCAAAGTCCAGGCGCTCGCCGGCAAAAACCTTGTCGGCGATGGGTTGCAGGTTTGCGTCTTCCAGGCGTAAGTTCAACACAAAATTCCAATCCTTAAAGTATGGCGGCTTGCTGCCCAGTAATCATTCTACGTCCCCTTTTCGCCTGACGCAATCAGTTAGCCAGCAAGGGTTTATGCAGGCCTGAAAGAATGTTATTGGGCGCGCTAGAATTCCCGAAGTCTGTGCTAGTCTGTTGTTAGACAATCGGCGTGTGGGTTCGGAGGGCGAATTCGAGTCGCGCCGGCAGTGAAGGGTCTGTCCGGAAATCCGATCCTGACCTTGACAACGGGGTTAAGATAAGATTTCGTGATTTGATAAGGCCGATTGAGCTTTTGGATGTGCCATGAGGAATTTTGACCCGGAATTCCTAGAGGCGCTTAAAAGAGATGCAACTGGACGACGCCAGATTCGCGGAACCCCGGCAGGAAGCCGCCTTCTTCTACGGCCTGTTCCTGCGTGGGCAGCCGCTCCAGAAACTGAGAGCGGACATCGACGTCCCGCCCCACGTTCTCGAGCGATGGAAGCGGCAGGCGCATCGCGATCCGACTGCCAAACCCATGGTCGAACGCGTACTCAACTACCGCAAGCACGTCCTGGCCATCTTCGATTCCCTGGTCTTCCGTGAAATGGCCACCCCCTACCGCACGCAATAATCGCCGAATTCCAGCATACTGCACCGGAATGGCCGCTCTCCTGGCTGGCTGCGTTTAACGAACCAGAATGGCTGCCGCCCAGGTGAGGAAGAAGAGAACGCTGATGTAGCCGTTGATGGTAAAGAAGGCGGCGTTCACGCGGGAGAGGTCGGAAGGTTTCACCAGCAGGTGCTCGTAAGCCAGCAGCGCCGCCACCGCCGCCAGCCCGGCCAGCGCAATCCATCCCAGGCCGGACATCTGCGCCACCATCACCAGCAGCGCCAGCATCAGCACGTGGAGCGCCGCCGAGGCGCAAAGCGCCGCGGCAATGCCAAACTTCCCGGGAATTGAGTGGAGGTCCACAGCGTGATCAAACTCTACGTCCTGACAGGCGTAGATGATGTCAAAGCCCGCGACCCAAAGTGTAACCGCCACACCCAGGATGATGACGGCCCGGCTGACATCGCCGCGCAGCGCAATCCAGGCCGCAACTGGCGATAACCCCAGGCACATGCCCAGCACAATGTGCGACAGCAGCGTAAATCGCTTGGTGTAGGAATAGAGCAGCAGCAGAGCCAGCGCCACGGGCGACAGCTCAAAGGCCAGCGGATTCAGCTCCCAGGCAGCCAGCACCAGGACCGCCGCCGAAACCACCGTAAACGCCACCGCAAAGCGCAGCGTCAGGTTTCCGGCCGGCAGAGCGCGTTTTTCTGTGCGGAGATTTCTGGCGTCAAACTCGCGGTCGGCGATGCGGTTGAAGGTCATCGCGGCGCTGCGGGCGCCCACCATAGCTACCACAATCCAGAAGACCTGCCGCCAGGATGGCCACCCCTGCGCAGCCAGCATGGCACCGGTGAGAGCAAACGGCAGCGCAAACACCGAGTGCTCCACCTTGATCATTTCAAGGGTGATTTTGAGCTTTCGCCACACCTGCCCGGCAAATGAGCCCGGCGCCTGACCCTCGGTTGGGAACATTTGAGTTTCTCTGGCCATAAAAGACTTTCAATTTTACCGCAGGTGCCGCCTGCGCGGGGACGGAGTTTAGCGGGGAGAGGAATCCAGGCAGATTGAACAGGGCAGATGGGGCAATCGTCCCCCATCCCCACCCGCAACAGGCAAAAGAAAACACAGCGCCGGCCCGGAAGAGGGTCACATCACCGCGGCTTTTCGCGCGGATGGCTGATTTCCACCCGCCGGAAAGTCGTATCGGATGTACTTGCTGGGTGCGGCGCGGGAGTGCAGCGTGGACCACAGATTCTCAGGGTGAGAGCTAAAGACCAGGTCGCCATCCGCCTGGATTCTGTACCAGCCTCCCCGCCGAATTTCATTCTGGAGCTGGCCCGGCGACCACTGGGCGCGACCCAGGAACAGGCGTGTCCTGGAACCTGACGGCGTACCCTGAAAAGCCTTGGTGATCAGATCGGAATCAAATGTCAGATAAACATTTCCATAAAGCTTGATCGCATTTTCGGGCGCCGTGGAAGACTGAAAAACGATGCTGGGTGTGCGGACGTCTACCGGACCGCCAAAGTAGGCAGCCTCAGTACGGCCCTTCAGCTCCGGGGTGTCAGGGAACAACTTTCCCAAGGGCAGCCGGGTGGGTTTATTGATGATCAACCCCACCAGCAGCTGTGTTTGCGATTCAGGCAGCATGAGAACCACGGAGTTATGAAAATAGGGATCATTCACCTCAGTGCGCGCGACCAGGAGGTCAATCTGTTCCTTATTTTTCTGTGCCGCGTGCAAGGGAAGCCCGAAAAATACGGCCAGCAGGCTCACCAACAGCAGGCTTCCGCCTCCTCTGTCACAGGTGGACGAACCTTCGCTCGCCGGGCTTGCCCAACAAGCCCTCTGATAAGACTGGTGAGCCCCCGTCCTGGCCTGGTGGCATTTCATCGTTTGCTTTTTCCGGCCTGTTTCAATCGTGCTCCAAAGGCTGACTGCCGCTATATTATCGCAGAACTACGGCAGGTGCCAGCAGCCGGCCGGCTGTTGGCCCTGTCCCCGGCCGAATCAGAAGATATGCAGCCGCAGGGTGAGATATTTCTTGGGATTGGTCCGGAACTCGGTCAGGAACTGCCTGAGTGACTGGGAAGCGGCGAGTAGATTGTTATACATGGAGGGGTCGGTTGAGAGCTTGCCCAGGGTTCCCTGGCCGCGGTCAATCCGTTCTGTGATCACATTCACATGTTGAACGGTCTCATTGAGATTGTTATAGAGGCTCGGGTCCTTGATCAGTTTGCCCAGCGTGCCTTTGCTCTCGTTGATGCTGGCCATCAGGGTGTTTGCTTTGTGTGTGGCCTGATCAAGGTTGTTGTAGACGGACGGATCATTAATAAACTTTGCCGCACTGCCGTTGCCGTGTTGCACCTCGTCCAGCAATTGGCTGACTTTGTCGACCGCTGCAACCGTGCGGTTGTAGAACGTCGCATCGGTCAGAAGCTTGCCGAGCGTTCCCTGGCCAGCCTCAACCTGCGCCATGAGCTTCTGGGCCTCAATGGCGGTCTTGTTCAGGTTGTTGTAAAACTTCTCATCATAAATGAGTCTTCCAATGGAACCCTGGCCATGCTGGATCTGTTTGGTGATGTCGTTCAACGAGCTGCTCAGCACCCGAAGGTTGGAAACCACATCGTTGGCGTTCTGCACAATCTGCTTCATATCAGCTTCTTCGTGGCTCTGGACCGTTCCTCCGTCAGGAAGAGGTTTGGCGCCGGGACCGCCCCGGCTGATATCCACATAGGATTCTCCCAGCAATCCCACGGTTTCAATGGTAGCCACCGAGTCGGTGCGGATCTGGTCCTGGTACTTTTTCGTGACCTTCATGTCAATCTGGACCGCTCTGCTGGGCTCCGTGTAGGGAGAAATCTTGATCCCGTTCACGTTGCCGACAACAATCCCTGCAAGCCTCACCTGCGCGCCGTCGCGCAAACTTTCAGCCCCTGAGAAAAAGGTCTTGAGCTCGTACTTACTCGTCCAGAGTCCCACCTTGCCGCTGATGAAAAAGACTCCAACGGCAAACACGATCAGACCGGAAATAATGAGCACTCCAACGCGGAGCTGGGTCCAGGCGAGTTGTTTAGGCTGAGGCATAAGTCCTCCCTTCCAGAATCACTCCGAGACCTTTCATTTTAGTCCAACCCATGGGCTCGGGCGACCTTACCGTAGAAACTGCTGAAGGTAAGTATCCCCTGTGGAAACCACTTCATTCGGCGTCCCGTGAAAATAAACCGACCCTTCCCGAAGCACCAGGAATCGCGTGGCGCTTGTTGATCCGCCCGCGCCGTTGCCGCTGATCGGCACCAGTCCCCCGGTATCTTTGGAGTATTCAAATTTGGCCAGCCAGAATGCATCCTGAAGCCTGTGCGTCACCACAATGGAACTCACTCCCTGAACATCCCGGAGCTTGAGAATGAGGATATTAATGGTCTGCGCGGTGACCGGGTCAAGGCCACCGGTAGCGGAATCATAAAGCATAATGGGGGGATCATTCACAATCGCGCGGGCAATGGAAACGCGGCGCTTCATGCCTCCGGAGAGCTCCGCGGGCATCTTGTCGATTGCCGCTTCAAGCTCAACAAAGCTCAGAACTTCCCGCGCACGGCCTTCCATTTCCGCTTCATCCTTCTTCCCCTCTTCCCGAAGGCGATAGGCGACATTTTCATAAACGGAAAGCGAGTCAAACAGAGCGCCTTCCTGAAACACAATCCCGATGCGCTGGCGGATGTCGTGCATTTCTTTTTCAGGCACCGGGCCCAAGTCGCGGCCCTCCACGATCACCTTGCCTTCATCCGCCTTCAGCAGGCCCAGGGCGAGCTTCAAAATCACGGACTTGCCGGAACCGGTGGCTCCCAGCAGAATCAGCGTTTCTCCACGCCCCACACTGAAGGAGACATTGGACAGCGCCGGCTTCTCATCAAAGTAAAGCCAGACGTTCTGAAATTCGATTGCGGCCGGCGGATTCATATTATGAGCAAGCGAAACATTGCTGAGTGAAATGGCCATCCCCGCCGTGGGATATTCCCTTCGACAAGGGCGCCCAGCGAACTCCCATGCTTGCAGGTTCGCCGGCGGGCGTCAGAAGAAGTGAATAGCGATCAGGAACTTCGTCACGAAAAAATCCACCACCAGGATCAGCACCGAGGCCACCACGACGGCCTGGGTCGTGGAGCGGCCCACACCCTCGGTGCCCCCGCGCGTAGTCAGCCCGAAGTAGCATCCCACCAGCGCCACAATCACGGCAAAAAGAAACGGCTTGAGAAGGCCCTGCGCAACATCCTCAAAGGTGAGCGTCTGGTAGGCGTAAGTCCAGTATTCCACCGAAGTCAGGTGCACCGTGTAAAGGCTTACGAAATATCCCCCCAGCATCCCGAAGAAATCCGCGAGGATGGTCAGGAGCGGCAGCGTGATCACGGTCGCAACCAGGCGTGGAGTGACCAGTTTGCGCACCGGGTCTGTCCCCAGCGCCCTCATGGCGTCAACCTGTTCACTCACCAGCATGGAACCGATTTCCGACGCGATTCCTGAGCTGTTTCGGCCTGCTGCAACCAGGGCTGTCAGGACAGGCCCCATTTCCCGAACAACCGAAAGAGATACAACCTCTCCCAGTAATGTGACGCTGCCGAACATGCTCAACGTTCGATAGGTCTGCAGCGCAATAACCCCACCTGAGAAAAACCCTACCAATAGAACAATGGGAAGTGATCCCACGCCGATCACGTCCATCTGGATGATCGTATCGGCGACATAGCGTGGTGAGCTGAAAAGGTTTGCTATTGAGTTGGCAAACAGAAAGGTGAAGTCCTGGACGGCCTGGACCTTCTGCTTGATGTACCCGTCAATTGAAGTTTCGGCCATAGGCTTAAGAAAATACCATCCTAATCGAAGGATACCCATTCGGCAATGCATTGCGTTGAATTTCGGGAAAAAGCCATTTCAACGCCAGCATTATCGTTCACAGAGCGCACGGCCATGCAGCCCCGGAAAGGAAAGCCCTGGTTGAGAACAGATGGGAGAACGATGGTTTAAGGAGGCAAAAAAAGAGGGGGAAACTTCGTTTCCCCCCTAAGCGTCGGGTCTTGGGTCTAATCTCCGAGCTTGCTCCTGAGGTCCCTCAGTGGAGGTTATCCAGGGCGAGCTCTGCAGGAGTTATCGCAATAGAATGACCAAAACACAGAAAAGGAGCCGGCCACCATTATATTTCGATAAGTTATTTATTATAAATAGATTGAATCAATACTACATAGTAACAATTGATTGATAAAATAACTGTGTTGGAACACTAAAATACTGTATTTGGAATATTGGAAATGGAAATTCCAAATTGCGGATAAAATTAGATCCCCTATGGTGATTCGAGGGAAAACGTCCCAATGCTATCATCCAGCCGGATTTTCCGCCTGCCATCCATATTGAATCCAGGCGATGAACTTGACCAGTATGCGTGGAAATGCGGTAAAGTGAGAATTCCCATTGTGAAGGGGCCTGTGAATCAGCAGTGCCGAGGCAAACGCTGAAGGGGTGGACTGTTACTGTTGGTGCTTGGGAAGCAATCGTATGATTGATATCCACTGCCATCCGCTTCCGGAAACAGACGATGGGGCGAAGTCTTTTGACATCGCTGTAGCCATGTGCCAGATGGCCGCACAAGACGGAGTCACGCATCTCGTTGCCACACCCCACTGTAATTTCAAGTATGCTTTCGACGCCCAGGCCAACCGGGCCAGGCTAAGAGAGCTCCAGACTGCGGTGGGAGAATCTCCCAAGCTGCTCTTGGGCTGTGACTTCCACCTTTCATACGACAATCTCCGCAGGCTCGCGCAAGAGGGGTCTGATTTCTCCATCAACAACACGCAATATCTGCTGGTGGAATTTCCTGACCACTTTATCCCGGAGCAGATGGACACCGTCTTTTATGAAATCGAGGTGGCAGGCCTGACTCCAATTCTCACTCATCCGGAGCGCAACCCTGTGATCCAGCGCAAGCCTGAATTGCTTTACCACTGGGCCCAGCGAGGGTGCCTGGTCCAGATTACCGCAATGTCCCACCTGGGAGGGTTTGGACCGAGAGCCCGGGAACTCTCCGAAGAATGGCTGGATCGGAATCTCGTTCATTTCTTTGCCTCAGACGCTCATGACCTCACGCACCGTCCTCCCAACCTCTCCACCTGTTACAAGAAAGTTGCATCTGCCCGGGGCACGGATGTTGCCGACCTCCTGCTGGATATAAACCCGGCAGCCGTCATCATCGGAGAGTCCCTGCCTGAGCCACTGCAACCCCTGGGCCCCAGGCAATCGTCCCGAAAGAAGAGTTGGTTTTCCATCTTCCGGCGATAGAAGAGTCCGGGTCTGAAGCCCTGTTTCTGAGTGTCCCTCTGACTACCGCTTCAGGGCCTTCATGTTTTCTTGCAGAGGGAGTTCGGCAACCGGGTCCAAAATCGGCACTCCCTGAGATAATTGTGTAAAGATGGGGAAGTTACCATGTTCGCCAGAAATATCCATGTCGAGGTTCTGAAGCCGGGCGAGGCAAGGCCATGCCCGGTTGGCTGGCTGGACAGCTTCTGTATGAGAAGTTTTACGGGCCGCAGCGCTTTTGACGACGTCCTGCCCGTCGCTGACGGATGGATGGAGGCGGGGTTTAATGTCGACCTGGAATTTCTCCGGAACGATCTTGAAGAGTGGCTCACCAGGAAATTTGGCGGCGGATCGCAGGTCAGAATCCGGTTCAGTGAAAAGGGCAAGGGGCTCGCCCTGGAAAACACCGGATAAATTCCTTGTGTAAAACTGAAACAGTCAGGCGACTAGGATGCACAAAATTGTCCAACCACAACTTTTGCCTGGCAAGGGTTCCACAAATGGAAGGAGGAAGTGGCGACTTGAACTAACCAAGTACAACCACTTCCCCAGGTAGTCACAGAGTTGAATTACTTTTTTCGATGAAAGCCCGATCGGAATGGTTGTAATGTCGTCCAAAAAAAATTCGTTTTTGCCGAATTATTTTATAGAGTATCGAGGACGTGAGGGAACTTGCCGGCGCAACCCAATAGCACACAAACAGATGGCGTAAAACTCCCGGCTTTGCGCCTGAGAACTCGATTGTCTTGAAGAGAGGTCTACTATGTGCGGCATCGTCGCTTATGTCGGCCATCAGCCAGTCAGCGAAGTTCTGGTGGAGGGCCTGAAGAGACTTGAATACCGGGGGTATGACTCCAGCGGAATCGCCATACTGGGCGCGCAACCCTACCTTGCGAAGGCGGTTGGGAAGGTCGAGGTCCTTGAGCGGAAGGTCCGGCAGGAAGAACCCGCGGGGGAAACCGGAATCGCCCACACCCGGTGGGCCACTCACGGCAAGCCGACGGAAGCCAACGCGCACCCGCATTCGGACTGCTCCAAACAACTCTTCCTGGTCCATAACGGAATCATTGAAAACTACCTGTCACTGAAAAAGGTGCTGCAGGCGGAGGGCCACACCTTCAACTCCGAGACCGACACGGAAGTGCTTGCGCACCTGATCGAGAAGGACTATCAGGGGGAACTTGGAGAGGCTGTGCGGAAAGCCCTGCTGCAGGTTGAGGGAACCTATGGCCTGGCGGTTATTCACGCCGCGCACCCGAATGAGATCATCATGGCCCGGCGAGGCAGTCCCATCGTTCTGGGAATCGGTCGGGGCGAATTACTGGCAGCGTCCGACACATCCGCCCTGGTCCAGCATACCGACCAGGTGATCTATCTTGAAGATAATGAAGTGGCGCGCCTCGAACCCGGAGAGTTCCACATCAGCACGCTCCAGAACAGGCGTGTTGATCGAAAGCCGACGGTTATCGATTCGGGACTGGAAGCGCTGGATCGCGGCGAATACCCGCACTTTATGCTCAAGGAAATTTCCGAGCAGCCCCAAGCCATTGAGAACGCCCTTCGCGGCCGCCTGAACCACTCCGAAGGCGTGGCGAAGCTGGGTGGCCTGGAACCTGTGCTCGACCGGCTGCAGCAAGCCCGGCGCCTGATCATCGTGAGCTGCGGCACCAGTTATTACGCGGGCCTTCTGGGGCGCTATGTTTTTGAGGCACTCACCGACCTGACGGTTGAAGTCGCACTGGCCTCCGAATTCCGCTACAGAAAATTGAACATCCAGCCGGGCACGGTGGTATTGGCCATCAGCCAGTCGGGCGAAACGGCGGACACCCTGGCGGCGCTGCGGGAAGCGAAGCGCAAAGGAGCGCTGGTGCTGGGTCTGGTGAATGTTGCCGGCAGTTCCATCGCCCGCGAAACCCATGCGGGAATCTATTGCCATGCGGGCGCGGAGATAGGCGTGGCGTCCACCAAGTCATTCATCTCGCAGGTGACCATTCTCATTCTGATGGCGCTGCTGATGGGCCGCAGCCGCGACCTTTCCTACGAGGAAGGTTCCAGGATCATCCGGGCGCTCGAAAAGGTGCCGGAACAGGTCCGCGCGATAGTTGCCCAGTCCGACCGGATCCGCAGCCTTGCAGAGAAGTATTGCCAGTCCAGGCACTTCCTTTTTATCGGCAGGAAATACGAGTATCCCGTGGCGTTGGAGGGAGCCCTGAAGCTGAAGGAAATCGCCTACATCCATGCGGAGGGTTACGCGGCCGGAGAGATGAAGCATGGGCCCATCGCTCTGATTGACCTCGCCTTCCCCACCATGGCCGTCGTGCCTGAAGACAGTTCCTATGAAAAGACAATCTCCAACGTGCAGGAAATCCGCGCCCGCGAGGGTCAGATCATCGCCGTCACCACGGAGGGCAACAACAGGCTGGGCCAGCTTGTGGACGACGTGATTTACGTTCCGCCCAGCATCGACCTGGTCACACCGCTGCTCACCGTGATCCCGCTCCAGCTTTTTGCCTATCACTGCGCGGTGCTTCGCGGCTGCGACGTGGACAAGCCCCGCAACCTGGCCAAAAGCGTTACGGTGGAATAAGTGAGCAATCCGGCAGCCCGCACCTCGTATAACGCCCTGGCCGCAGGTCATTTCTTCGGACGGGCGTCGAGGCCGAAATCCTGTTCGATGCGCTCATACCACGCGTCGTCCTCGAGCGCGCCTCTTTCCACCCATTCCTCGTCGCTCATGGCTTTCCGCACCCCGATGGCCGCCGCCGATCCGGGTCCTACGGGATGACGCAATTGCCAGGTACCGCCCTCAATGATGTCGCGAATTGCTTCTGCCACCAGACTGGGCGGCCGGGGAGTTCCACTTTCGAACGACGCCCGGAACAATTCCGCATATCGCCGCACCTGCCGATACTTTGTGCCGTCCAACGGCATCTCGGATCGCCTCGCCATCGGCGTGTCTATAATGCCGGGTTCGACGATAGCGACGCGGATGTTGAAGGGCTTCACTTCCTGGGCCAGCGCTTCACTCATGGCCTCAAGCGCGTGCTTGGAGGCGGTATAGGCAGCAAGCGGTGAGTTCGCGGCGCGGCCCGAGACAGAACTGACGTTAATGATGCAGCCGTTCTTCCTCTCCCGCATTTCCGGCAGCACAGCTTGAATGCAGCGCAGCGCCCCGAAGTAATTCGTTTCCATGATGGCGCGGAAGGCATCCAGTGGAAGTTCTTCGACCGCCCCGAACGTCCCGATTCCGGCGTTATTCACCAGCACGTCAACTTGCCCGCCTTGCGCATAAATTCCCTTCACGGCGCCGGCGACAGAGGAATCCGAATCAACGTCCATCACCATCACCTTGACCGGGAGCTTCTCCTTCGCAACAGTTTCTCCCAATTGCGGCGCGCGACCGGGGTTTCGCATGGTGGCATAAACGGTGTGGCCCGCCCTGCCGAGTTCAAGCGCTGTCGCAAAGCCGATACCGGTGCTGGTTCCTGTTACCAGGACGTTTGGCATCGTCGTTTTCTCCCTGTTGTGAGATGGGTTTGTGCCCCGCCCCGGACATTAGCACACGGCATTCGCCATGACAATCCGAAATCAGGCTTTTTGAAATCTGCCGCGGCTTGCGGCATGCGGGGACAGAGAGCGAGCTACTTTGCTTCCTGGACTGTGGACGAATGCCATTTCCAGGCGCTCTGGATGATGGTGTCCAGATCTGAATGCTGCGGACGCCATTTAAGCAATTGCCGGGCTTTCGCGGGGTCGGCCACCAGCACGGGAGGGTCCCCCGCCCGGCGCGGCGCATCTTTGGCAGGGACCCGTCCGCCACAGAGCTTCCCCACGGCGGCCACCACCTCATGGACAGAGTGGCCCTCGCCGGTCCCCAGGTTAAGTTCCGTGGTTGCGCCCCCGCCGGCCAGATATTCCAGCGCCCGCACGTGGGCGTCGGCCAGGTCCACCACATGGATATAGTCGCGGATTGCCGTGCCGTCAGCAGTGGGATAGTCCGTGCCGAAAATCCCCACTTCCGGCCGCTGCCCCAGCGCGGCCTTGATCACCAGCGGAATCAGGTGCGACTCAGGATCGTGCCCCTCGCCCAGTTCGCCATCCAGGTCGGCTCCCGCCGCATTAAAGTATCGCAGCGATACGCCGGTAAGCCCGTAGGCGACTCCGTACCAGCGGATAGCCCGTTCCATGCAAAGCTTGGAATCGCCGTAAGGACTTACCGGCTGCATGGAATGATCTTCGGGGATGGGCGTCTTTTGGGGGTTCCCGTAGACGGCGGCGGAGGAGGAGAAAACAATGTGCTTTACCCAGCTGGCTTTCATCGCATCCAGCAGCACCAGCGTGTTGACCACATTGTTCCAGAAATACTTCTGGGGATCGGTCACGGACTCGCCCACCAGCAGACTGGCGGCAAAGTGCAGGACGGCCTCAACCCGCTGCTCCCTGAAAATTTTCGCCAGCAGCTCCTTGTCGCCAAGGTCGCCTTCAATCAGCGGTCCCCACTTCACGGCTTCCGGGTGCCCGGTTGAAAGGTTGTCCAACACCACAACCTCGTGTCCCGCACTGGCCAGGGCCTTGGCCGTCTGGCTTCCAATGTAACCCGCACCGCCGGTAACAAGCACTCGCATCATCCGCTGTTCTCCTCGCGCCCGCTGGGTGGAAACCGACTCTCAAGCCGGGCTCCGCGCCCCATCCTGATGCCGGCCGCTATTGCAACCCGCATCGTGCCGCGTGCGCACACTCCAACTTACCACGCCGTGCCATCTGCCTCCGAACGAAACTCCGGCTATGCCTTCGCGGCTCTTTCCTGCGCGCCCTGCTCGATCACCTGAAGGAACTTTGCCAGCCAGGCGGGATGCGCGGGCCAGGCCGGCCCCGTCACCAGGTTTCCGTCCACGTGCGCTTCCGTCATCGGAACATCAATGTATTTGCCTCCGGCCATTGTCACCTCAGGCCCCACGGCCGGATAGGCGCTGATGGACCTTCCCTTCGCCACGCCCGCCGCCACCAGCAGCTGCGCGCCATGGCACAATGATGCCACCGGCTTTTGGGCGTCAAAAAAATGCCGGACGATCTCCAGCACTTTTTCATTCGTTCGCAGGTACTCCGGCGCCCGGCCGCCCGGAATCACCAGCGCGTCATACGACCCGGCCTTTAAACCTTCAAAAGTGGCATTGATCTGGAAATTGTGGCCGCGCTTCTCGCTGTAAGTCTGGTCGCCTTCAAAATCATGGATGGCCGTCCGCACCGTCTCGCCAGCCTTCTTTCCCGGGCATACGGCGTCCACCTGGTGCCCCACCATCTGCAGGGCCTGGAATGGAACCATCACCTCGTAATCTTCAACGTAGTCGCCCACCAGCATCAGAATCTTTTTGCCTGCCATGTCCGTTTTCCTCCCTCAAAGTTTAAAGATATTTTCCGGCGTGTCATCCCGAGCGCAAGCGAGGGATCTGCTTTTGCGGAATCAATCACACATCAAGTCATCCGCACTTTACGCCGGCGCGGTAAACGTTCCAGGGCTGGAGGGCGTAGCGCGCCATTCCCGTTTGCGTCCTGGAGTGGCCTGGGCCAGCGCGCGCCGCACTCCTTCCGCATCCAGATCAGCCGTATAAACGGGAGTTCCGGGTTGCTGCCTCCACGATTCATCCAGCCCGCCGGCGTCCACGCTATCGAAACCCAGCTCGTCCAGCAGGTTGATGATGACGCCTTTGGCCCGTTCGTCATCACCCGCCACAGGCAATGCAATGCGTCCGGGCGAGCCGGCGGGCTTGCCGTTCTCCATCAGGTGTTGGGCATAAATGTTGTTGAACGCCTTCACCACAGGCCGGCCCAACTGCTTCTCCACCCACCGGCTCTCCGTCAGGCCTGCCTCGATTCCGGCAATTTTCCCGTCGCGATGCCGCGGATAGTAGTTGCCCGTGTCCACTACCACGGCGCTCTCAGGTACGCCGGCAAAAAGGTTATTGGGAAGATTTGGGACCTTCGCTTCCGGGATCGTCACAATCACCACCTCGCCCGCCTGCGCCGCTTCCTGCGCCGTCACCGCTTTCGCTCCGGTTTCCTTTGCTAGCGCCGCCAGCGATTCCGGCCCGCGCGAGTTGGCCACGGAAACCTCGTGCCCAAGCTTTGTCAGCCGCCGCGTGAGCGTGCCGCCAATCTGTCCTGCGCCAATAATTCCAATTTTCATGATTCATCCCTCCGTTTCTCTATAGTGAGATGAACTCATCGTGATAGAAGTTCGCCTTCTGCCTACTACCCTGCCCCCGGCCTTTCATCCTTCACACTTCATCCTTCCTAAGCCGCTTACTGCTTTCAGTTCTCTGAGTGCCCCAGGTCCTTTGCCGGGGCGATCCGGTCGCGCACAAGCTGTTTCAATTCCTTGATGTCCGGAAACCGGCCCTGCTCCGCCCGCGACCAGATCACTTCGTCGCCGATGCGCACCTCGAACACGCCTCCAGTGCCGGGCACGAGGGCCAGTTCGCCAATCTCGTCCTGGAAAGTGGTCATCAGTTCCTGCGCCATCCACGCCGCCCGCAACAGCCACCGGCACTGCGTGCAGTATTTGATCTCGATTCTGGGGCTGTGAACCATCACTGTCTGGAATATATCGCCGGTGGGGAGGAATGGCAAATAGGCAGCCGAACTGGCCGATAGATCATGCACCACAGGCAAGGCGGGGCAACGCAGGGCCGGGGGTCAGTAGACCAGGCCCGAAGGGATCCCCTACAAAAGGCTCCCGCATGCGATTTTGCCTGACTTGCATGGGCTAGAATGGTAGCCGTGATTTGTGCCCGGGGGTGGCTGGCCGTCCTTCTGGCGCCTCACTGGTTGGCGTCTCTTGTGGATGAGTGGAAGGCAAAGCCCGCGACGCCAATGGCGAGCAGGAAGCACAAAAGCGGGTCTTTTTCAGCCGGTTTTGGATATCAAAAACAAAGCTACCGATATTGTTAAAAATAAAGGATGACTAAAAACAAACCGGAGACAGATTGAATATCTTCCTGGCGCTTCCGGCCGGCCCAATCCCTTCCCCCGCGGCAATTCCTCCCGCAACCGCAGGCAGCACCCAAATCGGCGGAACACCCGCCAATCGGCAACGCCATAACCGCTCGATTTCACAATGGGGGGCCTGAATAAAGCTGCTGCACACAATTCTAGCCCTTCGGACCCCGTTCGCCGGCATGCCTTGCACGAACCTGCCTGTGTGATATGCTTCGCTTTCACCAGAAGATCGATCTAGGAATTCATGCTGAGCTGCTGGTGGCGCCAGTGATGGAACAGGGCAAGAAAAAGCAGCGACTCTACCTGCCGAAGGTGGAGTGGTTCGATTACGGGACGGAAGGTCCCTCGCCAGCGTGGACTCCAAAAGCGCCTTGAGCGGCGCCGCGCAATGCTGGTATTACGACGAGGAAAACAGCATCCTCTGGGTCAGGTTCCCCGACCAGAGCACGGCCGGCACGGTGCAGGTGGAAAAGTGAAGCCTCCCGGCAGCGGAACGCGCCGGTAAACTGCGGCAGAATCCCTGATTCCTGCGGACCGGCAATCGGCATGAATGACATGCATCGAGAGCATACCAACAGCACCGATGAGGGAGAAGTGGCGGTTCGAACGGAGGCCGGTGCACAGTCGGTATCCGATTCAACACCTCTGTTATGGCTCACCGTGCTCAGCCTGGACGCTCCCGCGGTCGCGGTGCTGTGGCAACTGCTTTTTGCCCGCTCGTTCCATGTCCGGGTTGGCGCGAGCGTTACCATACTTCTGGCGCTGGTGGTGTGGCTTATCTACGTGGCGGATAGGGTGCTCGACGCTTTGAAGGCCCCGGCCGAGGGCGCCGAAGCCACCCGGCACATCTTTTACCGGCGGCACCTGTGGGCGTTTCTGTTCCCGCTGTGCACCGGCTTCGTACTGGCCGCCTGGATTTCCTTAACGCGGTTGGACCTGAGGACCTTTGGCGATGGCGTCGTCATCCTGCTGGCCGTCGGCGCCTATCTGCTCGCGGTGCATCTGGTGTCGCCGGAACGCGAGTGGCTGCCCAAGGAAATGCTGGTGGGCGTCCTGTTCGCCCTGGGAACCTGCTTTCCGGTGTGGGAGCACATGAGGAGCGATGCGACGACAATTGCCGCGCCGTTCCTCCTGTTTACAGCTCTCTGCTGGATGAACTGTGCGGCCATTGAACACGAAGAATGGAAGCGGCTGCGCGGGCGCCGGTTCGGTGTGCCCCATCCCTGGACGGTCTGGATGGGGCGGCGTTTCTTGTTGCTTTCGTTTGTCTTTGCCGCCATCGCGCTCGGCCTCATGATTTCTGGAATCGGGCGCGCGCACCAGCAACTTCTGGCCGCAGAGTTGCTGAGCGCTCTGTCCATGGCCCTGATCCGATACAAGGAGGAATCACTTTCGATTGACCAGTTCCGTGTGCTGGTGGATATTGCGTTGTGCACACCGCTGTTTTTCCTGCCCTTTTAGAAACAGTGGCTTCCAGTGGCGGGGTAGCAGGGGTTGCCGCCCTGGCCGTGGTCGTTCGCGGGCTGAAAATCCTGGGATTGTGATACCTGTCACAGCATTGCGTTCTTCGGGTTGTGTTATGATGCGTTGTGATGAGGAAGGCTAAGCCCATCCTGCTGCTGTGCGCGTTTCTTTTTGCGACCCTGGGCGGATGCTTTGGCCCGCTGATGGCGGCAACGCGCTCGATGGATTGCTGTGCCTCGATGCCGTGCAGTCCCACAAGCCCGTCGCGGAACTGCTGCACTCCTCAACTCTCCGGAGCGGCCAGTCATCTTCAACAGGCAGCCGAAGTCACTGCGCCGGCGGCCGCCTTTGCCGTGGTTGCCACGCTTCCTCATTCAAGCGCGGCGCCCGGCGTAGTAAGAGCCGAACACTCTCCGTTCCAGGTCCATTGCTACTCACCCCCCGGTGAGCTTTACACCCTCCACCATTCTCTCCTGATCTAGCACCTGCCATCGCGGCGTGAAACCCTTCACGCTACCCGTTTATCTTTTTCACCTCAGTCAGCTTTTTGGGAGGTCATTTATGCGCAAGTGTTTGTGTAAGGCGCTGTTCTCTTTATTGATTTACGGGATTCCCTGTGTTGGCGTTGCCACAAGTCTCGCGCCGCAGGCGCAACCAGCTCCCGTGGCAACCGCCGCGCGATGGCAGTCACCTGCCCGGCTGCACCACTTCATGACCAAGGCCACCGGATCCCTGGTGATCAACAATCAAGGTGTTGAATTCATCCCTAAGAAGGGTCCGCCACTGCGCTGGCCTTACGTCGAAATTCAGAGTTTCCATCTCTCGGCGCATGGGCTCGATATCGAGACATACCAGAACCGAAGATGGCACCTTTCCGGCGATCGCGAATTCCACTTGAGCCTCACAAACGCTGTGCCGGCTGCGGTAGCCGAAGAGTTCGCCCTTCGGGTCCAAAAGCCCGTGGAAAACGGGCGGCCCGATCCGGGCGCCTCCGGCTTTGCCTCCCTGCCCGCACGGCGCCGCACCTTTGGAGGAGGAACCAACGGAGTGCTGCACTTCCGCAGCGCAGGAATCGATTACGTCACCTCCGGCGGACGTGGCAGCCGAAGCTGGCGCTGGTCCGACATCCAGACGATTGCCCATCCCGACCCCTACCACTTCCGCGTGCAGGGCTACCGCGAAACCTTTGAGTTTGAACTCAAACAACCCATGTCGCGCAGGCTGTTCAACCGCCTTTGGGATGCCGTTTACGGCCGCGGCCTGAAGGGCCTCGCTTATTCCGAAGGGAGGCAGCAGTGAGTATTCTCCAGCTACGCAAAAATGATGGCAGGCAATTTCCAGGTGCGGGGTCCAGAGGCCGCATTGTGCTTTTTCTTGCTCTTTGGCTGGCTGCCGTTGCACCTTTATTTTCGGCTTCGGCAAAAGCCGTGCAGGGCAGCGAACAGACAGCACAGACACAACCGGGCAAGGCCGCCACGCCTTTATCACAACTCGTCAAAGAAGCGGAGCAGAACAATCCGCAGATCCTGGCGGCGAGGCGAGGGTGGCAGGCGGCCACGCAGGTTCCTTCCCAGGTCGCGACCCTGCCGGACCCGGAAGTGACGATCCAGCATATGTCAGCCGGGACACCTCTTCCCTTCGACGGCTTCAACACGGTCGAGATGACGTTCCTCGGCTTCGGCGTTTCGCAGAGCATTCCCTACCCCGGGAAACTTCGCCTGCGTGGCGAAATTGCCCGCCGCAAAGCGGACACATTCCGCCAGCAGGCCGACGCGGTCCGGCGCGCCGTTATTCAACAGGTCAAGACTGCGTATTTTCGTCTTGGCTATGTTCAATCAACCCTTTCCATCCTCGATCAGGACGAACAACTGCTCGACCAGGTCGAAAAGATCGCCGAAGCTCGATACCGCGTGGGCCAGGGCAACCAGCAGGACGTGCTGAAGGCGCAACTGGAGAAAACAAAACTACTGAGAGACACCACCCAATACCACCAGCAGATGGAGAGCCTTCAGGCGCAACTGAAACAGCTTCTCAACCGGCCGCAGGATTCAGCCGGCATCGCCACCGAAAAGCTCACCGAAACTCCGCTGCCTTACAGTTCCGATGACCTGCTGGCAGCGGTCCGCGCGGGCAATCCGGAGGTGGGCGCGCAACACGAGATGGTGCAGGACCAGAGCCTCCAGGTCGAACTGGCCCGGAAGGATTTTTATCCTGACTTCAACGTTCAGTACATGTACGAGCACACAGGCACGGGTTTCCCCGAACGCTATTCTCTGAGCTTTGGCGTGAAGATTCCAATCTATCGCAGCCGGCGGCAGCGGCCGGAACTGGCGCAGGCAGCCGAACAATTAAACAGCGCGCGCCGGGCCTACGAGGCTCAGGTGCAGCAAACCTATTTCGAGGTGCGTGACCAGTATCTGGTGGCGGACTCGGATTCCAAAGTGCTCAGGATTTACCGTGAAGGATTGATCCCGCAGGCGACGGCCACGTTCCATGCGGGCCTGGCCGCCTACCAGTCGGCGCAGCAGGACTTTCAGACTCTGCTGGATTCGTTCCTCGACGTCTTTAACCTCGATGTCGAGTACTGGCGTACGCTGGCGGAGCACGAAACTGCGCTGGCGCGCCTCGAACAACTGACCGGTATCCAGATTCCCTGACCAAGGCGACCGGGAAGAGAGGAAACTGCCATGAAGGATTATCGCAAAGCATTCCAGATGACGCTCGGGTTGAGCATCGTGCTCGCCGCAGCCGTGGCTTTTTTTGGATGGCGCTACGTTACCCAGAACCGCCGCCCCGCCGCGCCAGAAGAGCCAGCCCGGCCTGCCACCGGTGAGGTCGGCACAACCCAAAGCAGCCCGATGCCAGCGCCCACTGCGCTCGCACCTCTCCAGCTTTCGCCCCAGCGGCTGCAGAGCATCGGTGTCACAAGCGGCGAGGTGGAGGTCCGGGATCTCTCAAACGAAATCCGCGCGGTGGGCAACGTGGCGGTGGACGAACGGTTGAAGGCGTATGTCCAGACTCGTTTTTCCGGATGGATCCAGAAGGTCTATGCGAACTCCACCTACCAGTACGTAAAAAAGGGCCAGCCTCTGTTTACAATTTACAGCCCTGAACTGGTGACGACAGAGAACGAATACCTGCTGGCAATGAAAAACCAGGATCTGCTTCAAAGCAGCACCGTCCCGGGTGTTGCCTCAGGCGCCAATTCCCTGCTCACCGCAGCCCGCGAGCGCCTGCAGCAATGGGAAATCCCAGCGCGAGAAATCCAGCATCTGGAATCCACTGGCCAGGTTCGGCACGACCTTGAAGTTGATTCTCCAGTCTCCGGTTACATCACGGAGTACAACGCGCTTCCGAACCTCTACGTTCAGCCGGCCACGCGGCTTTACACCATGGCCGACCTTTCCACTGTCTGGGTCTTTGCCGAAGTCTTTCAGAGCGATATCAGCCAGATTCGCCGCGGCCAATCCGCTATCGTAACCTCGGACGCCTACCCCGGCCGCACGTTCCACGGGCGCGTGGATTTTATCTACCCCGAAGTCAACATGGACACGCGGACCATCAAGGTGCGGCTGGTGTTCCGCAATCCGGGGCTGAAACTTACGCCGGGGATGTTCGTCAACGTCAGTCTGAAGATACCTCTGGGCCGGCGTGTCGCAATTCCCGTCACCGGCGTGTTCCACACCGGCACGCGCAACATTGTCTTTATCGATCACGGCGGCGGTTATCTTGAACCGCGCGACGTGACCCTGGGGCCGCGCGCGGGCGACTCTTACAGCGTCCTCAAAGGGCTGAAGCCGGGCGAGAAGATCGTGACTTCGGCAAACTTCCTGATCGATTCCGAGAGCCAGCTCCAGGCGGCGCTGGGATCGTTTGCTCCGCCGCCATCCGGCGCGGGCGCTGCAGGCGCCATGAACCAGGGGAATATCCCTCAAGCCCATGTGGAATTCACCACCTCGCCCTCGCCGCCGCGCAAGGGCCGGAACACCGTCCGAGTCAAACTGACCGGCGCGGACGGCCAACCGGTTGCGGGCGCCCAGGTAAAGGTTCGATTCTTTATGCCCGGCATGCCCGCCATGGGAATGGCGGCCATGCAAAGCGTCTTCACGCTCGCCGATCAGGGCGGCGGTTTCTACGAAGGCAGCGGGCAGTTGCAGACCGGCGGCACCTGGCAGGTGACGGTGATCGCTCAGAAAAACGGCCAGACCCTGGCCACCAGGCAACTGAGCGTGAACGCGGAAGGAGGGATGTAACGTGATAGCCCGCTGGATTGACTGGTGCGCACGCAATCGATTCCTGGTCTTTGCCGGGACATTTCTTCTGGTTCTCGCCGGTATCTGGTCGATGCGCAACATTTCGCTCGACGCGCTGCCCGACATTTCCGACGTTCAGGTCATCATTCACACCTCCTGGCCCGGCGAACCACCAAACATTATCGAGGACCAGGTCACTTATCCGATCGTCACCACGCTACTCTCCGCGCCGCGCGTCAAGGCGGTGCGCGCCAGCACCATGTTCGGAGATTCCTACGTTTACGTCATTTTCCAGGACGGCACCGATCTCTACTGGGCGCGATCGAGGGTTCTCGAATATCTCCAGCAAATCGCCGGACGCCTGCCACCTAACGTCAGCCCTGTTATCGGCCCGGACGCCACCGGCGCCGGATGGGTTTACGAGTACGTGGTGGTTGACCACAGCCACAAGCTGAACCTCGCTGACCTTCGCAGCCTTCAGGACTGGTATCTCCGCTACCAACTCGAGACCGTACCCGGCGTCGCGGAGGTAGCGACAATTGGGGGCTTTGTCCGCGAGTACCAGGTTCAGCTGGACCCAAACAAGCTCCAGGCTTATAACATCCCTCTCTCAACCGTCATCCAGCGCGTCCGTGAGAGCACCAACGAAGTCGGCGGCCGACTGCTGGAACTTGGCGGCGCGGAATACATGGTGCGCGGCCTCGGCTATTTTAAATCCCTCCAGGACCTCGCCAATATCCCCGTGGGCACGCACAACGGCGTTCCTGTACTGGTCAGCGACCTGGGCACGGTGGCCTTTGGGCCGGACATTCGCCGCGGCGTCGCAGACTGGGACGGCGAGGGGGAAACCGTCGGCGGGATCATCGTCATGCGGGACGGTCAAAACGCGCTCACCGTCATCAACGGAGTGAAAAAGAAGCTGGCGGAGATTCAGCCGTCGCTTCCCCCCGGCGTGGAAATCAAGTCCGGGTACGACCGCTCAGGGTTGATTCGCAAGTCGATTAACACCTTGCAGCGCGACCTGCTGGAAGAAGCGATCATCGTGAGTCTGGTCATTATTATTTTCCTTTTCCATTTTCGCTCCGCGCTCATCCCCATCCTCACCCTGCCCATCGCCGTCATCGCTTCGTTTATTCCCATGTATTTCTTTCATGTGAGCGCCAACATCATGTCGCTGGGCGGGCTGGCGCTGGCCATCGGAGTCCTGGTCGATGCCGCCATTGTCATGGTGGAGAACGGCTATCGCGTGCTTTCCGAGCGCCAACAAGAGCTTGAGGCCGGTGCCTCACAAGGGGACCAGAACGGTTCTCCGGGACCGCTGGCGACGCAGCCGGGAAAGCCCCCAATCCCACCGGGTGGTCCACCGGTCATCAGCCGTCGCGAGCGCCGCAAGCTCTTGCTGAATGCCGCCAAACAGGTTGGACCGCCCATCTTTTTTTCGCTCATCATCATCGTGGTTTCTTTCCTTCCAGTCTTTTTGCTTGAGGCACAGGAGGGCCGGATGTTCCGCCCGCTCGCCTGGACCAAGACCCTGGCCATTGGCTTCTCGTCGGTCCTCGCAATCACGCTGGTTCCCGTGCTGATGCTGATCTTCATCCGCGGGCGGCTGAAGCCCGAATCGGCGAACCCCATCTCGCGCTTCACCCAGGCCATTTACCTTCCCATTCTGCGATGGTGCTTGCGCCACCGCGCCATCACGCTGATCGCCAACGTTCTCTTCCTCGCCTTGACGATTCCGCTGGCGTTTCGCATTGGCAACCAGTTCATGCCACCGTTCTACGAAGGCTCCGCCTTATACATGCCTACAGCCTACCCCGGTATTTCCATCACTCAGGCTTCCGGCCTGATGCAGGAACAGGATCGGATTATCAAGTCGTTTCCTGAAGTTGAGAGTGTTTTCGGAACCGTGGGCCGCTCCGACAGCGCCACCGACAACGCCCCGCTCAGCATGTACGACACAACCATTATGCTGAAGCCGCGCGAGCAGTGGCCGCCCGGCATGACCTACACCAAATTAATCCAGCAGATGGACGCCAAGCTGCAATTCCCCGGCCTCACCAACACCTGGACGATGCCCATCCAGAACCGGCTGGATATGGAGCTGACCGGCATCAAGACGCCCGTCGGAATGAAGATTCAAGGTCCAAGCCTCCAGGGCATCCAGCAGCTCGGCACGCAGGTGGAGAAAATTCTATCGGGCCTGCCGGGTGTGCGCTCGATTTTCGCCGAACGGGTCGCGCAGGGTTTTTACGTCAACATCACAGTCCACCGCGCCGCAGCCGCGCGCTACGGCCTGACGGTCGCGGACGTGCAACGCGCCGTGACTTCCGGCATCGGTGGTGAAGATATCGCGACGAATATTCAAGGACGCGAACGGTATCCGGTCAACGTCCGGTACAACCGCGACTTTCGCGACGATCTGGACGCTCTCGGGCGCGTCCTTCTTTCCACCCCCACCGGCGCGCAGATTCCCATCAACGAAGTCGCCACCATCTCCTTCTCCAAGGGTCCCGCCGAGATTCGCGATGAAGAAGCCGCGCTCACCGGCTACGTTTACTTCGACCTCTCGACCCACGACTACGGCGGCTTTGTCTCGCGTGCCGATCAGCTTCTGCGCGAGAAGCTCCAGCCTCCGACTGGCTACACTTTCAAGTGGTCGGGCGAATACGAATTCGAGTTGCGCGCCAAGGAACGGCTGAAGCTGATTCTGCCCATCGTCTTCTTCGTCATCTTCCTGCTGCTCTACCTGGTCTTCCGCTCGTTCACCGAGGCCACGGTGCTCATCCTCCCCACCTTCTACGCCATGACCGGCGGACTGATTTTGCAATGGCTGCTCGGCTATGAGTTCAGCGTCGCGGTCTGGGTGGGCTACATCGCGCTGTTCGGCATTGCGATTGAGACCGGCGTGGTGATGGTCGTCTATCTGCACGAGGCGCTCGACAAGCGCCTGAGCACCGGCGCGCCGCTCGCCCACGAGGACATCGAAGCCGCCACGATTGAAGGCGCGGTCCTGCGCCTCCGCCCCAAGCTCATGACCGTCAGCGCGGTGCTGGCGAGCCTGGTGCCGATTCTGTGGGAAACCGGCGTCGGGTCGGACGTCATGAAGCCGATCGCCGCGCCTATCGTCGGCGGCATGCTGACGTCAACGATTCACGTGTTGATTCTCGTGCCGGTATTCTTCGCCATGATGAAGGAGCGCGCCCTCCAGCGCGGCACGCTGCGCGCATCACAAGCCAGTGACAGAGAAGAATCGGACTGACAGAGGCGTTGCTGGAGGCGTGTGGGGATCGA
>Ga0307372_10001204_pt1 | contig 45398 bp, 45 predicted proteins | sample OX1MG_FD_202533 | JGI IMG/M metagenome (GOLD analysis project Ga0307372, IMG submission 202533) | Soil microbial communities from Risofladan, Vaasa, Finland - OX-1 | ecosystem: Environmental > Terrestrial > Soil > Coastal area > Acid sulfate soil | place: Finland: Risofladan, Vaasa | collected...
CTTTCCCCGCATTTGCAGATCTATCGATGGCAGATCGGCAACACGCTGTCGATATTGCACCGCTTGACGGGTCTCGCGCTGTCCGCGGGATTCCTCGCGCTGATCTATTGGCTCGCCGCGCTCGCCGGCGGCCGCGGGCGCTACGCGGCCGCGATGGCGCTGCTCGCCGGCCCCCTGGGGGCGATTCTGGCGGCTGCCTTCGGCTTGGCATTCTTCTTCCACCTGCTGAACGGCGTGCGGCACCTGTCGTGGGACCTCGGCTACGGATTCGGGCGCCGCGGGCGGCACGCGAGCGCCTGGATCGCGCTCGCCGGCGCGCTCGCGCTGACGATTCTCGCCGGCGCGCTGTCCGCGCATTTCGCGCATTTCGCACCTCTCGCGCATCGATGAGCGCGGCGTCATGAGCCTGCAGAGCCCCCTGCGACGGGTGTTGGGATTGGGGTCGGCCAGGGACGGAACCGGACACTGGTGGGCGCAGCGCGTCAGCGCGGTCGCGCTCGCGCCGCTGTCGCTGTGGTTCCTCGTGTCCCTGCTCGAGTTGCCGGGCTTGGATTACGCGACGGTGCGCGCCTGGATCGCGCAGCCGCTCGACGCCTTTTTCGCGGTGCTGTCGGTCGCGGTGCTCGCCACCCATTCGTACCTCGGCACGATCGTCGTCGTAGAGGACTACGTGCATGCGGCGGGCGCGAAGCTTGCCGGCATGCTGACGCTGCGCTTCCTGCACGTACTGGCCGGCGGCGCCGGAATTTTCGCGATTCTGTATCTTGCCTGCGGCACGATGCGCCCATGAAAGACTATCAATTCACGGACCACAGCTACGATGTCGTCGTCGTCGGCGCCGGCGGCTCGGGGCTGCGCGCGACGTTCGGACTCGCCGAAGCGGGCTTGAGCACGGCCTGCCTGACGAAGGTATTTCCGACCCGCAGCCATACGGTCGCGGCGCAGGGCGGCATATCGGCCGCGCTCGGCAACATGGGCGAGGACGATTGGCGCTGGCACATGTATGACACGGTCAAGGGCTCGGACTGGCTGGGCGACCAGGACGCGATCGAATTCATGTGCAAGCAGGCGGCCGGTGCGGTCGTCGAACTGGAACATTACGGCGTGCCGTTTTCGCGCACCGACGACGGCCGGATATATCAGCGGCCGTTCGGCGGCATGACGACGCATTTCGGCAAGGGCACGGCGCAGCGCACCTGCGCCGCCGCGGATCGCACCGGACACGCGATGCTGCATGCCTTGTATCAGCAATCGCTGAAACACTCGGCGGCCTTCTTCGTCGAATACTTCGCGCTCGATCTGCTGATGCAGGACGGCGAGTGCCGCGGCGTCATCGCTCTGGACATGGCCGAAGGCACTTTGCACCGCTTTCGGGCGCAGCGCGTGATCCTCGCGACCGGCGGCTACGGGCGCGCCTGGTTCTCCTGCACCTCGGCGCATACCTGTACCGGCGACGGCGGCGGCATGGTGCTGCGCGCCGGCCTGCCGCTGCAGGACATGGAATTCGTGCAGTTTCATCCGACCGGCATCTACGGCGCCGGCTGCTTGATCACGGAGGGCGCGCGCGGCGAGGGCGGCTATCTGACCAATGCCGCCGGCGAGCGCTTCATGGAACGCTATGCCCCGAACGCGAAGGATCTGGCGTCCCGCGACGTCGTCAGCCGTTCGATGACGATCGAGATCCGCGAAGGCCGCGGCGTCGGCGCGCACAAGGACCATATCCACCTGCATCTCGAGCACCTGGGGGGCGACGTCATCGAGGAGCGCCTGCCCGGGATCGCCGAGACGACGCGGATTTTCGCGGGCGTCGACGTCAGCAAGCAGCCGATTCCGGTGTTGCCCACCGCCCACTACAACATGGGCGGCATCCCGTGCAGCGTCGACGGCGAGGTCGTCGCGTTGCGCGCCGACGGCACCGAGACGCTGGTGCCGGGCCTGATGGCGGTCGGCGAAGCGGCATGCGTCTCGGTGCACGGCGCCAATCGCCTGGGCTCGAATTCGCTGCTCGATCTGGTCGTCTTCGGCCGCGCGGCCGCGCGCCACTGCGCGCGCACGCTGCGGCCGGGCGCCGCGCTGCGGCCGCTCGCCGCCGACGCCGCCGACGCGGCGGTCGCCAGGCTGGAGAAATTGCGCAATGCCAAGGGTTCGCTCGGCACCGCCGCGGTGCGTCTGGCGATGCAGAAGACGATGCAGCGCGACGCGGCGGTGTTTCGCAGCGGCGAATCGCTCGCCGACGGCAAGAAAAAACTGGCCGAGGTGTTCGCTTCCTTCGGCGACGTCAAGATCGCCGATCGTTCACTGGTGTGGAACACCGACCTGATCGAAACCCTGGAGCTCGACAATCTGTTGCGCCAGGCGGTGGCGACGATGCATTCGGCGGCGAATCGCACCGAGAGCCGCGGCGCGCATGCGCGCGAGGATTTTCCGCAGCGCGACGATCAAAACTGGCTGAAGCACACGCTCTGCTGGGTCGAGGGCAGCGGCGCGGCGCGTTTCGGCTACCGCAAGGTTCATCTGCAGACCTTGACGGACGACGTCGAGTCGATTGCGCCGAAGGCACGCACGTATTGAGGAGAAGGATCGATGGCTGAATTCTCTTTGCCCGCCAATTCGAAGGTTCGCAAGAACGGACGGGTGTTCAAGGCGGCGGCCGGCGCGAGCAAGGTGCGCCTCTTCAAGATTTACCGCTTCGACGCCGATTCGGCCGAGAATCCGCGCCTCGACAGCTACGAGATCGACATGGACGCCTGCGGCCCGATGGTGCTGGATGCGCTGATCAAGATAAAAAATGAAATCGATCCGACGCTGACTTTCCGCAGATCCTGCCGCGAGGGCATTTGCGGCTCTTGCGCGATGAACATCGACGGGCGCAACGGGCTCGCCTGCATCAGTCCCTGCGCGGACGTGGGCGGCGCGGTGAAGATCTATCCGCTGCCGCATCTGCGGGTGATCAAGGACCTGGTCGCGGACTTGACCGACTTCTATGCGCAATACGCATCGATCAAACCCTGGCTGCAGACGCGAACGCCGGCGCCCCCGGACCGCGAGCGCCTGCAATCGAAGGAGGAGCAGGAGAAGGTGGACCGGCCTTCCGCGTGCATCCTCTGCGCCTGTTGCTCGACGAGCTGCCCGAGTTATTGGTGGAACAGCGACCGCTACCTCGGTCCGGCGGCGCTGCTCGCCGCCTATCGCTGGATCGTCGACAGCCGCGACGAGGCGACCGGCGAGAGGCTCGATCAATTGGAGGACCCGTTCCGCCTGTACCGCTGCCATACGATCATGAATTGCACCGAAGCCTGCCCGAAGGATCTGAATCCGGCCCGGGCGATCGCCTCCATAAAGCAATTGATGGCGCAGCGCCGGATTTGAGATCCGGCCGCCATGCACGCCATCGACCCCCGGGAGCTCGGCAAGCTGCGCTGGCGCTGCCGCCGCGGCCAGAGCGAACTCGACGAGCTGCTGCGGCGCTATCTGGACCTGGAATACGGCGCCGCGAGCCCGCAAGACCAGGACGCCTTCAGGCGCCTCCTGGAAAGTCCAGACGCCGAGATCCACGCCTATTGCCTCGGCCGGCTGCGGCCGCCGACGGCCGCGCTGGCGGCGTTGATCGGTCGAATCACCGCGGGCGGGGCGGCCGGCGATCGATAATCTCGCCGGCGGCGGCTGCTAGAATCCCGCCCGTGCGCCAGTTCACGGAACTCCCTTCGGTATGCAAAGAATTGCGAACTTTTGTCGGGACGGTCAGTCTATTGCGACAGGTCGGGTTGTGAGCCCGCCGGTTTGGGATCACCGATGAGCGTCGAAGAAGGCGACCTCAAACTGGTCGAGCGGGTTCAGCGCGGCGAACGGGCGGCCTTTGATCTGTTGGTCCTGCGATACCAGCACAAGGTGCTGAAGCTGATCATGCGTTACGTACACGATATCACCGAAGCCGAGGACATTGCCCAGGAGGCGTTCGTCAAAGCCTACCGGGCGATGCCTTCATTCCGCGGCGACAGCGCGTTCTATACCTGGCTCTACCGCATCGCGATCAATACCGCCAAGAACGCCCTGGTCGCCAACAAGCGCCGGCCGATGGATTACGACCTCGACCTGCAGGATCCGGACCAGTACGAACTGAACGCGCGCCTCGCCGAATCGGAAACGCCGGAGGCGCTGCTGTTGACCGACGAGATTCGCGACACCGTCAATGCGGCGATCGAGAATCTGCCCGAGGATTTGCGCACGGCGATCGTGTTGCGCGAATTGGAAGGATTGAGCTACGAAGACATCGCACAAACGATGGATTGCCCGGTGGGTACCGTGCGCTCGCGGATTTTCCGGGCGCGAGAAGCGATCGACAAGAAGCTGCGTCCCATTTTTGATGCCGGCCTAGGCCGTCCCGAGGACCAATGAGCGAACAAATCCGTGAACAGATTTCGGCGTTTCTGGACGGCGAGTTGCCGGCAGCCGAAACCGAATTGTTGTTGAAGCGATGCATGCGCGATGCGGCGCTGCGCGAATGCTTCGGGCGCTACGCCGTGATCGGCGAAGCGTGCCGCGGCTCCGCCGGCATGCCTTTGGCGCGCCGCTTTACCGAGCGCGTGCACCGCGCGATCGACGCCGAGACGCCGCTGGTTGCGGCGCGGCACACGCAGCGGCTGCGCTGGTGGCGTCACGCAGCGAGCGGTGCGGTGGCTGCCGGGGTGGCGGTGGTTGCGGTTTTTGCGCTGCAGCAGCGCGCCAATACGCCGACGCTCGCCAGCGGCGCGGCCGCCAAGGCGCCGCTCTATGCCAATGCCGCTACTGCTGCGGCGTCCGCAGCCGTGGCGCCCGCGGCCGTGGTGGCGCCCGCGGCCGCCGGCGCATTCGGCATGGGCGCGATGCCGGTCGTGGCCAACGGCGATCATGAGGCGCTTTCCTATACCGTGCCGGCGACGCTCACCGATGTGCCAGTCGCGTTGCCGCCGGCGCAGCTGACCAATTACGTGTTTGCGCACAGTGAATTCACGTCGTTCCTGGGACAGCGCAATCTCCTGTCGGGACTGATCGCCGAGCCGGATGAATCCCTGCAGCCGGCCGGCGCGCAAGCCGCGCAAGCCGCGCAGGCCGCGCAGGCCATCCAAGCCATGCAAGCAGCCGCGCAAAGGGCGGCGGATGCCAGCCGCGCTCCGTGAGGCGATCGATGCGCGGGCGCGCAGCGAGGCTTTTGCACGCAGCCGCGGCGGGTTGCGCGCTGGCGGCCGTGCCGCTCGCCTGGTGTGCGGCCGCGGATCCGCGACAATGGCTGGAAAAGATGAGCCATGCGCTCGCGACGCGCAATTATGACGGCACCTTTTTTCATGTGAGCGACGGCCGCGTCGAGATGATGCGCATCGTCCACCGCGTCAAGGGCGGGCGCGTGATAGAGCGGCTGCAATCGCTCGAGGGCTCGGGACGGGAGTTCATCCGCAACGACGATCAGCTCACCTGTTATCTGCCGGACGAGCATACGGTGCTGGTGGAACTGCGGCAGAAGCGCGGGCCGTTCTTGAGTTCCCTGCCAAAATTCGGCAGTGGCGTGGAGCGCTTCTACCGAATCGAATCGCTGCCGGATGCACGGCTGCTCGGCAAATTGGTGCACGTCATCGCCGTCAATCCGACGGATCGATACCGCTTCGGCTATCGGCTCTGGCTCGACCGGCGCACGGCGATGCCCTTGAAGACGCAGTTGTACGACTCGCAGGGGCGCGTTTTGGAGCAGATCATTTTTGCGCAGCTGAAGATGCCGAAAACGATCCCCGCCAGCGATCTCGAGCCCGCGGTATCGACGGCGGGCATGCGTTGGATCGTCCAGAGCCCGAGCGCCAATGCCTCCGCGGCGGTATCGGCGTTCCGCGCCAGCGAATTGCCGCCGGGATTTCGATTGACCGTCGCCGCTGCGCAGACGCTCGGCGGCGCGAAGCGGCCGGCCGAGCACCTGGTCTATTCCGACGGGCTGGCGACGGTGTCGGTGTTCGTCGAGCCGGGGCGCGGCCGCAAGCCGGCGCTGGCCGCGGCGGCGGGCGCCGCCAGCGCAGGCAGTGCGGCGGCGGCGGCGCCGGCGCCGACGCTGCGCGGGCTCGCGCACATCGGCTCCGGATTCGCCTTCTCGACGATGGTCGCGGGCCACCAGGTCACCGCGGTCGGCGAGGTGCCGGCCGAGACCGTGGAATTCATCGCCCATTCGGTCAAATCGTTCGGCGCCGGGGTGCGGCCGCAGCCGCGACTGCCGCCGCCTTGAGCGCGCGCCGGCGCTTTTTGCTGTACTCGCGCGCCGGCTGCACCTTGTGCGAGGAGATGCTCGCCGAATTGCTGACGATACCCGGGGCGAGCGCCTGTCCGATCGAGATCGTCGACATCGATTGCGATGCAGCGGCGCGCAGCCGTTACGGCTACAAGATCCCCGTGCTGCTGTTCGAAGGCGAGCTGGTTTGCCACGGACGGCTGGACCGCGACGAGGTATTTAAGGCGCTTGCCGCGGTCCGATGACCGGTATAATCCCCGGTTTGTCGCAACCCGGCCCTAGATGAAGAATATCCGCAACTTCTCTATCATTGCGCACGTTGATCACGGCAAATCGACATTGGCGGATCGCTTCATCCAGGTTTGCGGCGGCCTCGAGGCCCGCGAAATGCAGGCGCAAGTGCTCGACTCCATGGATCTGGAGCGCGAGCGGGGCATTACCATCAAGGCGCAGAGCGTCACGCTCGCCTTCCAGTCGGCCGGCGGCGAGAGCTACCAGCTGAACTTCATCGATACGCCCGGCCACGTGGATTTCTCCTACGAGGTGTCGCGTTCGCTCGCGGCTTGCGAGGGGGCGCTGCTGGTCGTCGATGCGGCGCAGGGCGTGGAGGCGCAAAGCGTCGCCAACTGCTATACGGCGCTCGAGCAGGGACTCGAGGTTCTGCCGGTCATCAACAAGATCGATTTGCCGTCGGCGGATCCGGCCAAGGTCATCCACGAGATCGAGGAGATCATCGGCATTCCCGCGCAGGATGCGGCCCTGGTCAGCGCCAAAACCGGGCAGGGCGTCCCCGAACTCCTCGAGCAGCTGGTGAAGCGCATTCCGCCGCCGGCGGGCAATCCCGACGGCCCCCTGCAGGCCTTGATCATCGATTCCTGGTTCGACAATTATGTCGGCGTCGTCTCGCTGGTGCGCGTCATGCACGGCCGGCTGTCGAGCGGCGCGAAGATTCGCGTCATGTCGACCGGCCGCAGCCATCAGGTCGACCGCCTCGGGCGGTTCACGCCGAAGCCGGTGACGCGCGAGGAACTCGGCACCGGCGACGTCGGCTTCGTGATCGCCGGCATCAGAGAGATCGACGGCGCGCCGGTCGGCGATACGATCACGCTGGAATCGCGGCCCGCCGCGGCGCCTCTGGAGGGCTTCAAGCAGGTGCAGCCGCGCGTCTTCGCCGGCTTGTTCCCGGTCAGCTCGGACGATTACGAGCAGTTTCGCGATGCCTTGAAGAAGCTCAAGCTGAACGACTCGGCGCTGCACTTCGAGCCGGAAGTGTCGACGGCGCTCGGCTTCGGGTTTCGCTGCGGGTTCCTCGGCTTGCTGCACATGGACATCGTCCAGGAGCGGCTGGAGCGCGAGTACGATCTTCATCTGATCAGCAGCGCGCCAACCGTCATCTACGAGGTTCTGCTGACCGACGGCAGCGTGCAGAACGTCGACAATCCGTCGAAATTGCCGCCCCAGGACCGCATCGCCGAGCTGCGCGAGCCGATCATCACCGCCAACATCCTGGTGCCGCCGGACCACGTCGGCGCCGTCTTGACGCTTTGCAGCGAAAAGCGCGGCGCGCAGAAGAAAATGCTGTTCCTCGGCAGCCAGGTGTCGCTGCAGTATGCGTTGCCGCTCGCCGAGGTGGTGCTCGACTTCTTCGATCGGCTGAAGTCGGCGAGCCGCGGCTATGCCTCCTTCGATTACGAATTCAGCCATTTTCAGGCCGCGCCGCTCGTCAAGCTCGACGTGCTGATCAACGGCGAGACGGTCGACGCACTGTCCTTGATCGTGCATCGGGACAACGCCTACGCGCGCGGCCGCGATCTGGTCGACAAGATGCAGGAGCTGATCCCGCGGCAGATGTTCGACGTCGCGGTGCAGGCGGCGATCGGCAGCCACATCATTGCGCGTGCGAATGTCAAGGCGATGCGCAAGAATGTGCTCGCCAAGTGCTACGGCGGCGACGTCACGCGCAAGCGCAAATTGCTGGAAAAGCAGAAGGCCGGGAAGAAGCGCATGAAGCAGGTCGGCCAGGTCGAGATCCCGCAGGAGGCGTTTCTGGCGGTGTTGCAGGTAGGCAAGAAGCCCGGTTGAGCGCATTCATCTGAAGCAGTGGGGGTCTTTCGTGACGGACGGAGATAACATGTTCATCGTCTTGCTGTGCGCCGCGGTGGTTTGCGCCGCGGTCATCCTCTACGACGGCTGGGTGCTGCGTCCGCGGCGCGATCCCGCCGCGACGAGCACCGCGGAGCCGCCGCTGCCGCGCGCCGCGGGCTACGCGCTGGTCGCGATCGCCGCGGCGATGCTCTGGCGGCTGTTCCGCTTCGAGGCCGTAGATTTCAGCTTGATGCTGGTGATCATCGGCGCCGCGGCCGGCGTCATCTGGGCGCTCGACCGCATCTTCTTCCGCGAGCCGCGCGTGCAGGCGGCAGTGGCGGCCGGCACCGCCGCCGGGGCGGTGCGCGAACCGGTGGCGGTCGAGTATGCGCGTTCGTTCTTCCCGGTCATTGTGCTGGTGCTGGTGATTCGCTCGTTCCTGTTCGAGCCGTTCCGGATTCCTTCGGATTCGATGATGCCGACCTTGTACGACGGCGATTTCATCTTCGTCAGCAAGTACGCTTACGGCTTGCGCCTGCCGGTGACGCACACGCTGCTGATGCCGACCGGCGAACCGAAGCGCGGCGACGTGATCGTCTTCCGCCTGCCGCCGAACCCGAAGATCGACTACATCAAGCGCCTGGTCGGCCTGCCCGGCGACCGGGTGCGCGTCGACGCCGACAACCGGGTCACCATCAACGGCAAGCCGGTGCCGCAGACGCCGGGACCGACCTACACGGGGCCGAAGGACGATCTGTGGAATTATGCCGGAGTGCCCACCGCGTACGAGCAACTCGGCCAGCACCGCCACCGGATCATGTTCGCGAACGGGCCGGTCAGAACCGGGGTGTGGGTCGTGCCGCCGGGGCATTATTTCTTCATGGGCGACAATCGCAACAACAGCAAGGACAGCCGCTGGCAGCACGACTCCGATGCGCCGGGGTTCGTGCCGGCGGCCAACCTGGTCGGCAAGGCGGTCATCATTTGGCTGAATCTCGATACCCGTGACGGACCTCTTTGGGGGAGGATCGGTCATGCGGTTCACTAGCAAGCCAGCAGCGGAGGTTCATATGCTCCATCGACAACGCGGCATGACGTTCATCGGCACGCTGATCATTTTTGCATTGGTCGGCGCGATCGCCTACGGCGGCATCCGCCTGACGCCGGTCTACTTAAATTACATGAAGATCGCGCGCACGATGGATACGGTCGCGAGCGAATTCAAGGACAACGGCGGCGACGAGTCCGCCATTCGCAATTCCTTGGAGAAGCATTGGGAAATCGAGGACATCAGCGTCGTCGATTCCACCGACGTCGAGCTGCACAAGGGCGACGGCGGCCTCGCCATGCACATCGCCTATGACGACAAGGTGCCGTATATCGGCGACGTCTCTCTCGACGTCAGCTTCGACAAGACCGTGACGATCCAGCAGTGAGCGCCCTGCGCGCGGCGGAGGAGTTGGCGGGGTGGCTCGAGCGCGAATTCGGCTACGTGTTCGCGCAGCCGGCATTGGCGGCGACGGCGCTGACGCACCGCAGTGTCGGGTGCCGCCACAATGAGCGGCTCGAGTTCCTCGGCGATTCGGTGCTGAATTGCGCCGTCGCCCGCCTGCTCTTCGAGGCGCACCCGCACGCCGACGAGGGCGCGCTGTCGCGGCAGCGCGCTTCCCTGGTGAGCGGCGAAACCTTGGCGCAGATCGCCGCGCAGCGCGGCCTCGGCGAGCATCTGCGGCTCGGCGGCGGCGAGGTGAAATCCGGCGGCTTCCGCCGGGCATCGATCCTTGCCGATGCGCTGGAGGCGCTGCTCGGCGCGGTTTTCCTGGATTCGGGATTCGAGCGGGCGCTCGACGTGGTGCGGCGGCTGATCGGCGAGCGTTTGTCGGCACTGCCCGCCGCCGCCGCCCTGAAGGATCCGAAGACGCGGCTGCAGGAAGCGCTGCAGGCGCAGGGGCTCGCGCTGCCGGAGTACACGCTGACGGCGGTCGACGGCGAAGCGCACGATCAGTCCTTCATGGTTCGCTGCGAGGTGCCGGCGCTCGGCCTCGCCGCGGGCGGCGCGGGCGCGAGCCGCAGGCGCGCCGAGCAAATGGCCGCCGACCGGCTGTTCGCGCTGTTGCCGCCCGCTCTGCGGTTGGCGCCGTGAGCGGCGAAAGTCGCGCCGGCTTCGTCGCCGTCGTCGGCCGGCCGAACGTCGGCAAATCGACCCTGGTCAACGCTCTGGTGGGGCGCAAGGTGACGATCGTCGCGCCCAAGCCGCAAACCACGCGCCACCGCATTCTCGGCGTCGTCAACCGCGCCGCCGCGCAGCTGGTGCTCGTCGACACGCCGGGGCTGCACGAGTCGACGCGCCGCGTGATGAACCAATACATGAACCGCGTCGCCATGTCCTCGTCGCGCGACGCGGACGTGATTTTGCTGGTCATCGAGGCGCTGCGCTTCGGCGCCGAGGACGCCTGGGTCTGGGAGCGCGTGCGCGGCTTGAAGCAGCCGCTGTTCCTGGTCGTCAACAAGGTCGACCGCGTGTTCCCGAAGGAGCGGCTGCTGCCGTTTCTCGAGGAGATGACGCAGCGCATTCCCGCCTCCGCGGTGGTGCCGGTATCGGCCCTGGAGGCGGATAATCTCGATCGGCTGGTCGAATTGATCGGCGCGCGCTTGCCGCACTCGCCGCCGTTGTTCGCGCCCGACGTGGTCACCGACCGGGACGAGCCGTTTCACGCCGCCGAGATCGTCCGCGAGAAACTGACCTTGAAGCTGCGCGAAGAGCTGCCGTACGGCATCAACGTGCAGATCGAGCGCTTCGCGGACGAGGACGGCCGCATCCTCATCAACGCCGTCATCTGGGTGGAACGGGCCGGCCAGAAAGCCATCGTGATCGGCCAGCGCGGCGAGCGGCTCAAGGAGATCGGCCGGCTCGCGCGCATCGAATTGAACGATCTCTGGCAGCGTTCCGTGCATCTGGAGCTGTGGGTCAAGGTCAAGGAGAACTGGGCCGACAACGAGATGGCCCTGCGCCAGTTCGGGTACGACAAGCCGTGAAGAACGCGCGCCGCGTTTCGCTGACTCCCGGGTACGTCCTGCACCACTATGCGTACCGCGATACCAGCCGCATCGTCGAGGCCTTCACGGCCGAGCACGGCCGCCTGTCGCTGTTCGCGCGCGGCGCCGCGGCGCCGAAATCGGCGCTGCGCGCGGCATTGCGTCCGTTCCAGCGCCTGCTGCTGTCGTGGGTTGGACGGACCGACGCCTGTCAGTTGCAGGCCGCCGAAGCCGACGGCGAACCCGCGACGCTGCCGCCGGCGCGCCTGATGAGCGGATTTTACCTGAACGAGCTGCTGCTCAAGCTGACCTTGCGCGCCGATCCGCATCCGCGGATTTTCGCCTGCTACGCCGAGGCGGTACGCTCCTTGTGCGGCGCCGAGGACGAGCCGCGGGTGCTGCGGCGCTTCGAGAAGCGCTTGCTCGAGGAATTGGGCTATGGGTTACAGTTGGCGAATACCGGTCAGGGACAACCGATAGAGCCGACGATGTACTATCGATTCAAACCGCAGAGCGGCCCCGAGCCTTGCGTCGCCGAGGCCGCCGGCGCGGTTTACGGACAGTCGCTCGCGGATCTTAACGCGGAGGTCTTCGGCGACGCGCGCACGCTGCGCGACGCGAAGCAGGTGCTGCGCGCAGCGCTCGACGCCTGCCTCGAGGGGCGGCCGCTGAACTCGCGGCAGATCATGCTCGATCTGCGCCGGCGGCAGCGGGCATGAGCGGCGCGGCGGCGGGCGCGGCGCCGATCGGCCTCGGGGTCAACATCGACCACGTCGCGACCTTGCGCCAGGCGCGCAGGTGCCGCTACCCGGATCCGCTGCACGCCGCGCTGCTCGCCGAACACTCGGGCGCGGACAGCATCACGCTGCACCTGCGCGAGGACCGCCGGCACATCCAGGAGCGCGACGTCGCGGCGCTGCGCGAAGCGCTGCAAACGCGCATGAACCTGGAAATGGCGGTCACCGAGGAGATGATCCGCATCGCCGTGCGCACGGCGCCGCAGGACTGCTGCCTGGTGCCCGAATCGCGCGAGGAAATCACCACCGAAGGCGGTCTCGACGTGCGCGCCCAGGCGGCGCGCATCGCCGCGGCCTGCGCCGAACTCGGCGCCGCCGGCATCCGCGTCTCGCTGTTCATCGACCCCGACCCCCGGCAGATCGAGGCGGCCAAGCGGACCGGCGCGCCGGTCGTCGAACTGCACACCGGCGCCTACGCCGAGGCCGTCGCCGCGGCGCGCGCCAGGGAGTTCGAGCGGCTGCGCTCGGCAGCGCGCCTCGCCGCTTCCCTGGGCCTCGCGGTGAATGCCGGCCACGGCCTGCATTATCACAACGTGCAGCCGGTCGCGGCGATCGCCGAGATCGCCGAACTGAACATCGGCCATGCAATCATCGCCCGCGCCGTCTTCGACGGCCTCGGCAAGGCGGTGCGCGACATGAAAGATCTGATGGCCGCGGCGCGGCGCTAGCTCGGCCATGCGGATCGCGCCCTGATGCGGATGCGCCGATGATTTTCGGGATCGGCATCGACGTGCTGCAAACCGAGCGCATCGAGCGCGTCTACCGCAAGCACGGCGAGCGCTTCGTCGCGCATCTTCTGATGCCCGCGGAGCGCGCGCAGCTCGAACGCACGGCGCGGCCGGCGCGCTTTCTGGCGATGCGCTTCGCCGCCAAGGAGGCGATCGTCAAAGGCATGGGCACGGGCTTCGCCCACGGCGTGTGGATACGCGACGTCGGCATTTTGCAAAACTCCTGGGGCAGGCCGGAAATCGTCTATTCGGAGCGCGGCGCGCGCGTGCGCGACGGGCTCGGCATCGGCGAGGGCCACGTGACCTTGAGCGACGAGGCGGGCCTCGTCGTCGCGGTCGCCGTGTTGATGCGCAAGCAGCCGCTTTGAGGGCAACGCCGTGAATACCCTGATCTTCGATATCGAAACCGTCCCCGACACCGCGCTCGGACGGCGCCTCTACGATCTTCACGATCTGTCCGACGAACAGGTCGGGCGCATCATGTTCGCGAAGCGCCGCCAGGACACCGGGGCGGAATTCCTCTCGCACGAACAGCACCGCGTGATCGCGATTTCGGTGGCGATGCGCTCGCGCGACGCGCTCAGGCTGTGGAGCCTCGGCGAGGAGAGTTCCTCGGAGAAGGACCTGATCGAGCGCTTCTTCGACGGCCTCGAGAAGTTCACGCCGGACTTGGTTTCCTGGAACGGCACGGGATTCGATCTGCCGGTGCTGCATTATCGCAGCCTGCTGCACGGCGTGCGCGCCGCCCGTTATTGGGAACTCGGCGACAACGATCAAAGCTTCCGCTACCGCAACTACTTGAGCCGCTTCCACTGGCGGCACATGGACCTGATGGACATCCTCTCGGGCTTCCAGGGGCGCGGGCGGGTGAGCCTGAACGACGCCGCCATCCTGCTCGGTCTGCCCGGAAAGATCGGCATGCAGGGTAAAGACGTCTGGCAGGCGTACTTGCGCGGCGAGCTGGCGCGCATCCGCGCGTACTGCGAGACCGATGTCTTGAACACTTATCTGATCTATCTTCGCTTCGAACTGCTGCGCGGCAATTTGTCGGCGGCGGAGCACGACGCGGAGCTCGCCAGGGCGCGACAGTTACTCGACGACTCGAGCGCCGCGCATCTGCTGGAGTTCGCTGCGGCGTGGCCGCAGCCTTGAAGCCCGGCGAAACCTGCGCGGCCGATATCGTCGATCTTTCGCACGATGGGCGCGGCGTTGCGCGCATCGACGGCAAGGCGGTGTTCGTCGCCGGCGCGCTGCCCGGCGAGAGGGTGATCGTCGCGATCGGCAAACGGCGGCGGCGGATGGACGAGGCGCGGCTGGTTGAGATCGTTTCGGCCTCCGCAGATCGGGTGGCGCCGCGCTGCGCGCACTTCGGCGTCTGCGGCGGCTGCAGCCTGCAGCACCTTGCGCCCGCGGCGCAGCTCGCCGCCAAGCAGGCGCAGCTTCTTCAGGATCTCGAGCGCATCGGCGGCGTGCGTCCCGAGCGCGTGCTCGCGCCCGTTGCGGGGCCGAGTTGGGCTTATCGGCGGCGGGCGCGGCTCGGCGTCAGGTTCGTGCACAAGAAGGGCCGTGTGCTCGCCGGATTCCGCGAGCGCGACCAGCCGTATCTCGCGGACCTGCGCCGCTGCGAGGTGCTCGCCGGCGGACTCGCCGACCTGCCCGCGGAGCTCGCCGCGCTAATCGACACTTTAAGCATCCGCGAACGGCTGCCGCAGGTGGAAGTGGCGGTCGGCGATGAAGCCGCCGCGCTCGTCTTTCGGGTCCTCGAGGCGCCGCCGCCGCAGGACTTGCAGAAGCTCGAGGAATTCGGCCGGCGGCGCGGTCTGCAGATCCACCTGCAAAGCGGCGGCATCGACTCGATCCGGCCGCTCGGCGCGGCGCCGCCGCCGCTGCGCTATCTGATCGACGGCTTTGCGGTCGCGATCGAGTTCGGGCCGTCCGATTTCATCCAGGTCAACGGCCGCATCAACGCCGCGATGGTCGCCGCCGCCGCGCAGCACCTGCAGGCCGAGGCCGGCGACAGCGTGCTCGACCTGTTTTGCGGGCTCGGCAATTTCACCTTGGCCCTGGCGGGCCGCGCGGCGCGCATCACCGGCGTCGACGGGGATCCGCAGCTCGTCGACAGAGCGCGCGCCAACGCCGTGCTAAACGGCATCGGCAATGCGACGTTCCACACCGACAACCTGTTCGCGCCGGCCGGCTTCGGCTCCTGGGCGGCGCTGCGCTACGATCGGCTGCTGCTCGATCCGCCGCGCGCCGGCGCGCGCGAGGCGGTCCTGCAGATGGCGCATTGGGGTCCGCGCCGAGTCGTGTATATTTCATGCCATCCGGCCAGTATGGCGCGCGATGCCGGCGTTCTGGTCGCGAGCCAGGGGTACAGATTGATCGCGGCGGGGGTAATGGACATGTTTGCGCATACGACGCACGTCGAATCCATCGCGGTATTCGAGAGACGCGCATGAGCCTCGGGCCCTTGATGGTCGACATCGCCGGCACCGAGCTCGGCGCCGAGGATCGCCGCCTGCTCGCGCATCCCCTGGTCGGCGGCGTGCTGCTATTCGCGCGCAATTACCGCGACCCGCGGCAATTGACGGACTTGACCGCGTCGATCAAGGCGATGCGTACGCCGTCGCTGTTGATCGCCGTCGACCAGGAAGGCGGCCGGGTGCAGCGCTTCCAGGAAGGCTTCACGAAATTGCCGGCGGCGCGCACGCTCGGCCGCCATATCCTGAAGGAGCGGCACGCCGCGCTCGAACTGGCGCAAACCGCGGGCTGGCTGATGGCCGCGGAATTGCGCGCCGTCGGCGTCGATTTCAGCTTTGCGCCGTGCGTCGACCTCGACTACGGTGTCAGCGAGATCATCGGCGACCGCGCCTTTCACCGCGACGCCGACGCGGTCGCGGCGCTCGCCGCGGCCTACATGGCCGGCATGCGCGAGGCCGGCATGGCGGCCACCGCCAAGCATTTCCCCGGCCACGGCGCGGTCGCCGCCGACTCGCACCTGGCGCTGCCGGTCGACCGGCGGCCGCTCGTCGACTTGGAGGCCGAATTGCGCCCGTACCGCGTGTTGATCGACGACCATTTGTCCGGGGTGATGGCCGCGCACGTGGTTTTCCCGCGAATCGACGCTCATCCGGCCAGCCTGTCGGCGCGTTGGATCGGCGGAATATTGCGCGGCGAGCTTGCATTTCACGGCTGTGTGTTCGCCGACGACCTCAGCATGGCGGGGGCGGCCGCCTGCGGCGATGTGGTCGCGCGCGCCCGCCAGAGTTATGCGGCCGGATGCGACGTGCTGCCGATCTGCAACGATCGGGCCGCGGTGCTCGCGGTTCTCGAACACTTCAAGCCGGCGGCGATGAACCCCGCCTCGCAGGCGCGCATCATGCACATGCGCGCGCGCGGCGATGCGCCGGCCGCCCTCAGGCAGTCGCCGCGCTGGCGCGAAGCAGTCGCCCGCATCGAGAGCCTCGCGGTGCCGCCCGCGCTCGTGCTGACGGCGATCGGCCGATGAGCGCCATCGATGAGGGGCTGTTTCGACGCGCGCTGGAAGCGGCGCCGATCGGCGTCGTTCTGGTGGATGCCGCCGATCCGGCGCATCCGGTCCTCTACGCGAACCGCGCCTTCGAAGCGCTGTGCGGCTTCCCCGCGGCGGAGTTGATCGGCCGCAATTTGCGCATGCTGCAGGTCGGCGACCGCGACCAGGACGCACGGCATAGATTGCGCGAGGCCCTGGAGCGGCGCGAGCCCTGTCGGGTGCTGATGCGCAATTGCCGCAAGGACGGCACGCTCTTCTGGAACGATATCACCGTGATTCCGCTGCACGACGCTAACGGCGGGCTGCGCTATTACGCCGGCTACTACCGCGATGCGAGTGAACGGCTGAAATCGCAGTCGCAGGGCACGCGCGATCCCCCGCCGGCCGCGCCGGCGCCGGCCGCGGCGCGCGAAGACCGCTTGACGGGGCTCTACACGCAGGCCGCCTTCGAGGCCCTGTTGAAGCGCGAATGGGCGGTGGCGCAGCGCGAGCGGCGGAGCATCGCGGCGTTCTGCATCGACATCGACGCATTGGATGCCTACAACGCGACCTTCGGCCGCGCCGCCGGCGACTCGGCGATACGCCGGGTAGGGCACTGCATCGCCGGGTGCCTGCGGCGGGCGAGCGACGTGGTGGCGCGCGGCGACGGCGGCAGCATGCGGGCGTTCGCGCCGGGCGTCGCCGCCGAACAGGCGATGCGCATCGCGCAAACGATGACCGAACGGGTCAGGGATCTGCGCATCCATCACCCGCGCTCGAGCGTGCTGCGCTATATGAGCGTCAGCGTCGGCAGCGCCGCGGTCGTGCCGGAGAGCAGCGAGCAGCAGCCGGCGAGCCTGCTGCAAAGAGCGCAGGGCCAGCTGACCGTGGCCAAACAGGGCGGGCGCAACCGCGCGAGCTGATCGAGCGCGCGGCGCTTGGGCGCTTGGGCGCTGCGGCGTTGCCCGCGGCGCTCAGGCGAGCTGGTCGAACAACCGCGCGACGCAAAGGTACGGGTCCTGCTCGGCGCGGGCGGCGCGCGTGAAGCGCAGGCGCAGCGGCCCGTCGAGCCTGAATTCCTCCGGCCGGCCTTGGATCAGCTTGAGGACGCGTTTCGGATCGATGTCGTTGCGCTCCTCGAAGTCGACGAAGCCGGTGGTGGCGCCGACGTTGACCTTGCGGACACCCAAATGCGCGGCGCGCAGTTTCAGGCGCGCGATGCCAAACAGCGCTTGCGCGAACGGCGGCATCGGCCCGAACCGATCGATCATTTCGGCCTTCATCTCCTCGAGTTCCTCTTGCGCCGAGATGCCGGCGATGCGCTTGTAGAGCACCAGGCGCAGGTGCACATCCGCGACGTAAGTATCCGGGATCAGCGCCGGCAGATGCAGTTCTATCTCGGGTCCGGCGCCCTGCGGATGCTCTAGATCCGGCTGTTTGCCGGATTTCAACGCCTCCACGGCGCGTTCCAGCAGTTCCATGTACAGGTTGAAGCCGATTTCGTCGATTTGACCGCTCTGTTCGTCGCCGAGCAGCTCGCCGGCGCCGCGGATCTCCAAGTCATGGGTGGCGAGCGTGAAGCCGGCGCCGAGTTCCTCGAGCGATTCCAGCGCCTCCAAGCGCTTGACGGCATCGGCGGTCATCGCCTGCTGCGGCGGGGTGATCAGATAGGCGTAGGCGCGGTGATGGGAACGGCCGACGCGGCCGCGCAGCTGGTGTATCTGCGCCAGGCCGAAGCGGTCGGCGCGGTCGATGACGATGGTGTTGGCGGTCGGCACGTCGATGCCGCTCTCGATGATCGTCGTGCAGACGAGGACGTTGAAGCGGCGGTGATAAAAATCCAGCATCAGCCGCTCCAGGTCCCGTTCGCGCATCTGGCCGTGGCCGACGGCGACGGCGGCCTCCGGCACCAGCTCGCGGACGGCTTGCGCGGTCTTGTCGATCGTCTCGATCGTGTTGTGGACGAAGTACGCCTGGCCGCCGCGGCGGATTTCCCGCAGGAACGCCTCCCTGATCAGCGCTGCGTTCCACTGCATGACGAAGGTCTTGACCGCCAGGCGCTCGGCCGGCGGCGTCGTGATCAGCGACAAATCGCGCAGCCCGCCCATCGCCATGTTCAAGGTGCGCGGAATCGGCGTCGCCGTCAGCGTCAGCACGTCCACTTGCGCGCGCAAGGCCTTGAGCTTCTCCTTGTCGCGCACGCCGAAGCGGTGTTCCTCGTCGATGACGACGAGCCCCAAGTCCTTGAAGCGCGACTTGCCCTGCAGCAGCCGTTGCGTCGCGATCACGATGTCGATCGAGCCCGCGGCGATGCCGGCCTGCACCGCCGCTGCCTCCTTGTGGGTGCGGAAGCGCGACAGGCTTTCGATGCGCACCGGCCAATCGGCGAAGCGGTCCGTGAAGGTCGTGAAATGCTGCTGTGCGAGCAGCGTCGTCGGCACCAGCACGGCGACCTGCTTGCCGGCCTGCACGGCGATGAACGCCGCGCGCATGGCGACCTCGGTCTTGCCGAAACCGACGTCGCCGCAGATCACCCGGTCCATCGGCTTGCCGGACTTGAGGTCGGCGATCACGGCGTCGATCGCCGTGGCTTGATCCTCGGTCTCTTCGAACGGGAAACCCGCCTGAAACGCCAGGTAGTCGCGCTCCTCGGCCGCGAGGCTTTGGCCCTGGCGCGCGGCGCGGCGCGAATACAGGTCGAGCAACTCGGCGGCCACGTCGCGGATGCGCTGCGCGGCCTTGCGCCGCACCTTCTGCCATTGGTCGCCGCCGAGCTTGTGCAGCGGCGCGCTCTCCGGGGCGGCGCCGGTGTAGCGCGAGACCAGGTGCAGCGCCTGCACCGGGACGTACAATTTGTCGCCGTCGGCATATTGCAGGACCAGGAATTCGCCGATCTGGCCGGCGACGTCCATCGTCTGCAGCCCGGTGTAGCGGCCGACGCCGTAGGTTTCGTGCACGACCGGCGCGCCGATGCGAAGATCCGCAAGCTCCTTGAGTATGCGGGCCGGATCGCGCTCGGCGCGCCGCCGGCGCCGCTCCTGGCGGGCGCGGTCGCCGAAGAGTTGCGCCTCGGTGAATATTTCGAGCGGCGGCTTCTGCAGGCGCAGCCCGGAGGCCGCCGCCGATACCGTGATGCCGAAGGCGGCGGTGGCGCCGGCGAACGCCGCGAAACTCTCGAACGGCTGCGGCCTCTGGCCGCGGCCGCGCAGCAGGTCGAGCAGCAATTCGCGCCGTCCGGCCGATTCGGCTACCAGCAGGATGCGCGCCGGGCTTGCCGCCACATGCGCGGCGAGCGCCTGCGCCGGCTGCGGGGCGCGCACGTCGATCGAAACGGCCGGCGGCACCGCGGTCGGAAAATTCTGCACCTCGCCCGGCTCCTCAGGCGGCCACTCGAAATTCTGCAGGCGCACCCGGCGCCAAGCGGCGAGCGCCGCGGCGAACTCTGTCGCCGACATGAAGATCTCCTCGGGATCGAGGATCGGCCGCTGGCGGTCGTGGCGCAGCTGTTCGTGGCGCGCGGCGATCGCCGCGCAGACCTCTTGCACCGCGGCCGAGGCGTCGTTGACGTCGATCAGCACGCTGCCGGGCGGCAAATACTCGAAAAAGGTCGAGGTGCTCTCGAAGAACAGCGGCAGATAGTATTCGATGCCGCCGCTGGCGATGCCTTGGCCCGCGTCGCGGTAGACGATTTGCTCGGCCAGATCGCCGCTGAAGCGCGTGCGGTAGCGGCTGCGAAACTCGCGCGCGGCCTCAGGGTTCAGCGGTGTTTCACGGGCCGGCAGCAGCTCGATGCGCGCAAGCTTCTCGGCGGAGCGCTGCGTCTCGGGATCGAAAATGCGTATGCTGTCGACGTCCTCGTCCAGCATGTCGATGCGGTACGGGCACAGGGAGCCCATCGGGAAGACGTCGATCAGCGAGCCGCGCACCGCGAACTCGCCGTGCGCGGCGACTTGGGTGACGGCCGCATAGCCGGCGGCGGCGAGCTGCGCGCGCAGCGCCGCGATATCCAGCGATTCGCCGACGCGCACCTGCAGCGAGTAGGCCGCGATGTAGCTGCGCGGCGGCAGCCGCTGCAGGATCGTGTCGACCGCCACGACCCAGACGCCGGCGCGGGCGCGCGGCAGCAGGGCCATGGCCTTGAGGCGCGCGGAGATGATGTCCGGATGCGCCGAGAAGGCATCGTAAGGCAGGGTTTCCATATCGGGGAATACCCCGACCGGCAGCGCGTTGCCGGCGAAGAAGCCGATCTCGTCGCGCAGGGATTCGGCGGTGCGCGAATCGCGTGCGAGCACGACGAGCGGCGCTACGGCGGTGGCCGCGGCTTCGGCGATCGCGAGCGCCGCCGCCGCGCCATGCAGCCCGCCCCATTTGACGGGCTGGAGTTCGGCGGTCGGCAGTCGCGGTGCAAGTAGCGGCATCGTCCGGGCGGGCGCAATCAAGGGCGAACAATAAGCGCCCGCCGCGGGCGGGCGCGCTCGCGGTAGGCGGGGTCGTCAAGCGGGGCGGATGTTACGTGAAGCGGCCTTCAGCCCGCAACCACGCTGTCGATGACGGTTTTGAATTCGAAATAGACGATGTAGCCGGGATATTTCCAGCGCGTGATCGGCGGCTTGCCGACGGCCGGCAGTTTTTCGACGGGCGCGCCGAAGCGCTGCGCGACCTGATCCATCGTCATGCCGCGCTTGGGTGTCGCGAACGCGGGCTTCTGCACCTCGATCGCATGACCCACGGCGATGGTTTCCGCGCCGGCCGCGCCGCCCAGACCCGCGGCCAGTAAGGCGCCAATCAGCAAATTGCGATAGCCCATGGCACACCTCGTTGCCCTTCTGAATAGCGCCTCACTATAACACCGGCATAAAAGGCAGTAATTTGACCTAATTAACACTCTGATCAAGCGCCGCCGGCGGCGCCAATTGGTTCTTTTTCATCGACTTGCGTCCGAAACCTGAACGCCTGTGGTTTAATCGCGGACCATGTTCCAACCGCTCCCGGTCTTCGTGGGCCTGCGCTATTCCTTGGCCCGCGAACACAGCTTTTTCGTCTCCTTCATCACCTGGGTATCGCTGCTCGGCGTCGCCGTCGGCGTCGGCGCGCTGATCACGGTGCTGTCGGTCATGAACGGCTTCGAGACGGAACTGCGCACGCGGCTGCTCAGCGTCTCGGCGGATGCGGTGCTGCGCGCCGGCGGCGCGCCGATACTCGACTGGCGCCAGCGCCTGCGGCAATTGCGCGGCGCGCCGGAACTGGTCGGGGCCGCGCCGTACCTGGATACCGACGCGATGCTCAGCCACTCGCCGAACATCAGCGGCGCGGTGGTGCGCGGCATCGATCCGGCGCTCGAGAGCGGCGTCTCCACGGTGGCGGCGTCGATGCGCGAGGGCAAGTTGTCCAACCTGAAGCCCGGCACGCACGGCATCATCCTCGGCCGCATGCTCGCCTACCAACTGCAGGTCGGCGTCGGCGACAGCGTCACGGTGATGATACCGAGCGGCGATGCCGCGAGCGGCGCCGACGACGAGCTCGTGCCGCGCCTGCAGCAGTTCGAGGTCGTCGGTACGTTCGAGGTGGGATTGCAGGAACACGACGGCGTGCTCGCCTTGACCGACTTGCAGGACGCCGAGGCCTTGCGCGGTCTCGGCGGCCCGACCGGCATACGCCTGAAGTTCGACGACGTGCTGAAGGCGCCGCAGCTCGCGCGCGCCGCACAGCGCCTGACGCCCGGCCTGCAGGTGCGCGATTGGACGCAGGAGAACGCCATTTATTTCCGCGCGATCCGCATCGAGAAGACGATGACGGGACTGCTCCTGATGCTGATCGTCGCGGTCGCGGTGTTCAACATCGTCGCGGCGCTGGTCATGGTGGTCAACGACAAGCGCACCGACATCGCGATCCTGCGCACGCTCGGCATGAGCCCGCGCGGCGTTTTGGCGGTCTTCATGACTCAGGGCGTGCTGATCGGCTGGGTGGGCACGGCGCTCGGCGTTGCGCTGGGGCTCGGCCTCGCGCTCAATGTCGGCGTCATTGTGCCGTTCCTCCAACAGACGTTCCACTTCCACATCATGGATCCGGACGTCTATTACGTTTCGACCATTCCGAGCGAGCCGCATCTGCGGGACGTCGTCGTGATCACGGCGGCGGCCTTGCTGCTCACCCTGGTCGCGACCATATACCCTGCGCGCAAGGCCGCGCAGACGCTGCCCGCGGAAGCCTTGCGGTACGATTGATGCGCTACTGGTACGAAGGCTTTCTCGGCCTGCGCTACCTGCGCGCATCGCCGCGCCGCGGCTTCCTCTCCTTGATCGCCGTGATCGCCATTCTCGGCCTGTGTCTCGGCGTCGCGGTGCTGATCATCGTGCTGTCGGTCATGAACGGCTTCGAGGAAGTATTGCGCACGCGCATCATGAGCTTGACGGCGCATGCGACGATCTCGGGTTTGCAGGGGCGCATCGCCGACTGGCGCGCGGATGAGCGCAAGCTGCAGAAGTTCCCGGGGATCGCGGCGGCTGCGCCGTACATCGAACAACAGGCGATGGCGATACACGGCGCCGACTCCGCGGGAATCCTCCTCGAGGGCATCGAGCCGCGCGCCGAGCGGCGGGTGACCGAGCTGCGCGGCCATTTGCTGAGCGGGCGCTTCGCGGATCTCGTGCCGGGATCCTATCGGATCATACTCGGCAAGGCGCTCGCCCAAGCGCTGCACGCGAGCGTCGGCGAGCGCATCGTGCTGATCGTCGCCAAAGGCGACGTGACGCCGGTCGGCATCATCCCGCGCATGCGCGCCTTTCGCGTCGCCGGCATCTTGTCGGTCGGCATGTACGAATACGACCGGCGCATCGCCTTGGTGTCGATGGGCGATGCCGCCAAGCTGCTGCAGATGGGCGACGACGTCAGCGGCATCCGCCTGAAGATGCACGACATGTATCAGGCGCCGAAGATCGTACGGCGCGCCGCGCTCGCCCTCGGCGGCGGTTTCTATGTGGAGGACTGGACCGGCGAGCACGAGAATTTCTTCCGTTCGATCGAAATCACCAAGCACATCCTCTTCGTGATCCTATCGCTGGTGGTCGCCGTCGCCGCGTTCAACGTCGTCTCGACCATGGTCATGGTCGTCAAGGACAAGCGCCGCGACATCGCCGTCCTGCGCACCCTCGGGGCCTCGCCGCGCAGCGTAATGTCGGTGTTTCTCGTGCAAGGCAGCCTGATCGGCGTGCTCGGAATCGCCGCGGGAGTCGCGGTCGGCGTGCTGATCTCGGTCAACCTGCAGGATCTGGTGCGCGGCCTGGAGAACCTGCTCGGCGTAAACTTCCTGGACGCGCGTGTCTACTATATGAGCGACCTGCCGGCGCGGGTCCGCGATGCGGACGTGCTGCACATCTGCGTCGTGGCGTTCGCCTTGACCTGCCTGTCGACGATCTATCCGGCGTGGCGCGCGGCGCGCTTGCCGCCGAGCGAATCCTTGCGCAATGACTGAAGGGCTTGCCACGATGCCAGACTCGAACGATCCCGTACTCGCCGGCACCGGGCTTGCCAAGGAGTTCGTGCAGGGCGCGAGCACGCTCAAGGTGCTGCGCGGCGCGACCGTCGCGGTGCGCCGCGGCGAGCGCATCGCCATCGTCGGCGCATCCGGCTCCGGCAAGACGACGCTGCTGCAGCTGCTCGGCGGCCTGGATCTGCCGACGCGCGGCACGGTGCAGATCGCCGGCACGGCGATGAACCGCTTGAGCGACGCCGAGCGCGGCCTGCTGCGCAACCGCGCGGTCGGCTTCGTCTATCAGTTCCATCATCTGCTGCCCGAGTTCAGCGCCCTGGAAAACGTGGCGATGCCGCTGTTGGTGCGGCGCATGCGGCCGCGCGCGGCGCGCGCCGCGGCCGCGGCTCTGCTCACGCGCGTCGGCCTCGGCGAGCGTTTGGCGCACCGCCCCTCGCAGCTCTCGGGAGGCGAGCGCCAGCGCGCCGCCGTCGCCCGCGCCCTGGTGACCAGGCCGCAGATCGTGCTCGCGGACGAACCGACCGGCAATTTGGACGGCGCGAACGCCGCGCAGGTGTTCGAGCTGATGCTCGAGCTGAACCGCGAGCTCGGCACGAGCCTCGTCATCGTCACCCACGATGAGCGCCTGGCAGCGCGCATGGAACGGATTCTGACGCTAGTCGACGGCGTCCTGGTCGAGAGCGCGCCGCTGCGCGCGTGAGCGCGCGCGCCGGCGCCGCAGGTGGTGGCCGACGCGCAGGCGCCAGAGAAATTGCGCCAGGGCGTAGCCGAGCGCCGCGCTCAGCGTGCCCAACACCAGGGCGCCGAGCAGCAGCGGCGCCCAGACTCTGTCGAGCAGCGCCGCCATGTTGTGCCGGGACAGATGGTGTACCAGCGGCATCAGATCGATGCCCATCAGTTTTGCGCCGACCCAGATGGAGGCGAGGATCTGCGGCAGCCAGGTGAACGGGTTGCTGACGAAAACGGTGGCGAACAGCACCGGCAAGTTGAGTCCGAGGAGCACGCCGAGCACCGAGCAGACCAACAGGTGCACCGGGAAGAACGGCGTCGGCGGAATGAAGGCGATGAACAGGCCGAGCGCGAAGGCGCGCGTCACGCTCGCCCGATGGAAGGTCCAGCATCCGGGCTGCGTGATGACGGCCGCAAAAGGCTTCACGAACCAGAGCTTCTCGATCGAATCGCGGTGCGGAGTGATGCTTTTCAGCCAGCGCTGCATGGTGTTCGTGTCGCGTTAACGAGGGGCCATTATGCCGCGTTCGCGCTGCAGCGGCACGGCGCCCGCGGCTGCGTGCCGGGGCGGGCGAAATCGGCCCAAGCGCCGCCCGGCGCCGTGCAAACCCGACCTGTCTCTGCCGCTGGCGCTCAAGTATCATGCCCGCACGGCAATTTTCAACGAACGAGGGCGAGATGTGGGAAATCATCCGCGCGGGCGGCGGCTTCATGTGGCCGATCGTGCTGTGCTCGATCATCTCGGTGGCGATCATTCTGGAGCGTTTGTGGGCGCTGCAGAGCAGCCGGGTCATTCCGCGCGATCTCGGCCGCAAGGTTTGGAACTGGATCGAGTCGGACCAGCTGACCGATAAGTTCATCGCCGCGCTCGAGCAGACCTCGCCGCTCGGCAAGCTGCTCGCCATCGGCCTCGCCAACCGCAACCGGCCGCGCGCCCTGATGGTCGAGCGCTTGGAGGACGGCGGCCGGCACGTGGTGCACGAGCTGGAGCGGTTCCTGAACACGCTCGGCACGATCGCCGCGGTCGCGCCGCTGCTCGGCCTGCTCGGCACCGTCGCCGGCATCATCCGCGCGTTCAGCGCGATCACGGTGAACGGTCTCGGCGACCCGCAGATTCTCTCCGGCGGAATCGGCGAGGCCTTGATCACCACGGCGGCAGGTCTCAGCGTGGCGATCCCCTCGCTGATCGCCTACCGCTACCTGCGCGGCAAGGTGGAGAGGCTGGTGATTCAGATGGAGAAGGAAGCGATGAAATTGGTCGATGCCCTGGACGACCGCGCGAATCCGGCCGGCCGCGCGTCCGCATGAGACTGCGGCCGCGCCAGCACGACGACCCGGAGATCAATTTGATCTCCATGATCGACGTGCTGCTGGTGCTGTTGATCTTTTTCATGGTGTCGACGACGTTTCAACAGCAGGCGCGCATCCGCGTGCAGCTGCCGCGCGCGAGCGACGCGCCGTTGCCGCAGGGCAGCCACCAGCACCTGGTCATCGAGATCAGCGCCAACGGCAGCTACTGGGTCAACGACCGCGCGCTCGGCCACGCCGATCGGCGGGCGCTGCGCGCCGCGCTGCTGGCGGCGGCGGGCTCGAACCGTGGCCCGATCACGATCATGGCCGACGCGCGCACCACCCACCAATCGGTGGTCACCGCGATGGACGTCGCCGGCCGGCTCGGATTTTCGCAGCTGAACATCGCCACGACCCACGAGGATGCGCCGCCTTGAACGCGCTGCGGCCCGGCGCCGCGGGATCTTCGACCGGCAGCTCGTCCTGGCAGATCTACAAACGCCTGCTCGCCTACGCGCGCCCGTACCTCGGGGTGTACATGATCGGCGTGCTCGGCATGGTGCTGTTCGCGGCGACCGAGGGGGCGCTCGCCTACCTCGTCCAGACCTTCACGCGCGGCGCATTCATCAGCAAGGACCCCAGGATTCTCTGGACCATACCGATCGGCCTGGTGGTGCTGTTCGTGTTTCGCGGGATCGGCGATTTCGCGTCCAATTATTTCCCGGGTTGGGTCGGCCGCCAGGTGATCAGGGGCCTGCGGCACGACGTGTTCGCGCACTACCTGCGCCTGCCGACCGCGTATCTCGACGGCCAGCAGTCCGGCCATCTGCTCTCGAAGCTCACATACAACACCGAGCTGGTCGCTGCGGCGGCGACCAATGCGTCGGTCTCGTTGATCCGCGACAGCCTCACCGTCGCCGGCCTGGTGGCCTATCTTTTCTACTGGAACTGGCGGCTCGCGCTGTTCTGCATCGCCGCGGCGCCGCCGATCGGCTGGCTCATGCAGATCGCGAACCGCAGCTTTCGCCGCTACAGCACGCGGATCCAGAACTCGATGGGCGACATCACTCGGGTCGCGAAGGAGGCGATCGACGCCCACCGCCTGATCAAGATCTTCAATGCCGAGGAGCATCAGGTCGAGCGCTTCGAGCGCGTCAACGAGGCGAACCGCGTCTCGAACATGAAGCTCGTTTTTGCAAATGCGATCAGCAATCCGGTGGTGCAATCGATCGCCTCGATCGCGCTCGCGAGCGTGCTCTTCGTCGCGATCCGCCAGGTGTTCGCGCACGGTTTGCGGGTCGACGTGTTCATCGGGTTCCTGACCGCGGCGATGATGATTCCGGCGCACCTCAGACGGCTCGTGAACATCAGCGGGCCGCTGCAGCAGGGCATCGCGGCCGGCGAGAGCGTGTTCCAGATCATCGACCACGCGCCCGAGGATCGCGGCGGCGAGCGCAGGATACGGCGCGCGCGCGGCGAGGTGGAATTTCGCGGCGTCTCGTTCGAGTATTCCCACGAGAAGGGCGCGGTTCTGCACGACGTCACCTTCCAGGTGCGACCCGGCGAGACGGTCGCGATCGTCGGCCGCTCGGGCACCGGCAAGACCACGCTCGTGAGCCTGGTGCCGCGCTTCTACGACGTGCAGCGGGGCGCCGTGCTGCTCGACGGACACGACGTGCGCGAATATTCGCTCGCGGACCTGCGCTCCCAGGTGAGCCTGGTCAGCCAGGACGTCGTGCTGTTCAACGACACGATCCGCAACAACATCGCGTTCAACGCGGTCGACAAGAGCGACGCCGAGATCCTCGAGGCGGCGCGCGCCGCGAACGTGCTGGAGTTCGTCGAGAAGCAGCCGCTCGGGCTCGCCAGTCCGCTCAACGACCGCGGCCAGAATCTCTCCGGCGGGCAGCGGCAGAGAATATCCATCGCCCGCGCCCTGCTGAAGGACTCGCCGGTGCTGATCCTCGACGAGGCGACCGCGGCGCTGGACAACGAGTCGGAGCGGCGCGTGCAGCAGGAGCTCGCGCTGCTGATGCGCGGGCGCACGACGCTGGTCATCGCGCATCGATTGTCGACCGTGGAGAGCGCCGATAGGATCGTCGTGCTCGACCGCGGGCGCATCGTCGAGACCGGAACCCACCGGCAGCTGTTGGCGGCCGGCGGCATGTATGCGGCGCTGCACGGCCTGCAGTTCAACGCCTAGCGGCGCGAATCCCAGCCCATGCAGGCGCAAGGTTGGTTCAACCGAGTCTGGTATCGCCATTCGCCGCCGCCGCTGTGGCTGATGCCGCTGTCGTTCGCCTACGGCGCCGGCGCCGCGGCGCGCCGCTCGATGTATCGCCGCGGCTGGCTGCAGGCCGTGCATTTGCCCTGCCCGGTCGTTATCGTCGGCAATTTGACCGTCGGCGGCACCGGCAAGACGCCCCTGGTCGGCTGGCTCGCGGCGCGTCTCGCCGCGGCCGGGCGGCGGCCCGGCATCGTCGCCCGCGGCTATCGGAGCATGGCCGGCGGCCCGCGGTTGGTCGCGGCGTCGGACGATGCGTCCGTGGTCGGCGATGAGCCGCTATTGCTCGCGCGCCGCACGGGCCTGCCGGTCGCGATCGGCCGCGCGCGGCCGGCGGCGGCGCGGCGCTTGATCGACGGCGGCTGCGACGTGATTGTCAGCGACGACGGCTTGCAGCATTATGCCCTGCGGCGCGACTGTGAAATCCTGGTCGTCGACGGCGAGCGGCGTTTCGGCAACGGTTGGCTGCTGCCGGCCGGGCCGCTGCGCGAGAGCGCGGCGCGCTGCCGCTCGGTCGATGCACTGGTCGTCAACGGCGGCGCGGCGTCGGCCGGCGAGTGGCCGATGCGTCTCGAAGCGCACAGCGCCGTGGCGCTGCGCGGCGGGGCGGCCGTGCCGCTTCACGAGTTCCAAGGGCTGGCGGTGCACGCGATCGCCGGCATCGGCAACCCGCAGCGGTTTTTCCGCATGCTGCGCGACCGCGGCATCGAGGTGACGGCGCATGCGCACGACGATCATGCGCGCTACACGGCCGCCGACATCCGCTTCGCCGACGGCAAACCGGTGCTGATGACCGAGAAGGATGCCGTAAAATGCGCCTCCTGGGCCGACGAACGGCATTGGGCGGTGCCGGTCGATGCGGAGTTTGCCGAGGATGCCGCGCAGGCGCTGGTCGGCATCGTGATGCAGAGGATCGCGGCGGCGGCGCGGCAACAAGGCGAAGGCGAGGTGCAAAGTGGATAAACGATTGCTCGAGATGCTGGTCTGCCCGATTTGCAAGGGACCGCTGCGCGCCGCGGGCGCCCCGGAAATGCCGGAATTGGTGTGCCGCGCGGATCGGCTGGCCTATGCGGTGCGCGACGGCATTCCGATGATGTTGCCGGAAGAGGCGCGCAGCTTGAACGCCGACGATCCGCTGCTGGAACCTTAAAGCGCCGGACCGCAGAATGTTTCACGTCGTCATCCCGGCGCGCTATGCCGCGACGCGCCTGCCCGGCAAACCTCTGGCGACGATAGGCGGCGAGCCGCTGATACGCCGGGTCTGGGAGCGGGCGCGCGCGAGCGGCGCCGCTCGCGTGATCATCGCGACCGACGACGAGCGGATCGTCGAGGCGGCGGCCGGCTTCGGCGCCGAGTGCATGCTGACCTCGCCCGAGCATTGCTCCGGGACGGATCGCGTCGCCGAGGTGGCGCGCGCCCGGGGCTTCGCGGCCGACGAGGTGATCGTGAATCTGCAGGGCGACGAGCCGCTGATCGAACCGCGCTTGCTCGACGATTTGGCGGCCTGCGTGCGTGGCCGCGACGACGTGGATATCGCCACGGCGGCGGCGCCGCTGCAGAGCCTCGCCGAATTTCTCGATCCGAATTGCGTCAAGGCCCTGCGCGCCCAGGGCGGCGAGGCCCTGTACTTCAGCCGAGCGCCGGTGCCGTGGCCGCGGGATCACGCGGCGGACGGGCGGGCGGCGCGCTTCGACGGCGCTTGGCGCCACATCGGCATCTATGCGTACCGTGTCGGCAGTTTGCTGCGCTTCGCGGCGCTTGCGCCGACCCCGCTCGAACGGATCGAGAGGCTCGAACAGCTGCGCGCCCTCGAGCACGGCATGCGCGTTCATCTGCTGACCCTGGCGAACGCGCCGCCGGCGGGCGTCGATACGCCCGCAGACCTGGAACGGGTGCGCGCGCTCTGGGCGGCGCTCGCGCGCGGCTGAGCGCATTCATGCCGTTTACGATATCGCACTGCGCCGCCGTATTGCCGTTTTCACGCCATCTGCGGCGCTTGAGGGTTTTGTCCGCCGCGGTCATCGGCAGCATGGTGCCGGATTTCGGCTATCTGCTGCCGTGGCGCTACTCGCGCTTCGAGACGCACAGCGCGGTTGCTCTGGCGACGTTTTGCCTGCCGGTCGGTCTCGCGAGCTACTGGATATTCGAGCTGTTGATCAAGAATGCGGTCCTGGAGATCCTGCCGGACAAGCCGTATGCGCGCTCGCGGCCATACGCGCTGCCGGCGAGCTTTGCGAGCCTGCGGCAGTGGTGCATCGCCATCGCCGGCATCGAGGGCGGCGCGGTCCTGCACCTCGTCTGGGACGGCTTTACGCACGAGGGTGCGCGCGGCGTACGCATGATTCCCGCGCTGAACGACACCGTGGCCGAGATCGCCGGCCACCATCTGCTCGCCTACACGCTGATGCAGCAGCTGAGCTCCATGCTCGGGCTCGCCGTCGTCCTGTGGATCGCCTGGCGAGCGCTGCATTTGCCCGCCCCGCAGCCGGTCGGCGCGCGCTTTCTCGGGGCGCGCGAACGGCGCCTTTGGGTCGGCGCCTACGCGGCGGCGGCACTGCTCGCCGGCGGCGCCGCGCTGCTTTCGCTGCATGCCGGCGGCTTCGGCATGGGCGCCATCGCCAATGACGTCGCGATCGCCGCTCTGCGCGGCATGGCGGCCTCGCTCCTCGCGGTCAGCCTTTGCCTCGACCTGCGTCTGCGCATGCGGCGTTAACGCTCGTCCGGGCCGCCGCGCGGCGGTGCGTCCGGCGTCGATGACCAGACGACATATTTGACGTCGTTGACGGGATTTGCCGCTGCCGGAGGGGCCGGCGGCGGTGCGGCGGCCGGCGGCGCCGGTTGCTCGCGCGGGGCTTGCGGCGCTTGTACCGAGGGCGGCACCGGCTCGAAGCGCAGCGAATCCTGGCGCGAGGGTTCGGGGCGCGAGGGTTCGGCGCGTGGCGATTCGGTGCGTGGCGATTCGGTGCGCGGCGCGTCGCTCGCGGCGCCTGCGTCTGCGGAGGAGCCTGCCGCTGCCGGAGGGGCCGGCGGCGCGCCCGGCGAGCCTTCGCCGCCGTCGCGTCGACCGCGGCCGCCACGGCGGCGGCGGCTTCGGCCGCCGCGCTCATTGCGCCCGACCCGCTCGCCGCCGGCGTCCGGATCGCCGTAACGCGGTGGCTGATCGTTGCGCGGCGACTGATCGCTGCGCGGCGGCTGGTCGCTGCGCGGCGGCTGATCGTTGCGCGGCGGCTGGTCGTTGCGCGGCGGTTGGTCGTTGCGCGGCGGTTGGTCGTTGCGCGGCGGTTGGTCGTTGCGCGGCGGTTGGTCGTTGCGCGGTGGCTGGTCGTTGCGCGGCGCTTGATCGGCGCGCGGCGGCGGGATGCTGCGTTCGCCGTTGCCGCGCCCCTCGGGGCGCGGGCGGCCGTCGCGGCGCGGTTCATCGCGGCGCGGTTCATCGCGGCGCGCATCGCGCGGTCCATCGCGGCGGGCATCGCGATATCTATCGCGGTCGCGGCCGTCCCGATCGCGCGAGCGGTAACGGTCATGACGGCCGTCGCGATTGGCAGGCCGGTCGCGATGCGCGGGCGCCGCCACGCTGCGCGGCGAAGGCGCCGTTGCGGCGGGCGCGCTGCCGAACAGCCAGATCCACAGCCGGGCGAGCGCGCCGCGGCTCGCGGCTTGCGGCGCAGCGGCCGGGGCCGGAGCCGGCGGCGGCGCGAGCGGCGCCGCGGACGCGGGCAACAGGCTCGGCACGAGCGGCGCATCGGCTTGCGGCTTCTTGTCGCGGCTGCCGATGTTCGCATCGTCGATCGCCGGCTGCTCGATGACCTGGTAGCTGACCGTCGTATTTTCCGGCAGTTCTTTCTCGTCGTCGCGGATGCGCCGCAGGGAGTAGGCCGGCGTCTGCATATGCGGATTCGGCACGATCACCAGCGAGACTTTGTCGCGCGCCTCGATTTGATTCAGCCAGTCGCGCTTTTCGTTGATCAGGTAGGTGGCGACGTCGACCGGCACCTGCGCGATCACGCGGCCGGTGCGCTCCTTGCGCGCTTCCTCGCCGATCAGCCGCAGCAAGGCGAGCGACATCGATTCGACGCCGCGTATCGTGCCCATTCCGCCGCAGCGCGGGCAATTGATGTGCGTGGTTTCGCTGAGCGCCGGGCGCAGCCGTTGCCGCGACAATTCCAGCAGGCCGAAACGCGAGAGCCGGCCGAGCTGGATCCGAGCGCGGTCCATTTTGACCGCCTCGCGCAGCATGTCTTCGACCGCGCGCTGGTTGACGGGCAACTCCATGTCGATGAAATCGATGACGATCAGTCCGCCGATGTCGCGCAAGCGCAGCTGCCGCGCGATTTCCTCGGCGGCTTCCAAGTTCGTGTTTCGCGCGGTGGCCTCGATGTCGCCGCCGCGGGTGCTGCGCGCCGAGTTGATGTCGATGGACACCAAGGCCTCGGTATGATCGATCACCAGGCTGCCGCCGGAGGGCAGCGTGACCTTGTGGGAATACGCCGACTCGATCTGGCTCTCGATCTGGTAGCGCGTGAACAGCGGCACCGGATCCTGGTAGAGCTTGAGTTTGCGCTGCGCATCCGGCGGCATGAAGCGCTGCATGTACTCCTGCGCCTTTTGGAACGCCTCCGCTTGGTCGATCAGGCATTCGCCGACGTCGTCGGAGAAATAGTCGCGCAGGCCGCGGGTCACCGCATCGCTCTCCTGGAATATCAGGAACGGCGCCGGCTTGGCTTCGTTGGCCTGGGCGATCGCGTCCCAGGCGGTCTTCAGATTGTTCAAATCCCACTGCAGTTCTTCGGTCGTGCGGCCGACGCCGGCGGTGCGCACGATCGCGCCCATGCCGTCGGGAATTTGCAGGCCGTTCATCGCCTCGCGCGTCTGATCGCGCTCTTCTCCCTCGATGCGGCGCGACACGCCGCCGGCGCGCGGGTTGTTCGGCATCAATACCAGGAAGCGCCCGGCCAGGCTGATGAAGGTCGTCAGCGCCGCGCCCTTGTTGCCGCGCTCGTCCTTTTCGACCTGCACGACCAGTTCCTGGCCTTCCTGCAGTACGTCCTTGATGTTGACGCGGCCGGCGGCGGCGGGCTGCTGGCGGAAATACTCCTTGGAGACTTCCTTCAACGGCAGAAAGCCGTGGCGCAGCGCGCCGTAATCGACGAACGCGGCCTCGAGGCTCGGCTCGACGCGCGTGATCCGGCCTTTATAGATATTGGATTTTTTCTGTTCCCGTGACGGGATCTCAATCGATAAGTCGTATAGTTTCTGACCGTCGACGAGTGCGACTCGCAATTCTTCTTCTTGAATTGCGTTGACGAGCATTCTTTTCATTTGCCCCAACTAAAATGGTAGGGGCCGAGGAGCGCAGGAGAATAGAAGCCGGATGCCTGATGTCGGACGCGACCAGGAATGGCAGAGCGCCGAGCGCGAACCACGCGACCGGCGGCATCACCATCCAAATTTGCAACAACGTATTCGGCAAGCCCGGGGCCTTGTTCTCGGTTAACCGCTTAAACTACGCGCAAGCCTCGCGAGGCTTGCCAGCGTCTTTCTCATCGGCCGAGCGATGGTCTGGACATCCAGAACCAACTAATATGCGACGCTCCCGTAGGATGGGAACGCCACCGAAACCGGTGCCTTCCGGCGTCAGCCAATTACGCTTCGACGCTTGGGCACGGTGCCGGCACAGTATCACGGAGGCCTTGCCATGGTCAATGTAATCAATACCTTAGAATTGGAGCGCGCGCCGCGATGAACGGCAAGATTTTGCCGGCCGCGGGCGCTTTCGCGCCCCGCAGCGCTCTTTCGCTGCACAGCGTCAGCGAGGAGGAGGCCGGCCAGCGGATCGATAATTTTCTGATGCGGCACTTCAAGACGGTGCCGCGCAGCCGTGTCTACCGGCTGTTGCGCAAGGGCGAGGTGCGCGTCAATCGCAAGCGCGTCGACGCCGAATATCGGCTGGCGGCCGGCGATTCGGTGCGTTTGCCGCCGGTGCGCATCGAGCCGAAGGAGACGCCCGGCCGGCCGTCGGCGCGGCTCGTGGAGCTCATCGAGCGGGCGGTGATTCACCAGGACCGGCATCTGCTGGTCCTCGACAAGCCGAGCGGGCTCGCGGTGCACGGCGGCAGCGGCATGAGCTACGGGGTCATCGAGGCGCTGCGCGCCTCGCGGCCGCAGGAGAGCCTGGAACTCGTGCACCGGCTGGACAGAGACACCAGCGGCTGCCTGCTCGTCGCCCGCGACCGCGCGACGCTCGGCGGGCTGCACGCGCTGATCCGCGCGGGCGGCGTGCACAAGACCTACCTTGCCCTGGTGGCCGGCAGCTGGCAGCTCGGCAGCAAGCGCATCGATGCGCCGCTCGCCACCGACGGCCGCGAACACGGCGAGCGCCACGTGCGCATCGCCGCGGCCGGCAAGAACTCGGTCAGCATTTTCAAGCCGGTGCAATTCTTCGGGCCGCTCGCGACCTTGATGGAGGTCGATATCCCGACCGGGCGCACGCACCAAATCCGCGTGCACGCCGCGTACGCGGGGCACGCGCTGCTCGGCGACGACAAATACGGCGACCGCGAGCGCAACGCCGGTCTCAAGGAATTCGGTCTGAAGCGCATTTTCCTGCATGCGCAGGCGGTCGCCTTCGACTGGCCGGGTTCCGGAGTGCCGTTCCATGCGAGCGCGCCGCTGCCCGCGGAGCTCGCCGCGGTGATCGATGCGCTCGGCGCCGTGCGGCGCAATTCCGCCGGCGGCCGCCGCGTGCGCCGCTCAGCGCCGCGCGCCTAGGGCAACGCGGGATCAGGGAATTTCGAAGCCCGCGCCGCGCAGCGCCGCGGCCAGGCGAATCAACGGCAGGCCGATCAGCGCGCTCGGGTCGCCGCTCTCGATCGATTCGCAGAGCGCAATTCCGAGCGCTTCGCTCTTGAAGCCGCCGGCCAAATCAAGCGGCGCGTCGTGCGCGACGTAGCGCTCGATCGCCGCGCGATCGAGCGCGCGGAATTTCACCCGCGTCGTGTCGATGAACTCGATGCGCTCGAGCGAGGCCGCGGCGCGGCTGCGCACGAGCGCGACCGCGGTCAGGAAGAGCAGTGTGCGGCCGGAGGCGGCGGTCAGTTGTTCGATGCAGGCGGCGATGTGGCCGGGCTTGCCGAGGATGCGCTCCTGCATGCCCTCGACCTGCAGCACCGCGACCTGGTCGGAGCCGATGACCCAGGCGTCGGGACGCGCCGCGGCGATGCCGCCGGCTTTGGCGCGGGCGAGGCGCGCGACCAGCTCGAGGCCGGCCTCGCCGGCCCGCGGCGTCTCGTCGAGCGCGGGGGCGATCGATTCGAAACGCAGCCCGAGGCGCTCCAGCAATGCGCGCCGGTAAATGGAGGTGGAGGCCAGAACGAGTGTGGGCTGGGACTTCAAAAACAACGACTTGCAATTACTTCACGGCCGACGGGCGTTTTGACAGGGGTGGTGCCTCGCCCTATTATACGCGGCCCATGGCACGGGGCTTGCCCGATATCGTCGATTGCGGGCGCTTGGCCCTGGAGGGCGTGACGCTCGATCGAGTGTACGCGCTTGCCGACTTGCCGAGGATGCGGGATTTGCTGTTTGCCGCCGACGGCACGGTGCGCGCGCGGTTCGCGTTCGCCAAGACCGAAAGCGGCCGCGCCGGCGCGACCGTGGCGGTGCAGACGGTGGCGCAACTCGTCTGCCAGCGCTGTCTGCTCGGCTTTGCGTATCCGCTCGCGGCACGCAGCGAGATCGAGTTCACGAGCGATCCCGGCGCCGTACCGTTCTGCGGGCAGCGCGAGCCGCATTTGCTGAACGACGGCACGGCATCGCTCGTGGAGCTCGCCGAAGAGGAATTGTTGCTGGCGCTGCCGTTCGCCGCGTCCTGCGCCGCGCCTCGACGCTGCGGCCAGGCGCCGGCGCGCAGCGTCGAGGCGCAGGATATGCCGGCGTCCGCCGAAACGGTGCGGCCGTTCGGCGCGTTGCGGGAATTAATGAAGAGAACAGATAGGATATAAGCGACCATGGCAGTTCAAAAAAGCAGAAAAACCCCGTCGAAGCGCGGCATGCATCGTTCGCACGCCGGGCTCGCGAAGCCGGCCGTATCGATCGACGCGAAGAGCGGCGAGACGCACTTGCGCCACCGCCTGAGCCGCGACGGATTTTATCGGGGCCGCAAGGTGCTCGAGACCAAGGCCGACGCCGCCGCAGCCGACGAAGAATAGACCGGGCGCCCGGGCGCCGGCGATCTTTCGCTGCGCCGCCCGAACCGCCTGGACGCGCCCCATTGTCCGCGCCGCTGCATATTGCCGTCGATGCCATGAGCGGCGACCGTGGCGCATCGGTTTGCGTGGCGGCGACGCTCGCCGTGGCGCATGAATTCGCCGACGTGCGTTTGACCCTGGTCGGACGCGAGGCGGATTTGCGGCGCGAGCTGCCGCGCCGCGTGCCGGCCAACGTCGGCTGCCTGTACGCAGCGGACGTCGTCGAGATGGCCGATCATCCGCGCGATGCTCTGCGCCGCAAGAAGGACTCGTCGATGCGCCGCGCGCTCGACCTGGTCAAGTCGCGCGCGGCGCATGCCTGCGTCAGCGCCGGCAACACCGGCGCGCTGATGGCGACCGCGCACTTCGTCCTGAAGATGATCCCCGGAGTCGAACGGCCGGCGATCGTCTCCTCGATTCCCTCGCGCGGCGGACACACCTTCATGCTGGACCTGGGGGCCAACGCGACCTGCACGCCCGCGCAGCTGCGCCAGTTCGCGCTGATGGGAGCGGTGCTCGCCGCCGAGCAGGGCGCCGGCGCGGCGCGGCCGCGGGTCGGCCTGCTGAACATCGGCGAAGAGGAAATCAAGGGCAATGAAGTCGTGCAGGCCGCGCACCTATTGCTCGCGGCGAGCGATTTGAATTACGTCGGCTTCGTCGAGGGCCACGACATCTTCGCCGACACCGTCGATGTGGTGGTGACCGACGGCTTCACCGGCAACGTCGCCTTGAAGACCATGGAAGGCGCGGCGCGGCTGATCGCCGATGCGCTGCGCGAGGAGTTCACGCGCGGCGCCGGCCGCAAGCTCGGCGCGCTGCTCGCGGGTCCCGCGCTCAAGGCGCTGCGTACGCGGCTCGACCCGAGACGCTATAATGGCGCGAGCATGGTCGGCTTGAACGGGATCGTGATCAAGAGTCACGGCGGCGCGGATGCATTCGCGTTTCAGCGCGCCATTGAAGTGGCCATTCTCGAAGCGCGCAACGGCCTGCCGGCGCGCATCGAAGAGCGGCTGTTTTCGCCGGCGGCGAGCTGAAGGATTCTCGAATGTATGCACGCATCGCCGGCACCGGCAGTTTCCTACCCGCGAAGATCCTGACCAACGCCGATCTGGAGAAAATCGTCGATACCAGCGACGAATGGATCCGCACGCGCACCGGCATCTCACAGAGACACGTCGTCGTCGACGGCGAGACCACCACCGATCTTGCCGAGCATGCGTCGCGCCGCGCGCTCGCCGCCGCCGGCGTCGCGCCGCGGGAGGTCGATCTGATCTGCGTCGGCACGACCACGCCGGATCTCGTGTTCCCGAACGTCGGCACGCTGCTGCAGGACCGCCTCGGCATACACGGCTGCCCGGCGTTCAGCCTGGAAGCGGCCTGCGCGGGATTCGTCTACGCATTGAGCGTCGCCGACAAATTCGTGCGTCTCGGCGAGTCGCGCTGCGCGCTGGTCGTGGGCGCGGAGACCTTGACGCGCATCGTCGATTGGAAGGACCGCGGCACCTGCGTGCTGTTCGCCGACGGCGCCGGCGCGGTCGTGCTGACGCCGGCGCAGGAGCCCGGGATCATCAGCACGCATCTGCATGCCGACGGCCGCTACAAGGATCTGCTGCTGTATCCGGACGGCGTCTCGCTCGGCTTCAAGCTGATGCGCGCGGGCAAGGCGGGCGTAGTGATGAAGGGCAACGAGGTGTACAAGGTCGCCGTCAACACCTTGGGTCAGCTGGTCACCGAAACGCTGCGCGCCAACCGCATCGGCAAGGAGCAGATCGATTGGCTGATCCCGCACCAGGCGAACATCCGCATCATCGAAGCGATCGCCAAACGCCTCGAGCTGCCGATGGAGCGGGTCATCGTGACGATCGATACGCAGGGCAATACCTCGGCCGCGTCGGTGCCCTTGGCGCTCGACACGGGGATCAGGGACGGGCGCGTGAGGCGCGGACAACTGCTGCTGCTGGAGGCGTTCGGCGGCGGCTTCACCTGGGGCTCCGCGCTGATCCGCTATTGAGCCGGCGGCCGCGGGGCGACGCGGACCAAGGCGCTTCGCAGCCCTGATGGAGGAAATGCCGCCGAACCCAATCGACCAGTTGCGGCAGGCCGGCATCGATGCCGATCGTAGGCTGCCAGCCGAGGTCGCGCGTCGTTGCCTCGATATCGGCGGCCGTCGAGCGCACATCTCCGGCCTGCATCGGCGCAAGCAGCAGCTGCGCGGCTCTGCCGATCGAGCGCTCCAACACCTCGATCAAGCGCAGCAGCGGTTCGGGGCGGTTGTTGCCGAGGTTGTAGAGGCGGTGCGGCACCGGCCCGAACTTCGCCAGCTCGTCGAGCGCACACAGGGTGCCGCGCGCGATGTCGTCGATGTACGTGAAATCGCGCCGCATGTCGCCCTGACCGTAAACCTCGATGGGCCTGCCCTCAAAGATGGCTCGCGCAAATTTCAGCGGCGCCATGTCGGGGCGGCCCCAAGGCCCGTAGACCGTGAAGTAGCGCAGGCCGGTCAGCCGTAGGCCGAACTGCGCCGCGTACACATGGGCAATCAGCTCGTTGGCGCGCTTGGTCGCGGCATATACGCTGAGAGGCTGCTCGACCGGGTCGCCGACCGAGAAGGGTTGCTTGGCGTTGGCGCCGTAGACGCTTGAGGAAGACGCATACACCAGATGCGCGATGCCGCCGGCGATGCGCGCGCATTCCAGCAGGTTGATAAATCCCGCGACGTTGCTGTCGACGTAGGCCTGGGGATTCTCAAAGGAGAAGCGCACGCCGGCCTGCGCCGCGAGGTGCACGACGCGCCGCGGCCGATACCTGCGGAAAATATCGGTCAGTGCGCCGCGATCGGCGAGCTCTGCCCGGCAAAAGAGAAAGCCCGGGGCCGCGCACTGCGCCAGCCGGGCCAGCTTGAGCTGCGGATCGTAATAGGCGTTCAGGTTGTCCAGCCCGACCACCTGCTCGCCGCGGGAGAGGAGCGAACGGACCACGGCGTGGCCGATGAACCCCGCGCAGCCGGTGACCAGAACCGGGTCTGGCGCGGGCTGGTGCTCCTTGCGGGCTCCTCGATGGCGCGCAAGTGGTACGGCTACCGGCTTCGTCATGCGCGCCTGCAAGCTGTTCACGAGGGGCGCTGCTCCAATCCGCCGGCATTGGAAAACCGCCGATCCATCTCGCTCGCTTGCCGCCGGCGGCGCGGCCGCAAGGATATGTCGCCCGGCGCTCTCTCGGCCATTGCCGGCGCGGTCGGCCGGCCGATCGAGTGATAGGTCATGCCCGCCTTGCGCATCTCGTCGGCATCGAAGACATTCCGTAAATCCACGACGACGGAGCCACGCATCGCCTTGCGCAGCCACTGCGGCGATATTTCACGGAACGTATCCCACTCGGTGACGATCACGACCACATCGGCGTCCGCCACCGCGTCCGCCACGTCTTCGCAGTAGCGCGTGCTCTTCGGCAACAGCGGCCTTGCTTGCTCGGTGCCGACGGGATCGAACGCGCTGACCTTTGCCCCTTCGGCGATCAGACGATCGACGATGCTGATCGAGGGTGCATCGCGCATGTCGTCCGTACCGGGCTTGAAGGTGAGGCCGAGCACGGCGACCTGCTTGCCGCGCACGGAGCCGCCGCAATGCGCGATGATCCGGCCCGCCATCCCGGCTTTGCGGGCATCATTGACGCTCACCACCGCTTCGACCAGCCGCAGCGGCGCGCCGGCCTCCTGGGCGATGCGCATCAAGGCCTGCGTATCCTTCGGGAAGCACGAGCCGCCGTAGCCCGGGCCCGGGGTGAGAAATTTCGATCCGATCCTTTGGTCGAGACCCACGCCGTGCGCGACGTCGCGGACGTTGGCGCCCACTTTCTCGCAGAGGTCGGCAATTTCGTTGATGAAGCTGATTTTCATCGCCAGGAAGGAATTGGCGGCATATTTGATCAGTTCGGCGCTTTCGATATCCGTCAATAGCAGCGCACCCGGTTGCAGATTCAGTGGGCCGTAGATGTTGCCGAGTACCGCGCGCGCCTGCGTGCTTTCGGTGCCGACGACCACGCGATCCGGCCGCAAGAAATCCTCGATGGCGCTACCTTCCCTGAGAAATTCCGGATTGGAGGCGACCTCGATTTGAAGATCCGGCCGCAGTTCCGCGAGCAGCGCGAGCAGCCGGCGCCCGGTGCCCACGGGCACCGTGGATTTGGTGACCAGCACGGTCGAGTGCGTCAATGCAGCGGCAATCTGTTCGGCCGCGCTGAACACGTGGGTGAGATCCGCGTGCCCGTCGCCGCGCCGCGACGGCGTGCCGACGGCGAGAAAGACGGCATCCGCGCCCTGCAACGCGTGGCGCAATTCGCTTTCGAAGCGCAGCCGCCCGCAGCGAACGTTCCTGGCGACGAGCGCATCGAGGCCGGGTTCGAATATCGGGATCCGTCCGTCGCGCAGCGCGCTGAAACGCAGGGGATCGGCCTCGACGACACAGACGTCGTGGCCGATATCGGCGAAACAGGCGCCCGAGACCAGGCCGACGTAGCCGCCGCCGATCATTGCAATACGCATGGTTTTTGCTCCGTTGATGGTGTCGCTAATGCGAAACTCGCCGCATGCCGATGCAGGCAGAGGCCGTGCACCGAGGCGGTAGGGACCACGATCCGGCGAAAGATGCCGAGCGGCCGTTGCGCGGCCTCCAGCAGAGCGACGCGGATCGGCCCGCTGTGGCTGACGATCAGCACGCGGCCGCCGCAATGCGTCGCCCACATCGGATCGAGAAAAAAGGCCCGCATGCGCTCGCGCATTCGGCCGAGGCTCTCGCCGCCGGGCGCCGCCGCCCACTCGGGCGCGCGTTTCCATTGCCGCAAACGCTCGGGCCAGCGCAGCCGAATCTCGCACTGAGTCAGTCCTTCCCATGCGCCGTAGTCCAGTTCGACGAGGCGTGTATCGACGAGCGGGGCGCCGAGGCCGAGAAGTCCGGCGACCTGCTCCGCGGTTTCGCGCGCGCGGCGCAGCGGACTCGTCAAGATCGCGTCGATGTCAAGGCCTCTCAAGTGCAATCCGAGTTGCAGCGCTTGCGCCTCGCCGTGCGCATTCAACGGAGCATCGCTGCGGCCCTGGTAGCGCCCGTCTCGGCTCCACTCGGTTTGGCCGTGGCGGGCGAGCAGCAATGGTATGGTTGAATTTCCCACGAGTCAGTAATGAATCGCGCAGCCAATGACGAGCCGCCGTCCGGCATGGATGCCCTTGCCGGCAATCGAGTCTTCATAGCCGATGAACGGACGCCAGTGGCGCAAGCGGCCTGTCGGCCGATATTCGAGCTTCGCGCCGGCACGCAATAAATTGTAGATTTCGCCCTGGTCGGCGACCGGCAGCAGCGGCTGGCGCTGGTGGGTGCGCACGAAGAATACGCTGGCCGCCAGGGTGAATCGCGGCGTCAATTGGGCGCCGAGCGAGACCGTGGTGCGCATTTGTACGGCGGCGCCGTCGACGAACGCCCTCGCTCCTGCGATCAGTGTGGCGAACATCCTGCCGCCGGCCAAGCCGAGCTCAAAATCGGGCTCGATCGCGGCCTTGCCGGCGCCGAGCGCCGGCGACTGCGTTGCCCTGCCGGTGGGCAGCACGACGTTGACGGCGATCGAGTCGGCGAGCGCCCGCGATTGCCGCAAGCCGAAGTTCAGGCCGATTTCCTGATCCTCCAGGCCGGAACTTCGGCTGGTGACCGTCCGGCCCGCGTGATGGTGGCGTTCCACCACGGCGCCGCCACGCAGGTCGTATTCGATCGAGATGCGATCGCCGATGCCGTGCGAACCGGTGAAGCGCAGCTGCGTCTCGCGTTGCTGCGACGAGGCAGAGGTGGCGGGGCCGAATTCGGTCTGAGAAAACGCCTGGTCGGCGCTGAAATAACGCAGCATCGGCTCGAAAATTCCCTGCCCCGCGGCCGGAATCCACGGATCGGCATGCGCCATCGGCATTGCGATTGACGACAAGGCGAGCGCGCATGCGCCGGCCGGCAGACGATATTTACCGCAAGCGTTGCGGCCCGCCACATTCATGGAGAGACCATGCGCAGCGTCGGCGGGTGCACGTCGTCGCGCAGGGCTTGCCACAGGCGCGCGTACAGGCCGGCCGCGGCCAGCAGCTCGGCATGGGTTCCGCGCTGGACGATGCGTCCACGCTCGAGCACCAGGATCAAGTCGGCATGCATCACCGTCGACAGCCGGTGGGCGATGATCAATGCCGCGCGCCGCGAGGCGAGCCGCGAAAGCGCCACCATCAAGTCGCGTTCGGTGCGCGCATCCAGGCTGCTGCTCGGCTCATCGAGGATCACCACCGGGGCATCGCAAAGCATCGCCCGGGCGATCGCGATGCATTGCCGCTGTCCGCCCGAGAGACTGAGGCCGCGCTCGCTCACCAGGGTGTCGAAGCCGCCGGGGAGTTGCGCAATCAGTTGGTGGACGCCCACCTCGCGCGCGGCGCGCACCGCATCCGCCCGCTGCGCGCCCGCGCGTCCGTAGGCGATATTCTCCCAGACCGTCGCCTGAAACAGCGCCGGCTCCTGCGGGACCACCGCCACCTGGCGGCGCAAATAGGCGAGCGGCAGGCTGCGCAGGTCGCGGCCGTCCAGCAGCACCGCTCCGGCGGTCGGATCGTAGAAGCGCGGAATCAGGCTCGCGATCGTGCTTTTGCCGGCGCCGGTCGGGCCGACCAAGGCCACCGTCTTGCCAGCGTGCAGCGTGAAGCCGATGCGATCGAGTACCGTGTTCCCGGGTCCGTAGGCAAAGTCGACTGCGTCGAATTCGAGGCGCCGCGCACGCCCGCCGGGCGCGACCGCGCCGCTGGGGTCGACGACGCTCGGGGCGACCGCGCGGTATTCGCCGATGCGTTCGAGCGCGACGCTGGCCCGGCCGATGACCCTGCCCGTCTTGGCGAGTTGCCGGGCGGGAGTCGCGATGCCGCGCAGATACGCCAGGAAAATCAACAGTTCGCCCGGCGACAACGCGCCTCGTATCACGCTTGCCGCGCCGTACCAGACGATGGCTCCGGTCGCAACGGCGATCGCCAGGTTCATCGTCGGGCCATAACGCGCCTGCACGTCGTTGGCGCGAAGGCTGGCCGTGAGGCTCTTGTTGGCATGCTCGCTGAAGCGATCGTCCTCATGCGATTCGCGCGCAAAGGCCTGGACCACTTGCACGCTGGCGAGAATCTCCTGGGTGATGCCCCACAGCGTGCTCTCGTGGCGGCGCACCTCGCGCAGCGCCTCCCTGAGCCGACCGGAGTAGAAGCGGGCGATGAAAAAGAGTACCGGCGCCATGGCAAGGGCGATCAATGCGTAGCGCCAGTCGAGAATCAGCATGACGCCGGCCATGCCGATGATGGTCAGGGCATGCGGCAACAGATCGATGCCGACGGCGGCGATGAAGTCCTGCAGCTGCTTCACATCGCCGCTGAGCCGCGACATCAATTCGCCGCCGCGATGGCGGCGGTGGAATTCCAGCGACAACCGTTGCAGGTGCGCGAAGAAGTCGAAGCGGATCGCGCACACCACGCGTTGTCCGGCATCGAGGAACAGGCGGTTGCCCAGAAAAACCAGCAGCGCATCCGCCGCACCGAGACCGAGCATGGTCAAGGCCAACAGATTCAGCAGCGGCAGGCGCTGCTCGGCCAGATGCGGCAGCATGGCAGGCAGCCAGGCGGGCAGAGGGCGGCTGAAAATGACGTTGTCGATCGTGTATTTGAGGGGCCATGGCAACAACAGCAGCACCACGGCCCGAACGCTCATGACCAGCGCGCCCGCAGAGAGCGCCCGCCATTCGGGCCTCAGGTAGTCGAACAACCATGCGTGCGAGCGATCCTGGCGCGCCATTACACGGCTACCGCCCGAAAGGACGGCCGCCTGAGCGCCAGTGCGAGCGCCTGTTCGACGACTGTCTCCCAGCCATGATGGGCGGCATCGAGCTCGGCGGCCCGACCCATCGCACGGCGCTGATCGGCAGCATCGATCAAGTCGAGCAGCGCCATCGCGCAAGCGACCCGATCGCCGGGAGTGTAAAGCCGCCCGGTTTTCTGATCCTGGATCAGCTCGGCGATCTGCCCGATCCGCGGCGCGACCACCGGCCGGCCCGCCGCCATGGATTCGATGATTTTCAGCGGCGAAAAGTAAAAGTCCGCCTGCGGCAGATACGGCGCGACGCACACATCCATGGCATCGAGCCATGCGGGGATTTCAGCGTGCGGCACCCGGCCGGGCAGGATCACCTGGCGATCCAGGCGCCACTCGCCCACACGGGCCCGTATGGCCTCCAGTTCCGGCCCGTCGCCGACCGCAATCAGGCGCAAATCCGGCCGCAGTTCCACAACCGCCCTGAACACTTCGAGCAGAAACATCATGCCGTGCCAGGGCTTGAAGCTGCCGACGAAGCCGAGCACCGGACCTGCGCCGATGCCGAGCTGCTCGCGCAGGGCAAGACCGGCGTCGCGCTTGGCAAACCGTGCCAGATTCACGCCGTTCGGCAGCACGTGCACGCACCGGTTGCCGCCGACGATGCGCGCGGCATGCTCGGCGATCGCGGCAGACACCGCAATGATCGCATCGGCGCCGCGGTAGGACGCCTGTTCGGCTGCCAGCGCCTCGTTCTCCAGCTTCAGGCCGCGAAAGGCGCGTTGTTCCTCGACCAGCGGCGCGTTCACCTCGAGCAAGCGAGGAACCCCCAGCCGATTCGCGACGCGCACGCCGGCACGATGCAACAGGGAGTGGCGCTCGTAAATCACGTCGGGCCTGAAGCCGATGTTCGACAGGTGGGCCATGACGCGTGCCGCGAGCGTCCGGTCGTACGCCAGCCGGCTGATCTCGCGGCGCCAACCCAAATCGGCGAGCGCCGAGATCGGCAAGCGCAAGTTGGTGCACTCCGCGCCGAGCTGTGCATCGGTGGCGTGGTATTCGAGGCAGGTCGTGCGCACGGCGAGCGGCGGATTGCCGCTGCCGAG
>Ga0307372_10001205_pt1 | contig 45395 bp, 48 predicted proteins | sample OX1MG_FD_202533 | JGI IMG/M metagenome (GOLD analysis project Ga0307372, IMG submission 202533) | Soil microbial communities from Risofladan, Vaasa, Finland - OX-1 | ecosystem: Environmental > Terrestrial > Soil > Coastal area > Acid sulfate soil | place: Finland: Risofladan, Vaasa | collected...
GGATGCTCGGAACCATGCGTGGCATTAGAGCACTCTGAGAAACCGGTTTGGCGATTGCCGTGCTCACCGAGGGCAGGCCATGCCCATTGCTGCCATCAGCGCGAGCCCCTCCACTCCCGGCCCACGGCCGCCAGCGCCCGCAACGGCGCTCTCCTTCCAGGAGCAGTTACAGGCCGCCCAGGCGCCCCCCCCGGCGCCACCGCAACACCAAGGGTCGCAGCCGCAGCCCGGCGCTCAAAAAACAGCGGCGCCTCCGGCCGGGGCCCATCCCGCATCGAGGCCGCGCTCCAGCCATCCAGCGTCGCATCCAGCGTCGCATCACGCGCCACAGGCAACGCCGCCGACAAAGCCGCCGGCGCTACCCGCAGGCAGCACTCCAGCCCCGGCGGCGCCGATCGCCGCTCTGATTACGGTCCCGCTCCCTCCCGCCCCCAGCGCCGCACCGGCACCGCCCACCGGCGGCGCCGCGGTCGCGCCGCTGCCGAGCCCGCTGCCAGCGGCGGCGGCCGGGCTGTCCCTGGTGGCTCCGGGGTCGGCCGCGGGGTCGGCCGCGGGGTCGGCCGCGGAGCTGGCTCCGGCGCCGGTTACCAGCAACGCCCCCAGCGCGCTCCCGGCAGCGGCGGCGCCCACCGCACTCGCCACGCCTACCGCAGTGGCGGTCGCCGGCGCCCCCGGAGCCACACCCCCAAGACTGGCGCCCAGTCTGGCGCCCGGTCCAACCCCCGGTCCAGCGCCCGGTCCAGCGCCGCGCGCCCTCACACCCGCCGCAGTTCCGCCGACCGCGACTGCGCCCGCCTTGAGCCTGGCCGCGACAACCCCCGCTGCGGCCCCCGCTCCGGCACCGGCCGCAGCGACAGCACCTGCGCCAGCCGTGGCGGCGGCCGCACCCACGCCCATCCCCGCGCCAGCGCCAGCCGCCGGTAGCACCGCCGCCGCGCCCACGGCCGCCGCCGGGGCTCCCGCCCCCTCCAGCACGGGCGGAAAAGCCAGTTCCGGGCAAGACGGCGACAGCGGCCGCGCGCCCACCCCCGGCCAGCAGAACAGCACCGCGTCCGGAGTGGTCCTGAACCCACCCGCCCCAACCCCGGCGGCGGCCGCGGTGGCGGCGGCCGTGCCCTCGCGGCCGGCGCCACCGCCGCTCGCGCCCTGGCAGGCGCAGGCGGCGCGCACCGCCCTCGCCGTTCCGCTGCAACAGACCACGCTCGCCCTGCACAGCGCCACGCTCGGCAGCGTGCAGATCCACGCCGACCTGCGCGACAGCCTGCTGGGGGCGACCATCACCGTCGACCGCCCCGAGCTGCACGCCGCCCTCGCCGGTCAATTGCCAGTACTCGAACGCACGCTGGCCAACCGGCAGTTGCAAGTTGGTTCGCTGCAACTGCAACAGCAGGCCACCGGCGGGCAGAGCGGCCAGCAGGGCGGCTCCGCCGCCGACCGGCGGCCGCAGTCGGCCGTCCCAGTGGCGCCTGTTCCGTCCGCACCACCCGCGGCGGCCCGGCCGCCGCTCAGCGACAGCGCGCCCCACACCGGTTCCGGCCGGCTCAACCTGCGAGCTTGAACAAAGGAGATGCCCATGACAGTCGCCGCTCCCCACACCGCCGCCCCGACGCCCACACCGGCGCCCAGCGTTAGCACCAGCAATTCCAACAACATGCTCAACCCCAATGACTTCATGACGCTGCTGGTGGCCCAGCTCAAAAATCAGGACCCCACCCAGCCCATGGACCCCACCCAGTTCGTCAGCCAGCTCGTGCAATTCAATAGCCTGGAGCAGCTCATCAACATCAACCAGGATCTGACCACCCCAGCCAGCACCACCCCTGCCAGCACCACCCCGGCCGCCTCCACGCCGGCGAATTCGTAAAAGGAGTCACATTTATGGCGTCATTTTCCGTTCCCTTGTCCGGCCTCAATGCCAGCTCCCAGGCCTTGACCGTCATCTCCAACAATCTGGCCAACCTCAACACCCCGGGCTACAAAGGCACCACCGCCGATTTCACCACGCTGTTTTCGCAGAGCATGGGCGAATCCGGCAACGGCGACCCCATCCAAGTGGGTACCGGGACCGGGGTCGGTTCGGTATCAACCAACTTCACCGACGGGGCCGTCAACACCACCGGCATCGACTCCAACGCCGCCATCCAGGGCAGCGGCTTTTTCGTAGTCAATAACAATGGCCAGCAGTCCTATACCCGGGCGGGGAATTTTACCGTCTCCAGCGCTGGATTTCTGCAAGCCGAGGACGGCTCGCAAGTGATGGGCTATCCCGCCGTCAACGGCGCCGTCAACCCCAACGGCACCATCAGTCCCCTGCAGGTGGGTGCTGGTGTCATCATTCCGGCCAAGGCGACCACCAATGTGTCGTTGGGGTTGAACCTGGATAGCGCGGCGGCGGTGGGCACCAGCTTCTCTGATCCCGTCCAGATCTACGATTCGCTTGGCGGCAGCCATACCATTACCGCCAACTTCAGCAAGACCGCCATCAATACCTGGAGTTACGACATCACACTACCGGGCGCTGACACCGGGGGCACGACACCCACCAGCCTGGGCTCGGGCACGCTGAACTTCGACAGCAACGGGCAGCTCATCCCCGCCGGCTCGCCGCCGCCGGTGCCGCCCAGCCAGACCGTGGCGCTGAACTCGGCCGCCCTCGCCGACGGCGCCAGCGCCTTGAATATGTCCTGGAACTTGTTCGACTCCCAGGGCAATTCCCTGCTCACGCAGACGGCTTCGGCCAGCGCGCCGGTCTCGTTGCAGCAGAATGGAGCGGCGGTAGGCAACCTGCTGAACTTTACCATCGGCAGCGACGGCATGGTCAATGGCTCCTACAGCAATGGGCAGACTGGCATTTTGGGCCAGATCGCACTCGCCACCTTCGCCAACCCGCAAGGGATCAAAGCGGTCGGCAACAACGACTTCGCCGCCAGCGCCGCTTCTGGCCTGGCCACCATTGGCGCTCCCGGCACCGGCAGCCGGGGCAGCCTGCAGGGAGGGGCGGTGGAGCAGTCGAACGTGGACATCGCCAGCGAGTTCGCCAGCTTGATCCAGGCGCAGCAAGGCTACGAGGCCAGCGCCAAGGCGGTGACGACCTTCGACAAGATCAGCATGGACACCATCAACATGGCAGGTTAGGCGGGCCGTGGACGGACTCATGACGCAAACTTCGCATGGCCGCTGGTTATGGCCGCTATTGTTCACCTTACTCGCCACCGCCGGCTGCGGCTGGCTGCCGCACACCGGCAAGGCGGCGGCCGCGGTTCCGCCGCCGCGCGTGCTGCACCTGTCGAGCAACGTGGTCAACCTCGCCGATCCGGGCGGCGCCGCCTACCTGCGCTTGGGCCTTTCGCTGGCGCTGAGCGGCCCCGCCAGCGGTGATCCCCAGGTGCAGAGCGTGGCCGCCGACACCGTGCTCCTGCAGGCGGGGGCGGAGACCTCGGCGGCCCTGCTCGCCCCCGGTGGCAAGCAGGCGCTCAAACATCTCATCCTAAAACGGCTGCAGCAACGGCTGCCCGGCGCCGGCATTTCCGACGTGTACTTCGACGATTTCCTTATTCAGCAATGAGCACCCCTGCCCCCGCCCCCGCCGCGCCGCCTCCGGCGGCCGCCCCAACGGCCACCACGACGCCAGCGCTGACCACGCCGGCGGTGCAGGAGGAGCGCTGGCAACACCTGCAATGGCTCCCCTGCCGGCTCGAAGTTCAGCTCTCGGTGCCGCGGCTCACGGTGGGCGACGTCATCCGCCTGGCGCCGCGCGTGGTGGTGGAGACGCACTGGCAACAGAACGCCGATGTGCCCATCCGAGCCAACGGCCAGCTCATCGCCTGGGCGGAGTTCGAGGGCATCGATGAAAAGCTGGCGGTGCGCGTCACCCGCCTGGCGTAATCGCCCCGGATCTTCAAGGAAACTTCCATGGCCACCTCCGCCCTTCCCCACGCCTTTGCGCTGAAACGCTGGCTGTTCCGCGCCCGTCCGCGGGCACGCCGGCTCAAGCTGGTGGAGACACTGGCGCTGGGCGACCGGCGCTTCATCGCCATCCTCAGCGTCAATGGACGGGAGCTGCTGGTGGGCGCCACGCCGCAATCGGTAGCGCTGCTGGGGGAACTGCCCAGCGCCGCCAACGAGTTTGACACCTGCGTGAGCTTCGACCCCACCAGCCTGTCCGGCATTCAATGAAGCGCCTGGGCTTGATCTTGTGGCTGGCCGCGCCCGCCCGGCTGCTGGCGCAAAACGCTGGCCGGCTGACACTGTCGGCAGGCGCTGGCGGCGATCTGTCCTGGACGGTGGTGGTGATCCTCACCCTGGTCACGCTGCTGCCCGCCATCCTGATCTCGATGACGCCCTTCGTGCGCCTGCTGGTGGTCTTCCACTTTCTCCGCCAGGCGCTGGGCACGCAAACCGCGCCCAGCAACCAAGTGCTCATCGGACTCTCGCTGTTTCTGACCTACTTCATCATGCAGCCGGTGGGAGCGCTGATGTACCAGCAGGCGGTGGTGCCCTACAACCAGGGGCACATGGACATCACCCAGGCGATCACCACCGCCAGCGGCCCACTGGAAAACTTCATGCTGCACTTCACCCGCGAACAGGACTTGGCACTGTTCGTCGAGGCCGCCCACGTGCCCCGTCCCCGCACCGCCACCGACCTGCCCATGCGCGTGGTCATCCCCGCCTACATCGTGAGCGAGTTGCAGACCGGGTTCCAGATCGGGGTGGTGTTGTTTTTGCCGTTCCTCGCCATTGACTTGGTGGTGGCCTCGATCACCACCTCGGTGGGCATGATGCAACTGCCGCCGGTGGTGATTTCGACTCCACTCAAACTACTGGTTTTCGTCGCCGCCGGCGGCTGGCACCTGCTGGTGGGCTCGCTGCTGCACAGTTTTGCTTGACGGCGCTCCGGACGCACCCCATGAACCCCGACCAGGCCGTCTCGCTCGCCCGCCAAACGCTGGATATCACGCTGCTGATCTGCGGCCCCATTCTGGTGATCGCCACCGGCGTGGGCCTGGTGGTGAGCATCGTGCAGGTGGTGACCTCGATTCAGGACACCACCGTCTCCACCGTGCCCCGGCTGGCAGCGGTGGCGGCCACGGCGTTTTTCCTCAGCCCCTGGATGTTCCACGAGATGGTGGCCTTCACCATCCGCCTGCTGGGGGACTTTCATCCCTACCTGCGATGACCTTGGCGCTCACCAACTGGCTCCGCTATCTCATCCCCGGGCTGCTCATCGCCACGCGGCTGAGCGGTGTCATGCTGACGGGGCCCTTCTGGGGCGCGAGCGCCATTCCGGCACGCATCAAGGCAGGATTGGTGATCGCCTTCACGGCGGTGTTGCTCCCCGTCGCCGGGCCGGCGTTGCCCAGTAATTCGCTCCTCGATCTGTTCGGCTATGGATTATCGGAGCTGATGATCGGCGTACTGCTGGGGCTGGCGGTGCTGATCGTCATGGAGGCGGCGCAGTTGGCGGGCAATGTGGCCGGGTTCCAGTTGGGCCTGGGCCTGGAGACGGCGTTTGACCCAACGACCCAGGCCGACACCACCGTGCTCGCCACCTTTCACCAACTCATGGTGCTTTATTTGATGCTGCAGTTGGGCGTGCATCGCTGGGTGCTACGGGCGCTGGCGGAGAGCTTCACCACGCTGCCGCTGGGCTCGAACCTGAGCGCGCTCACCGCCCGCCAGTTGCTGGAGTTCGCCGGCAATCTTTGGGTGTGGGGACTGCAGTTGGTGCTGCCGGTCTTGATGGTGACCATGCTGATCGACGTTACCGAGGGTTTTTTCGCCAAAGCGGCGCCGCAGCTTCCGGTGATGTTCATCGGGATTCCGGTGAAGGCGCTGTGCGGATACGCGGTGCTGATGGCGGCGGTGAGTTTCTGGCCGGGAATTTTCAGCCGGCACTTTCAGCAGGCGGTGAACTTCTTTTTGCAGCACGCCCACGCCGGCGCGGCGGTGACCGGATAAGCCCTAGCTAAGCGATCGATAAGCCATAGAAAAGCCATGGCCGATGCCAACAAAACCGAACCCGGAACAGCGCACAAGAAACAGGAGGCGCGCAAAGAGGGGCAGATTGCCCGCGGCCGCGACCTGCCGGGGGCGGCCGCCATCCTGGCCTCGGTGGCGGCCATGACCTGGTTCTCCGGCCACGGCGTCAGCGAGTGGCGCACGCTGATGGCGCAAATGCTCGAGGCCGCGACCCGGCCGGGCGCGCAGATTGGCCTGGCACAGTTCCAAGCCACCATTCTGCTGGCCCTGGAGTGGACGGCGGTGGTGGCGGCGGCGGCCTGGGCGTGTTGCACCGCCTTCGCCTTTCAGGGTGGGTTTCTGTTCGCGCCCAAAATGCTGCTGCGCTTCGACCGGCTGCAGCCCGGCCAGAATTTGAAGAACATGGTTTCGGCCAGCTCTTTGAGCCGCACCGCGCGCTCGGTGGTTCCGGTGGGCGCCATGGCGTATCTCACCTTTGCGCTGCTGGCGCAGAACTGGTCCCTCCTGATGGCCTCGAGCGAGATGCCGGTGCCGCTGGCGCTGGGCTGGCTGACGCAGATCATGATGAGCATGGCGTGGCGCTGCGCGCTGGTGCTGGTGGCGTGGTCGGGCATCGACTACATGCTGCAGCGCCGCAGCCACGAGACCTCGATGCGCATGACCAAGCAGGAGATCAAGGACGAGGGCAAGGAGCTGCAGGGCAGTCCCGAGACGCGGGGCCGCATCCGGCGGCTGCAGCGGCAAATGCACCGGCGGCGGATGATGCAGCAGGTGGCGCTGGCCAGTGTCGTCATCACCAACCCCACCGAGTACGCGGTGGCGCTGCGCTACGACGCCGCCACCATGGCCGCGCCGGTAGTTGTCGCCAAAGGACGCCTCCTGCTCGCCGCCCGCATCCGCGCGCGGGCGGTGAGCGCCGGCGTACCCATTGTCGAGAACCGCCTGGTCGCCCGCACCCTCTACCGCCACGTCGAGATCGGCACCCCCATCCCCGGCAAACTCTACGCTGCGGTGGCCGAGATCCTGGCCTTCATCCACCGCACCTACCGCAACCAGGCGCAACCCGCCTCGCCGGGGTTGCGCCCCATGCTGCCTTAACGCCTCGGTAAGCACTTATGGCCACCACGAGTTCATCTCCGGTTCAAGCTGCGGGCGCCGCACCCACACGCGCCGACGCCCGCAAAGCCCCCGCGCGGGGCGGCCGCCCCGCACCCAAACCCGGCGCCGCGGCGGCCTCGGCCCCGCCCCCAGCCCACCCCATGGATTGGACGCTGCCGGTGGCCGCCATCGGGGTGGTCTTCATCATGATGGTGCCGATTCCGGCGCTGGCGCTCGATCTGCTGCTCACCGTCAGCATCGCGCTCTCGATGCTGGTGTTGTTGGTGGCGGTGCAGATTCTGCGCCCGGTGCAGTTTTCGGTATTCCCCAGCCTGCTGCTGCTGCTGACCATGTTCCGGCTGTCGCTCAACCTGGCCAGCACGCGCCGCATCCTGCTGCACGGCGCCGAGGGGCCAGGTGCGGCCGGGCAGGTCATCCATGCCTTCGGGCAGTTCGTGGTGGGCGGCAATTACGTGGTGGGCTTCGTGGTGTTTTTGGCCTTGGTCGCCATTCAATACCTGGTGGTCAGCCACGGCGCCGTACGCACCGCCGAGGTCACCGCCCGCTTTACGTTGGACGCCCTGCCGGGCAAGCAGATGGCCATCGACGCCGACCTCAACGCCGGCTTGATCACCGAGCAGCAGGCCCGGGAGCGGCGCCAGCAGATCAGCCGCGAGGCCGACTTCTACGGCGCCATGGACGGGGCGGCGCGCTTCAACCAGCGCGACTCGATGGCCACCATTCTCATCACCGCCATCAATATCATCGCCGGCTTCCTGATCGGCGTTTTTCAGCAGCACATGGCGCTCACCAGTGCGCTTGAGACCTACACCATCCTCACCGTGGGCGATGGCTTGGTGACGCTGATCCCCTCGCTACTGGTCTCGGTCGCGGGTGCGATCGTGATCACGCGGGCGTCGTCAGAGGCGAGCCTGGGCACGGACCTGGGGCAGCAGTTGCTGGCGCAGCCGCGGCCGCTGTGGATCGCCTCCGCCGCCCTGGTGGCGCTGGCGCTGATGCCGGGGCTGCCCAAGCTGGCGTTTCTATCGCTGGCGGCGCTGCTGGCCTTTGGCGGCTACCGCCTGGCGATGGCGCTCAAAAGCGGCGCCGCGCCCCCCGCCACCGTGGGCGAGGCCAATACCGCCACCACCGAGGCGCTCGAACCCCTGCTCAAGGTGGAGACGCTGGCGCTGGAGGTGGGCTATGCCCTCGTGCCGTTGGTGGATGAGGCGCAGGGTGGCAAGCTGCTGCCGCGGGTGCGGGCGCTGCGCAAGCAACTGGCGCTGCAGTTGGGCTTCATCGTGCCCTCCATCCACATCAGCGATAACCTGCAACTCAAGCCGCGGGAGTACGTGCTCTATCTGCGCGGGGTCGAGATCGGCCGTTACGAGACCCATCAGAGCCACTTATTGGCGATTCACTCCGGCCTGGAGGCGCCGGCGCTCGATGGTCCGGAGACACGCGAGCCGGCGTTTGGCGTGCCGGCACGCTGGATCGCGCCCCAGCAGCAGGAACAGGCCTTGGCCGACGGCTACGCCGTGGTCGACCAGACCGCCGTCATCGCCACCCATGTGGCCGAACTGGTGCGCCAGAACGCCCACGAGCTGCTCACCCGCCAGGAGACCCAACGCCTGCTCGATTCACTTAATGACAGCCAGCCCAAGTTGGTGGAGGAGTTGGTCCCCAAATTGCTGAGCTTGGGTGAGCTGCAGAGAATTCTTCAGCAACTTCTAAGGGAGCATGTGCCCATCCGGGATTTGGCCACGATATTGGAAGCCTTGATCGAGACCGCGGCGGTGAAAAAGAGCTCGGTGGCGCTGGTGGAAGCGGCCCGCCAGGCGCTGAGCCGGGCGCTGGTGCGGCCGCTGCTGCACAGCGACGGCACCCTGCACGTCATCACCTTGGCGCCCCCGCTGGAGGAGGAATTGAGCCGCGGCCTGGGAGCCGGCGAGGCGTCCGCGCCGGGCGCAACCGCGGGCGGGCTGGCGCTTTCGCCCGCCAGTCTCAGCAAACGCGTGCTGGAAGGGCTGCGGCGGTTCGCCTTCGATCCCGCCGCCGGCGCCCCCCAAGTTCTGTTGTGCAACTCGCCGGCGCGGTTTTACCTGCGGCGGATGCTGGAGGCCAGCTGGCCGCGGCTGAGCGTGCTTTCGCCCGCCGAGATTCCGGCGCAGATCGCGGTCCACTCTCAAGGCATGGTGGGCTAGGCGGAATTTCTCATGGATGGCGCCCTACATTCCGTGCCCCCGCCGCCCGCGGCCCCCCCCGGCTACGCCGCCGCGCTGGACGCCGGCGAACGCGAGCGCCTGCTGCTCGAACACCTGCCCGAGGTCCGCTTCATCGCGCGCCGCATCCACGAGCGGCTGCCGCAGCAAGTCCTGTTGGAGGACCTGGTACAGGCCGGCGTGCTGGGACTCATCGACGCCCTGCACCGTTACGATCCCAGCCGCCACGCGCAACTGGCCACCTACGCCCGCTTCCGCATCCGCGGCGCCATTCTCGACAGCCTGCGCGCGCTGGACTGGAGCCCGCGCGATCTGCGCCGCCGCGGCCGCGAGCTCAAACAAACCGAACAGGGCTTGGCGGACCGCTTGGGGCGCGAGCCCACCGCCGCCGAGGTCTGCGCCGCCCTGGGCCTGGAGCTCGAAGCCTACCACCGCCTCATCGCCGCCTTGCATGCGCTCGAGGCGGACAGCGGTCCGGCCGACCACGAGGCCCCCTCCGCCATCGACGCCGCCGCCAGCTCCGATCCCGATCCTTTCACCCTCTGCCAACTGGGCGAAGACCGTGAGCGCCTCGGCCGCGCCATCGCCCAACTGCCCGAGCGCGACCAGCAACTGCTGAGCCTCTATTACTTTGAAGAATTGACCATGAAGGAAGTGGGCGCCGTGCTCGGCATCGGCGAGTCCCGCATCTCCCAGATCCATACCGCCCTGCTCGCCAAGCTGCGTGTGCGGCTGATCGAATAAATCAACCCGCCATCATGGAACGCCTCCTCCATCAGGACGAAATCGACTCCCTCTTCCGGGCGGCGCGCGGCGAACAGCCCGGCCCCGCGCCGCCGCGCCAGCGCCAACTCGAACGTTGCGACTTCCGCAAAGCCGGCCAGATCACGCGCGAGCAGTCGCGCTCGGTAAGCGGGCTGGTGGAACGCTTCGCCCGCAACCTCGGGCACTCGCTCGGCGCTTACCTGCGCACCCGGCTGGAGCTGTCGCTGGTGTCGATCGAGCAGTTGGGCTTTGGCGAGTTCATGCAGCGCATGCCGGAGATCAGCTACGTGGCCTCGCTCAGCGTCACGCCCATCGGCGCCAGCTCGGCGCTGCAGCTCGATCTCGAACTCGCCTATCCCATGATCGATCTCGTCCTGGGCGGCAACGGCGCCGCCGGCGAAATCGGCCGTGAGGTCACAGAGATCGAGGAACAGATATTGGAGGGCATCGTCACCGTCATCTTGCGCGAACTACAGCAGGTGTGGCAGCCAGTGCTGGACCTGAACTTCGCCTTCGAACAGCGCCAACCCACGGCGCAGATCTTCCGCCTCATGCCGCCCAGCGAGAAGATCATGGCGCTCAGTTTCGAAGTCCACCTGGGGGAGAAGCGGGGCATGATGAACATGGTATTTCCAGCGGTGGTGTCCACTGGGCTGCTACGGCGGCTTTCGGAGGCACGCGTCACCTACCGGCGCCAGGACGCCCCCGAAACACGGCCGCGGGTGCGCCAGCGGCTGCTGGACGCCCGCTTCGAGCTGGAGCTGGTGCTGCCGCCCTCGCCCGTGGCCATCCGCGATCTGATCGACCTGCACGTCGGCCAAGTTCTGACCTTCACCCACCCCGCGCACCGTCCGGCGGAGGTGAAAATCGCCGGCCAACGGGCGTTCGTCGCCCAAGCCATCCGCCGCGCCCACCATCGCGCCGCGCTGATCAAGTCCACGCACGCGCTCCCGCGCCCGGACGGAGACATGGCATGAAACCGGAACAGCCCACACCCGGCCCTAACCCTGGCGCCCCGGAGGCGGCTGGCGGCGTGGGCGCTAACGATGCCGCACCCGGCGTTGCTGACGCCGCCTCCGGCATCGGCGCCAAAACCCTGCGCCCACCGCTGCACGCGGTGTGGGAGGATGCGGCACTGGCCGTGCTGCGCCAACTCAGCGGCGATCCAGCCTGGAGCGCTGAACCCGAATCCCACAACGCCGCCCCCCCGCCCCCCATCGAGATTGCCGCCCATGCGGAGTTGAGCGGCGCGCTGCACGGCATGATGCAGCTCCGGCTGCACCGCGCCGCGGCGCGCGCTTGGGCGCATTTGCGTCCCGCCTCGGTCCAAAACTTCGGTATCGACGCCGCTCCCGCCAGCGGCCCCATCTCGGAAGCCGAGCTCGAAGCGCTCGCCGACGCGCTGCGCCGCCTGGTGGCGGCCGCGGCCGCCGAACTGGAAGCCGGCGGCTGGGGTCCGGTGCAGATCACCGTCCGCCACCTGGGCCCGCTGCGGCGCACCGTCGAAAACGGGGAAAGCGAGTTTCCCCTGCGCTTCCGCCACCCCGACGGCCGGGCGCTGGAGCTGGACATCGGCATCGATAGCGCCTTGCGTGACCAGTTCCGCCAGGGACCGCTCTTCGACCGCGCTCTCGGCGACGACCGCCCCGCCGCCGCCGCCCGCCAAGGCTCGCGCTGGGATCTTTTACTCGATATCGAACTCGACGTCACGCTGCGCTTCGGCGGACGGCAGATGCTGTTGCACGACGTGCTCGATCTCGCCCCCGGTTCGGTGCTGGAGTTGGACCGGGATATTGACGATCCGGTCGAGCTGCTGGTGGGCGGCAAGATCATCGCCTGGGGCGAAGTGGTGGTGGTGGACGGCAACTACGGCCTGCGCATCAGCCGCCTGCTGCGCCGCCGGGAACGCATCGCCGCCATGGGCGTGGACGCCGCCGTCGCAACCGAGGCGGGCGTAGCCGTGGGAGGACGAGCATGAGCAGTTCACAAACCGATTGGGCGCTGACGCTGCCGCCGGCGCTGCCGCCGTTCACGGAAGAATCGCTGGTGGCCAGCGCCCGCCGCGGGTACCGCTCGTTGCGCCGGCGCTGGCTGTGCCTGGGTCCGGAGTGCGCCGAGCGCGACGGCCTGCGCGCGTGGTGCAAGCTCCCCGCCCGCATCCAACTGCAGGAGGGCTGGTGCTGCAGCCCCGAGTGCCTGCAGGCGGCGGTCGCTGCCCTCGCCGCCAGCGAGTTGCACCGTATCCGCAGGGCGCCAGCGCCCCATGCCCACCGCGTGCCGCTGGGGCTGACGCTGCTGTCGCAAGGCATCATCACCGCCCCGCAGTTGCGTGCCGCGCTCGAGGCCCAGCACCAAGCACAGAACCAAGCGCCGAACGCAACACGCGGCCAGAACGAGGGCCCCCGCCCCGCCCGCCTTGGCGAATGGCTGGTGCGCGCACACGCCGCCAGCGAGGCGGAGGTCGCCGCCGCCGTGGCCCTGCAGTGGGCCCGCCCCACCTTCCCGCTCGATCAGTCCCAAGGCTGGCGCCAATGCCGCAACTGGGTCCCGTTGCCCGTGCTGGAGGCGCTGCGCATGCTGCCGCTGCACTGCGTGCACGCCAGCGCCGCCGCTCGCCGCCGCCTCTACGTCGGCTTCACCCAATCCATCGACTTCCACGCCCTCGCCGCTCTGGCCCAGATCTTCGAGTGCGAGACCGAGAGCTGCATTATCACCGAATCCGCCCTCACCCGCGTGTTCGACGAGATCCGCGCCCTGTCCGCCCAGGCGCAAGTCCAGGACATCAGCTTCGACCACATGGACGACGCCGCCGAAGTCGCCAGCATCACCCGCCAGTACGCCCACGTGGTGCAGGCGCGCCAGATTCGGCTCGCCGCCCTGGGCCCCTTCCTCTGGGTCCGCTTACGCGGCCAACGCATTATCCACCTGACCTTCCGCAGCGCGGCGTAAAGCCGGCGCTGCGGCGCCCCGCACGGGCCCAGGCAGCGGTCCGAGCCCGCCCGACCGCGAAGGCCTATCCCACCGTTGGCGCTTGGGTGAGCAGGCTGACCTGGCTGAGGCGGGCGCCGGCGGCGAGGATGGCGCTGCGCGCCACCTCCGCCGAGGAGAGCTGGGTAATCGAGGTGGCCATGTCGGCGCCCACCAGCGTGGTCTGCTGCTGGGTGAGGGCGGTCTGTTCGTTGTTGAGCACGGCTTGGGTCGAGTTGAGGCGGTCGATGGTGCTGCCGTAGAAGACGCGCTGCTGGCTGAGCTGGCTCAGCGCTGCATTGATGCCGTTGACGGCGGTTTGCGCGGCGGCGGGATCGTTGCTGGCAAGCGCGGTTTTCAGATCCTGCAGCGCCTGGAACACGCTGCCCGAGCCGTTTTGAAAGATCTGGCTGCCGGGCACGTTGACAGGGACCTTGGACCCGGCGGCGATCTCGACTTGGTTGACGTTGGTATTGCCCTGGTAGCTCACGCCGTCGGGGCTGGAGGCGTCGGCGACATAGGCCGGACCCGAGGCCGTGCCGGCGAAGATGGCATTGCCCTGGAAAGTCGAGTTGGCAACTCCCAGCATTTGCTGCTGGAGCTGGCCGACCTCCTGTCCCAACGAATGCTCGTCGCTCGCCGAGAGGGTGCCGTTGCCACCCTCGGTGCCCAAGGTGATGGCGCGGTTGAGAATGCTGACCGCCGAGGAGAGCGCGGCATCACCCACCTGCATGTTGCCGTTGAGGCTGTTGATGTTCTGCAGGTATTGCGTGTTTTGGGCGGAGACGGCAAGGCTGGTGCTGTAAAGAGCGGCGGCGGCGGGATCGTCGGAGGGCAGGTTGACGCGCAGTTGGGTCTCGACCTGGGTGAGGGCGTTGTTCTGGCCTTGCTGGGTCTGGTTCAGAGCCTCCAGCAGGTTGTTGTTCATCATACTGTCGGTGACGCGAGCGAGCATGGCTAGTCCTTCCCGAGGTTGACGGCGAGCGAGGCCAGCGTATTCAGGGTGGTGACCACGCGCGCTGCCGCTTCATAAGCGCTCTGGAACTGCTGTAACTGGATCGACTCCTGGTCCAGCGAGACGCCGGACACCGCATCGCGCTGGTTCTGCAACTGCGTCAGCACCAGTTGCGAGGCCTGCTGCTGGGTGTTGGCGGCGGCGATGGTGCTGCCGATGCCGGAGACGATTCCAGCATAGGCGGTATCGGGGGTCTGGCCGCCGGCGATGGTCTGTTGCTGCAGGCCTTCCAGCGCGAGCACGTTGGTGTTGTCGCCGGGGGTGCCGTCGCCGCTGGCGGCGATGGCGTTGGGATCGGTGGTGGCGAGCGCCATCGCCTTCGCGGCGCCGGTCGCCGGGGGCGCGGTAAAAAGGTTGCCGCCGGACACGCCCGCAGGCGTATAACCGAGTGCATTCTGGGCATTGACGGCGGTGGCGAGCCCCGAGGCCAACTGATCGAGTTGGGCGCTGAGTTGGGGCAGGACCTGATCGCGGGCCTGGATATCGCCCGCCAAACTTCCGCCGCCCGATGAAGCGATGGCGGCGGTCACGTCGGTGCCCGCAAGCATCACGTCCTGCACGCCCGTGGGCGCCGTTTGCGTGGTGAGCGCCGCCGCGGTCGAGCCCACCACCAGGGCGCCGCCGGAGGCGGTGGTGAGCGTCAGTTGGCCGTTGGAACCGGCACTCACGTTGAAGCTCATCAGACTGGAAAGGCTGCGCATCGCGTTGGTGCGCTGGTCAATGATCGCGCCCGGATTCTGCTGGCTATTTTCAGCTTCCGCGACTTGGGTATTCAAGCCGGCGATTTGGGTGAGCAGGGCGTTGACTTGGCTAACGCCCTGCACCACTTCCTGGTCGGCGCCGGCCTGCTGCTGGCTGAGCCCGCCGGCGACCTGCTGGAAGGTCTGCGCCATGGTCCCGGCCGCGCTGATCACCGCCTGGCGCTGACTGCCGCTGGAGGGATCGGTCGAGAGTTGCTGCAGACTGCTGAAGAAACCGTCGATGGCGGTGCCCAGCCCAGCGCCGCCGCTGGTCGAGAACATCGCCTCCACGGGAGCGAGCTGCTGCTGCATTGACGTGAGTGAGCCCTGAGTCGAGTTCTCCTGGTTGAGGCGGATCTCGAGCACCGAGTCACGCACGCTTTGGATCGAGTCGACGGCCACGCCCCCACCCGAACTGGCGCCCTGAAAGGGCGCCTGTTCGACCAGGTTGGCGACTTGGCGGCTGTAGCCGGTCGTATTGACGTTGGCGATGTTATTGGCCACCACGTCCAGGCCGGTTTGCTGCGCTTGCAGGCTCTGGTTGGCGATGGAAAGGATGCCGGAGAGAGTGGACATGGTGGCGCCTTCTTCTACTCCTGGGGCGGGCGGTAGCCTGAGGCGCCCAGTGCCCACACCCGCTGGAAGCTCCGGATCGAGCGGCTGCCATGGGCGATCAACGCCGCCTGGATGTCGGCCAGGCGCTGCAGCTCGGCATTCATGGTTTTCAGCTCGGCCGCGGCCGCCTCGCGGCCGGGATCGTCGGGGCCAGATGCCTCCCAGAGTGGCGGCAGCCGCTGATCGAGCACGGCGATGCGCCGGCAGAGTTCCTCCTGCTGCTCGACGCGATCGAGGTAGGCGGGGGCGTCAAACGCCGCCACCGCGACGAAGCCAGCACGCAGGGCTTGAGAAAGCGAGTCCACGAGCTCGCGCCGCTGTGCCAGCCACTCGTTCATAGGCCAGTGAGGGGATCGGCAAGCATCCGGCCGGCGGTTTGGGCGGCGTCGGGCTGGTAGGCGCCAGCGGCGATCTGGCCGCGGAAATGCGCGACCAAAGCGCCGCGCACATCCGGTTGCGCTAACACGCGCGCGGTCAACCCCACCGCCGAGGCGCCCAGCGAGAGTTGATCGCGGGATTGATCGCCGCCCGCAGCCACCGTCGTGCCGCTCGCGCCCGCAGCTCCACGCCGGGCTGAGGCCGGCGACGGGGTAGTGACGACAGTGGGATTGATGGGGGTGTTGGTAATCTTCATGGCGTGCCTCCGGCGGCGGGTTGGGACCGCTCAGTCTGCTTATCGGCAGGCCCGGGCAGCGGCTTTAGGGCGCGGATGGCCGACGGCGGCGGCGAGGCCTGCAGCGGCGCCAACTGCTTTTCCACCATCTTGGCCCAGCCCAGGCCGCCCGAGGCGGACAAGGCGGTGGACATGGCCTGCAGCCCCAGGCTGCGGATACTGTTCCCACCGGGATCGGAGTCGTCGGGAGCCGTCATGGGGTCGTTCTGCAGCTCTTTCCACAACGAGCTGATCAGCATGCCCTCGAACTCCTGTGCCGCTTGCTTGAGCTGACGGGAGGGCTGCGGCGCCGGCGGCGCGGAGGTGGCTGGATGCAGAGGCGGGAAATGCATGGCGTCTATGATCTCAAGGCTATGATCTCAAGGCTTTAGATCACCACCAGTTGCGCTTCCAACGCCCCGGCCGCCTTGATGGCCCGCAGAATGCTTACAATATCGCGCGCGCTGGCGCCGATGGCTTGCAAACCATTGACCAAATCCTGCACCGTGGCGCCGGGCGCGAGCGTGATCTTAGCGGCGGCGCTATCGTTGGCCTTGACCGTGGTCTTGGGGACCACCACGGTTTTGCCCCCCTGTGCCTGCGGATAGGCCTGGCTGACGGCGTATGTGGTCGAGATCTGAATGGAGAGGTTGCCGTGCAGAATCGAGACCGGGCCCAAAGCCACCTCGTTGCCGATGACGATGGTACCGGTGCGCTCATCGATCACCACGCGCGCCGGCGGCGTGACCGGCACGGTCAAGGCCTCGATGCTGGCTATGAACTCCGGGATTTGGGCGCGGTCGGCGGGCCAGGCCACATCCACCTCGCGGCTATCGACGACGCGGGAAACGGCGCCTGGCACCCCCTGATCGATGGCTGCCGCCACCGCCTGCGCGGTCACAAAGTTGGGGTCGCGCAGCAAGAGCGAGAGCTGCTGGAGCTGGCTCAACGCCACCGCCGTATCCCGCTCGACAATGCCGCCAGCGGGGATGATGCCCACGTTGGTCTGGTTTACCTGTACCTGGTTGCCGCCGCCGCCGGCGCTGAAGCCGCCGATCGTCAGCGGCCCCTGCGCCTCGGCATAGACGGTGCCGTCGGGTCCGTGCAGCGAACTCATCAACAGCAGCCCGCCGGCGAGGCTGCGGGCATCGCCGGTCGAGGAGACGGTGACATCGATGCGCATGCCGGGGCGGGCAAACGGCGGCAGCGTCGCGGTGACGAAGACGGCGGCGACGTTATCCACCATGACCTGCGTGGGAGGAATCGTCACCCCCATCTTCTGCAGCACGTTGCCGAGCGTCTGCGTGGTGAACAGCGTCTGGCTGCGGTCGCCGGTGCCTTGCAACCCGACCACCAGGCCATAGCCGACCAGCAAGTTGTCGCGCACGCCGGCGATGGTGGTGATGTTGCTGATGGGCACGCGGACGACGTCGGGGGACATCGCCGCCAGGAGCGGCAGCGCCAGGGCACACACCAATGTGAGGCGAAACGGCTTCATATTAGAACGTCAAGAAGTGCAACAGGATGCGCATCCACACCGCCGGCGGGCGGGTGTTGTCGCTGATCACACCCTTGCCCAGCAGGTCGACCTCGAGCTCGCCGATCTGAGTGGAGAGCACAGAGTTGTCGGGCGCGATGTCGGCAGGGCGCACGACGCCGTGCACGATCACCGTCTGCTGCTCATTACTCATGGAGATGGTGCGCACCGCCTCGATCACCAGGAAGCCATTGGGCAGCACATCGGCGACGCGGCCGGTGAGGCTGGTTTGCAGTTGGCTGGAGGAGGCGGTCTGCGCCTGCCCGTTAAGATCGGTGGCGGAATTGGGCGTGAACAGGTTTTGCAGGGCATTGTTCGGGCCCAACGTTCCAAACAGACCGCTCACGCTGCTGGTGGCGTCGAACTGGCGCTTGGACTGGAGCGTACCGGAGCCGGTGGCCTGCGTGGCCTCCAGGATATGAATGGTGATGAGATCATTGACGTTCTGCGCCTTGTAATCGCTGGAGAGGTTGGCGTACCGGCCGCCCTCGGTCCAGAGGCTGCCGGTGGTGGTGGTGGTGGCGCCAGCGACCTCGCGCACCCGTGACAGATAGGCGGCGAGCGCCTGCTGCGCATTTATGGGCGTGGCCGGAGCCGGGGCGGCAGCACGGCGCTGTCCCAGCGCCCCCGTCGCCAGCAGGAGAAAGGTGAGGGTCCTAGTGATCCGCAATTTGCACCTGGTTTTCGCCGATCGCCTCGACCTCGACCACGGCGTGGGTGGCGAGGCTGAGGGCACGCACGCGCTCGCCGCGGCGGGCGGGCTGCAACGGCTGCACCTGGGTCACGAGCGACATCGTGCCCTGGTGGATATCGAGTTCGGCGGTATGGCCGGGCGAGATCAGCACCGGCGTGGCCAGTGGGGCGGAGCGGAGCGCGGACCTGGGCCAACCTGCCGTCTGTGGCATCCAGATCGTGAACGCGGGCAGTCCCGCATCCTGCGTGGCACGGCACTCCAGGTCCATGCCGCCGCGGCGGAGATCGGGGCGGGCACCCGCGATCACCAATCCCGGGTCGCCGGCCACAGTGGTGAGCGGGGCAAAGTAGCTCAGCGCCGCCGCCGCCACCGGCGCCACGGGGTGCTGTAAATACTGCTGCACCGCCGCCAGCACGTAATGGCGTGCGATCGGCTGCGGGGCTGGCGCCATCGGGGCTTGCGCCCCGGCCAGGCCCGCCAAGACGGCGGCGGCGGCAATAGGGAGGATGCGCATGTTACTGGGCGAGGTTGTTGAGGTCCTGGAACATCTGGTCGGCGGCCTTGACCACGCGGGAATTGGCCTCGTAGGAGCGCTGGGCGGTGATCATCTGGATGAACTCATCCACCACGTTGACGTTGGACTCCTCCAGGGCGCCCTGCTGGAGCTGGCCCAGTCCTTCGGCGCCGCCGGGATTGCCGATGATCGCCTGGCCGGAGGCGGTGGTGGGGTAGAACAGGTTCTGGCCGGCACTCTCCAAGCCGCCAGAATTGGGAAACGTCGCCAGCGTGATGGTGCCGATGAGTTGAGCGTTGGTTTGGCCGGGGATGGTGGCGGAGACGGTGCCGTCGGAGCCAATGCTGATGTGGGTGGCGTTCAGGGGAACCGAGATTTGCGGCTGCAATTGGTTGCCGTCGGCGTCGACAATCCCGCCTTGGGCATCGAGGTGAAAGGAGCCGGCACGGGTGTAGGCCATCTCGCCGCTGGGCATTTTGATCTGGAAGAATCCGGAACCCTGAATGGCGAGGTCCAGCGGGTTGTTGGTGGTATCGAGATCGCCTTGCGACTGCACCAGTTCGGTGGAGGCGGGACGGGTGCCGAGGCCGATCTCCAGGCCGCTGGCGACGGTCGTCTGTTGCGTGGCGGCCGAACCGGGCACCACCAGGTTTTGGTATAGCAGGTCCTGGAACTCGAGCCGCCGGCGGCGAAAGCCATTGGTGGAGGCGTTGGCAAGGTTGTTGGCGATGTTGTCCAGGTCCATCTGCTGGGCGAGCATGCCGCTGGCGGCGGTGTGGAGGGCGCGAAACATGGGGACAGCTCCTTTAGCTGACGCGCGGCAACTCCGAGGTGGCCGCCTGGTCGAAATCGGTGTTGATGATCTGCAGGGCACGCTCCAAGAGATCGAAGTGGCGCTGCAGTCCGATGAGATCGGTCTCAGCCTGGATGGCATTCACATTAGAGGACTCCAAGGCGCCCACATCCAGATGAGATTGGGTAGCAGGCTTCCCGGCGCCCGCGGGAGCGGAAAAGTAGGTGTCACCGACGGGCGTGAGCCGCGCCGTCGGCGGAAACTCCACCAGCCGGAGCTTGGCCACCAAGGCGCCGTCGACCGACAGCGTGCCATCGGGACTGATGGACACGGTGCCGCTGGGCACGGTAATGGGCTTGTCGGGACCGCCTTTGGCGCCCACGCCCAGCACGGGATCGCCATCGGCGGTGAGCAGCCTACCCGTAGGCCCGATTTGCAGGTTGCCGGCGCGCGTATAGACCACGCCTGCCTTGCTTTGCACCTCAAGAAACCCCGGCCCTGCAATCGCCACATCGAGCGGATTCGAGGTCTTTTCGACCGCGCCCGCGCTCAGGTTCAAGCCCTCGCCGGCGAGGATGCCGTATTGATTGACGGCGGCGTCCAGCGCCCCGGCGCTGCCGCCCGCGCCCGTGCCCGTGGCGGCGTCGAGCGCCTGGTAGAACTGGCTCTCGCCCTTGTAGCCGGTGGTGTTGACGTTGGCGAGGTTGTTGGAGAGGATATCCAACGCCTGCGATCGCGCCATCAGGGCCGAACACGCCGCATACAAGCCGCTTCCCATGGGACCTCCGGCCCAGTCTCAGCACGCCGGAGGCCACTTGGGGAGGGGTAGACTCTAAGAATTGTTGACCGGTGGCGCGGGCTCGCCACTTTTCGCTGGGCCGCTCCCGTGATGCTCGCACTGTGAGCATCACTCGCTTGTGGGCGGGCATCGGCAGCGCACGAGCGGCACAGCCGCTCGTTGTCCCGCTCTGCTCGTGGCATCTCCAGACTGCCTCCAAAGGAGGGCGCCCACGTGCCATCAGGCCAACGCCGCCATCCGGAACAGGGGGGCGATGTACTCCTTGACTTGATCGGCGGTGAAGGGCTTGCGGATGTAGCCTTGCGCCCCCAGGGAGAGGGCTTCAAGCACGTGCGACTCGCCCGCCTCACTGGTGATAATCACCACCGGGACGGTGCTGGTGGCCTCGGCCTGGCGCAATTGGCGCAACAGTTCCAGGCCATTGATGCCCTGCAGGTTGATATCGGTGAGGATGAGGTCAAAGTGGCGCTGCTGGGTGAGGGCCAGCGCCTCGGTGCCGTCGGTGGCCTCGACGATCTGCCCCAGATCGATACCCGCCAAGCGCAGAGCGCGCTCGATGACGCGGCGCATGATGGGCGAGCCGTCGACGATGAGGATGACCTTGGCCGCGTTCATAGATGACAGTCCAGCCACGTGCGCACCGCCGCCAAGTGCTGGCGGCTGCCCTCCAGGCGTTCGGCAAAGGCGGTGAGGCCGCGCTGCAGTGCCTGCATCAGTTCCAGCAACCGGCGCAGGTTGGCGGCGTAGCGGGCGCGCGCCGCTCGCACCTCTTCGAGCGGCGGCGGCGCTTGGGCGAGCACCTCGGCGCCGCGATCCAACAGCGCCTGCACGGCGCGCACGCGCTCGGGCGTGCACCACTGCTCGGGGGCGGCGGCATGGGCCGCGGCCCCCGCGCAGAACTCTTCCAATTCCCGGTTGAGCTCCGCCCACGGACCAGCTACGCTTGCCATGCCACCGGCTCCTGCTGGGGGCGCGCCGCCACGGCGCGGACTTGTTCGACGCTGGTGGCGCCAGGCGGCAGCGCGTCGGCGCGCTGCCACGCCGCCTGCACCTGGGTGAACGAATCCAGCAACTCGCGCAGCGGAGCGGCAGCCTGGCGGAAGCCGGCGTCGAGGACGGTGCGCTGGGCCACGTGGTAGAAGCGCGCGAACTGCTGCGCCACCTCCGCACCCCGCTCGAAATCCAATGCTGCTTTCAGCTCGGCGATGATGGCCAGCACAAGGTTGAGAGCGGCCGTGCGCGTCTCGATATCGCCCGCTTCGACGGCGGCGATGGCGCGGCGCAGGTTCTGACAGGCAGCCTGGTAGAGCAGCACAATCAGCCCAATGGGACTGGCACTCTCCAGCGCGCGGCGTTTGTAGGCAGCGGCGGCATCCATAAATGGCTTCGGTTATCCCCCCGAGGATTTCGATGTGGACAGCGAGCTCAACTGGGAGTTGATCGAGTTGAGTGTGTTCGGCATTTGTTGCAGCGTCACCGCGACCTGGCTGTAGACCTGCAACAATTGCTGCTGCTGGGAATTCAGATTGGCCTGGAAGTCGGCGATCGCCTGGTTGAGTGAGGTGGTGGTTTGCTGGATGCCCTGCTGATCGACAGCGATCGGACCCTGCGTCGGGTCGGTGATATTGGTGATGTCGTTGCTGAAGTTGGCGGCGAAACCGGAAGGTGAGGCCTGCTGAAAGAAGTTCTGCACCCCACTGTAGTTGGCGGCCATGGACGCACTGAGGGTGGCGGAGTTGACGCTGAGCGTGCCGTCCGAGTTCATGTCCACGCCCACGGCGGCGAGATTGGTGAAGGCGCCGTTGCCAGGAACCGCGAATGCCGCGTCGCTCAACATCTGCTGCTGAATCTGCATCACCATGGTGTCGCTGCCCAGCGGCCCGGTGGTTTGGGTGGTGGGGTCGTAGGTGAACTGCTGGTTCAACGTGCCGATGACGGCGTTATAGGCGGTGACAAAGCTCTGGATGGCGGTGGTCGCCTGGCCGGTATCGGGGGCGACGGTGAGCGTGACCGGCGAGGCGCTGGCCCCGGCGAGATCGATGGTGACCCCGGGCAAAATGCCAGTAGCGGTATTACTCGCGCTCTGCAGGCTGATGCCATCGAGCGTAAAGGCGGCGTTGGCGCCGGTCACCGACTTGGTCAGCGTGAGTCCAGTGGTGTTGTTGGAGATGGTGAGGTCTCCGGGGGCGCCCGAGCTGCCGCTGACCAGGCTGAGGCGCGCGCCACTGGCGTCGGTCACCACGCTGGCGCTGAAGCCGGCGTTGAGTGCGTTGAGGGAGTTGGCCACGCCGGTGAGGGTGTTGTTGCTGCTATCGACGGTGACGGTGACGGGCGCAGCCGCGCCCACCTGCACCTGGAAGCTCCCGGTGGCAAAAGTGGTATTGCCGTCGGCGAGGGTGTTGCTATACGCCGAGCTGGTGGTCGCCAGGCTGGAGACGGTGAGCGTGTGCGAGCCCGCCGTGGCGGTGGCGTCAGCGGTGGCCGTGGCCACGGCATCATTGGAGCTGGTGGCCTGCTTGGCGGCCAGTGCGCCTTGAAAATCGTTGAGCGCAAACACGGCGTTTTGCAACGTGGTCATCTGCGTGCTCAGGGTACCGAGCGCGGTGGACTGGTCGCTGAGCGTCGACACCTGCTGCTGCATCAACTGCTCTGGACCCTGCTCGGAGGCGATGAGCTGGGCGACGTACTGTTGGGCGTTGAAGCTGCTCGTGCCCGCCGCCGCGCTGGAGAGGGAAGATGTAGCCGACGTTGTTCCCATGGAGAATCCCTAACGCCGGGTGGGTCCGGCCCTCCAGGGAGGAGAGGGCCGGACCCCGCCGGTTACTGCAGCAACCGCAGAACGGATTGCTGCGACGAATTGGCCTGCGCCAAGGCCGACATACCCGTCGCGTTCAGAATGTTGAGCCGGGACAGGTTGCCGACCACACTCGGAATATCGGCGGCGGTGATATTGTTCTCCGCCGAGGTGAGATTTTGCACCTGGGTGCTGATGACGTTGGACGCCGCCTGCAACTGGTTGATGGTGGCGCCCACCTCACCGCGCTTGCTGGCGACGTTGGTGATGGCATTGTTAATGTCGGTCAGCGCCGCGGTGGCGTTGGTGACCGAGGTGAGGCTGTCGCTGGTCAGGTTCACCGCGGTCAGGCCGGAGGTGGATCCGCCCTGGATGTTGCTGGCGCTGAGCGCCCCCACGGTCACGCCGATGGTGTAGCTGGAGCTGGAATCGCTCAGGAAGATCGAGGTTGTCGAAGCGCTGAATACGGTGGAGCCGTTGAAGTTGCTGTTGGTGCCGATATTGCCAATTTCGGTTTTGATCTTGCTGAACTCGTTGTCGAGCGCGGTTTGCTGGGTGGCGGTGACGGTGCCGTTGCTGGCCTCCGTCGCCAGGGTGACGGCGCGGTTGAGCAGGCTGGTGACCTGGGAGAGGGCGCCGTCGGCGACTTGGAGCTGGCCGACGCCGTCGTTGGCGTTCTGCGAAGACTGGTTGAGGGCGGTGACGTTGGCCTCCATGCCGTTGGCGATGGCGAGGCCGGCGGCGTCGTCGGCGCCGCTGTTGATGCGCGAGCCCGAGGACAGTTGGAAGAGCGTAGATTGCAGTTGAGCCTGCGTATTGGCCAGCGCGTTCTGCGCGGCGAGCGCGGGGATGTTGTTCAGAATACTCATGGACATGGCAAAACCTCCTCAGTACTTGCGGTGGATTGCTCCCGGCTTCTGTCGGCGATCCCTCCGCTCAGGCAGGTTATCGGCGCGCACGGCCGCGGCTTTAGCGGCGCGCTACTTTTCAGGGGCTCGCCACTTTTCGCGGGGTCGCTCCCGCTGGTCGCTGGAGCTGCGGCGTTGTGCAGAAAGCTGCGGGCCGCGTCCAGGCGCCGGAGGTTTTCTTCATGCCCGGGCGCTTCGGCGACCGCTTGGCGCAGATGTTTGAGGCCGCGCTGGCCATCTCCGGCGCGCACGGCAGCGAGGCCCAGCTTGCTGCGCAGCCCGCGCTCACTGGGACCATGGCGCAGCGCGGCACGGTAGCGTCCCACCGCCTCCGCATAACGGCCGCTGTTGTAGGCAGCATCGCCGCGCATCTCCTCCAATAAAGGCGACTGATAGCCACGGCCGGCAGCTTGAACGAAAAATGCTTCCGCCTCGGGTGCATGCCCCATCCGCAACAGGGCCGCCCCGGCGTAGAACCACCCCAGGGCAAAGCTGGGGCGCAGCCGCAGGCTGCGCTCGAAGCTGGTGAGCGCCGCCGCGTCATTATGGAAGTTGTCAAACTCCATCACTCCCAACTCGAAGTGAGCCTGGAAGTCATCGGCCTGCTCAGCGGCTTTGCGCCGTGCCAGCTCACGATAGCGCACATTCTTGGCCGCCTGCGCCTCCGGGGCAATCGCCAATCCAAAATGATGAATGCGGCCACAGCTCCGGCCCAGGCGCAAGCCGCTGGCTGCCACCCGTGGGCCCACGCTCTCGTGCAACCGGCCCACGAAGTACAGCTCCGGGCAGCGGCGGAATAGGCGCACGTTCTCGTGCTCAATGTAGGCCGGATAGGCCGCCGTCTCCGGATGCCGGGCGATGTTGGCGGCGGGGTTGGGCTGCGCCTTCCGGTCCCAAACACGAGCCCCGTCGAGGGATCGGACGTAGTTCTGAATCGTGACCAGCAGGGCATCGCTACCCTGCTGGAACTGGGCGCGCCAGCGCGCCGGATCCGGACCAGGGTCGAGGCGCTCGTCGGCATCGAGCACCAGCACCCAGTCGGTGCGCAGGAGTTCCAGGCCGCGATTGCGGGCAGCGGCGAAATCCTCCTCCCAGGGCAGGTCAATGACGCGCGCGCCGTAGGCGCGCGCACACTCCCGGGAGCGGTCGCGCGAGCCGGTATCGGCCACCACCATCTCGTCCACCCAGGGCGCGGCGCTGGCCAGGCAGGCGGGCAGCTCCGCCTCCGCGTCGCGAACAATCATCGCCAAGCCCAGCTTCACGCCCATCCGGCTGCAGGTTGAGGGCCAGCCGCCGCTAAGAGTCTTCTAATCGGCCGCTCAAGTTGCCTTCAAGTTGGCCGCCACGGCCGCCGATAAGGCGTTTGGTGATCTCCCTGACGCGCATCAACGACCGCCAGCTCATTCTCAACTGCGATCTGATTCAGTGCATCGAGCAGGATCACGACACGGTGGTGACGCTGTTTGGGGGCGAAAAGCTGCGGGTACGGGAAACGCCGCAGGAGATCGTGGCGCGGGTGCTGGCCTACCGGCGCCAGATTCCAGTGACGGTGCTGCCGCCGCCCGCGGTCGCTGTGCGCAGGGGGAATGATGGATAAAAGCAGCGCCATCGGCGTCTGCGTCGCCGCCGCCGGCATCCTGGGTGGGCTGATGATCGATGGCGGCAACATCGGCCAAATCCTGCAACCGACCGCGGCCATGATCGTGGGCGGCGGCACGCTGGGCGCGGTCATGCTGCAATTTCCCCTGGAGATGGTGAAAGAGGCCGCCGCGGAGATGAAGACGGTCTTGTTTCCCAAGCCCTCCGATACCCAGGCGCTCATCACCCGCATCGTCGAGTATGCCAACAAAGCCCGCAAGCAGGGCCTCATCGCGCTCGACAAGGAGTTGGAGAACATGCCCGAGCCGTTTCTGCGCAAAGCGGTGATGCTGGCGGTGGACGGCGTGCAGTCGGCCGAGTTGCGCGCCACCATGGAGTGCGAGCTGGCGTTCCGGCACGAGCAGGAGGAACGCGTAGCATCGCTCTTTGATGCCGCTGGCGGCTATGCCCCCACGGTGGGGATTCTGGGCGCGATTCTGGGCCTGATCCAAGTCATGCAACATTTGGACCAGATCAACGAGGTGGGGCGCGGCATTGCGGTGGCTTTCGTGGCCACCATCTACGGCGTGGCTTTGGCCAACCTAGTCCTGCTCCCCTGCGCGGGAAAACTGCGGCTGCGCCACCGCGAGGGAAGCCTGCAGCGCGAGGTGATGCTGGAGGGCGTGGCCGGCATCATCGAAGGCATCAACCCACGCATGCTGCAAACCAAACTCTCGGGCTTCTTGGATACGCCGGCGGCCACGGCCGCCAAGTCCGGGTCCAGGGAGACCGCCCCCGCCGCCGCCCACGCCGAACCGGCGCGGCCATGAAACGCGCGCCCAAGAGCCACGGCCACGTCAACCATGAACGCTGGCTCATCTCGTATGCGGACTTCATCACGCTGCTGTTCGCCTTTTTTGTGGTCATGTACGCCGCCTCGCGCAGCGATCAGATGAAGGCGCATGCGCTGGCGAACGCCATCCAGTCGGCGTTTGCCCAGATGGGCATGTTCACCCCCGCCAGCACCGCCCCGCACCTCACCGCACCGTACATGGATGCTCCCACCGGCCAGTCCGCGCCAGGTCCACCGGCGCCGGACGCGGCCATCCTCCAGGACCGGCGGCAGCTCGATGCGCTGCGGCTGCAGTTGGCGGCGGAACTGGCGCCCGAGATTGCGCGCCACGCGGTGGAGTTGAAGTTATCGCATCAAGGGCTACTGATCCGGCTGCGGGATTTCGGCTTTTTCTCCAGCGGTTCCGATCAGGTGATGCCAGAATCGGTCCCCGTTTTGCAACGCGTCGCCGCGGCATTGCGGCCGCTGCACAATCCCGTGCGCATCGAGGGGTACACCGACAACGTACCCATCCACAATGCGCAGTTCACCTCCAACTGGCAGCTCTCGACCGCACGCGCGGCGATGTTGGTGCAGATGTTCATCACCTCCGACGGGTTGGCGCCAGAGCGGTTGTCGGCGGCCGGATACAGTCAGTACCACCCCATTGCCAGCAACGCGACCGCCGCCGGGCGCGGGCGCAACCGGCGAGTGGATGTGGTGGTGGTGTCGCTGGAGGCGGAGCGGGCGATGGCACCTTCTGCGCCGGCCGTTGCGCCCGTCCTGGGCCCACCGCCGCCGCCGCTCCCGTCCCCAGTGACTCCCGCATCAACTCAGTAAACATCCGCATTTCCAGCGGCCTGAGTTACAATATGATGGTCAATGCGAATCCTGGTCGCCGAAGACGACGCCGCCCTGGCCCAGTTTCTGCGCAAAGGACTGGAGGCGGAGAGCTACGCTGTCGATTGCGCCGCCGACGGCGAGGAAGCGGGACAACTCGCCGAAGCGTGCGACTTCGACCTCATCCTGCTGGATGTCAATTTGCCGCGACGCAACGGCTTTGACGTGCTGGCACGCCTGCGCCGCCATAAACCCTCACTCCCCGTGCTGCTGCTGACCGCCCACGCCAAGGTTGAGGACCGGGTGCGCGGCCTCGACCTGGGAGCCGACGACTACATCGTCAAGCCCTTCGCCTTCAGCGAGTTGTGCGCCCGCATCCGGGCGCTGCTGCGCCGCGGCCAGCGCCCCAGCGCGGCCCTGCTCAAGGTGGGATCCCTCGAACTCAACCGCATGGAACACAGCGTGCAGCGCGACAGCAAACCCATCGAGCTCTCCCCCAAGGAGTACGCGCTGCTCGAGTACCTCATGGTCAATCAGCGCCGGCGTGTGACCCGCGCCATGATCATCGAGCACGTCTGGAACCTGGCCTTCGACAGCTCCACCAACGTGGTCGACGTCTACATCAATTACCTGCGTGCCAAGGTGGACGAGGGCTTCGAGCCGAAACTGATCCGCACCATCCGCGGCGTGGGCTACCAACTTGGCCCCTCCGCCGAGGCCGAGGCGGAGTGAGCCCCGATCCCGCGCCGGGCCTGCCGCCCCGGCTGGCGGAGCTGTGCCACCAGCTCAGCCAACCGCTCACCATCGCGCGCTGCAGCCTGGAACTGGCCTTGGGCCTGCCGCCGGAGGACCCGGCCCGCGCCGGTTTCCTCGAGGACGCGCGTTTGGCGATTGAGCGGATGGCGGCCACCGCGGCTGCCATCCGCGACTGGAACGGCGCCTAAGCCACTGTGGCTCGCCACCCACTTTTCGTTGGGTAGCTCCCGATGGTCGCTTGCGGGCGGGCTTCGACTGGCGGCAGCGGGCGCCCGCACTGCTCGTGGCACTTCCAAGCTGCCGCGATTGGCCCTCATCCTGCATGGATCTCACCGTGAACGACGGCGGCATTAGAGCCGTCTAAGGAGACGTCCATGCTCATCCGCGCCAAGGCGCCCTTGCGGCTCGGCTTCGCCGGCGGCGGCACCGATGTGCCCCCGTTCCCCGACTTTGAGGGCGGTTGCGTGCTCAGCGCCACCATCAATATGTACGCGTTCGGCACGCTCGAACCCCGGGCCGACGGCCACATTCACCTGCGCTCGGCCGATCTGGATTTGGCGCTGGAGTACGCTCAGGGCGCGCCGCTCGCCTATGATGGGCGGCTGGATCTGGCCAAAGCCGCCATCCGCAAGCTGGGCAGCGCGGGCGGGAATGCCGAGGACGCCGCCGCCGGTTTCGAGATTTTTCTCCACACCGACGCCCACCCCGGTTCCGGCCTCGGCTCCTCCTCCAGCCTGATGGTGACCGTCATGGGGCTCATAAAGGAGTGGCGCCGGCTCGTGGTGGGCGACTACGAACTGGCGCAGCTGGCCTGCACCCTGGAGCGGCAAGAGTTGGCCATTCCCGGCGGCATGCAGGACCAGTACGCCGCCGCCTTTGGCGGCTGGAACTTCATCGAGTTCGGCGCCAATGGGCATGTCATGGTCAACCCGCTGCGCCTGCCCCAGGACGTGATCAATGAACTCGAGCACAACCTGCTGCTTTGCTTTACCGGTGACACACGCACCTCGTGCGGCATTATCGATGACCAGGTGGACCGCTACCGGCGCGGCGAGCACCTCAGCCTCAGCGGCCTGCGCCGGCAGAAGGCACTGGCCCTCGAGATGAAAAACCTGCTGCTGCGCGGCCGGCTGAACGAGTTCGGGGCACTGCTGAACCAGGCGTGGGAGACGAAGAAGAGCCTGTCGCCGCGCATCAGCAACCCGCACATCGACGATCTCTACGCCGCCGCGCGCGCCGCCGGCGCGCTGGGCGGCAAGCTCAACGGCGCCGGCGGCGGCGGCTACATGATGTTCTACTGCGATTTCGAGCGGCGCTTGGAGGTCGAACGCGCACTCCAGGAACGGGGCTGCACGGTGCGGGAGTTTGCCTTCGAGCCGCGCGGCTTGCAGACCTGGCGCGCCAGCGAGCGCGAGCACCATGTCCCGCTGACCGCGGGCGCCGCCCACGCCGCGGATTCCGAACTGGCCATCTAAACGTGGCCGATTCCAGCAGCACGGGTATCGTTTTCCGCGCCGCCATCTACGGCGGCAGCGGCTACGCCGACGGCAACCAGGAAATCCTCGCCGGGTTGGAACGTCACCATCTGCCGCTACAACTCGTCCCGCTGGGCGCACAGAGCGACGGCGCTGGATTGCTGCCGCCAGCGCGCCGCCGCGCGCTGCAAAAGCTGCAGCGCCGCCGCTTCAACCTGGGGTACAGTGTCCTGTATCAGTCCATGCCCGCTGGCGACTTCGAGACCCAGCTCGACGCCCGCGTCCGCATCGGCCGCACCACTTTTGAGACCGATGGTCTGCCGCCGGGCTGGCGCGAGCGCTGCAACGCCATGGACGAGATCTGGGTGCCGTCCACCTTCAACCGTGAGATGTTTGCCGGTGCTGGCGTCGCCGAGGCGCGGTTGCGGGTGATGCCCGAAGGGCTGGACACACGCCGCTTCCGGCCGGGGTTGGAACCACTGCCGATTCCCTGCCGCCGCCGCTTCAACTTCCTTTCGGTCTTCGACTGGATCGACCGCAAAGGCGGCGACGTGCTGCTGCGCGCCTTCCTCGACGCCTTTGGACCAGACGACGACGTGGCCCTCATTCTCAAAGTTCACAAATTCGACGAGCCCGAGGCCGACCTCGAGGCCCGGCTGCTTGACTTCATCGAGCGCGAGGCGGGCGTGCCACTCGACCACTCACCTTGCGTCATCCTGCTGCGCGGACTGCTGCCGGCGCGAGATATGCCGCGGCTCTATAACTCGGCCGATGCCTTCGTGCTGCCCAGCCGGGGCGAAGGCTGGGGCCGTCCCTATATGGAAGCGGCCGCCTGCGGCCTGCCGGTGCTGGCCACGCGCTGGAGCGGCCAAACCGATTTCCTCAACGACGGCAACAGCTATCTCATCGAGGTCGAAGGCGTGGTGCCCGTGCCCCAGGATTCCGACCGGGAGATCTATATCGGCCAACGCTGGGCCGAACCCAGCGTAGAACATCTCAGCCAACTGATGCGCCAGGCCGCCAGCCATCCGGATGAGGCACGCGCCCGCGGCCAGCAAGCCCGCCGCGACATGGTCGCGCACTGGGACAGCACCGTGCTCGCGCCCCCATGGACGGCGGCGTTCCAAGCGCTGCTATAGTTCATGTTTTTTGCAGCGCCGAAGGCGGCTCGCCACTTTTCGCTGGGTCGCTCCGCTGGTCGCTTGAGGGCGGACTTCGACTGGCGGCAGCGGGCGATCGCTCTGCTCGTGGCGCTTCCAAGCGCCGCGAATGGCGAAGGCGCCCGGCGGCCGTCAACGCTTTTCTATTCTCCAGCCAACACTTCAGCGGCGGCGCGGCGGCCGCTGCGCAGCGCGCCGTGCACCGTGGCATGGGCGCCGGTCGATTCCGTGGCTTCGCCGGCAAAAAACAGCGTTTGCAAGAGCGGGGCGGCCAATGCACCGAACGCGTCCGTACCACCCACGACCGCGTAGCTATAGGCGCCCAGCGCGTAGGGGTCCGATTCCCAATCGTGGGTGTGCACACCGAGCAGCGCGCTCTCCAATTCGCCGCGATGCGTGCGCAGCAAGCCGCTGAGCGAGTCGAGCGCCAAAGCGCCGATGCGCTCCGCCGATAACCCGGCCAGCGCCCAGGCGCGGCGTCCACCCAGCCAGCCGGTGATCTGCGCCGCGCTGGAATCGGAGCTGGGCGCCGTCCACCAGGTCGGGATGCGGCCTTCCGGCACGGCGCCGCCGAACAGGAAACCCAGGTCGCCCAGCGCATCGCCGTGGTCGTCGCGGCAGCGCGCCCAGACGGGCTCGCGGAAACGCAGCGTCACCCGCCGCGCGCCGCCCATGGCGAGGTGTTCGAGCGCATCCCGCTTGGCTTCCAGCGGCGGCTCGAACACCATCGGCGCCGCCGCCTGCAGCGAGTGTTGCAGGATGCTGAGCGGCAGCGTCACGATCGCCCGCCGCACCTGCCAGCGATGCGGGTACCCGTGCCGGAGCGTTTCGATCTCCACCGCGCCCCGCCGCCAGCGCACCGCCTGCACGGCCGCACCCAGGGTAACCCGGGTGGCTCGCCACTTTTCGCGGGGTCGCTCCCGCTGGTCGCTTGAGCGCAGGCTTCGATTGGCGGCAGGGGACGTCCGCTCTGCTCGTGGCGTCTCCAATCTGCCTCCACTCGAAGGGACATCGATTGAGGCGAGGGCATCGAGCAGGGTGGCATAGCCGCCGCGGGGACGGCGCGGGCCGTCCCATTCCCCGCCGCTCGCAAACTCGCGGTTCAGGGCGCACACACTGATGCGGCGCGGATCGGCGGCCTCGAAACCTTCGATGAATGCCAGCGCTCCCTGCCGCGCGGCGGCGGGAAGGTCGCCGTTCTGGTCCACAAAGGCGGCGAAGGACAGATCGGGGGCGGCGGCGTCCCGCGCCGCCATGCGCTCAAAAATCGCATCGGCGCCCGAGGCAAACTCTCCGGCGGGTAGCAATTCGCCATCCTGGATGGCCCAGTTGCGCGGCGGCGCCGCAGCCGCCTCTGCAGCGTCCGCTGCCAGGGCAATCAACTCCGGCGGCGCACCGTGAATGAACTCCGCACCCAGTTCGACCGGTAGGGGCCAGCCGGCCACCCGGTCGGGAAAAACGCGCCCGCCGATGCGGTCACGCGCCTCGATCAGCACCGCGTCGCAGCCGTGCTCGCGCAGCCGCCGGAACGCCGCCAATCCGGCCACACCCGCTCCGATCACCGCGACGTCGGCGTCCCACATGCCTTCAGCTTAACAAATGTGCTACCGTGTAGCTCATGAAGCCTTCCGTAAAATCGGAGCAGCAAGTGGGGGTGCGGGAGCTGCGGCAAAACTTGAGCGTGTACCTGGCTCGGGTCAAGCGGGGCGAGTGCCTCGAGGTCACCGAGCACGGACGGCCAGTGGCACTGCTGCGCCCGCTGCCTGCCTTTGCGTCGTGGCTGGAAACCATGATCGCCACCGGCCGGGCGACGCGCGCGGTGGGCAGGCTTTCGGATCTGGGTCCGGCCCCCCCCCCGGAGCCAGGAGAGCGGCCGTTAAGCGAAGTCTTGGAAGAGATGCGCAACGAGGAGCGGTATTGATCGCGTGCCGGTCTACCTCGATTCTTCGGCGGTGGTGAAGCTGATCATCGAAGAGGCCGAGAGCCGCCAACTCGAGGCATTCCTCGATTCCCGCCCGGAACTCATCTGCAGCGCGCTGACGCGGCTGGAGGTGAACCGTGGATTCTTGCGGACACGGCCCGCTTCGAGGTGGAGACGCGCCGAGGCCTTTTTCCTGAGTATCTCCGTGCTGGACATTGACGCGCCCATTCTGGCGCGAGCGGCAGCTCTCAACCCGCCTGAGCTGCGCTCATTGGACGCCATCCATCTGGCGACGGCGCTCTCGGTCCCGGAGTTGGAAGGCATGGTCGTCTATGACCGGCGGCTGGCGCGGGCGGCGGCGGCCGCGGGTCTGCGCGTGTGGGCGCCGGGGCAGGCCTAGGAGTGTGCGCGGCAGAAACCAGCAGGGCAGGAAAAGCATAGAGGGAGCATGGCCGCTTGCTATCGCCGCTACACACCCGACCAGGAACCGCTGCTGCCGCCATCGCTGCACGACTGGCTGCCGGAGGGGCACCTGCCTTACTTCATCGCCGATGTGGCGGGCCAGATGGATCTGCGGGAGTTTCACGAGCGCTACGAGCAGGTGGAGGAAGATGTGGCGTATCGGGTGCTGGCGGCGAGAAACTTTCCGGCGCACCGCACGATTGCCGAGTTCCGGCAGCAGAATTTGCAGGCGTTCGAGAAGCTGTTTGTGCAGGTGGTGCGGGTCGCACGCGGCGCTGGGGTGAAACGGTTGGGGATGCTGGCGGTGGACGGAACCAAGCTGCGGGCGAAGGCGAGCAAGCACAAGGCCATGAGTTACGGCCGGATGCGGGAGAAAGAAGTGGAGCTGGAAGCTGAGATTGCGGCCTTGATGGCGCCGGCCGCGGCGCAGGACGCGGCGCAGGACCGTGAGCATGGTGCGGAAAACCGTGGAGACGAACTGCCCGAGGAGTTGCGGCGGCGGGAACAGCGGCTGAAGGCGATTCGGGCGGCGAAGGCACGGCTGGAGGCGCGGCAGGCGGAAGCCGATGGCAAGCAGGGGCGCACGCCCGGAGACGGACGCAAGGGCAAGGGCGGAAATCGTTTGCGCGTGCCTATGGCGTGCCTGCCGGCAAGGCGCAAGACAACTTCACCGATCCCGAAAGTCGGATCATGAAACCCGGCGAGGGGTTTCAGCAGTGCTGGCCGATGCCGGCTACCGCGCCGAGGCAAACTTCAGCGCCTTGGCGAAGCAGCGTATCCCCGCCTACGAGGTGGCTCGCCACTTCTCGCTGGCCGCCCCTGCGGCCCCGCCAAGCCCTCACCAACCGCCCTCTGGCGACACAATCACCGGAACCACCCGCCAGCCCAATTTCAGCGATGCTCTGCCGCGCACACTCCTAGCGATCGGCCGCTGGGAACGCAAACGGGACTGGCACCCGTATGCCAGTCCCGTTGATTTAACGCGTGATCCGCCGCGCTATTCGGCGCCCAGGTCTTCCATGGTGTCGGCGTCGGCGTCGGTATCGTTGCGGAACAGGTCGAGGGCACGTTCAGCTTCCTCGTAGGGAGACGGCGGCAGCACCACCGACTCCAGCGCCGCCAGCTCCTCTTCTTCCTCGCCCACCAGACGAACAGAGCGGTAGAAGTCGAGGCCGGTGCCGGCCGGGATGAGCCGGCCCATGATGACGTTCTCCTTAAGGCCGCGCAGGTAGTCAACCTTGCCCTGGATCGAGGCTTCGGTCAGGACCCGTGTCGTCTCCTGGAACGACGCCGCGCTGATGAAGCTGTCGGTGGATAGCGAGGCCTTGGTGATGCCCAGCAGCAGCGGGCGTCCGGTGGCGGGCTTGAGGCCCAGGGCAATGACGCGCTCATTCTCCTCGCGGAAGTGGAACTTGTCCACCTGCTCCTCGACCAGGAATTCGGTGTCGCCGACATCCTCGACCCGCACCCAGCGCATCATTTGGCGGACGATGACCTCGATGTGCTTATCGTTGATGTTGACGCCCTGCAGGCGGTAGACCTCCTGGATCTCGTTGACCAAGTAGGCTTGCAGCTCTTTTTCACCGAGCACGGCGAGGATGTCGTGCGGGTTGCGGGGGCCGTCCATCAAGGGCTCGCCGGCTTTGACGCGCTCGCCCTCCTGCACGGCGATGTGAACGCCGCGCGGGAGCAAGTACTCTTTTTGCGCGCTGTTGTCGGCGTTGACGTAGATTTTGCGCTGGCCCTTGGTGACGTCGCCGTACTTGACCGTGCCATCGATTTCGCTGATGACGGCGGTTTCACGCGGCTTGCGGGCCTCGAACAACTCCACCACGCGCGGCAGACCGCCGGTGATGTCCTTGGTTTTGGTGGTTTCGCGCGGGATCTTGGCGATGACGTCGCCCGCGGCGACCGTCACCCCGTCCTGCACCATGAGGTGGGCGTGGGAGGGCATGAGGTACTTGCGGGCGTTCTTGCCGCCCTTGTCACCGCCCTTATCGCTCGCCACCAGCACCTGCGGCTGGCGTTTTTCATCGCTGGATTCGGTGACCACCCAGTGCGAGAGGCCGGTCACGTCATCGACCTCTTCCTGTAGGGTCGAGCCCTCTTCCATGTCCTTGAACTTCACCGTGCCGGAGATCTCGGTGAGGATGGAGAAGGTGTAGGGATCCCACTCCAGCATGACCTCGCCCATCGCCACCGGGTCGCCTTCATTCTTCTTCAGGCGAGCGCCGTAGACGGCGGTGTAGCGTTCACGCTCGTGGCCCTTGTCATCGACCACGGCGATGTGGCCGTTGCGGTTCATCACCACCAGGCCGCCTTCCTTGCTGCGCACCGTGGCTAAGTTGATGAAGCGGATGAAGCCCTTGCTTTTGGCTTCCTGGCGCGACTGCTCGCTCACCCGGCTGGCGGTGCCGCCGATGTGGAAGGTACGCATGGTGAGCTGGGTGCCGGGCTCGCCAATCGATTGGGCGGCGATCACGCCCACCGCTTCTCCCATCTCCACCAGCTTGCCCGCGGCCAGGTTACGGCCGTAGCAGGCGACGCAGACGCCGCGTTTGGATTCGCACGTCAGTACCGAGCGGATGTGCACCCGTTCAATACCGGCGCTCTGAATGCGGTTGGCGAGGTCATCGGTGATCGCCTGGTTGACGTCGACGATGGTGTTGCCCTCGTAATCCTTGATGCGCTCCAGCGAGACCCGGCCCACGATGCGGTCACGCAGGCTCTCAACAATCTCGCCCGAGTCGACGATGGCGCCCACTTGAATGCCATCGACGGTGCCGCAATCGGTGTCGCTGATGATCACATCCTGGGCGACGTCGACCAGACGGCGGGTGAGGTAGCCGGAGTCGGCGGTCTTCAGCGCCGTATCGGCCAACCCCTTGCGGGCGCCGTGGGTGGAGATGAAGTACTGCAGCACGGTCAACCCCTCGCGGAAGTTGGCCGTGATCGGAGTCTCGATGATCTCGCCCGAGGGCTTGGCCATCAAGCCGCGCATGCCGCTCAACTGGCGGATCTGCTGCTTCGAGCCGCGGGCGCCGGAGTCGGCCATGATGTAGACGGGGTTGACCACCCCTTCCCGGTCCTGCTTTTCCAGCACCGAGAACATCTCGTCGGAGACGCGCTCGGTGATGTTGGACCAGATTTCGACCACCTTGTTGTAGCGCTCGCCGTTGGTGATGGCGCCATCCAGATACTGCTTCTGCACCTCGACCACTTCCTTCTCGCCATCGCTCACCAAGGTGGGCTTGTTGGCCGGGATGACCAGGTCATCGATGCCGACCGAAATGCCGGCGCGGGTGGCGGCGAGGAAGCCCAGGGATTTGATGCCGTCCAGCATCTTGACCGTGGACTCCAGGCCCATGCGCAGGTAGGCGAAGTTGACCAGTGAGCTGAGGCCCTTTTTCTTCAGCAGCCCGTTGACGTAGGGCATGCCCGCCGGCAGGTGATCGTTGAGAATGACGGTGCCGACGGTGGTCGGCAGGTAATGGTTGCTAACCGATTGCACCTCGGCGCGCACCACGTCCTGGGAATCGTAGGCGTTGTTGAGGTCGATGAGCTCGCCGGAGTAGCGCAGCCGGACCGGGGTCATGATCTCGACGTCGTTCATCTCCAGCGCGATGAGCACATCCTCGACATTGCCGAAGGTGCGGCCGGCGCCCTTGGCCTTGGCGTTGGGCTTGGTCAGGTAGTACACCCCCAGCACCATGTCCTGGGTGGGCACGGTGATGGGCTGGCCGGAGGCGGGCGAGAGGATATTGTTGGCGCTCAGCATGAGCACGCTGGCCTCGACCTGGGCCTCGGGCGACAGCGGGATGTGCACGGCCATCTGGTCGCCGTCGAAGTCGGCGTTGAAGGCGGTACAGACCAGGGGATGGATCTTGATCGCCTTGCCCTCGACCAGCACCGGCTCAAACGCTTGGATACCCAGGCGGTGGAGGGTGGGAGCGCGGTTGAGCAGCACGGGGTGGTCTTTAATGACCTCCTCGAGGATGTCCCACACGATGGGCTCCTGCTGCTCGACCATCTCCTTGGCCTGCTTGATAGTGGTGCAGTGGCCGGTCTGCTCGAGGCGGTGATAAATGAAGGGCTTGAACAGCTCGAGCGCCATCTTCTTGGGCAGTCCGCACTGGTTGAGCTTGAGTTCGGGGCCGACGACGATGACCGAGCGGCCGGAGTAGTCGACGCGCTTGCCGAGCAGGTTCTGGCGGAAGCGCCCCTGCTTGCCCTTGAGGGTATCGGAGAGGGACTTGAGCGGGCGGTTGTTGGCGCCGCGCAGCACGCGGCCGCGGCGGCCGTTGTCGAACAGGGCGTCGACGGCCTCCTGCAGCATGCGCTTCTCGTTGCGCACGATGACCTCGGGCGCGTGCAGCTCCATCAGCTTCTTCAACCGGTTATTGCGGTTGATGACGCGGCGGTAGAGGTCGTTGAGGTCACTGGTGGCGAAGCGGCCGCCGTCCAGCGGCACCAAGGGCCGCAGCTCCGGCGGGATCACCGGCAACACCTCGAGGATCATCCACTCCGGCTTGTTGCTGCTTTTGCGGAAGGCGTCGACCACGCGCAGCCGCTTGGCGTACTTGATGCGCTTCTGGGCCGAGGTCTCGACCTTCATCTTCTCGCGCATCTCGACCGCCAGCCCGGGAATATCGACGCGTTTGAGCAGTTCGCGGATGGCTTCGGCGCCCATGAGGGCGGTGAAGTGCCCGGCCATGCCGCCGGTGGTCATCAGTTCCCGGTAGCGCTCCTCGGTGAGCACCTCGCGCTCCTTGACGGGCGCGTCGCCCGGATCAACCACCACGTAGGCCTCGAAGTAGAGCACGCGCTCCAGCTCGCGCAGGCTGATGTCGAGCAGGTGCCCGATGCGGCTGGGCAGGCCCTTAAAGAACCACACGTGGCTGCAGGGCGAGGCCAGCTCGATATGCCCCAGCCGCTCGCGCCGCACCTTCGACAGCGTGACCTCGACGCCGCACTTGTCGCACACCACGCCGCGGTGCTTCATGCGCTTGTACTTGCCGCACAGGCACTCCCAATCGGTGACCGGGCCAAAGATGCGGGCGCAGAACAACCCGTCCCGCTCCGGCTTGAAGGTGCGGTAGTTGATGGTCTCCGGCTTGGTCACCTCGCCGTGGGACCAGCTCTTGATCTTTTCGGGCGAAGCGAGCGAGATACGGATGCTGTCGAAATCGGCGATGAGATTGGCGCGATCGTATGGGCTGCTGCGGTACATAGGATCCTCGGTTCGGGTATCGGCCAGTTAACAAACACGCACGGGCGATCAACGGCGCTGACTAATCAGCGATTAATCGACTATTAGTCGCCTATTAGTCGTCAGCGGCCACCGCCAACGGCGTGGGATCTTTTTGACTTTTCATCAGCTCGACGTCCAGGCACAGCGACTGCAATTCACGGATGAGCACGTTAAAGGACTCGGGCACGCCCGGCTCGATGGCGGCTTCGCCCTTGACAATGGCTTCGTAGATCTTGGCGCGGCCGAAGACGTCATCGCTTTTGGCGGTGAGCAGCTCTTGCAGGATGTAGGCGGCGCCGTAGGCTTCGAGCGCCCACACCTCCATTTCGCCGAAGCGCTGGCCGCCGAACTGGGCCTTGCCGCCCAACGGCTGCTGGGTGATAAGGGAGTAGGGACCGATGGAGCGGGCGTGGATTTTGTCGTCCACCAGATGCGACAGCTTGAGCATGTAGATGTAGCCCACCGTGACCGGCTGCTCGAACATCTGGCCGGTAACGCCGTCGCTGAGGCGGGTCTTGCCGGATTCGGGCAGGCCGGCCTGGCGCAGCAGGGCCTTGATCTCGTTCTCCCGCGCCCCATCGAACACCGGCGAGGCGAAGGTCAGCCCCAGCGCCTTGCCGGCCCAGCCCAGATGGGTTTCCAGGATCTGGCCGACGTTCATGCGGCTGGGGACGCCCAGGGGGTTGAGCACGATCTCGACGGGGGAGCCATCGGACATGTAGGGCATGTCCTCCTCGGGGAGGATGCGGGCGATGACGCCCTTGTTCCCGTGCCGGCCCGCCATCTTATCGCCCACCGAGAGCTTGCGCTTCATGGCGATATAGACCTTGACCATCTTGATCACGCCCGGCGGCAGTTCGTCGCCACGCGTGAGCTTCTCCTTCTTGTCCTTGCTGATCTTGGTCAGCACGTCGATCTGGCGCGTGGTCATCTCCTCGATCTCGTCGATCTGCTCGTTGACGCGCGGATCCTTGCCCTCGAAACGGGCGCGCTTGAGGTTGCGGGGCGAGACGGTTTCGATGGCTTCGCGGTCGATGGCGGCACCCTTGGCGAGGAGCTTCTTGTTGGTCTTCTCGTCGTGCAGGTCCTGGTTCAGCTCCTTACCGCCCAACAGGGCGAGTAGGCGCTTGGCGCGCTCGTCGTTGAGGATGCGGATCTCGTCGCGCAGGTTCTTGTCCAGGCGCTCGGTTGACTGCGCCTCGATGGTCTGGGCACGATCGTCCTTTTCCGCCCCCTTGCGGGAGAAGATCTTGACGTCGACGACGGTGCCCTCGATGCCGGGCGGACAGTAGAGGGAGGCGTCACGCACGTCGCCCGCCTTTTCACCGAAGATGGCGCGCAGCAGCTTCTCCTCGGGCGTGAGCTGGGTTTCACCCTTGGGCGTGACTTTCCCCACCATGATGTCGCCGGGCCGCACCTGGGCGCCGATGCGCACGATGCCGCTCTCGTCCAAATCGCGCAGGAAGGTCTCGCTGACGTTGGGGATGTCGCGCGTGACCTCCTCCGGTCCGAGCTTGGTGTCGCGCGACTCCAGCTCGAACTCCTCGATGTGGATGGAGGTGTAGTAATCCTCCTTGACCAGCTTTTCGCTGACCAGGATGGCGTCCTCGAAGTTGTAGCCGCGCCAGGGCATGAACGCCACCAGCACGTTGCGGCCCAGCGCCAGCTCGCCCTGGTCGGTGCAGGGTCCGTCGGCCAGCACCCGGCCCTTGGCCACGCGCTCGCCTTTTTGCACCACCGGCTTCTGGTTGATGCAGGTGTTCTGGTTGGAGCGCTTGAACTTGGTGAGCTGATAGATGTCGCTGCCCACCTCGCGCGAGAGCTGGCCCATGTGCGCGTCCCCCTCGACGCGGACGATGATGCGTTCGCTGTCGACCGAGTCGACGATGCCGGCGCGTTTGGCCAGCACCGTAGCGCCGGAATCGCGCGCCACCACGGCCTCCATGCCGGTACCCACAATGGGGGCGTCGGCGCGCAGCAGGGGCACGCTCTGGCGCTGCATGTTGGCGCCCATCAGAGCGCGGTTGGCGTCGTCGTTCTCCAAAAACGGCACCAAGGAGGCGGCCACCGAGACCAACTGCTTGGGGCTGACGTCAATGTAGTCGACATCCTCGCGCGCCTTGAGCACGAAGTTGCCCGTCTGCCGGGCGTTGACCAGTTCGTGCACGATGTGGCCCTGGGCGTCCAACTCGACGTTGGCCTGGGCAACCACGTACTTGTCCTCTTCCCAGGCGGAGAGATAGAAGGAAAAGGGCTCGGACTCGACCGGCTTCTTGTGCTTGTGGCCGGCGTTGAACGCCTCCACCTGCTCCAACTCGAGGTGATCGCCCACCTTATGCGTACTGTCGCCGGCGTTGGTGACGGTGACAAAATCCACCACGCGCCCGTCGCGCACCTTGCGGTAGGGGCTCTCGATAAAGCCGTATTCATTGATGCGCGCGAAGCAGGAGAGCGAGCTGATCAGGCCGATGTTCGGACCCTCGGGGGTCTCGATCGGGCAGATGCGGCCGTAGTGGGTGGGGTGCACGTCGCGCACCTCGAAACCGGCACGCTCGCGCGACAAGCCGCCCGGCCCCAGCGCCGACAGGCGGCGCTTGTGGGTGATCTCGCTCAGCGGGTTGGTCTGGTCCATGAACTGCGAGAGCTGGCTGGAGCCAAAGAACTCGCGGATGGCGGCCATGACCGGCTTGGCGTTGACCAAGTCGTGAGGCATGGCGGTGGCCATCTCCTGGAACACGGACATTTTCTCCTTGATGGCGCGCTCCATGCGCACCAGCCCGATGCGGAACTGGTTCTCGAGCAGCTCGCCCACCGCGCGCACCCGCCGGTTGCCGAGGTGATCGATGTCGTCGACGGCGCCCTCGTTCCGCCGCAGCTTCAGCAGGTAGCGCAGGGTGGCGTAGAAGTCCTCGGGATCGAGCGTGCGCTTATCGAGCGAGGTGGCCTGGGCATTGTCATACAGCTTGATGTTGAATTTCAGCCGGCCCACACGGCTGAAGTCGTACTTGCGCGCATCGAAGAACATGCCCTCAAACAGCGCCCGCGCAGTGTCAAGCGTCGGCGGGTCCCCGGGGCGGAGCTTGCGGTAGATTTCAATTAGCGCCTCGTTGGAGCTCTTGACGCCGTCCTTGCGCAGCGTGGCCGAGATGATGTTGCCCACCACGTCGCGCTCGGGGAAGAACAATTGCAGCTCGCTAATGCCAGCCGCGACGTACTTATCCAGGTCGGTGAGCTTGATCTCGCTGTTGGCCTCGAGCAGCACTTCGCCGGATTCGCGGTTCACGATGTCCTGGGCGGTATAGGCGCCCTCGAGATCGACCGCGTCCACTTCGAACTCACCGAGCTTGGCCTTTTGCAGTTCGCGCAGCGCCGGCACGCGGATCTGCCGCCCGGCATGGATCAGTTCCTCACCCTTGGCCCCCGCCACCCGCCGCGAGAGCTTGTGGCCGAGCAGATTGACTTCCTGCTCCGGCGCCCGCGAGGGATCCATCTGCCAGTACAGTTTGCCCGCGCGCACCGCCAGGCGCTCGACGGTGTAGAAGGTGCGTAGGATTTCGGCGTCCGATTTCAAGCCCAGGGCGCGCAAAAAGATGCTGGCCAGAAACTTGCGCTTGCGGTCGATGCGCACGTACAGCAGGTTCTTGGCGTCGAACTCGAACTCCACCCAGCTGCCGCGGTAGGGGATGATCTTGCCCAGGAAGTAGGTGCGCTGGTTGGCGGTTTCGAAGAACACGCCCGGCGAACGGTGGAGCTGGCTGACGATGACCCGCTCGGTGCCGTTGACGATGAAGGTGCCATTGTCGGTCATCAAGGGGATATCGCCGAAAAATACCTCCTGCTCCTTGATGTCCCGGATGCTCTTGTTGCCGGTTTCGGGATCCTTATCGTAAATGGTGAGCCGGATGGTGACCTTCAGCGGGGCCGAGTAAGTCGAACCCTTGTCCTCGCACTCGGTCACGTCGTTTTTCAACTGCAAGCCCACCGGATCGCCGCACTTGTTGCAGAAGGTGACGACGTTGGCGTTGTAGGTACCGCAGTGCCGGCAGAGGATCTCGCCGGCGTGGAAGGGGTTGGTGATGATGGTGGCGCCGCAGCCCCGGCAGGTGGAGCGCAGGTGGTGCAGGCCGCGCAGATTGCCGCACTTGCACTCCCAGTTGCCGATGGCATAGTCGACGAAGTCGAGCTGGGAAACGCCGCGGAAGTCGGTGATGGGGAATACCGAGTTGAAGACTGACTGCAGTCCCCCATCGTCGCGTTCGCCCGGGAGCAGGTCCATCTGCAGAAACCGCTCGTAGGACTGGCGCTGGACTTCGATCAGGTTGGGGATTTGGATGGCAGTGGGGATTTTGGAAAAGTCGGTGCGGGTCGGGGTTCCATCCTGATGGGTCGGCATCCTGGTGCTCCTTAGCGGTTCCAACGCAGTGGTTCCAACGCAATGACGGGCCGGCGCCCGCTCCACCCTCGCCGCGGCCGGAAGCGGCGGCAAGGGTGGACACGGACGCCAGCCAAAAACGCGGCCAGGCGGTTACTTGATTTCGGCGGTGGCGCCGGCGTCGGCGAACTTCTTCTTGATGGTCTCCGACTCTTCCTTGCTGACGCCTTCCTTAACCGTCTTGGGGGCGCCATCAACCAGGTCCTTGGCTTCCTTCAAGCCCAGGCTGGTGACTTCGCGCACCACCTTGATGACGTTGATCTTGTTGGCGCCAACCGCGGTCAACACCACGTTGAATTCGGTTTTCTCCTCGGCCGGAGCGGCGGCGGCCCCGCCTCCGGCGGCGGCCACAGCCACGGGCGCGGCGGCGGCGGCGGACACACCCAGCTCTTCTTCCAGCTGTTTCACCAGCTTGGAGGCTTCGAGCAAGGTCAGGTTCTTGATGGTTTCCACGAGGGTCTGCAGATCGGCCATTTCGTCTCCTATGAATGAATCGGATAAAGGATCAAAAGCTATTCAGCGAACTTCTTGGCTTGCACCGCCTGGTCCAGAACCACGGCGGTATTGCGCCCCACCGCGTTGACCACCATGGCCAGGCGCTGGGCCGGAGCTTGCATGAGGAAGAGCAGCTTGGCGTACAGCTCTTCTTTCGAGGGCGTGAGGGCCAGTTGCGCCACCTCGGCAGCGGAGATGGCGGCGCCCTCGATCACGCCGCTTTTGATATCCAGGTTGGGATTGCCCTTGGCGTACTGCTGCAGCGCCTTGGCCAGCGCCACCCCGTCGCCGGAGGTGTAGGCGATGGAGTTGACCCCCTTCAACCCGGTGAGCACGGGGGCGGCGGCGGTGCCCTGGGCGGCGCGTGCGGCCAGGGTGTTTTTCACCACCCGGTAGCGGCCGCCCGCCTGCCGCAGTTGGCGGCGCAGGTCGTTGTCCTGCTCCACCGTCATGGCGTTGAAGCCGGTGACGATGAGCGTGGTAGCGCGGCGCAGTTCGGCGGCGAGCGTGTCCAGCCGGTCTTGTTTCTGCTGCTTGGTCAGTGGCATATTAAAAATCCAGCTATCAGCCTAGCTTTTAGCTATTAGGAACGCGGCTAAGCCTTGGCCGCGGCTTCGGCGGCGGCGGTATCCAGCGCGATGCCGGGGCCCATGGTGGAGGTGAGATAGACGCCGCGCAGGTACTTGCCCTTGGCGGCGCTGGGCTTGGCGCGCAGGATGCTGTTCAGCAGCGTCTGCGCGTTCTCGACCAGGCGCTCGGCGGGAAACGAAATCTTGCCCACGGCAGCGTGGATCAAGCCTTGTTTGTCGGTGCGGAATTCGACCTTGCCAGCCTTGATCTCGGCCACCGCCTTGGCCAGGTCAAAGGTCACGGTGCCGGTCTTGGGGTTAGGCATGAGGCCGCGCGGCCCCAGCACCTTGCCCAGCCGCCCCACCGACCGCATCATGTCGGGGGTGGCGATGACCGCGTCGTAATCGACCCAGCCTTCCTTTTGAATGCGCTCCACCGTCTCCTCGCCGCCCACGATATCGGCGCCGGCGGCTTGCGCCTCGGCCACCTTCTCGCCGCTGGCGATCACCAAGACGCGCTTGTTCTTCCCCAGCCCGTGCGGCAGCACCACCGTGCCGCGCACCATCTGGTCGGCGTGGCGCGGATCGACGCCCAAGCGGATGTTCAACTCCACCGTCTCGTCGAAGCCGGCGTATTTGACTTTTTGCAGCAGCGGCACCGCCTCGCTCAGCGCGTAGGGGCGCTGCTCGACTTCACCGCGTGCCTTCTCGATTTTTTTACCGCACTTGGCCATATGCTTCTCCCCGCGTCATCGGCCGCGCCGATGACTTGTTCTTCTCCCGGCTAGCCGATGTCGATGCCCATGCTGCGGGCAGTGCCGCTAATGCTCTTGATCGCCGCCTGCAACGAGGCGGCGTTGAGGTCGGGGGTTTTGGCGCGCGCAATCTCCTCGATCTGCTGCGCCGTAACCTTGCCCACCTTCTCCTTGTTGGGCACCTTCGAGCCCTTGGCCACGCCCGCCGCCTTTTTCAACAGATCGGCGGCCGGCGGCGTACGGGTGACGAAGGTGAAGGAGCGGTCGTTGAAGATGGTGATGACCACCGGCACCATCATGCCATCCAGCTCCTTGCCCGAGGTCTTGGCGTTGAACGCCTTGCAGAACTCCATCAGGTTGAGCCCGTGCGGACCCAGCGCCGTGCCCACCGGGGGCGCCGGCGTGGCTTTGCCCGCGGGAATCTGCAGTTTCACTTGTGCCTGAACTTTTTTTGCCATCGCCTGACCTTCGCCTCAACCACGCCCTGCGGGCGCTAAACCTTCTCCACCTGGGCAAACTCCAACTCCACCGGGGTCTGGCGGCCAAAGATGGTCACCATCACCTTGAGCGTCTCGCGGTCGTCGTTGATCTCGTCCACCACGCCGGTGAAGGTGGCAAACGGGCCGTCGGTGATCTTGACGGTCTCATTTTTGTCGAACTTCATTTGCAGCCGGGGGTGCTCGCCGCCGGTCTCCACGCGGTGCAGGATCTGCGCAATCTCCTCGTCGGTGAGCGGCGTGGGCGTCTGCCCGCTGCCCACGAACCCGGCCACGC
>Ga0307372_10001206_pt1 | contig 45372 bp, 18 predicted proteins | sample OX1MG_FD_202533 | JGI IMG/M metagenome (GOLD analysis project Ga0307372, IMG submission 202533) | Soil microbial communities from Risofladan, Vaasa, Finland - OX-1 | ecosystem: Environmental > Terrestrial > Soil > Coastal area > Acid sulfate soil | place: Finland: Risofladan, Vaasa | collected...
TGTGCCAGCAGTCGCATTTCGGCTACCAGATCGCGGGCCGGCTGCGGATCCAGATGGCCGACGGGACCGTGCTGGATGCCTGGCCGGGCCAGGTCGGCAGCGTGCCGCCCGGCCACGACGCCTGGGTGGTCGGCGACGAGACAGCCGTCCTGCTCGACTGGATGGGGGCCAGCGAGTACGCCCGCGGCTAGGGCACGGGACTGGTCCGCGGGCATGGCCGGCGCGCCCGGGGTTCACCCGGGCGCGCGGGGAACGAGCAGGTAGGAGTCGAACCGGCCGCCGGTGTGGATCAGGTGCGGGCCCCGGTTGACGCAGTCGTCGTGGAAGGCCTGCACCAGCGGCCGGGGGTGGCGGTAGATGTCCCGGCCCTGGATGACCAGGCGCAGTGTCTCGCCGGGCCCGAAGCGGGTGCCGGACGGCAGGATCTCGATGTCCAGCGGGACGATCTCGCCGGTGCCCAGCTTCAGTTCCCGCCGGTGAGCCAGCACCGGCTGGCAGGGGGTGGACCGCTGCTCGTCCAGTTCGCGGTGGGAGGCGCGCAGCCAGCCGAGGGCGACCGGGCCGTCCTCGAACACCGCGTAGTAGGGGAAGCCGACAAGATCACCGTAGCGGTCGAGTTTCTGCAGGGCGACGAACACGTCCAGGTCGTCGGCCTGCGGCGCGGACATCCAGACCCGCAGCGCGGTGTTGCCGACCAGTTCGGTGGCGGTGTCGAAGCGCAGGTCGAAGGTGGCCCGGCCGCGCCCGTGGCCGGCCTGCTCGCTGTCGTAGGCCACCGACTGCGGGCCGGCCGGCGGGCCGGGCGACAGCAGGCCCGATCCGGCGTCGAGGTACAGCCGCTCGTACCGCGTGCCGGGCAGCGGCCAGTCATCGGCGGAGCGGCGGTCCCCGGTGTACGGGCGATCGCGGACCTCGTACCGCACGCGCGGCCACCGGGCCACCCCGGTGTCCTCCCCCTTCAGGAAATGGTCGAAGAATGCCTGCTGGCGGGCCAGGCTGTCGGGCGCGTAGTAGTAGCCCCACTTCTTGCCGCCGTGCGCGTCCAGCCACTTGTGCCGCGAGCTGATCCGCTTGAAGCCCTCGAACGTCCCCCGGGTGTGCAGGCCCTGGTCGGACCAGCTGGCGACGACGAAGGCCGGGGCCGTGATCCGCGTCAGGTCGGGGGCCTTGCTGGCCCAGAGCTCATCGCGCAGCGGGTGCTCCGCGGTCTCGGCGGCCAGATCCTCGACACGGTTGGTGCCATAGCCCCACCGCTGCCCGATGTAGGGCCAGAAGTAGGTTTCCGGGATCCCGCCGTGCCGGGCCACCTCCCGGTAGGTGTCGCTCCAGCCCTCCCACGGGTTGATGGCCGCCAGATGCGGGGGGCTGGTGGCGGCGATGGACCACTGCGCGGAGGTGAGGTAGGAGACGCCGGACATGCCCACCTTCCCGTTGCTCCACGGCTGGGCCGCGGCCCACTCGACCAGGTCGTGGCCGCAGGCGGCTTCCTCGGGCGACAGGAACGTGGCGTCACCGCCGCTGTACCAGGACCCGGGGATGTCCGCGTTGACCACGGCATAGCCCCGGGCGGTCCAGTAGAGGGGGTCAGGCGACTCGAAGGCGGTGTACGGCGACAGCTGGCCCGGCGCCACCCCGCCGTCCGGGTACCGCTCGGTGACCTGGCCGCCCGCGTGCTTGCCGTAGGGGCTCCAGGCGATCAGCGGGGGAGCTGGCCGCTCGCCGGCCGGCCGGAACACATCGGCGTAGACGGTCACCCCGCCCCGGACCGGCACGGCGACGTCCCGCTCGATGATCATCCCGTCGGCGACGGTGCTCCGGTACCGCGGCGGGGCCGCGCCGCGTTCCTGCGGGCTGCCGGTCGGGGGGCGGAAACGGTACTCCACGGCACGACCTCCCGGGTGATCGTCACGGCGGCGCTGCCGATGCTAGTCCGGTCACAGCCGTCGCGAACAGCCTCCCCTGCGCACGGGCGGGCAGGGGAGGGGTACGTAACGCGCCGGAAACACGTGGGCGGCAGACTGGCGGGGGAGTGCAGCCCTGCACTGACCGCGGGCTGCCGGCCGGCCGCGGGCCGCCGCACCCCACCGCTGAACCTGCGAGGATAGGCAATCATGGACAGACAGGAAGAGTTCGTGCTCCGCACGCTGGAGGAGCGGGACATCCGTTTTGTCCGGTTGTGGTTCACCGATGTGCTCGGGTTCCTGAAATCGGTGGCGGTCGCGCCGGCCGAGCTGGAAGGCGCGTTCGCGGAGGGCATCGGCTTCGACGGCTCGGCTGTCGAGGGGTTCGCCCGCGTCTACGAGGCGGACATGATCGCCAAGCCGGACCCGTCCACCTTCCAGCTGCTGCCCTGGCGGGGCGAGTCCGGGGTGGGCCGGATGTTCTGCGACATCATGATGCCCGACGGCACACCGTCCTACGCCGACCCCCGGTACGTGCTCAAGCGGGCGCTCAGCCACGCCGGCGAGCTGGGTTTCACCTTCTACACCCACCCCGAGATCGAGTTCTTCCTGCTGAAGGAGAAGCCCGAGCCGGGGGAGAAACCGCGGCCGATCGACTCCGGCGGGTACTTCGACCACACCCCGCACAGCATCGCGCACGACTTCCGGCACGTGTCGATCCAGATGCTGGAGTCGATGGGCATCTCGGTGGAGTTCAGCCACCACGAGGGCGCCCCCGGCCAGCAGGAGATCGACCTGCGCTACGCCGACGCACTCACCACCGCCGACAACATCATGTCGTTCCGGCTGGTCATGAAGGAGGTCGCGCTCCAGCAGGGGGTGTACGCCTCGTTCATGCCCAAGCCGTTCGCTGAGCACCCGGGCTCGGGCATGCACACTCACATGTCGCTGTTCGAGGGCGACCGGAACGTCTTCTTCGAGCCGGGCGCGGAGTTCCAGCTGTCCAAGCTGGGCCGGGCGTTCATCGCCGGGCTGCTCAAGCACGCCGCCGAGATCACCGCCGTCACCAACCAGTGGGTGAACTCCTACAAGCGCCTGTGGGGGGCGGCCGAGCGCACCGCCGGGGCGGGCGGGGAGGCCCCCGCCTACATCTGCTGGGGGCACAACAACCGCTCGGCGCTGGTCCGGGTGCCCATGTACAAGCCGCAGAAGGGCAACGCCACCCGGATCGAGTTCCGGTCGCTGGACTCGGCCTGCAACCCCTACCTGGCGTTCGCGCTCATCCTGGCGGCCGGGCTGAAGGGCATCGAGGCCGGCTACCAGCTGCCGCCCGGCGCCGAGGACGACGTGTGGGCGCTCACCTCGGCCGAGCGGCGGGCGCTGGGGATCGACCCGCTGCCGCAGAGCCTGGACCAGGCGATCCACGTCATGCAGGGCAGCGAACTGGTCGCGGAGACGCTCGGCGAACATGTGTTCGACTTCTTCCTGCGCAACAAGCGTGAGGAGTGGCGCGAGTACCGGCACCAGGTCACCGAGTTCGAGCTGAACCGCTACCTGCCGGTCCTGTAACGGGCACCCCTGGCCGTAACGGCGGGCGCACCCGCCGTCGGCGGGGATAGCGTTGCCGGATCGGCTGCGAGGAGGCGGTGGTGACGGGCGGCGGAAGCCGGTCTGATGTGGCCATGCCCGCTGGTGTGTCGGTGGGGCACTGGACCGACCGGCAGGGGCGCACCGGCTGCACGGTCGTCCTGGTGCCGGACGGTGCCGTCGCCGGCGTGGACGTGCGCGGCGCGGCGCCGGGCACCCTGGGCACCGACGCGCTCCGCCCCGGCATGCTCGTCCAGCGGGCGCACGCGATCGTGCTGACCGGCGGCAGCGCTTTCGGCCTGGACGCGGCCGGCGGGGTCATGCGCTATCTCGACGAGCGCGGGCTGGGGTTCGATGTCGGCGGGGTGCGGGTCCCGATCGTGGCCGCGGCGGTCATCTTCGACCTGCTCACCGGCGACCCGCGGGCACGCCCGGGTGGCCAGGCCGGCTATGCCGCGTGCCAGGCGGCGACCAGCCGCCCGGCGGTGGGGGCGGCCGGCGCGGGCACCGGCGCCACGGTGGCCAAGGCCGGCGGCAGCCCGCCGCGGCCCGGCGGGGTCGGGATCGCCAGCGCCCGGGCGGGCGGCGCGGCCGTCACGGCGGTCATGGTGGCCAACAGCCTCGGCGGCATCTGGGACGACGAGCGGCACGAGTGGGTCGCGCCGCTGGTGCCCGGTGCTCCAGTGCCCGGTGACGGGGCGGCCGGCCCGGTGCCGGACAAACCGGTGCCGGACAACCCGGTGCCGGGCGCGAACACCACGATCGGCGTCGTCGTCACCGACGCCGCCCTGACCAAGGAGGAGGCGAACCGGGTGGCTAGCGTCGCCCACGACGGCATCGCGCGGGCCGTGCGCCCCGCCCACACGATGTATGACGGCGACACGATCTTCTGCCTGGCGACCGGTGCTGTCCCGGTGCCGCCCGGCGGTGCGGACCGGGTCGAGGTGGCCGCCGCGCAGGTAGTGGCCCGCGCCATTGCTGACGGCGTCCGGGCCGGACAGTCATGACCGCTGCCGACGCGCTGGACTTCACGGCGGTGGACGAGCTGGCCGACAGCTTCCAGCGCCGCGGCGGCCAGCCCGCGCTGGTGTACGGGATCGTCGCCGGGGGCCGCCTGGCACACGCCAGGGGGCTGGGTCACCGGTGGCTGGGCGGCCCGGCGCCAGACGCCAGGACGGTGTTCCGAATCGCCTCGATAACCAAGAGCTTCACGGCGGCCGCGGTGCTGCTGCTGCGGGACGAGCGCGCAATCGCCCTCGACGACCCAGTGGAGGATTACGTTCCGGAACTGCGCATCCTGACTCCTGCGAGCCCCGACGCCCCGCGCATCTCGGTCCGGCACCTGCTGACGATGACCGCTGGGTTCCCGACCGACAATCAGTGGGGAGACCGGCTGCAGGGGCTCCCCCCGGACCAGTTCTCCCGGCTGCTCTCGGGCGAGCTGAGATTCGCCTGGGCGCCCGGCACCCGGTTCGAGTACTCCAACCTCAGTTACGCGATCCTCGGCCAGGTCATCACCGCCGCCTCCGGCACGCCATACCCGGATTTCGTGCGGCACCGGCTCCTGCGTCCGCTCCGGCTATCGCAGACCGGCTTCGCGGCGCCGGAGTTCGATCCGGCCCGGCTCGCCCGCGGCTACCAGCACAGCCCGGAAGGCTGGAAAGAGCTCCTGCCGGACGGCTGCGGGGCGTTCGCCCCGATGGGTGGCATCTTCAGCTGTGTGGCTGATCTCGCCCGGTGGGTGAGCGGTTTCGCCGCGGCGTTTCCGCCTGCGGAACCCGACTCCGGCGGCGCCCACCCGCTGCTGCGCGCTTCCCGGCGTGAGATGCAGATGCCCCTGGTGGCACTCGGATCACAGGCGCCCACCCCGCTACCCGGTGATCCGTCCGGGACCGGCCCGCTCAGCTATGGCCTCGGGCTGTTCGTCGAGGAGTCCGCCTCCCGGGGAAGGATCGTCAGTCACAGCGGGGGTTACCCGGGGTATGGCTGCCACATGCGCTGGCATCCAGTGACCGGTACCGGTGTGATCGTCCTGGCGAACAGCACATATGCGCCGGTGTCGCCGCTGGCGGCCAGGCTGCTGGAGGCCGTGCTGCCGCAAGTTCCGGCGGCCGGACCGCAGATCGCGCCACCGGTCAGCGGGCCCGCGCCGGCGCCAGGCGGGCCGTGGCCGGAAACGGTGCAGGCCCGGCGGGAGGTAGGCCGGCTCCTGCTGGCGTGGGATGACGCGATGGCGGACCAGCTGTTCGCGGAGAACGTCGCGCTGGACGAGCCCTACCCGGAACGCCGCCGCAAGCTTGCGGTGATCCGCGAGCGCATCGGGGACCTGCGCGAGGATCCCGGCCGGGCCGCCGAGTTCGACTCGCCGGCGCACTGCCGCTGGTGGCTGCGGGGGGAACGGGCCGCAGTCCAGGCTGAGATCAGGCTCACCCCCGAGCGCCACCCGCGGATCCAGTCGCTCACGTTCGCCATGCCCCCTGCCCCTGATTCACCGCTGGCACGGCTGCTGGCATCCCTCGTGTCGCTGCTGAACGACGGTGCCCGCGACTGGCCGTCCACGCTGCCCGCCTCGTCCGCGGTGGACAAGGGGCTGGTGCTGCGCCAGTTCCGGATGGCCGCAGCCTGGGCCGGCCGGTGCCGGACGGGCGCGTTCCGGGCCGGCAACGGGGAGACGGCGCTCATGGTGGAACTCGTCGGCGAGACTGCCAACCTCGTGCTGGCCGTGGTGGTGGACGCCGCGGGTGCCTTGGCGCAGGCACACATCATGCTGGGCTCCTGACACCCCCACCCCGGCCGGGCGAGCAGACGGTGCCGCTGCAGATGGCGGCGCGGCGGAGAACACCGGGTGCGCCCGGCTGCAAGAGCGAGCACGCGCCATATTGCGGGTTTGTGCTTTCCGGTTCATACTTGGCAATAGCCGCAGCAGGGCGGAGGCAAATATGGCTGCGCAGCCTGCCCATGCTGACGGTAATCTTTCGATCATCCGCAGGGATCTACCCTCGCGTGACATCTTCGAGCGCAACTTCGCCGCTGTTAGCCTGCCTGCGATTTTCACCGGGGTTGTAAGTGCCTGGCCTTCATTCGGATCCTGGTCGTTCGACTGGTTCAAGGAAACGCACGGTGATACAATCGTCCCGATACAATTCATCAATGTCGAAGTGCCTCGCAGTGCGGACGAGAAGCGCCGAGCCTATGGTGTCGAGCGCCGGTTCACGTTAGCCGAGTACATAGACTCGTATGTGAAAGCTGGGGACTCAGGCGCCTACCTGTCGAGTTTCGATCTTTTCAGGGTGATCCCGGCCCTCGCGAATGATGTGCGGTTTCCGCGCTATCACCGGTACGACATTCTCACGTCCCGTAGTGCATGGATGGGCATGGGCGGATCCAAGGTCCATTGTGACTTTGCCGATAATCTCTTCGCCCAGCTTGTCGGAACGAAGATAATCAGCCTATATTCGCCAAGGTCACTTATATCCCGGTATCCAGATCGCTGGTCATGGTATTCGTGCTTCTGCGAAGTAGACTTTGATTATTTCGAGCCACGCCCGGAAGATGCGGAGGCGATCCAGGATCTACGCCCTGACTACAGCTTCGAAATCTGTGCCGGTGAGATGCTGTACATCCCCTATGGCTGGTGGCATCGCGTGCAGACTCCTGAGCCAACGATTTCCGTGAATCAATGGTGGATGACACCCCGCATGCTCGCCAGGCGGGGTCCCTGCATCCCGGTCGACTATGCACGGCGCGGGTTGCGGAGGGTATCCCGGGTCCTGCGGTAAGGCTACGAAGGTACTGTCTTCAGGCTGTAGACCCCCGGAGCCATTGCGTTGCCGATTCTGTATCTCAGGAGTAAGGTGGCCGCGCCACAGGGTGCCGAACCCCAGCTGGCCGCCGATCGGCCGGCTGCGACCCGGAAGAGGCCTTGCCTACATCGCCTAGGTCGTTGATACTCTCAACTGAGGGGTTGGGGGTGGGCGGATGTGTGGGCTGACCGGCATCTATGCATTAGGCAGCCAGGATCTAGAGCATTCCGCAGCGCTATCGGCTATGACCGATAGCATCGCGCATCGTGGCCCTGATGATATTGGAAGCCATATTTCCACACGGGTAGCTCTTGGGTTTCGCCGGCTTTCCATTAATGACCTTGAGCACGGGCGGCAGCCGTTCTGCACAGATGATGGCCAGACAACAGTCGTGTGCAACGGCGAGATTTTCAATTACCCCGAGCTGCGCGCCGACGCGCTGCGCCGCGGTTATCAGCTGAAGACCCGATGTGACACTGAGATCCTGCTGCCCGCATATCTTGCCCATGGCACGGAGATGGTCAACCACCTTGACGGCCAGTTTGCCTTCGCGCTTTACGATGCGCGCACTGACCGGCTCATCCTGGCCCGGGACCCGGCGGGTATCATCCCGCTGTTCTACACAGTGGCCGGCCAGGAGCTCGTTTTCGGCTCCGAGATCAAGGCGATCATGTGCCATCCCCGCGTCCGGCGCCAGGTCGATCTCCGGGGCCTGGACCAGGTGTGCTCTCTGCCAGGACTGGTCAGCCCGCGCACGATGTTCGCTGGCGTGCATTCGCTGCGCCCGGGTGAGCGCCTGGTCGCGGACCGGGGCGGCATTCGCCTGGACCGGTATCACAACCTCACCTTCCCGCTGGCAGCCGACGTGCCGGGGGTGGCCGGGACAGACCTTGGCCGGGTCCTCGACGCCCACGCCGCGACTGCCGCGGCCACGCTGGCCGACGCTGTGCGCAGCCGCATCGTCGCCGACGTCCCGGTGGGGATGTACCTGAGCGGCGGGCTGGATTCCAGCCTGGTCGGCAGCCTGATGGCAGCGGCCCTGCCCGGCTGCAGCTGGCCGAGCTACTCGGTCACTTTCCCAGATCGCCACTTCGACGAGAGCGAACATCAGCGGCTCATTGCCAGCAAGCTCGGGACCAGGCACGTGGAGGTGCCGGTGCGGGAGAGCGACCTGGCCGGTCACTTCACCCGGATGGTCCGGCATGCGGAATGCCCGGTGCGCGAGTCCTACAACGTCTGCTCCCTGCTCCTGGCGGAGGCAGTCCGCGACACGGGCACTGTCGCGATCTTGTCCGGGGAGGGCGCCGACGAACTGTTTGCCGGCTACTCGGGCTACCGGTTCCACTCCGAGCACCTGGCTCAGCGCCTCAGCGGGCTCGACGCCGCGCTTGAGCGCCAGATGCGGACACGGATGTGGGGCACGGCCATTGGTTTTGAGCATGACCAGGTTCCTGCACAGGAATTCCGGCGCGAGATTTACTCAGCTGACCTCGCTGACGCCCTGGATGAGTTCTCGGTTGGCAGCCAGCCCCTCGTCGACACCGAACAGGTTGCCGGACGCCATCCGCTACACCAGCGTTCCTACCTGGACTTCCATTTGCGGCTGGCGGATCATCTGCTTGGCGACCATGGCGACCGCATGGCCCTGGCAAATGGCGTGGAACTGCGGTTCCCGTTTCTCAGTCGGGAAATGATCCGGCTGGCCACCACTATTCCGCCGGACGTCTTGCTGGCTGGAGGTCACGAGAAAGCGGTACTGCGCCGCGCGGCGGCCGGACTGGTCCCTGGCGAGATACGCCGCCGGGCGAAGTTCGGCTTCCGTAGCCACACCAGCTCCGATCTGCTGAGCAGCGGTGCGGATTGGTTCGCGGAGTTGCTGGCTCCAAGCGTCGTCCGGCGCCACGGGTATTTCAATCCGGAAACTGTGCAGGCGCTGGTGGGCAGGCAGCGCGACGGCGGCCCGGCGGTTCACGCCCATCTCGACGTGGACTATCTGATGATCGTGGCGACCTTCGCCCTGTTCGTGGAGGAGTTCGGTCTGCCATGCCTGGGCTGAGGCAGGCAGCCGCGGCGCGGGCCGCGCCCACCGGCGCCCGGCCGCGCGAGCTGATCGGCATAGCCGGGGGAATGGGGCCACTCGCCTCTGCCGAGCTGCTGCGGACCATCTACCGGACCTGGCTGTGGGATGCCGAGCAGGACGGCCCGCGCATGCTGCTCTGGTCCGATCCTGTCACGGTGGACCGGACTACGGCGATCGACCGGGGGGATCTGAACGCGCTCAGGTCGGCGGTCGAGCATTCGGTGAGCGGCCTGGTCGCTGCGGGCGCCGACCGGGTGGTCATCGCCTGTGTGACGGCCCATCACGTGCTCGACCGCCTGCCAGCGGCCATCGCCGGGCGCTGTGTCTCCCTCATCGACATCATCCACGAGGAACTTGGCAGGGCCAGCGAGCCTCATCTCCTGCTGTGCACCCGGGGTACCATCCAGGCCGGCCTTTTCGAGCGCATGCTTGCCGAGTTCCCCGGCCTGGTGACGCTGGCCGGCGAGGACCAGGACGCGCTGCACGGCGAGATATACCGCCTCAAACGGGGCCATCCGCCGTCCCAGGCCGTCGTCTTCCTGCGTGACCTGCTCGCGCGTTACCGGATGTCTGCTTTCGTCGCCGCATGTACCGAGCTTCACCTGGTCACCCGGGCGATGGAGGACTCCGGGCAGGGCGGGGAGTTCGCCGTGATCGATCCGCTGACCGTGGTTGCGACGCGAATCAGGGAGGGGACCTTGTGAGCAGGGCAGAGATCCTCGCTGGCTGGGCCGGGTGGGTCAGCCGCCAGCCCACCGCGCAGTGTGTCGTGACCAGCCAGCAGGTGTGGCGCTACCAGGACCTGGCCGAGGAGGCTGCGGGCCTGCACAGCAGGCTTGGCGCGATCCAGGCGGGCACGGGCACGGAAGACGGCCCGCTCATGGTGCTGTGCGCTGACCGGATGCGGGTGATCGTCGCGCTCCTGGCGTGCCTGGCCAGGTGCGGCACCTTCGTCCCGGTGGATGTACGGCTGCCCCCAGCCAGGCTCGCCGCCGTCGCGACAGCCCTGCGTCCTGGCGTCATACTTGCCGACGCGGCCGGGCGTGACCTGCTAGCGGCTTCAGGCGCGGCCGCATCGGTGCCGGTGCTGGCGGCTGAGTCCGTTGCGCCACAGCCGTGGGAAGCCGGAACGTTCCTGGCCCCCGGCGAGGCTGACAGCAGCTACGTGTACTTCACGTCGGGTACCACCGGTGGCCCCAAAGGCATCCGGGGCAGCTTCGCGGCCGTATGGCACTTCATCCGCTGGGAGATCGAGCAGTTCGGTGTTGACCCGGGGACCGGGGTCTCCCAGCTCACCTCACCTGGATTCGACGCGTTCCTCCGGGATGTTCTCGTGCCGCTGTGCGCCGGCGGCAGCATCCACATCAGCAGCGGCGAAGAGCCATTGGCTGGCGCTGCACTGGCCCACTGGCTGCAGGACCGGCGCATCGCACTGCTGCACGCCGTGCCCACCACCTTCCGGACCCTGCAGGCGGCCGGGCTCGGCCCCGCATCGCTGCCCGCCTTGCAGACCGTGCTGCTGGCGGGCGAACCTCTGCTTGTCTCCGACGTGGCGTGGTGGCGTGGCCTGTTCGGGGACGGCAAGAAGCTGGTGAACCTGTACGGGCCGTCGGAAACCACCATGACCAAGGTGTTCCATCAGGTCACCGCGGCGGATGCAGAGGCTGAGGTGGTACCGGCAGGCAAGCCCATGCCGGGGGTGACCGTGCGGGTGCTGGCGGAACCGGACGCGGCTGCCGGGACGATCGGCGAAGTCGAGATCGAGACACCTTTCCGGCTCGGTGGCTACCTCGGATCCGCAGCAGGCGGGTTCGTGGGCACGCACCGCTACCGTACTGGCGACCTTGGCCGGATCCGCGCCGACGGCAACCTGGAGATCCTCGGCCGGCGCGATCAGCAGGTGAAGGTCAACGGGGTCCGGATCGAGCTCACCGAGATCGAGAATGTGCTGCGCAGCCATCCGCAGGTACGCGACGTGTGTACCGCCGCGATGGACAACGGTGCCGGGCAGCCGGTGTTGTGCGCCTATGTGGTTCTCTACCCCGGCGGCGCCGAGCTCCCCGACTCCGGACTTGATGCGCATGCGGCAGCCGGGCTGGCGCCGGGCTGCCGCCCCACTGTCTACGTGAGGCTCAGTTCCCTCCCGCAGACCCTCACCGGGAAGGTGGACAGGCGTGCACTCCCCAGCCTGGCTGCAATCGCGCTGACCAAGCACCGCCAGGATCCCAGACCCGGGCTGGAGCAGGAGATCGCCACCCTGTGGACCGAACTGCTGAGTGTGCCGGCGGTGGGCCGCCTGGACGACTTCACCCTGCTCGGAGGCGACTCACTGCGCATCGCGCGGCTGCTTGACCGGCTGCGGACCCGCTACCGGGTCGAGGTACCGATCCAGAAGTTCGCCGACGATCCAACGGTTGCCGGGCTGGCGGTCGCGGTAGCTGCCGCGCGGGGAGAGGATCGATGACCTCGATTCCGCTCCGCCAAGACCGCACGCGGGCGCCACTGTCGCGTATGCAGCAGGCCATGTGGCGCGCCGAGATGGCGCTGCCGGGCACGGCACTGCACAACGAGAGCGCAGCGTTCCGCCTCCGTGGCCGGCTGGACCCGGACGGCCTGGAGCAGGCGCTCGCGGCCCTCACCAGCCGGTTCGAGGTGCTGCGCTGCTCGATCACCAAAGATGGTGAGGGCCAGCCATGGCAGCATTTCCGCGACCGCGTGCATCCTGAGTTCACGCGGGTGGACCTGAGCGGCCTGCCTGCATCCCAACATGAGCAGCGGCTGGCCGAACTGGTGCGGCGGAACACGGCCATCCCGTTCGACCTCGTCGCGGCCCCACTGCTGCGCACCAGCCTCTTCACGCTCTCGCCCGGCGATGCCGTGCTGTTGTTCACCGCGCACCACCTCATCGCCGATGCGTGGGCACTGGGTGTGTTCCTGGCTGCGCTCGGCGAGGCGTACACGGCCGGGCCGCAAGGAGATGGCGCCCCACCTGCCGTCCTCAGCCAGCCGGACTTCGGCGACTACACATGCTGGCAGCGCGACCAGCCAGACGATGCCCGGGCACTGGCCTACTGGCGCCAGCGGCTTGCCAATGCCCCAGGCCCGGTCGCGTTCCCCGCCCACCCGCCTGCGCTGGGCCAGCGGAGCCCCGTGACCGGGCAGTCCATCGCAGGGTCGGTGCACCACCTGACCATGCCCGCCACCTTGACCGCTCAGCTCGGCGAACTCGGCCGGGCACATCTGGCCAGCCCGGCCACCGTCATGCTGACCATCTTCTGCGCCGTGCTCGGGCGGTTCGCCGGCTGCGACGGCATGACGGTCGGCATCCCGGTCGCGACCCGTAACCAGAAGGGCCTGAGCACCGTCGTGGGCCCGCTGCTGAACATCCTGGCCTGCCCGGTGAGGCAGGCCCCTACGGCTCCGTTCCACGCCGCTTTGCGGGAGGTGCGCGAAGGGCTCAAGGCGGACCTGCGCCACCGCCACACACCCCTGGATCTGATCCGCGAGCAGATGGGCGCCGCAGTGCCCTTCAATGTCATGTACGCATTCCATAACGGGCCGGCCACCAATCTGAGCCTGCCGGGAGTGCGCAGCACGCCGGTACCCGCCCACAGCGGCACCGCGAAATACGATCTCTCCCTTTTCGCGCGCCCCCGCGAGTCTGGCGGGCTGGACATCACCATCGAGTACCGCCCTGGCCGCCTGGCCGCGCCGACGGTCGCGGGGCTGGCTGACGCGCTCATGTGCTTCGCGCGAGCAGCTGTCCAGAGCCCGGAGCGGACCCTGGCCGACCTTCCGGTGCTCGGCGACGATGAACGCCGGCGCATCGTGGGCGGCTTCAATCGCGGCGCAGACGCACCGGTGCCGGGGCCCGGGATTTCAGAACGGCTGCGTGCGGTAGCCGGGCTCGACTGCGATGCTGCCGCCGTGATTGGCGGGGAAAACATCCTTACCCGCGCCGGGGTGAACGAATGTGCCGACCGGGTCGCCCACCGGCTCCAGGCCCGGCACGGGGTGGGGCCAGGTGACCGCGTCGCGGTGCGGATGCGGCGCGATGCCCACGTTGTGCCGGTGATCGTCGGCATCTGGCGCGCCGGCGCGGTGCTGGTGCCGCTGGACCAGGCCCTGCCCACCGAGCGTGCCGCTCACATGCTGCGTGACAGCGGCGCGACACTGCTGATTGCCGGTGACCGCACGGGCATCCCCGGTGCCGCCGATCTGCCAGTGGCACATCCCTCGGAACTGGTGGCCCCGGTAGAGGCTGACCCCGGGCTCCCCCCGGCCGCTGCCTGCGACCCGCCCCCGGACGCGCTGGCCTACCTCATGTACACCTCCGGATCCACCGGGCATCCCAAAGGCGTCGCGGTCCCGCACCGCTGCCTGGCTGCCCTGGTGAACGCCGTGACGCACGTTCCCGGCCTGGGCCCGGCAGACGTCCTGGTGGCGGTCACCTCGCTGACCTTCGACATCAGCATGCTCGAACTGTTCGCGCCCCTGGTCGCCGGCGGCCAGGTCGTGGTCGCCACGGAGCAGGCCTGCGGCGATCCCGACCTGCTGGCGGCCCTGCTGAGTGAGTCGGGCGCCACCGTCATGCAGGCCACCCCGACCTTGTGGCGAGGGCTCCTTGACACCGGATGGTCGTCCGGCCCACGGTTGCGGGCCTTCAGCGGGGGAGAGGCACTGGACCCCGCGCTGGCCGAGCGGATGCTGACCTGCTGCGCCGAAGTGTGGAATCTGTATGGCCCGACCGAAACGACGGTCTGGTCCACCGCAGGCCGCCTGCGGCCGGGCGAGCCGGTCACCGTCGGCAGGCCCATCCACGGCACGCGCTGCTACGTGCTGGACGCCGGCGATCAGCCCGTGCCCTGCGGTGTGATCGGCGAACTGGTGATCGGCGGCGCCGGGGTGAGCACGGGATACTGGGGCCAGCCGGAACTCACCGCCGCCTCGTTCACCCCAGATCCCATCGAGCCGGGCACCGGAACCGTCTACCGGACCGGCGACCTGGCGCAATACCTTCCGGACGGCCGGATCATGCTGCACGGGCGGGCCGACCACCAGATCAAGATCCACGGCCATCGCGTCGAGCTTGGCGAGATAGAGGCGTTGCTGAGCGCCCATCCACAGGTCCGCCAGGCGGCGGTGGTGCTGGCCGCGGCGGATCAGCCGGGGCCCCGCCTGGTCGCCTTCGTGACGACCCGCCCGGGTACTGGCACCGTGCCAACGGCGGAACTGCGTCGGCACCTGCTCGCCCGGCTGCCACGCGCGGCGGTGCCGGCCGAGTTCGTCGCGCTCGGCGACCTGCCGGCCACCACCAGCGGCAAGGTCGACCGCTCCCTGCTGGCCCGGCTGGCCCGGGCCCCGGCCGGGCACAGTCAGGCGGATCCGCCGCAGACCGATGCCGAACACACCGTGGCGAGGATATGGGCCGAGGTGACCGGTGCCGCTGCCGGCAGCGTCGGCAGGTCGGATGACTTCCTCAGGATGGGCGGCAACTCGCTGGCGGCGACGCGGCTGCTTGGCCGGGTACGGGCGGAGCTGCACGCTACCGTGTCGCTCGCCGATTTCTACGCCCAGCCGACAGTGGCCGCGCTGGCGGCCCTGGCCAGCCAGGCCGGCGCGTCACCTGTCCCCGGCGGCTACGATTTGGCGCCGGGCGGTCCGGTACCCGTCCCGCTGAGCAGCCAGCAGCGCCCGCTATGGCTGCACCATCAGCTGCAGCCGGACTCACCAGCGTTTCATCTGGCGGCCCGCGTCGAGCTGACCGGCCCGCTGGATCCGGGTGCACTGGCTGATGCGCTCAGGATGCTGTGCGCACGCCACGACGTCCTCGCCGCGCGCTGTGAGCTGCTCGGTGCGCAGCCGAGCCTGGTGCCGCAGCCCGGCGCACCTGTGCTGCTGGCGATCGAGGACCTGCGCGGCCTGCCCAGCGCGGATGCTGCCGCCCGGCTCGCCGCCTATGGCAAGCAGCACGCGACGACGCCGTTTGACCTGGCCACCGGCCCGCTGTTGCGGGCCGCGCTGGTGCACACCGGCGAAGCCCGCGCGACCTTGCTGGTGACCGCTCACCACATCGCCATGGATGGATGGTCGGTCGGCGTCGCCGTTCGCGAGCTGGCGGGCCTGTATGCCTCCTGCGCCGGACATGGCCCGCATGCTGTGGCACCCGCACTGGGCTACACCGCTTACGCGGCGGCGCAGGCCAGTCCTGCCCAGATGGCGATGCAAGAGCAGCATCTGGCCTACTGGGCCGCGCGGCTGGAGGGCTACAGCGGGGTCCTGGACCTGCCGTCCCCCCGCAGGCAAGCTGCTCCGGCGGCTGGCCGCGCGGTCCGCGACGACACCGGGGCCGTGGCGCCCGCCGGCCTGCCCGCCGGATTGACGCGGCAACTGCGCGAGGTCGCAGCACGGCTTCACACCACACCGTTCACAGTCCTGCTGACCGTCTTCGCCAGCCTGATCGGGCGCTACAGCGGAACAGACGACGTCGTGATCGGCGTCCCGGCTGCCAACCGTGACAGCCCCGAGCTGGAGCCTCTCGTCGGCTCGCTGGTCAACACGCTGCCGGTCCGGGTGGACCTCAGCGCTGGCGGCTCCACCGCTTCACTGATCGCCCAGACCGGCAGCGCCCTCGCCGCCGACCTCGGATGTTCCCTGGTGCCGATCGACCGGCTCGTGTCCGCACTGGCCCTTCCCCGCGACCTGTCCCGTCCCGCACTGATCCAGGCCGTCCTGGTGCTCCAGGAAGCGCCGCCGCGAACCATCGAGCTGGGCGGCGCCGCTGGTTTCATCACCCCGGTGCACACCGGCGCCGCCAAGTACGACCTGACACTGGCCCTGGAGGAGCACCCCGACCGGATCAGCGGCGAGCTGGAGTACGCGAGGGCGCACTTCACCGCCGGCTTCGCTCAGCGCTTCACCCGCGATTTCAGCATCCTGCTCCGGGCCGCGCTGGCCGATCCCGCTGCCAGCCTGGACCGCGTCAGCCTGCCCGGGCAGGCACAGCTGCCCGGGGCGGCACAGCTTGCCGGGGCGGACCGGCGGGCCTTCGCCGAGCCGGTGCACCTGCGCTTCCAGCACCATGCCGCCGCGAGCTCGCATCAGGAAGCGATCCGGCACGGCACTGAGCGGGTCAGCTACCAGGAGCTTGACTGGTGGAGCAGCGCCATCGCGGCGCGGCTGGAGGCGCAGGGGATCGGCCCAGGCCGGTTCGTCGCTGTCCTGCTCCCGGCGGGCCCGCAGCAGACCGCAGCCATCCTGGGGGTGGCAAAGGCCGGGAGCGCGTTCGTGGTCCTCGACCCGCAGGACGGCGACCACCGCCTCGTCGCCGTCTTGTCCGACGCAGAGCCAGCCTGCGTGCTGGCGGATGAGGCGCTCGCAGCCGCCCACCCGGGGCTGTTCGACGCCGGCGCGGCACGCTTTGGCGGTGTTCCGGTGCTGCCAGTGGACGCCAGGCCCCGCACCGGCGCTGCGCCGGTAACTGTGCGCGTCAGCGGAGACACCCCCCTGTGCCTGGTGTACACCTCGGGCACGACCGGCGCCCCGAAAGGCATTGTGCTGCCGCACGCCACGTTCAGCCAGTTCGCCGCCTGGCAGCAGCAGACCTTCGGCATCGGCGCCGCCAGCCGGATTGCCCAGTGGGCGCCTTTCACCTACGACGCTGCCTATACCGAGGTGTTCGCCGCCCTGAGCCATGGAGCGGTCCTGTGCCTGCCACCAGACGGCGCCCGGCGCGACCCCGCAGCGATAGCCGCCTGGCTGCGCGAGGAGCAGATCACCCAGATCCAGACCATTCCCGCGTTCTTCCAGCTGGTCAGCGATGTGGCCGGCACCTCCGGCGGCCTGCCGGACCTGCGTCATGTACTGCTCGCCGGCGAGGTCCTGCCCGTGACACTCGCAGCGCGATGGGCCGCCGGGTCCGGGCAGCCCCGGCTGCACAACCTGTACGGGCCGACCGAGTGCATTCTTGCCACCCACCGGGAGCTGCGGCCCGGGGAGCATTTCACCGGCTCCGTTCCGATCGGCCTGCCGATTGCCGGCCGCCAGGCCTTGGTGCTCGACCATCGCCGCAGGCTCTGCCCGGCAGAGGTGACCGGCGAGATCTACCTGCGCAGCGACTTCCTGGCCGGCGCCTACCACCGGCGCCCCAGCGACACCAGCCGCGCCTATGTCCCCGACCCGTGGCGAGCCGGGATGGTGCTGTACCGCACCGGCGACCTGGGACGATGGCAGGCCGATGGTGAGCTTGCCTTCACCGGCCGCCGGGACGGCCAGGTGAAGATCCGCGGCAGCCGGGTTGAGCTCGCAGAGATCGAGGCTGTGCTTGAGGAGCACCCGCTCGTCCTGGAGGCGGCGGCCACCGTGCACCGTGACGGGGCAGTCGCCCGGCTGTGCGCCTACGCCGTGACGCGCGACGGCGCGGACATCGAGTCGCTGCGTGCCCACCTCGCCGAGCGACTGCCCAGAGCCTCCGTGCCCGACGCCGTCCTGCTGGTCGAGGGCATTCCCCGCACCCGCAGCGGGAAGCGGGATCGCGCCAGGCTGCCGGCGCCTGGCGCCCCGGCCAGTCCCGATGCTGACGCGCCACCCCGCATCGGCCTCGAGCAGGTGGTCGCTGGCGCCTGGCAGGACCTGCTGGGGACCGGCTCGGTCGGGCGCAATACCAACTTCTTCGAAGCTGGCGGTGACTCGCTGCTGGCGGCCAGGCTGCAGATCGAACTGTCCCGCCGGCTGTCGCGCGAGATCCGCCTGGTCGACCTGTTCGCCCGTCCCACGATCGCCGAGTTCGCGGCTGGCCTGGACGCGGACCCGCCGGGGCGGGAGATGGAGCGTACCCGGGGCGGGCGGCGCCGGCGGGCGCTGCAGGCCCGCGCCAGTGCCCGCGGCCGGGCACCCGCTGACGGGGACGGGCCGGTCGCGGTCCCGCCGTCATCAGCCGCAGCCGCCAACCCAACGGAGGGCCTTTGACATGGACATTGATGCTGTGATGTGTGAGCTGCAGGAGTCCACCGGCGACGGGCTCGACCGGGTGGCGGAATGCCTGCGGATCCTGACTGGCCAGCAGGCGCCGGTGTACCTGCACGACGAGCAGGAGCCGACCAGGCTGTTCTTTCCCGGGATCAGCGCGATCCCCTGGCATGACCCGGCGAAGCTGCGCTGGGCCGCCGGGGTCCGGGATGCCTTTCCGCGCATCCGGGACGAGTTCCTTGCGCTGCGCGCTGACGGGGCGCCGTTCGCCCCTTACGAAGACCTGTACACCAAGGAGCTGGGCTGGCGCGGATGGGACACATACCAGCTCTACCGGAACGGCACCTGGCAGGACGAGGCGTTGTCCCGGTGCCCGGCGACGGTGGAGGCGCTGGAGAACACCCCGCACGGGCCGCGTGACGGCATGTTCACGATCTTGAACCCGGGTGTCCACCTCACGCCGCACACCGGCGGCGTGAACCTGCTGCTGACCGCGCACCTCGCGCTGGTGGTGCCGCCTGGCTGCGGCATCAGGGTCTGCGACGAGGAGCGCAACTGGCAGGAAGGCGAACTGCTGCTCTTCGACGACAGCTTCATCCATGAGGCGTGGAACCACGGCTCCGCCCAGCGCGCCGTGCTGCTGTGGGACATCTGGCACCCCGGACTCACCGCGGCCGAGATCACGGCGCTGGAGATCCTGCTGCCGCGTTTCCAGCGCTACCTGATGGCGGGCTAAGCCCAGACCCGATCACACCATGGGAGTACGAGTGACCGAGCAGCCGATCACCAGCCCCGCCCCGGACGAGGGACGGGTGGCGATTATCGGGATGGCGGGCCGTTTTCCAGGCGCGGAGTCGGTAGGCGAGCTGTGGGAGCTGCTGCTCGACGGGAGGGAGGCGATCAGCTGGTTCACCGACGAGGAACTGCGCGCGAGCGCCGTCCCGGCCGATCTGGCCAGCCGGCCGGGGTACGTGCCGGCCAAGGGTGTGCTCGCGGACGTGGCCGGCTTTGATGCCCGGCTGTTCGGGTACAGCGCTGTCGAGGCGTCGGTGCTCGACCCTCAGCAGCGGGTGTTCCTGGAGTGCGCCTGGGTGGCCCTGGAGGACGCCGGCTGCGACCCTGACCGGTTCGACGCCCCCATCGCCGTGTACGCCGGGTCGCTGCTCAGCACCTACTTGATGCATAATCTGCTGCCGCGCACGGACTTGCAGGCATCGCTGGGCATTCCCATGCTCTTCCAGGGCAACCAGCCTGACCAGCTTGCCCCCCGCGTCGCCTACAAGCTGAATCTGCGCGGCCCGGCGATCACGGTGCAGACTGCCTGCTCGACGTCGCTGGTGGCGGTGCATCTGGCCGTGCAGAGCCTGCTGACCCACGAGTGTGACCTCGCGCTGGCCGGCGGGGTCACGGTCACGGTTCCGCACCGCGCCGGGTACCTCCCGGTGGCGGGCGGGATCGAGTCACCGGATGGCCGCTGCCGCCCCTTCGGCTCGGGCGGCAGCGGCACCGTGTTCGGCAATGGAGCCGGGGTGGTGGTCCTCAAACGGCTGGCTGACGCGCGCGCCGATGGGGACAGGGTGCACGCGCTGATCCTCGGCTCGGCCGTGAACAACGACGGCGCCCGCAAGGCCGGGTTCACCGCCCCGAGCGTGCCGGGGCAGACCGCGGTGATCCGCGAGGCGCTGTCCATCGCAGCCGTCGCCCCTGCGAGCATCGGCTACGTCGAGGCACATGGGACTGGGACCGCCATCGGCGACCCGATCGAGGTCGCTGCCCTGACCGCCGGGTATGGACCGGCCGGCGGTGCTCAGCCCTGGTGCGCGATCGGCTCCGTCAAGTCGAACCTCGGGCACCTCGACGCGGCCGCTGGCATCGCGGGGCTGATCAAGGCGGTGCTGGCTGTCCGGCACGGGAAGATCCCGGCCAGCCTGCACGCGAGCCCGCCCAACCCCGCCTTGGAGCTCAGCGGCTCACCGTTCTTCCTTGCTGACAAGCTGATGCCGTGGCCGCTGGCCCAAGGGCCACGCCGGGCGGCGGTCAGTGCCTTCGGGATCGGCGGCACCAACGCCCATGTGATCCTCGAGGAACCCCCACCGGCCGGGCGGGACGGGCCAGCCCCCGATGGCCAGCCCACGGTCGTGCCACTGTCGGCCGCCACCCCGACTGCGCTCGAGACCCTGGCCAGCCGGATCGCTGACGACCTGGCCCGCCACCCGGGACGGGCCTTCGGCGATATCGTGCACACGCTGCGCACCGGCCGGCGGCAGCTGGCCCACCGGCGCGCCGTGATCGCCACCGACGTCGCCTCCACCATCGCCGCGCTGCGCGGCGGTGCGGCGCAGGACACTGTGGGCGCCCGCGCCAGCACCGGCCCGGCACCGGTCGCGTTCCTGCTGCCCGGCCAGGGTGCCCAGTTCCCCGCCATGGCAATGGGCCTGCACGAGGCATACCCCATCTTCCGCGACGCTCTCGACGAGTGCGCGCGGCTGCTGAAGCCGCACCTCGGCCGTGATCTGGTCGAGGTGCTGCACACGGGGGATGCCGCCGAATTGCGCCAGACCTCGATCACGCAGCCGGCCGTGCTTGCGGTCAGCTATTCGCTGGCTGTCTTGTGGCAGCACTGGGGGGTCCGGCCGGCCGCGATGTTTGGCCACAGCCTGGGCGAGTACACCGCCGCACTGCTCGCTGGCGTATTCACACTGCCGGATGCACTGGGCCTGGTCGCGGCCCGCGGCCGGCTGCTCGGGCAGACGGCACCCGGTGCCATGCTCGCTGTCCCCATGCAGGCCGAGGACGCCGCGGACATCGCCGCCTCATTCGGGCTGGACCTGGCGGCCGTCAACGGCCTGAAGGCGTGCGTGATCTCGGGCACGCCGCACGCCGTCGGGAAAGTGCAGGACCACCTCGCTGGGCTCGGCCTCACCGCGGTCCGGCTGGCAGTCGAGCACGCATTCCACAGCGCACTGTGCGACCCGGTAGTGGATGAGTTTGCCGCGCTCATATCGTCGGTGAAACGGCAGGCGCCGGCCAGGCCGTTCGTGTCCGGCGTGACCGGCCAGTGGATCACCGCAGCCGAGGCGACGAGCGGGGACTACTGGGCCAGGCAACTGCGCCTGCCAGTGCAGTTTCTCGTCGGCGCTGGCCAGTTGCTCGGGCTCGATGAGCACCTTGTGCTGTCCGAATGCGGGCCAGGCTCGACCTTGACCGACCTGGTCCGCGCTGGAGCAGGCGCCGGCGCGCGGCTCGTGCCCGCCCCGCTGCCACGCCGCAGGCCGGCTGGGCCCGATGCCGAGGTGACCTCGTTCGCCCGCTCGACGGCCGCCCTGTGGGCTCATGGCGCGGCGATCACCTGGCCGCGCGTGGACGGCGCACGGGTGGCCAGGCTGCCGGCCTATCCCTTCGAGCGGCTGCCGCACTGGGTGGAGTCGGCCGTCCCGGGGTCATCGCAGCCGGCGCCGCACGAGCCGCCCGCCGCTGCCCCGGAACGCCGGGCACTGCAGGCCCGCCTGGTGTGGCGCCCGGCCGAGGGCGGCGACAGCAACCAAGATCCGCTCACCGGCCGCAGGCTCACCTGGCTGCTCATGCTCGACCAGCAGTCCCGCGCGCAGGCCATAACCGACCTGCTCACCTCCCGCGGCCAGATCGTCACCACAGTCTGCCCCGGTCCTGGCTACCGCAGAGTCGCCCGCGGCGCCTATGAGATCGACCCCGCCGATGCCGCGCAGTACGGCAAGCTGCTGGCCGACCTGCGCGGGCTGGTGCGGACACCGACCGCGGTGCTCTATGCCTGGGGCCTGGCCCGCACGCCAGGCACTGGGGAGGACTGGGCATATTTCGGGCTCATCCGGCTGGCCCGTGCGCTGTCCGCCGAGCGCGTCGTCAACCGTGTGCGGCTGGGAGTGCTCACCGCCAATGCGTTCGCCGCCCTTCCCGGCAGTCGGCCGGACCCAGCTGCCGCCCTGCTGAGTGGCCCGGCTCAGGTGCTGGGCGCCGAATACGCCAATCTCGGCTGCGTGCACGTCGATCTCCCCGAGGGCGCGGTGGCCGGCCGGGAAGCAGCGGCCCAGGTGGTAAGGCTCGTGCTCAGCCCGCCGGCGCCGCTGCTGGCCATCCGGGAAGGACGGGTGCTGCGCAGGGCACTGGTCCCGTGCGACGCCGATGACCGGCCCGGCGCTCCCGCACGCGAGAGTCGGCTGCCGCATGCGGGCGTGTACCTCATCACCGGGGGGCTTGGCGGGCTCGGCCTGGCACTTGCCGGATACCTGGCACGTGCTCACGGAGCCCGCATTGCGCTGCTCGGACGGCGCGCAGCACCGTCCGAGCACGATGCCGGGGAGGTCGCTGATGCGCTGCGTGATCTGCGGGCAGCTGGCACGCAGATCGTCACCGTGCAGGCGGATGTCACCGACCCGGCCGCAGTGGAGCGGGCGCTGCAGGCAGTCCGGGACCGGCTCGGCCCCATCGACGTTGTCATCCATGCTGCGGGGGTGCCGGGCGGCGGGTCGATCGAACGGCGCAGCGACGACGACATGCGCGCCGTGCTCGCCCCGAAGACCACTGGCGTGCGCACCCTGCTCGGCGCGCTGCGCCCGGACGAGGCCAGGTTGCTGGTGTTCTGCTCGTCGCTGGCGACCCTGATCCCCACCTACGGTCAGGCGGACTACACCGCGGCCAACGCCTATCTCGCCGCCCTCGCCGAGGCCAGCGCGGGCGGGGATGGACGGCACGTGGTCGCGGCCGACTGGGACATGTGGGCAGACGCCGGCATGGCCGCGGCCGCACAAGCCCCCGCCGACCTCGCCGGGTTCCAGCAACTCCTGCTGGCCGGGGCGCTGACACGTGAGCAGGGCACACAGGCGTTCGCCAGCCTCATCGAGGGCGCCCCCGGCCGCGTCGTCGTTGCCAGGGCCGGAGCGGAGATCGACCCCAGCGGCACGCTGGACCTGCACGTCCTGGTGATGACCCAGCCAGCGCCCACCCGGCATCCCCGGCCCGATCTGCCCAACTCCTATGTCGCTCCCCGCACCCCCACCGAAGAGCGCCTGGCCGAGATCTACGGTGAGATGTTCGGCGTGGACGCCGTCGGCGTCGAGGACGATTTCCTGGATCTCGGCGGCCACTCGCTGCTCGCCGCCCAGGTGGCGGCCCGGCTCCGGGCTGACTTCGCGGTCGATCTGCCCGCCCGGCTGTTCTTCGAAGGCGGCCGCGTCGCCGATTTGGCGGCCGAGATCGAAGAGCTGATCATCGCTGAACTGGATGCCAGATGAACAGCGACGGCGTGCCAGCCACCGGGCTTGAGGGCCACCATGACCGGCTGAGCCGGCTCACCCCGCAGCAGCGTGCCGCGTTTATCGAACGGACCCGGCGGCGGCCGCCCGAGGGCCCACCTGCCGCGGCCATCCCCCGCCGCCAGCCCGGGCAGGCGGCGCCGCTGCTGTCCTTCAGCCAGGAGCGCCTGTGGTTCCTGGAGCAGCTCAGCCCGGGCAGCGGCGTATTCAACGAATACGTGGCGCTACGGCTCGATGGGGATCTCGACGTGGCAGCGCTCAGCGAGGCGCTCCAGAACCTTGCCCGTCGCCACGAAGCACTGCGTACCGTGGTTGACGCCACCACGATGCCACCCTCGCAGGTGGTGCGCGAGGACATCGGCCCCGTCCTGCAGGTGGTTGACCTGGCCGGGGCGGGTGACCCTGAGGCGGCGGCACTGGCCCTCGCCGAGCAGGAGTCGGCGCGGCCGTTCGATCTGGCTGCCGGGCCGCTGCTGCGGGTCCTGCTGATCCGGTCGGCGCCGCAGCGGGCCTTGCTGGTCTTCATCAATCATCACCTCATCGGCGATGCCTGGTCGCGCAGCATCTTGCTGGATGAACTGTGCGCGCGGTATCGCGCCCTGGTAGCTGATGCGGCAACTGCGGCGCACCTGCCTGACGCGGCGGGGATCAGCTATGCCGACTGGGCGATCTGGCAACGCCGCGAGCTGACCGACGAGGCGCTGAGCGGGCAGCTTGATTACTGGGAGCGGCAGCTCGCCGGCGCGCCCCCGCTGCTCAGCCTGCCCACCGACCGGCCCCGGCCGGCGGTGCCAAGCCATCAGGGTGCCCGGCTGTACCTGAACTTCGACGTCGGCACCACCGGGGCAGTCGAGCGGCTGGCCCGGACCGGCCAGGCCAGCCCGTTCATGGTGACCCTCGCCGCCTGGCAGGCCATGCTGATGCGCTACTGCGGGCAGGAGGACGTCGTGGTCGGCGTGCCGGTGTCGGGGCGCGAGCACCCGCAGGTGGAACGCGTGGTGGGGATGTTCGCGAACAGCCTTGTCATGCGCTGCGACCTCAGCGGGGATCCCACCTTCACGGAGCTGGTCGGGCGGGTGCGGGGTACCGCCCTGGACGCTTTCGCCAACGCTCGCGTCTCTTTCGACCGGCTGGTGCACCGCCTGCGGCCGGAGCGCGATCTGAGCTATGCACCCCTGTACCAGGTCCAGTTCGGCTACCGGAATGTCCCGGCCGGTGACATGGACCTGCCCGGGGTGGCGGTCGTGCCAGTCGAACTGGACAACGGGGTGTGCCGGACGGATCTGAGCCTGGAGCTGGCCCAGGTGGGCAACCAGACCGTCGGTATCTGCGAGTTCAGCCGGGATCTGTTCGACGAGGACAGTGTCCGCGGGTTCCTCGGCGCCTTCGAGCGGGTTTTGCACCGGGGCGCCGAGGCGCCGGAGACGCACCTTTCCGAGTTGCTGGCCCTGACCGGCGATGAGCGTGCCACGCTCGTGGCGCTCGGCGCTGGACCGCCGCTGCCCGGCCCTGCCGAGGACGTGCTGGCCCGGTTCGACCAGGCGGTGCTTGCCCACCCGGACGGCGAAGCGCTGGTGTCCGTCGAGCCTTCCGGCGCGAAGCGGCTCACCTATGCCGAACTCGCCGCGCGCACGGACTGGATCGCCAGCCGGCTGCACGACGCCGGTGTGCGGGCCGGCGACCGGGTGGGCATCTGCCTTCGCCGCGATGCTGACCTGCCCGCTGCCATGCTGGCCGTGCTCCGGGCCGGGGCGGCCTACCTGCCCTTGGATCCCGGCTACCCACCGGCGAGGCTGGGCTTCGTCGTCGGTGACGCCGCCCCGGCGGCGGTGGTGGTCCATGCCGCGACCCGGAGCCTGGTTCCGGACGGGCCTGCCCTGATCGACCTGGACAGCGAGGCCGGGCCTGAGGCGGGCGCTCCGGCCGCGAGCGTCACCCCGGCCGGCCCAGCGGAAGGCGGTGACGCCCTGGCATATGTGATTTACACGTCCGGGTCCACCGGAACGCCCAAAGGTGTGATGGTCGGCCGGCGGAACCTCGCGGCGTTTCTGGCCGCGATGGATGCCGTGGTGAGCACAGCGGGCGTGACCATGCCCACGTGGCTGGCCGTCACCAGCGCCTCCTTCGACATCGCGGTCCTCGAACTTCTCTGGACGCTCAGCCGTGGCCATCGGGTGATCATTGCCCCGGACTCAGACGGCGAGCCGGTGGCCGCGGCCGCCGGCGCCCAGCTCAGCATGTTCTTCTTCGCTGCTGACACCTCGGCCACCGCGCCGGGGGAGGAGCAGTACCGCATGCTGCTGGAGGCGGCACGCTTCGCGGACGAGCACGGGTTCGCCGCGGTCTGGCTGCCCGAACGGCATTTTCATGCGTTCGGTGGCGCGTTCCCGGCACCCGCGGTGCTTGCGGCCGCGCTGGCAGCGACCACCCGCACCGTGAGGATCCGGGCAGGCAGCGTGGTGATCCCGCTGCACAATCCGGTGCGGGTGGCCGAGGAGTGGGCGGTGGTCGACAACCTCACAGGCGGCCGGGCCGGGTTGTCCTTTGCCTCCGGCTGGCACAGCGACGACTTCGTGCTCGCCCCTGACGCCTACCACATCCGGCGCGAGCGGATGCTGGAGGGAATCGACCAGGTACGGCGGCTGTGGCGCGGTGAGCGGCTCAGCATGCCGGGTCCTGACGGGCACAGCGTGGAGATCGGCACGCTGCCCCGCCCGGTGCAGGCCGAGCTGCCGTTCTGGGTCACCTCCTCGGGGAACGTCGAGACCTTCCGCCTCGCCGGTGAGCTCGGTGCCGGGCTGCTCACTCATATGCTGGGCCAGAGCCTGCCGGAGCTGGCCACCCGGATCGGCGTCTACCGTGACAGCTACCAGGCGGCCGGGCATCCCGGCGCCCCGCACGTCACCCTCATGCTGCACACCTATGTCGGGGCGGACCAGGCAGACATCGACGCGCATGCCCGGGGGCCGTTCCGGGAGTACCTGCGGTCATCAACCGACCTGATCGGCAGGATGGCGCGGGCTCAGGGATCCGACCCGAGTTCGGCCGGGTTCACCGACGACGATCTCGAGGCCTTGCTCGATCATGCCTGCGCCCGGTACCTGCGGGAAGCCTCTCTCATCGGCACCCGGGACCAGTGCCAGGCGATGGTGACCGCGGTGAGTGAGCTCGGCGTTGACGAGATCGCCTGCCTGATCGACTTCGGTGTGCCCACGGCGCAGGCTCTCAGCGCCCTGGGCCGGCTGGAAGCCCTGCGCACCCCGCCGGGCGCGCTGCCGGGCATCCGGGTGCCGGGGACCGCCCGGTACCCGCAGCTGATCCGGCAGTACGGGGTGACACATCTGCAGTGCACCCCCTCGCTGGCCCGTGCTCTGCTGGAGCTTCCGGATCCGCAGGCGCTGGCCGGGCTGCACCAGATCCTGCTCGGTGGCGAGGCGCTCGGCCTCGACCTGGTCCGGCGGCTCGCGGAGCACACCAACGCCGCCGTCCTCAACATGTACGGCCCCACCGAGACGACCGTATGGTCCACCATGGACGCCGTCGACCTGGCCGAAGGCATTGTCACCATCGGGCGTCCCATCGCCGGCACGACCGTCCGGGTGGTGGACCGCAATGGCCAGCCCGTGCCACCCGGTGTGGCTGGCGAGCTGTGTGTCGGCGGTGCCGGGGTGAGCGCGGGCTACCTTGGCGGCCACGCGCAGACCGCCGAGCGCTTCCTGGACGACCCGCTCCAGCCCGGGACCGGCGCCAGGATCTACCGGACCGGGGACATGGTGCGGATGCGCCGCGATGGTCGGCTGGAATTCCTCCACCGCGGCGATGACCAGGTCAAGATCCGTGGCTTCCGGGTAGAGCCAGCCGAGGTCGAAGCCGAACTCCTCGCGTTGCCCGCGGTGCGCGAGTGCGCTGTAGTTGCCTACGGCCTGGGCACATCGCAGGCCGGGCTGGCCGCCTATGTGGTTGCGGCCGCTGCGGACAGCCCGCCCTCGCCAGCACAGCTCCGGGCGGCACTGGCCGGCCGGCTGCCCGCCTTCCTGGTGCCATCCCGGTTCACCGTGCGGCAGGAGCTTCCCCGCACCCTCAACGGGAAGCTGGACCGCGCGGCCCTCGCACGCGCAGCGGAGCATCAGGCGGCACCGGCCTCCGCTCCGCCCGCTGCCAGCGCAACATCCACCGAGGCTCGCATCGCGCACATCTGGCAAGAGGCGCTCGGAGTCGGCCGGATCGGCGTGGATGACGACTTCTTCGACGCCGGTGGTCACTCGCTGCTCGCCATCGAGGTCATCGCCCTGATCCGCGACGAGTTCGGTATCGATCTCGCGCTGCGCACCCTCTTCGAGGCACCAACCGTGAGCCAGCTGGCCGGTGCGGTCGATGCCCTGGCCAGCGGCGCCAGCCAGGCGGTGATGCCAGCGCCGCAGGCCGAGCCGCCACCCGTTGGCCCGGCGGCTGACCACGACCAGTTCCCGCTCACCGATGTGCAGCGGGCGTACTGGATCGGGCGAAGCGACGTGCGTGGCGCAGGCGTCGCCTGCCATCTGTACCTGGAGCTCGACATCCCCGCGCTGGACCTGCCCCGGCTTGAGGCATGCTGGCAGCGGCTCATCCGGCGGCACGGCGCGCTGCGGCTGGTGTTCACAGACGACGGTTATCAGCGCATCCTGCCCGAGCCGCCGGCCTACCGCATCCACTGCGCTGACCTGCGCAGCGTCAGCGCCGATGACCGGAATCAGCGCCTGGCTGCCGTGCGGGAGACGATGTCGCATCAGGTGCTGCCCGCAGGCCAGTGGCCGCTGTTCGAGCTGCGGGTCAGCCAGCTCGGCGGCGGCCGGGACCGGCTGCACCTGAGCATCGACGCCCTGATCATGGACGGCGCAAGCGTGCGCATCCTGCTGCGCGAGCTGCTCGCCGCCTACCAGGGGCTGCCCGACCCGCCGCCGCTGACGATGTCTTTCCGTGACTACGTGCTGAGCGAGCAGGCACGCAGGGCCGGGCCCGGGTACGACCGGGACGTCCAGTACTGGCGTGACCGGGTGGAGCGGCTGCCGCCCGCTCCCCAGCTGCCGCTGGCCAGGCGGCTGGAGCAGCTCGGGCAGGCGAGGTTCCAGCGCCGGGAGGCAGTGCTGCCAGCCGGGCTGTGGGCCGAGCTGAAAGCCAGGGCGGCGAAGGCCAGGCTCACGCCGTCTGCTCTGGCGCTGGCCGCCTACGCGACCGTCCTGGGCATGTGGTCGGCCTCGGACGCATTCACCATCAACGTCACGCTGTTCAGCCGGGAAGGCAGACATCCGGGCCTGGCCAGGCTGGTTGGCGACTTCACCGCGCTCGTGCTGCTCGGGGTGGACGGTGCCACCACGGGCTCGTTCGCCGACCGTGCCCGGCGGCTGCAGGAGCGGCTCTGGGAAGACCTGGACCACCGCCTGGTGAGCGGGGTGTGGGTGGCCGCAGAGCTGGCGCGCCAGCGAGGGGCCGCGCAGGCTGTCATGCCGGTCGTCTTCACCAGCGAACTGGGCGGCGCTGGAACTGACACAGCCGGGGTGCTGCGCGAGATGGACTGTGAACAGGTCTATGCCATCACCCAGACGCCCCAGGTGTGGCTCGACCACCAGATCGCTGAGGACGGCGGCGAGTTGCGGCTGACCTGGGACAGCGTCGACGAGCTCTTCCCGGAGGGCATGGTCGGCGACATGTTCGACGCCTACACCGGCCTGCTGACCGGCCTGGCGGCCGACCCAGGCGCGTGGACCGACCCGGTGCAGCTGCCGATTCCGGCCCGGCACGCGCAGGCCTACCGGGCGCTCAACGACACCGGCGGCCAGCTGCCAGCAGGGTTGCTGCACGAGCCCTTCCTCCGCCAGGCGAGCCGCCACCCGGACCGGACCGCCGTCATCTCCGCGACCCGCACCATAAGCTATGGCGGCCTGCTGGAGGCCGCGGACGCGGTCGCACGGGCGGTCGTACGTGCTGGTGCACGGCCCGGCGAGGTGGTGGGCGTGCTGGCCAACCGCGACTGGCATCAGGTCGCGGGCGTGCTCGGAGTGCTGCGCGCCGGGTGTGCGTACCTGCCACTCGACCAGCAGCTACCGCCGGCCCGCGTCGCCGGGTCGCTGTGGCATGCGGGCGCTACGGTTCTGGTGGCCGCCGGCCCCGCCGCTGTGCCGCCGGTCCCGGACGGCTGTGCCATCGTGACGGTCGACCAGGCCGTCGCGGCCGGCGACGCAGCGCCTGTGCCCGTCACGCCCATGACCAGTGGCGATCTCGCCTACGTCGTCTACACCTCCGGCTCCACCGGTGAGCCCAAGGGGGTCATGATCAGTCATCAGGCCGCGCTGAACACCATCACCGATATCAACGAGCGCTTCGGCCTGGGACCGCACGACCGGCTGCTCGGCCTGTCCTCCCTGGGGTTCGACCTGTCGGTCTACGACATCTTCGGCACCCTGGCCGCGGGCGCGGCCCTGGTTCTCGCCGGGGATGGCGAGGAGCATGACCCCATCCGGTGGAAACACCTGATGAGCACGCACGGCGTCACGGTATGGAACTCGGTGCCCGCCTTGATGGAGATGCTCCTCGTACACGCCGATGGCGCGGCGGCGGCAGACTTCGGCCAGCTCCGGCTGGTGCTGCTGAGCGGTGACTGGATCCCAGTCGCCATGCCCGGCCAGATCCGGGCGGTCGCCCCCGACGCGGTGGTGATCAGCCTCGGCGGGGCAACCGAGGCGGCGATCTGGTCGGTGCTGCATCCCATCAGCGAGCAGGACCGGACGCGCCCGAGCATCCCGTACGGCCGGCCGCTGCGCAACCAGCGGACGTATGTCTATGACGACGCCATGCGGCTGCGTCCCTGCGGTGTGCCTGGCGCCCTGTACATCGGCGGGGCCGGCGTGGCTCTGGGGTACCGGGCCGATGATCAGCGCACCGCGCTGGCGTTCCCGGCCCATCCGGTCACTGGCGAGCGGCTCTACCGCACCGGAGACCTGGCGCGGCTGCTCCCCGGGGGGGACCTGGAGTTCCTCGGCCGGGAAGACGGCCAGGTGAAGATCAACGGTATGCGGATCGAACTCGGCGAGGTGGAAGCCGCGCTGGTGCGCGCCGCCGGGGTGCGGGAGGCGGTGGCGGCGGTAGCGGGATCTGGCATCTCCGCCCGCCTGATCGCCTATGTGGTGCGGGAGCCGCGCGCGCAGCGCACCGCCGGGCCGGCTCTCGACGCAGACCGGCTGCGCCACCTTGAGCTGCGGCTACGCCAGCCTGGCCGACGCAGTGATCTTGCCGGGCACCAGGCAGTGCCCCTGACCGCGACGGCCGACGCCGGGCGGCTGCGGGAGGTGGCGGCCGGCCTGGGGTCAGCTACCGGCTTCGGCCCGGGACCGGTCCCGCTGCCTGACGTGCATGCCCTGCTGCTCGTGCTCGCCCGGCAGGACGGCGATGGGGTTCCCAAGTACGCCTACGGGTCCGCAAACGGGCTGTATCCCGTGCAGACCTACCTGGCCGTAGCCGAGGGCGGAATCGATGGCATGGAGCCGGGCACCTATTACCTGGACCCGGCTGGCCCCTGCCTGATCCAGGTCAGCGAGCGGGCGGCAGCCGGGCGTGGTGCCCTGGACCCCCTGCTCTACGGGGAGGCGAACCAGAGCCTGGTAGCGCAAGCCCAGTTCGGGATCTTCCTGATCGGCCGGGAATCGGCGATCGTGCCTCACTACGGCGACCTGGCCGAACGGCTGGCGGTGCTGGAAGCCGGTGCCATGGCGCAGCTCATCCGGCAGCGGGCGGCCGAGTGCCAGCTCGCGGTATGCCCGATCGGGGATGTCTACCCTGACCCGCTGCGCGACCTCTTTCACCTCGAAGAGGGCCAGCAGGTGCTGCATACGCTGGTGGGCGGCCAGCTGCCGGCCGGCGCCGCGCAGGCGGCCAGCGGGCCGGCTGGCTGGACGTCGCAGCTGCGGGCTGCGCTTGCCGAGCAACTGCCCCGCTACCTGGTGCCGGACCGAATCGAGGTGATCGACGCACTGCCCCGGTCGGCCAACGGGAAGGTGGACCGCGCCGCGCTGGCCGCCCCGCCCCTTCACCCGGCGCCGGCCCTGGCACCACCGGCCCGGCCGGGTCCGCCCGCCGCGGCAGGCGGTGTCCTCGCCACTGTGGCGCAGGTGTGGTGCGAGGTGCTGGAAACCCCCACCGTTGACGTGGACACGAACCTGTTCGAGCTGGGCGCAAACTCGATACAGCTGGTGCGGGTGCAGCGGCGTGTCATCGACGAGCTCGGCATCGAGCTTTCCATCATCGACCTGCTTGACCACCCCACCGTGCGGCTGATCGCTCAGCTGCTCGAACGGCCCGGCAGCGGCCCGGCCCCACCTGCCGACCCGGGCCCGGCCAGGCCGGCGGGTGCCCGCAAGGCGCACCACCAGCGGAGCCGGGCAGTGCGACGGGATGGCCCGCCGACGCCGGCCTAGGCGCCGCGCCAGCACCCACCGGGAAACGGAGACATCCAGCCATGACGACCCAGTCCCCGCCCGAAGCGGTTGCCATCACCGGGCTGGCATGCCAGTTTCCTGGCTCACCGGACGCTGGCGCATTCTGGGCCAACCTGCTGGCTGGACGTGATTGTGTCACGGTCCGTACCCGCGAGGAACTGGCCGCGCTTGGTGTGCCACTGGACCGCCTCGCCCAGCCAGGCTTCGTCGGGGCTGGCGGCGTCATCGAGGGGATAGCGGACTTCGACGCCAGCTATTTCGGGATCACGCCGCGTGACGCTGAGCTGATGGACCCGCAGCACCGGCTCTTCCTGCAGTGCGCGGTGACGGCGCTGGAGGACGCCGGCGAGGTGCCGCAGCACAGATCGGGCCCGATAGGGGTGTATGCGGCGGCCGGGTTCAACTCGTATCTGACGCACAACCTGCTGCCGCACGCGGATGAGCTGCGCGACCGGGCCGACGTGCAATGGCTGACCGGCAGTGACAAGGACTACCTGGCCACCCACGTCTCCTACCGGCTGGGCCTGACCGGCCCCAGCATGAGCGTGCAGTCTGCCTGCTCGTCGGGACTGGTCGCCGTGCACCTGGCCGCCGAGTCACTGCTGACCGGTGAGTGCGATGTGGCGCTGGCCGGCGCGGTGTCGGTAGGAGTGGGTCAGGGCCTGGGATACATCCACACCGAGGGCGGCATCCTGTCCGCAGACGGCCGCTGCTGCCCCTTCGACGCTGAGGCCACCGGCACGGTATTCGGCAGCGGGGTGGCCGTGGTCGTGCTCAAGCGCCTCGCCGACGCGCTGGCTGACGCGGACACGGTGCGGGCTGTGCTGCTCGGCTCGGCTGTGAACAACGACGGCAGCCGCAAGGTTGGCTTCACCGCGCCGAGCACCGAAGGCCAGGTCAGGGTGATCACCTCCGCTCATGCGCTCGCGGAAGTCCGTCCGGGACAGGTGTCCTATGTGGAGGCGCACGGCACCGGGACGGTGCTGGGTGACGCTGTGGAACTGACTGCCCTGAACCGGGTCTTCGGCCCGGCTCCAGCCACGGGCCGGGTGCTCGGCGCGGTCAAATCCAACGTCGGGCATCTGGATACCTGCGCGGGAATGGCAGGGCTGATCAAGACCGTGCTATGCCTGCAGCATCGGACCCTGGTCCCGACAGCCCATTACCGTGCGCCCCATCCGGACCTCGACCCCCAGCGCTTCCGCATCCTCACCCGGGCGGAGCCGTGGCCCGCGGCGCAGGGCCCGCGTGTCGCCGGCGTCAGCTCTTTTGGCATCGGTGGCACCAACGCGCATGTGGTGCTGCGGGAGCCGCCCGCGCCACCACCGGGCGGCGGTGACGCGAGCTGGCACGTGCTGCCCCTGTCGGCACGCTCGGCCGTGGCGCTGGACCGGCTGGCCGTGCGGGTATCCGCGGCGCTGGGGGAGGCCGGCGCGCCCACGATCCCCGATGCCGCGCACACGCTGCAGACCGCTCGGCAGGTCCATCCTCAGCGCCGGGCACTGCTGATGGCCCGGGATCGCGAGGGTGCGGACGGTGCCACCGTGCGGCGGCACCGCCCAGCCATCCCCGCAGCGCCGGGCAGCGCCCTGGTCTTCCTGTTTCCCGGCCAGGGCGGGGGTGATCCGGGCATCGCCGCGCAACTGTACCGCGAAGAGCCGGTCTTCGCCACGAACCTCGACAAGTGCCTGGCTGCCCTGCGCCCGTGGACCGGGGAGTCCGTGCGCACCCTGCTGCTAAGCCCAGGGCACCCCAGCGAATTCGAGCGGACCGAGATTGCCCAGCCGGCCTTGTTCGCGCAGGAGTACGCCATCTGCGCATGGCTTGGTGCGCTCGGCGTGCGGCCATCCGCCCTCATCGGGCACAGCGCCGGCGAGATCGCCGCGGTATGCGCTGCGGGTCTGTACCCGCTGGAACAGGCGTGCCGCCTGATCGCGCTGCGCGGGCAGATCATGTCGCGCCTGCCCGCCGGGGTCATGCTTGCCGTGCCGCTGCCCGAGCAGGAGGTGCTGCGCCTGTTGGACCTGCATGCGGCGCGCCCCGGCGCCGCCGGCCCGGACCTGGCCGCGGTGAACGCGCCGGACCGGTCTGTGGTGTCGGGCACGCCGGAGACTGTGGCGAGCTTCGGCGCATACCTGGCGGACGCCGGCGTGGCCAGCCGGCCGCTGCCGGCTCCCTACCCTTTCCATTCCCGCCACCTCGACCCGCTGCTCGCCGAACTCGCTGAGCTGACCGGGCCGCTGGCCGCCGCGACCCCCTCGGTGCCCGTCATCTCCACCAGCACGGGGCACCGCCTGGCGGGCAGTGATCCGGTCCCGGCTGGCCATTGGGCACAACAGGCACGTGCTGCAGTCCGCTTCGCCGATGCCCTCGCGGCCATCCCGGCGGACGCGACCGTGATCGAGGTCGGCCCGGGCCGTGCGCTAGGTGACTTCGCCCGGCGCACCCTCGGCCGCGAATGCGTCACGCTGCAGACCATCGCTGACCAGCGAGCAGGATCGGACCGGGCACCGGGCTGGCTGGTCACGGTGGCGGCATTGTGGCAGTCCGGGCATGAGATCGACTGGGCCAGCCTGGGACGGCGGGACGGGCGGCGGCGGGTGCCGCTGCCGACCTATCCTTTCGAGCCGGTCCGGCACTGGTTCATGCCGGCCAGGGCCAACCCCGCCCGGCCGCTGCAGGCGCCGGGTGACGAGCCTGCCGCCACGGCCATCGGCCCAGGCCTGCAGGTCCTCGAGTGGTCGCCGGTGGCGCCGCAGCCACCCGCGCCAGTCCCCGGCTCAGTGGTGGTCCTGTGTGATGCCGCCGGGATCGGCGAGGCGGTCAGTGTCCGGTTGCGGGCGGACGGCTGCCAGGTCCGGGAACTGCGGGCGGCCGACTGGTGGCAGGACCCGGCTGGGCCGCAGCCGCGGGAGGTCGGCGGCCAGCCGGATCCCGGCTGGCTTGACCGGCTCGCGGCCGCGTTGGCGCAGCCCGGCGACCCGCCTGATGCGGTGGTGAACTGCTGGCCGGTCGACGAGCCGCCAATCGTCGGCGCCAGCGCCGAAGACCTGGTGCAGGGTGCGCGGCGCGTGGCGGCTGTTCCTGTGTACGTTGCCCGCGCGGTCGGTGATGCCTTCCCGGGGCACCCGATCCGCATGCTGCTGGTGACAGACTGCGCGCACAGCGTCGGTGGCCAGCGTCCCCGCGCACCCCAGACCGCCGCGGCGCTTGGCCCGGCGCGGGTAATCCCGCTCGAAATGCCCGCCTTCGAGGTGCGCAATGTCGACCTCGACTGCCGCTTGCGCGAACCCGCCGACCTGGCGTGGGCAGCCGGCGCCGTACTCGCCGAACTGCGCACCAGTGACCGGGTGGCCGTTGCCGCCCGGCGGGGCAGGTCCCGGCTTGTCCAGGTGCCGGCCGCGCCGGCCTTGGTGCCGGGCGGATCCGGGGCACCGGAGCCGGGCACCTACCTGATCACCGGTGGTCTCGGCGGCATCGGCCTGGCTCTCGCCGGGCATCTGTCCCGCGGCGCCGGGTATTCGGTGGTCCTGCTGAGCAGGCGTCCGGTCCCGGACGGCCCGGACTGGGCCACCATCCGCCCCACCGGGATGGCGGCAGCCGCCTCCAGCCAGCCTGTGCTGGCCAGGGCACTGGGAGCTCTCGCCGCCAACGGGACCAAGCTCTGCCTGGTGCAAGCTGACGTCACCGACGGTGCCCAGCTCGCCGCGGCCCTGCAGCGGGTGCGTGCCCGGTACGGGCGGATCGCCGGTGTCGTGCACGCTGCGGGGATTCCCGGCGGCAAGACGCTGGCGACGCTCAACGCGGAGGACATCGGCCGCGTGCTGGAGCCGAAAGTGCGAGGCGCCCTGCTGCTGCGCCAGATAACCGGCCCTGACCGGCCCGATTTCGCCGTGCTGTGCTCGTCGGCGCTGGCGGCGGTCGGCGCTCCCGGCCAGGCCGACTATGTGGCGGCGAACGCGGTGCTCGACAGTCTCGCGTCCACCGATGACGCAACCATCTCGATCGGCTGGGATCGCTGGGCGGAGACGGGCATGGCGGTCAGAGGCCACCTCCCGGAGGCGGACGAGGGCGACGGCCCGTTCGATCATCCGCTGTTCGATGCCCGGCGCACCACTCCCGAGGGCGGGACCGATCTGCGTCTGCGCTGGGGCACGCATACGCGGTGGCTGGCCGGCGAGCACCGGCTGGCCGGCCAGCCGGTGCTCGCCGGGACCGCCCTGGCAGAACTGGCCGTGGCCGGATACCAGCTGGCAGGGGGTGCCGGGCCGGTGGAACTGACCGCGTCGTTCATCCGCGTGCTCCCGGTGACGCTGGCTGACCCGCCGGAGGTGTGGCTGCGCCTGCGGCCCACCCCGGACGGTCGGCTGACCTGGCGGATCGTCTCGTCCGCGGCTCCGTGGCAGGTTCACGCCGAAGGCAGCGCCGGGGCGCACCGGGCCGGCCCCGGGCCGGCCGGACCTGCCGTCACGGTGCCAGGACCGCACGGCCGTGGCCAGGGCGCGGATCAGGCGGCGATGCAGCCCGCCCACGCGGCGGATAGCGGGACTGGCCCCCGCTGGAAGTGCATCACCGCCGCGCACCACAGCGAGCACGAGGCGGTGCTTGCCCTGCGGCTGCCGGCGGAGTTCGCCGGCGATCTGGACGCCCACCCGATGCACCCTGCCCTGATCGATGCCGCGATCAGGCACGTGGCCGCATTCTTCGGCGCGCACAGTCACGTGCCGGTCGCATGTGACCGCATGGTCAGCTATGAGCGCCTCCCGATGGAGTTGGAGGCGCTGGTGGCCCGCCGTGACCGCGGCAGCGCCGCTTCCGGCGGCACGACCCTGGTGCTCGACCTGGCCTTCACCGGATCCTCGGGAACGCCCGTAGCCTGCATCGATGGCCTCGTCCTGAGACCGGGCCCGCCCGCGCCGGGCGGTGCCGCAACGGCTGCTCCCCGGCATGACGGCCTGGCTACCGCTGACGCGCTGGCCGCGTTCGGGCAGGTACTCGCCAACATGCACCTTCCGCACGTGCTGGTAGGTTCCGGCACTGGGACGGGCACCGGCACCGGCGCTGGCTGGCCGGTGCCCGCTTCGCGCGAGGCATCGCCAGCCGCCGCGGCCGGGCGGCACGGCGGGGTGGAGAGCCTGGTGGCCCAGATCTGGCGGCAGCAGCTGGGCGTCGAGGAGATCTCCCCGGACGAGACCGTCTTCGCACTTGGCGCCGATTCGCTGCTGGTCATGCAGATCGCCGCTGAACTGCAGCGGGCGGGACTCGCCGTGTCGGCCGCCGATGTCTTCAGCCATCCGACGATCTCGGAACTGGCCGCCTACCTGGCCACTGATCCGCATCCGGCGCCGGCCGACGTACCCGGCGCGGCAGGGCAGTCTCCCGGACCCGGCGAAGCGGCGGGCCCCCGCGACGGGCAAGACCGCACCGTGAGATTCCCGCAGGCGGAGCTGAGCGCCGACGAAGTGGCCAGCGTGCTCGCCTTGCTGGAGCCGGGAGGGAACGACGATGTCCCAGGTTGAAGATCTGTACCCGCTCTCGCCGACCCAGGAGGGCATGCTCTTCCACAGCCTGGCCTTGCCAGCGCACGCCCTCTACGTCGAGATGACGAGCCTTCGCTGGCTGGGTGCCTTTGATCTCGGCCAGTTCCGGGAAGCGTGGCGCCGGGCGGTCGCACGGCACGCGGTGCTGCGCACCGCCATCGTCTATGAGGGCCTTCGCTCGCCGCACCAGGTGGTGATGGACAGCGCTGAGATGCCGATCAGTTACCTCGACCTCACCGGCTTCGACGCGGCAGAGGCGGCGCGTGCAGCCGCCGAGCAGGTGCGGGCCAGCCGCAGCCAGGAGTTCAATCTGGCCCAGCCCCCGCTGATGCGGCTCCTGGTGGCAGCCCTCCCGGACTGCCACCTGATCGTGCTGCTCTATCACCACATGATCCTCGACGGCTGGTCCACTTCGCTGCTCATGTCCGAGATCACCGGGGAACTGCTGGGTGAGGAACGCGCGATGGCCGCGCCGCTTGCCTTCGGTGACTACATCGCCTGGCTGCGCGGGCGGGATCAGGCAGCGGACCTGTCGTTCTGGCGCGGGTACCTGTCCGGCTACCAGGAGCCCGCGGCGATGACCCTGCCAGGAGTCCGGGCTGGCGCCCCGCCGTCAGGGACGTTCCGCCAGGTGGAAGGCATCGTGCCCGCGGCCACGGTGGCCGGGCTCAGGCATCTCGCGGCCTGTGCGCCGACCACATTGAGCAGCATCATCGAAGCCGCCTGGGCTGGCACGGTGTCCCGTTACTCCGGGCGTGACGACGTGGTCATCGGGGTGACCGTCGCCGGGCGGCCCGCCGAACTCGCGGGCATCGGCGCCGCGATAGGCATGTTCATCAACACCGTACCGGTGCGTGTCCGCGTCGAACGCGGGCAGCAGGCGCTGCCCTGGCTGGCTGCTCACGCGGCGTTGCGGCACCAGGTGCTGGACCACCAGTGCACCGCGCTCACGGCCATCCAGGGGCAGGCTGAGACCGCCCCGGGAATACCGCTGTTCGACACGGTCGTCGTGTTCGAGAGCTACCCCGGGGCCACGCAGGCGGGGACGGATGGTGCCGCCGCCCAGGTGGGCGAGGTGCGGTATGAGACCCGCACCAACTATGCGGTCACCCTGATCGTGCACACCGGGACGGGACTGCGGCTGCAGGCGATCTTCGACGCGGCATGGTTCCCTGCGGGCGAGGCCGAGGCACTCGTGGCCCACCTCGCGGCCGCGCTCCACCGGCTGGCGCACTCGCCTGGCCTGCCGGTGGGCGAGGTACTCGCGGTGCCTGACCAGGTCCGCACGCGGCTGACCGACGACTGGAACGGGGGGCTCACCGACCACACCCGGCCGCGCCACCTGCTGCCGGATCTGCTGACCGGCGCCTTGAGCACGTGCCCAGACCACATGGCGGTGACCGACGGCAAGGCCCGGTACACCTACCGGCAGCTTGACCAGCGGGCTGACGCGCTGGCACGCCACCTCACAGGCGCGGGAGTCGTGCCTGGTGACCGGGTAGGCATCTGCCTTGGCCGGAGCGCCGATCTGGTCACAGCGATACTGGCGGTGGCCCGGTCAGGAGCCACCTTCGTGCCTCTCGATCCGGCTCATCCGGCGGCCCGGCTCCAGCATGTCCTTGCCGATGCGGAGCCGAAGGCCGTTGTGACTGACGACACCGCCGTCGCCGCACTGATCGGCTGGGCCGGCGTGGCGGTTGACGTCGGCGCGCTGGACGTATCCGCACCGCCGGGCGGCCAGCACGCCGGGCTGGCAACGGGCAGCCTGCCGGGCGCCGAGGCGGATGGGGTGGCTTACCTCATGTACACGTCCGGCTCAACCGGGCGGCCCAAGGGAGTCGCGGTCGGCCATTACGCGCTCGCCAATCTCATAGACAGCCTGGCACTGCGCCACCCCGGGCTGTCGCCGGACGACCGGTTCCTGTCCCTGACCACGCTGACCTTCGACACCGCCCTGGCTGAACTGCTGCCGCCGCTGGCGGTCGGCGCAACGGTGTACGTGGGCGAGGACACACTCGGGCTCGACGGCGCCGAACTTGATCACTACGTCGTGACCCATGGCATTACCGCGCTGCAGGCCACCCCATCCCGGTACCGTCTGCTGCTGCACAGCGGATGGCAGGGCGCCGGGCGGCCGCGCCTGTACAGCTGCGGCGAAGCGTTCCCGCCAGACCTGGCCGCCCCGCTGGCGGCGCGCGGCTCGGCGGTGTGGAACATGTACGGGCCCACGGAGACCACCGTCTACTCCAGTTTCGAGCAGATCCACAGTGACACCGCCCGCATCACGATCGGGCGCCCTATCTCCAGCACGCAGCTGTATGTGCTGGATCAGCACGGCAGCCCGGCACCAGTTGGCTGCGTCGGGGAACTGTACATCGGCGGTGCCGGGGTGGCGGCCGGCTACTGGCGGCTGCCGGGGCTGACGGCGGCCCGCTTCGTCGCTGACCCGTCCAGCGGTGCGGGAATGATGTTCCGGACCGGCGACCATGCGCGCTACCTGGCCGATGGGCGGGTCGAGCTGCTCGGCCGCATGGACCGGCAGGTCAAGATCCACGGGTACCGGATCGAGCCGGCCGAAGTGGAGGCGGCGCTGCTCCTCCTGCCAGGTGTGGCGGCGGCAGCGGTTGTCGAGCGCGGCGGCCGGCTGATCGCCTATACGGTGGCCGCCGATCCCAGCAGCGCGCCAAGCGTGCAGCACCTGCATGAGGGCCTGCGGCGGCTGCTGCCGTTCCCGATGATCCCCCAGGTGTTCATCCCCCTCACGCAGCTGCCACTGACCCCGGCGGGCAAGGCTGACCTGCTGGCACTTCCGGATCCGCCGGACCAGGGTGAGGCGGCTGTCCATCCGGTCCGGGCGGAGCGCGCCATGACCGCCCGTGAGGCGCAGGTGGCCGCCCTGTTCTGCGAATACCTCAAGGTCGACCGGGCCGCCCTGGATGACGACTTCTTCCTGCTCGGCGGAGACTCGTTGCAGGCGATGCGGCTCACTGCCCGGCTCCGCGGAGCTGTCAGCCAGCAGATCCCGGTCACTGTGCTGTTCAGGTACTCCACCCCGCGCACTCTCGCGGCGCATCTGGACGCGGTGGATCTGGCCTGAGTCCTGGCTGCGGGCGGCACCAGGGCAGAGCAGGTCAGCTGGACAGTGCCAGCCGGACACGGTAGCGCTGCATCCACCTGTTCAGGCTGAGCATCAACTCGGTGGCACGCCGGTTGCTGCTGAAATGATCTCCGTCCAGCGGTTCGTGGAGCATGGCCCGAAGACGGCGCCGGTCAAGGATCGGCGCGACGGGAGAGCCCGGGTCGCTGAGCATCTCGGTGAGCCTGTCCCGCAGCGCAGACTCGTAGCCGGGATTGCCGATGGAAGGGTAGGGGCTCTTGCGGCGGGCAGTGACCGGCTCTGGGAGCAGGTCCTGTGCTGCAGCCCGCAGGAGGCTCTTCTCCCGGCCGTCGAACGCCTTCATGTGCCATGGCGCATTGAACACGTACTCCACCAGCCGGTGGTCGCAGAAGGGAACCCGGACCTCCAGGCCATTGGCCATGCTCATCCGGTCCTTCCGGTCAAGCAGGATCTGGACGAACCAGGTCAGGTGCAGGTAGCTCAGCTCCCGCATGCGCCGCTCCTTGCCGTTCTCGCCGGGCAGGTGCGGCACCTCGGACAGCGCACGCCGGTACGCGGCATCCCGGTAGGCGGGCAGGTCCAGGGCGGCGAAGAGCCCGGGATCGAGCAGGCCACGGTCTGTCTCCGCACCCTCACCCAGGGCGGCGAACCAGGGAAAGGTGTCCGCTTCGGTGTTCTCGTCATGGAACCACCGGTATCCCCCGAACAATTCGTCGGCAGACTCGCCGCTGAGTGCGACCGTCGACTGCGCGGCGACGCGCTGGGACAGCAGGTACAGCGATGCGTAGAGGTCACCCAGGCCGGTAGGGCGGTCGTTGGCGCTCACCACCGCATCCCGGGTGGCGGCGCCAGCCATGTCGGTAACGGACAGGGCGATGACCGAATGGTCGGCATTCACATGTGCGGCCACCTGGGCGGCGTAGAGCGCGTCCTCGATCGGGCCATCCGCAGGTGCCGCCGGGTCGGCCCGGAAATCGATCGCGAAGGTGCGCACGGGCCCTGCCTGCTGGCCGCGCAGGTGCCGCGCAGCGAGGGCGGTGACTGCAGACGAATCGAGCCCGCCCGAGAGCAGAGTGCACAGCGGCACATCGGCGACCAGTTGCCGTGCGATCGTGTCCTCAAGCAACTCCCGCACTGTGGCCACCGTCGTCGCCAGATCATCGGTATGCGGCCGTGAAGCCAGCTGCCAGTACCGGTGGGTCCGCAAGCCGCTGTGGTCGATGGAGACGAGCTGCCCGGGGCGGACCTCGCGCATCCCGCGGAATATCCCGTGCTCAGGGGTTTTGGTGAACACCAGGAGCAATTCCCGCAAGCCGTCCTCGTCAAGCTCCGCCTCCGGCTGCGGGTGCGCCAAGATGGCCTTGGGTTCGGAGCCGAATATCAGCCCGTCCCTGGTCGGGTAGTAGTAGAGCGGTTTGACGCCCATGGGGTCGCGGCCGAGCACCAGCCGCCGTGCCGCGACATCCCAGATGGCGAAGGCGAACATGCCATTCAGGCGTTCCGTGCAGGCATCGCCCCACTGGAGGTAGGCCCTCAGCAGGACCTCGGTATCACTGGCAGACCGGAATCGGTGCCCGAGTGCGGACAGCTCGCGCCGCAGTTCCCGGTAGTTGTATATCTCCCCGACGTAGACCAGCACGGCGGCCGGCGCACCGTTGCGCTCGGCAACCATCGGCTGGCTGCCGCCCGCCGGATCGATGACCGACAGCCGCCGGTGGCCCAGGCCGACATGCCGGTCAAGCCACATGCCCGCTGCGTCCGGGCCCCGCAGCGCCATCGTCTGGGTCATCGCCTTGAGTACCGCCGACTGTGACCGGAGGTCCGCGCTGAAGTCCACCCACCCAGCCATTCCGCACATGGCCTGCTCCCGTCGCCCAGCCGTACGCGCCGGACTCCGGCCCCGGCATGCTTTTGCTGACAAGATTGACCGAGCAGCGCAGGAATGGCAATCTCGCCGGGCACGTGACCGCAGGCGCTGCCTGGCGCAGCAAGGAGACGACGCGAATGGTTGCGGCGGGCGGCGGATACGGCGGTCTCCCGGGCCCGGCGGGCCGGAGCGTGTGGACACCCTGGAACACCCGGGCGCCCGAGGCGGCCGGCAAAGTCGTCGTGTACTGCTTTGCGCATGCCGGGGGCGCGGCCAACAGCTACCTCGACTGGGCGCGGCAGACGGCCGGCCAGGAGGTCGAGGTGTGCCCGGTCGAACTGCCGGGCCACGGCACCCGGATGCGCGAGGCGCAGCTGACGGATGTGGAGGAATTGCTCGGTCTGCTCGTCACCGGGCCTTTCAGCGGCTGGCCTGGGCGGCAGGCGTTTGTGCTGTTCGGCCACAGCATGGGCGCCCTCATTGCCTATGCGCTGGCCCAGCGGCTGGGCCAGACTGGCGCGCCGCTTCCGCTTGGCCTGATCGTGTCGGCAGCACGGCCACCAGGCAGCCCGGAGCCGTCGCGGAGGATGGCCGGGATGTCCGACAGTGAGCTGCTGCGCGAGCTCGCCGATCTCGAGGGCACACCAGCGGAGGTGCTGGGGAACGCCGACATGACCGATTTCGTCATCGGGCGCCTGCGTGCTGACCTGGCACTGCTGGAGTCGGCTGAACGGGTCCCACCCGGGGTCCTGGACTGCCCGATCGATGCTTTCGGTGGCGTCGATGATGACATCGCGGGACCGGGGAGCATGCAGGGATGGTCGGCGCTGACCAGCCGTGAGTTCCGGTCACGGACCTTTGCCGGGGGCCATTTCTACCTGCACCGGTTCCGGACGGCGCTGCTCAGCCAGGTGCGGGCCTGCGCGCTGCGGTACCTGGCCGCCCCGGAGGTGCGGCAGTAGCCGGGGCCCGGGCGGCCAGCTGGAGCGGCCGGAACCGGCGGCTGCCACAGACCGGGCAGCCGGCCTGCTTGAGCTGTGCGATGGTGCGCCACTGCGCTCCCGGGCCCACCAGCTGGCGGGTGCCGCACTGGGAGCACTTGTAGATCCGGTCTGCCGCCCGCAGGTCGGCGGTGTACAACGGCCCGCCGTAGTGGCTGCTGACGACCGTTGTGGTCCGGCTGGTGCTGGCCAGGTGGTACAGGTTGCTGCGGCCCGCGATGATTCCTGCGCCAAGGTAGTCGTTGAAATTGCGGTGCATCGTCTGCACCGTCAGGCCAGCGGCAGTGATGGCTTCCTGGACATCCAGGGTCTCATCGGGCCCCTTCGGCCCGAATGAAAAGGCGATAGCCCGGCCGGGACCAGGGCGCAGGCCTTCCACGCAGCGGGACAGGAACAGGCGCGCGCCGGCTGTGGTGTAGGGAGGATCCGTCATGACCAGGTCGAATGCGTCGCGTAGCTGGCCGGGAAGGGGCGAGCGAAGGTCATGCTGCACCAGATCCGCTGAGACGCCGAGCGCTGCCAGGCGTTCGCCGGTGTAGGCAAGGACCTCGGGGGAGGTGTCAAGGACGGCGAGGCGCCGTACCAGTGGCTCGCCCAGGACAGCGCCAGCCAGAGCGACGCTGACCGCCATCAGGTCGTCGTCGCCGATCAGGAGCAGGTCGCGGGCTGGCAGGAGGCTGTAGCGCAGCAAGAACAGCACGCGCCGCAGCTTGGTATCAGGCGTGCAGTGAGACTGGTCGAGGGTGAGATTCACAGGTGGTGCCTGAGCCGCCAGGTCAGTCAGCCGTTCGGGCAGCCCGGCTAGTTCCGCCGACACCACGACCCCGTAGCCGTGGCAAAGGCCGCAGGTGATCTCGGCGTCGGCTACGCCGTGCTCGCCGCCGAGCAGCATCTGGCCGCGATCAGTTAGCCTGCTGGGCCGGTCCCTGGTCACCAGCCCTCTGGCCCGCAGTTCGTTGCTCACGGCGGCAACGACCGGTACCGGCAGCCCGGTGCGCATGCTGACCGACCGGGTCGAGGCCGGCTGGAGGTGCTGGATGGCACGCATCACCTGGCGGATCCCCGCCTCGCCCTCCGCCAGGCCCACAGCCTGGGCGACGTCAGACGTCAGGCTGGTGAGCTCGTCGTCCGCCGCGCTGATCCCTGCCTCCAGTTCGGGTGAAGAGGGCACGCCGACGTATGTCAGCGCAGGTCACGCACTGACTGGATGACGTTACTGCGGGCCGGGGCGAGTGCCGTGCGAAGGTGGTCGATGATCGCCTCTGCGTTGAGCTTGCCGCAGGTCAGCAGATCGAACCGGGCCAGACCGTGCTCCGGCCAGGTGTGCACGGACAGGTGCGACTCGGCAAGCAGCAGCACTGCGGTGACCGCGCCGTTCGGGAAGTCCGCCGAAGCCTGGCCAAGGACGACCGCATGCCCGGTAACGGCGGCGGCGTGCATCACGTCAAGCAGGGCCGGCTTGTCTGTGAGAATCGCAGGATCCTCGAACCGGGCATCCAGCGAAAACGAGCACACCTCACTGATGTCGCCCGGATTTGGCTGAACGAAGGTGCGTGCAACTGCTGTAGTCACACTTCACAAGTGTACGTGGCCCTGAGTCTGGGTCGTCCAGCGCTGTTCGCAGGGAGCCTCTCGGCCTGCGTCAATACGCAAGCTACCGTGCAGGGGTGAGCATGCCGCGCCAGACCACGCTGACCGCACGGCTGGCCCGGATGGGGTTCGCCGACCCGGCGCAGGCGGAGCGGCTGGTGG
>Ga0307372_10001208_pt1 | contig 45356 bp, 27 predicted proteins | sample OX1MG_FD_202533 | JGI IMG/M metagenome (GOLD analysis project Ga0307372, IMG submission 202533) | Soil microbial communities from Risofladan, Vaasa, Finland - OX-1 | ecosystem: Environmental > Terrestrial > Soil > Coastal area > Acid sulfate soil | place: Finland: Risofladan, Vaasa | collected...
AAAAGCCATCCAGGAATACTTGGACCGGAACAACCGACAGCCCAAACCCTTTGTGTGGACCGCCCGAGTAGAAGACATTCTGACCAAGGTGAATCACTGTAAAGCTATTTTGAATTCACTACACTAGCTTATGCTTATTCGCTGAGACTCCGCTGCTTCTAAAAACTCCCGCGGCCGCGTGCGTCGCCGTGCCCTCTTCAAATCGAACGAACAAAGTGCAATACCCAGCGCTCAAATGAAACTTGACACCTGCCATAGGGGGTGGTATCAAGTAAGCCGTTTTTCGAGGGAGAAAAGATTATTTTCAATCTTTTTTCTATTCTGCCGTTAGATAGCGTAAGTTTCAAGGGCAATGAGAATCTAAAGTTAGCGTGACTCGCTGTTCCTCAAGCTTTGAGAGCTATTTCACGGTCAATAGGCCATGGAGGGACGTGAAAAGGTCCCGCTCTGGCACTGCTCCATCTGGAGATACGATGAAACTGCTGCGATTTATTTCCCCGGTTATTTTTATAGCGGCGATGGTCTGCCATGCATGGGCTGCCGGTCCAAGCGCCAAAACCATGAGGGTGGACTATAGGCTATTTCCGGGTTTAGGGAACATGGATGGTCACTGGAATGCGCTTACAGTGGCTCGAGATGGGAAAGCTTACATTGGACTGGCGCATCACGGGGCAGGCGGGCACGCGGTTTATTATGACCCCCATATGGACCGTATGGTTGATCTGGGGAACTTGAATAAGCTTTGCGGGCAAGCCGGGATGCGGATTGGGCCGCAGTCGAAGGTACACGCCAAATTCGGGGAAGCGAAGGATGGGAAGATTTATTTCGCCACCCATGCCGGGTTGTGGTGGAACTTTGCCCGTTATGCAACGGTCGAGGGATATCCAGGCGGGCACTGGCTTGTCTATGACCCGCGGTCCGGCGAGACCGAGGACCTTGGGATCGGCGCGCGGTATGAAGGGATCATCACCGCCGACTACGATCCCGTGCACAACCGCATGTACGGGCTGACCTATCCGCGCGGCCATTTCATCTACTACGACATCGCGACCGGGCAAACCCACGACATGGGCCGGGTGAACAATGAGGACTCGCTGTGCCGGACGATAGGGATTGACGATCAGGGGCGTGTTTACGGGACTTTTGGCAAAGGGCAAATCTATAAATACGACCCGCGCACTGATAAACTGACGAACCTGCCGGTTTACATTCCGATCCGGGAGAAGGGGATTTCCCTGGGGCGCGATTACAACAAGTCGGAAACGGCCTGGCGGGAAGTGGTGTGGGACAAGCAGAAAAAGATTTTTTACGGGATCGATGAGAGCGCCAGCTACCTGTTTTCCTTCGATCCGTACGCGGGTAAGTACGGCGAGGTGAAGAAGCTGGGGCAACTGGCGATTCCCAGCATGGCCGATGCGCGCGGGATTCCTTATGCCAGTCTGGCTTTAACCCTCGGCAAGGATGACAACCTCCATTACGCGGCCCCGGCGCAGGAGTTTGATTTCTCAGGCAGCAAGGGCATCGCAGCTTCTCACCTGCTGGTTTTTAATCTGAAGACCGATGAGATGCAGGACCTGGGCGAAATGCGGGTTGCAGACGGGAGAGGCTTGATGGGAGCCGAGTCGGCGGCAACGGCTCCGGATGGGACCATTTACTTTGTGGGGGCGATGGAAGCAAAGCCTGAGCCGGGCAAACCGTTCGTGTACGGCGGCAAAATTGGTTCCATACCTTATCGGCTGGCATTATTTATCTTTCACCCGGAGGCGAAATAACGCATGTTCGCACAACGTTCCTTACTGATTGCCTTCCTGATCCTGAGCGGCGCCGTGGCGGCCCTGGCGCAGCGAAGTCTCGACTACGACCACGTGGTTGTGCCGCAGGATCGAATCGATGCGCGGGCTCCTGGCTATCCACCGCTGGACGTGATCCCGGACGGCGAGTCGGGAATTACATCGCTGGCGGTCGCGCCTGATGGCGACCTTTACGGAGCGACCAGTGGTGCACGATCCCACCTTTTTGTTTTGAGCCCGATTCACGGTTTTGTGCAGCCGATCGGCTATCTGCCGGACACGAAGAGCGTCACGCATGCCGTGGTAATCTCGGCGGAAGGAGACGTTTACATCGGGAGCGGCACCAGCGGCCACCTGCTGAAGTACACGCCCTCGAATCCCTATCACCAGGAGATTGGCACGCAAGATGCTAAGCTGGTTTCCGTGAAGGACCTTGGGCAAGCGGTGGAAGGGCAGGGAATCTTCACTTTGGAGATTGACCGGGACGCGGGCGTCATCTACGGCCTGACTACACCCGATACCCACTTCTTCTCGTTTTCGATTTCGACGGGAAAGTTCAGTGACTGGGGCGTGGTATGTCCCAAAGTTCCAGAAGGCGAGAAATTTGAGAAAGACAAGATCATGTCCCGGATGCTGGCGTTGGACTCAAAGGGCAATGTTTATGCTTCGGGCGAGGACGGGTATCTGTTCAGGTTTGATAAAGTCGAACAAAAGTTTGGGAAGTTGAAGGTGCAGGCACCGGCTATTCCGGGCCGCGAGCCCTGGACACGCGTCGATGCCTTTATGGCGGATGCAGTGTCGGGATTGATCTATGGCGGAACATCGGACGGTTACCTGTTCCAGTTCGACCCGGCGGGCCAAACCATCGTTAACCTGGGGAAGCCGCTCATTCAGTATGACATTGCGGGACTGGCGCTGGGGCCGGGCGGGAAGATTTACGGCGTGGGTGGAACGGCTCAGGGGATGGCCCGTCTTTTTTCATACCGCCCGGCGACCGGAGCTTACGAAGAGCTGGGCTTTGTGGACGTGAACCGCCGGCCTTATTACACCTGGCAGGCTTACGTCATCGGCGCCGTCGCGGTCGGCCATCGCGGGACGATCTACATCGGTGAAAACGAGCGAATCTCCAAGCTGTATCTTTTCTACCCTTGGGAGTGAGGGACGGAGCTGCTGAAGTGGAATGGTGAAACGGTGGCAGCGTTTGTTGTAGCTGCCAGTCCGGGCCCTTCCTGTTTCGGACACTAGTCAGATGGATTGTGTGGGCGTCCGTCAATGGGTGGTCGTCATTATTGACGACGGGGAATAATAATGAAGCATACTCGAAGGAATTTCATTAAGACAACTACCACAGCTCTGGGCTCTCTGGCGCTGCCGGTGGGGAAAGTGGAGGCCATGCCGGTTCCCGTGGCGGCGGTCCCAGCGGTGCTCGGTCCGGATACTTCAGGCGGGTCTGTGACCGTAAGCCCGAACGAAGGTACTGCCGGCCAGCACGGGACCTGGACGGTGACTTATCGAGTCGGCTCAAACGGGATCAAACAGCACGGCGGTGTGCGTGTGGAACTGCCAGACTCCTGGCACGCGGGCATTCGCAACTCGGCGAACCTCCTGCAGTCGTCCGATCCCCGCGGCGAAAATTACGTTGCAGCTCACTGCACGCGCGAGGGTGTCAATCTTAGGACCTGGGTTGAGGATCAACCGGGCGGCGAAGCGGTTTCGGGTAGTGTTCTTGTCAAAACGGCCCGCCACAGTCTGGACGGGCGGCTGGAGCGCTATGTTTACGTGACCCGTGTCTGGCTTACTGAAGGTAAATTGCAGAAGGGCGACACGCTTTCTGTGGTTTACGGGGACAAATCCGGCGGCGGCCCCGGAATGCGCGCCTCGATCATCCGCACTCACCCTGAACCCATTTTACTGGCGGTCGATTCTGGCGGCGACGGGCATTTCCGGATGCATCCCGACCATCCGACATTGGTTTGCCATGCGGGACCTCCGGTTGAACTGATGCTGTGGGGGCCGTCGACGCTGGTCGTCGGGGAGCAGGCAGAATTGAAGCTCGCAGTCGTCGATTTTAATGCCAACCCCACGCCGATTGATGGAGACGTCAAACTGCGCATCACAAAAGGCAAGGCGAGACTTCCGTCGCAGGTGCGGTTCCAATCCAATGACGGATGGACGACGGTCCGCTTTGTCCCCACCGAACCTGGCCTAATACGGATTGAAGCCTTGCTCAGCCAGAGAGAAGGGAATTCGAGGAAAAGGCGACTGGTGCCGCCTGGGAATGAATCCGGCACGGTGTCGGCTGTGCAGGGTGGCTTTCGCGCCCTCGGAAATCCCATGAAGGTATTAGAGCGGGAACCGAAGTTGAAGGTCTATTGGGGCGAACTGCACTCGCACACGCATTACAGTTGGGACGGCGTGGGTGATGACAACTTCCGCTATGCGCGGTATGTTTCAGGGCTCGATTTTTATGCCATGACAGACCACTGTATTCCTTCGCTGGGCAAGTACACGCAGGGGTTGGGACCCCATGTATGGGGGGAGTATACCGCCAAGACCGACAGTTACTACGAGCCTGGACAGTTCGTTGCGATCCATGCCTACGAATGTTCATTCGGCGCTCCCTACGGCCACCACAATGTGTTTTTTCGCAGCAGGCCCGGTGCCCTGATCGCCGAAGGTGATGTTTCGCTGCCGCAATTGTGGGACGCTCTGAAAGCCGGTGAGGCGCTGACGATTCCCCATCATACGGGCAAAATGCCTCATCCGATCTTTTGGTTTCCGCACAATGGCGAGATCGATCGCAACATTGAGATCTATTCGGGGCACGGCCTGAGCGAAGCCTACAATCCTCGTGGCCCGCTTTCGTTCGAACGCAGCCAGTTTACCGATGCCGCCCGTTCCGTGCATGGCCCCCAATATGTTCAAGACGCCTGGATGCAGGGCTTGAAGCTCAGTACCATCGCCTCCACGGACGATCATCGTGCTCATCCCGCGCAGCCGCATTATGGCAGGGCTGCCGTTTGGGCCTCGGGGCTCACGCGCGAGGAAGTCTTCGATGGTTTGTACCACCGCCGCACCTACGGGACGACCGGAGTCAAAATTCTTCTGGACTTTGCCATCAATGGCGAACCGATGGGTGGAACGGTTGCGGTGACCGGCGTGCCTACCCTTGAAATCGAGGCCCATGGGACCGATACAATCGAGTTCGTCGAGGTTCTCCGGTATTCGAAATCCGATGGCGCCTTCCTGGTGATCCACACGCTTTACCCCGAAGGCCCCGACTTTACCTGGAGCCAGACGGACTCCACGTTCCAGGAAGATGCAATCTACTATGTCCGGCTGCGGCAGGTACGTTTGGTCCGGACCCGCGTCGCCATGGCGTGGTCAAGCCCCATCTGGGTCAAGCGCAGCAGCTAGCGTAGCTGTCGAAGATAAGCGGGCGATCTGTTCGTGCTGTCAAGAACGTCGAGGTAGCCTGCGGTATTCCCTCACTGATGCAGAGTTACAACCTGGAAGACGTGGCGCGGGGAATTAATGAAACCATGGTCGGGCAGCCGCTGGGCGTGGTGGCCGCCATCACACCCTTCAACTTCCCGGCGATGATTCCCTTCTGGTTTCTGCCTTACGCCCTGGCCTGCGGAAACACCTTTATCCTGAAGCCCCCGGAGCGCGTGCCGCTTTCAAGCGCCTGTCTGTTTGGACTGATGGAGCAGTTAAATCTTCCGCCCGGCGTCCTGAACATGGTTCACTGCTCCCGAGCAAGGTTCGTGGCACGGGACTGATGCTGGGCGTCGAACTGGTGAAGGATCACAAGACCAAAGAGCCTTGAAAAGTCAGCAAAAGGCTAGTGGTTTCCTGAAACATATCTCCCCCCGCTGCCGTTGTATGCGGAGCGATCGGCAGCCATAACTTCATGTCAGGTACTTTCAGAACTGGGGTCTCCAACCTTTTCCACTTCACATCAGTCATCATCATGGCCATTGATGGACTCATGGTTTCGCGAAATCGACTCATATCTGTAGAAAAAGAAATGAAAAATTACTTGACAACCGTGTAGAAAATGAGTAAAAAGTCTTCCATCGGCCTTTGTAGCAAGTGTCTTTTTCATGACCGTTGGCCTAAATCGGTTCTTTGAGAGTAATACCTTGAGTCGCGGAAATCCGCGATTTTGCAAGTTAAGCGCCGGGTCTTGGAATGTTAACCTTAGGAGGTCAAATGCTTCGCAAAGCATCGATCGTGATAGTTGCCGTTTTCCTTATGTTCCTGATCCCGACGGCGAGCAGGGGGCAGAGTACCTTTGGATCGATCACCGGGACTGTAACCGATCCCAGTGGCGCAATTGTCCCTTCAGCCCAGGTCCAGGTGACCAATGTGGCCACCGGGGTAGCGCGAAAGGTAACTACTTCCGGTGGAGGGGTCTTCAATGTTCCCAATCTTGATATTGGAACGTATCGAATCCAGGTTACCACGAGGGGGTTCACGACGTATGAGCGGGGAGATCTTCACCTTTCGGCTAACCAGATTCTTAATCTCAGCGTGGAGCTAACGGTCGGTGCGACCTCGACGGTGGTGCAAGTTCAAGGCGCCAGCCCAGTGATCAATACTGAGTCAACCGACATCGCGGGCTCGATGGGGCACGAGGCCATTGAAGCATTGCCGCTGGTTTCCCGTCATTATGGTGATGGCGGGTTCTATTCTTATACGCTGTTCAATACCGGTGTGGCGTCGGTTTCCACAAGCAGCATACCTAGCGTAGGTGGCGCGCGGACGGAGACCGGCACTCTCCCGACCATGGACGGAATTGCAGTCATGGCATACTTCCAGGGCGCCAGCCCAGTGCAGCCCAGTTTGGAAAACGTTCAGGAAGTCAAAGTCGAAACCGCCGTGGCTCCTGCTGAATTTGCCACGGCCGCGAATTTTCAGGTGATCTCCAAACCGGGAACGAACCAGTTCCACGGAGGGGCGTTCTGGGACTATAACGGAAGCGCTCTTAACGCGCGCAATTTCTTCAGTTCCAGCGTCCCCTTTCGTGTTTACAACGATTTTGGCACAAGTCTGGGCGGTCCGATCAAGAAGAACAAGATTTTCTTCTTTTTCGACTACGAAGGTTCGAGGGAAGCCGCAAACACCATTCTTACCGAAGACGTGCCGTTGCCGGCTTGGAAAAACGGGGACTTCAGCGGAGTATCGACTCCCATCATTGACCCCACCACCGGAGCTCCGTTCCAGAACAACCAGATCCCTGCAACTCGGATCAGCCAGGTTTCCAAGAATATTCAGGATTACATTTTTCCCACGCCGAACGCTGGCGGCCCGGGGGCTTTGTTCAATAACTGGTCGCAACAGTATCCCGGGACCACGGGTTTCACCCGGTACAATCAGTTTGACGGGCGAGCGGACTACAACATCAGCGAGCGGGACACGGTTTTCGCTCGCATCAGTTGGAAGCGGATGCCCCTTGCTTATACTGATGTTTACCCGTACCACGTGACGCAACTTCGGTACGGCGAAAGCGCCGTCCTCTCGTGGACACACACCATCAGCCCCACCGCCTTTAACGAATTCCGGTTCGGTGGTACGTATCACCGCAACTACTACGCCTCAGATGTCATTGGAAACAGTCTTATCCAGCAGTTCGGAATCCAGGGCATCCCGCCCGCCGGCATACATAATGCTCCGGCGTTCGACATCACAGGCGTGACGGCCGTCGACCTTGACCAGACGGATGACGCCTATGAAAACAATCCTCAAACGACTCTTGAGTGGCTGGACAACCTGAGCTGGAATCGCGGCCGGCACTTCATGAAATTCGGGTTTGACGCCGTCCGGGACCGGCTGAATGGGAACCAAGTTTCCTCGGACGTTTACGGGATATATAACTTTACCGGGGTTTACACCGGAGTGGGTTATGCAGACTTCCTGCTCGGCATCCCGCAAACCACCCAGGTTGGGCTTCCCAGTCCTGAATGGGATTTCCGTGGAACAACCTACGGAATCTATGGCCAGGACCAGTACCGGGTGAACAGCCGCCTGACGCTGAACTATGGCGTGCGATGGGAACTGCTAGGACCCTATCACAGCAAGTCAGGATCGATCTATAACTTCGATCCCAAGACGGGTGCATTAGTTGTCCCGGACAGCGGAGCAAATCACATCAATCCTTACTATCCTTCCAACATCCCAATCAACACGGCGTCGCAGGCGGGATATCCGGCGGATTCGTTGCTGAACTTCAACAAGAATACGATTCAGCCGCGTATCGGTTTTGCCTACAAGATGTTTGGTGGAAGCAAGACCGTGGTGGTGCGTGGTGGATATGGAATTTACAGCAATCTGATCTACGCTCCCCTGATCCGGGGTCTTATGTTGGGCGGTCCGTTTTCAGGAAACGTTACTTACATCAATGCGATCAACAACGGGACGTCCTTGTTCAGCTTTCCGTCTCCAGTTTTGTCCTCCGGGACAACCTCCACTCAAAACGTGAACGGCGTGAATCCAAACCTGAAAGTCCCTTATACTCAGCAATGGCAGCTCAGTCTGGAGCATCAGATCGGGCAAATCGGGCTGCGGATATCCTACCTGGGCTCGCGCTCCGATCAGCTTGTCTACAATCGAAACCTGAATGAGCCGGCCCCCAGCACCGCTCCGTACTCGACCGCCACGTTGCCCTATCCCAATTATCGCCAAGTTATTTATGCCGATAGCGGTGGAAATGCATTCTATAACGCTTTGGAGATGTCCGCGGAGAGGAAATACGGTCGCAACCTGATATTCAACGCCGGTTGGACCTGGGCGAAGGACCTGACGGACACTCAGGATGCCGGAGGCGGAGGAAGTTCCTATGGGGGACAGGTGATCCAGGACCCATTTAATCGGGCGGCTGAGAAGGCAAATAGTGGCGTAACCGTTCCGCATCGCTTTTATGGGTACGTTCTTTACACTCTTCCGTTTGGCCAGGGCCAGCGTTTTCTGGGCGGCACACACGGGCCTGTGCAGCAGGTCCTGGGAGGATGGCGCACAACCTGGACGTTCACGAGGCAATCGGGTGGATGGTTCACTCCTTCTTTCTCCGGGTTCGACCCATCGAATACCTCCACTTTCGGAGGACGGCCAGACCGCATCGCCAATGGCAACATTTCTTCCGGAGAACGAGGGCCGAACAACTGGTTTGATCCTTCGGCGTTTGCAATTCCGGGCTGTTCAACTACTCAGCCGGTCTGCAGCAGCCCTGCAAATGTGGGACGCTTCGGGAACTCCGGCCTGAACATCCTTTCCGGGCCGCCGATGACCGATCTCGATTTCGCGCTTTCGAAAGACTTCAAAATCGGCGAGCGGATGCGGCTCCAGTTCAACACCACCATGGCCGATGCCCTGAACCACCCATTCTTCCAGAACCCGAGGTCCAACATAAGTTCGACGCATTCGGTTGCAACGATCAGCGGCACAGCGCATCCGCTGCTCAGACAGCCAAACTCACGTGAAATTGATTTTGGCCTCCGTCTGATGTTCTAGTTTTGACGCGAGCGCAGACGTCCTTTGGGCAATTGGAGCTCGCCTACATCAAGGGCCTGGCCGCAGCGATGATGATGCGGTCAGGCCCTGAATGTTTCTGGTTATAGAGGCAAAAGGCGCGACGCCACAGAGTGGAGCCCCCGGGGGAACTGATCACCCGACCAACTCTTGGGTGTAAAGACTCTGGGATCGCAATGAACAGATGGCGCGGGCATTAACCAACGGGTCCGGGACATGGGGCGAGGGACTTTCCCCTTTGACCTGCCGTCCGACGAGGGTTACAAGATAGAATCGCAACGAACGTTGGACCGGCGGTCTGCGACCGCGAAGCAAGTTGTTGAGAACATTTTCTTCGAGGAGTTACCAATGAATCGCAGGGATTTCATGAGTACTGTCATGGTCGGGGCGACTGCCGTGAGTGTTCCCGGGCTGCTTTCTTCGGCCGAATCAGGAAGAGATTCTCGGACCACCCCTCCCTGGCTTCCCAACGAGCCGCTGATCATTGTCGGCGCCTGGGACAGCATGCCTATTTTTCAACGGCGTCACGGCGGAGAGTCGGTTCTGCAGGAAGCTTCCTATCACGAAGAATCGAGTGAATCAACGGTGAAAAAGCTCAAAGAGCTTGGTGTGAATCTTGCCGTGATCCACTTTTACAAAGGATTCGGGCTGGAGGCGGAAAAGGATCACATCGCAGTCGCGAAGAAATTGGCGGGGCTGCTTCACGAGTACGGGATCAAGGTGGGTTTGTATGTGGGAAGCACGATTGCCTATGAAACCTTCCTGCTTGAAAAACCCGAGGCGGAAGAATGGTTTGTTCCGGACTATCTGGGCAAACCGGTTATCTATTTCGACCAGACTTTTCGCAAGCGGGTTTACTTCATGCATCCGGGTTACGTCGAGTATATGAAGCGCGTCGTGCGGATGGGCGTGGAAGAGCTGAAGGCCGATGAAATCGATTTTGATAACACCAGCCTGCAAGCCGAACCACCTATTTTTCAGCATCCTCTTGCCATCAAGGATTTTCGTCAATACCTGACCGAAAGCTACACGCCTGAAGAGCTCACAAGACGGTTCGGGTTTTCGAACATGCAGTACGTCATGCCCCCTAAAGTCGACTTCCCGTTGTCTGCCATTGACGACCCTTTGTTCCAGGAGTGGGCAGGCTTCCGATGCCATCAATTGAACCGTTACTACGCCGAAATCTACACGTTGATCAAAGGTCTGAATCCGAACACTGCTATTGCAGCCAACCCTCATTCGGGAATCTCAGGCCGCAATACCATCTGGGAGCAGGGAGTCTATTATCCAACCCTCCTGCCGAACATGGATATCAATTGGACGGAGGAAGGCGATTACGCCCGTATGTCTGAGGATGGCATTCTGGTTTCCAAGATCCGCACCTATAAAATGGCGGCCCTGCTGGGGAAACGGGTCTTAACTTACACAGCCGGCAGCGAAGGCGGCGGCAAGCTCGCTATGGCGGAGTCGATGGCGTTCAACCGCCAAACGCTGGGCATGGTCGGGAGCGTCCTCAGCGCTCCGGAAATTCCCTCAGACCAGCGGCATTACGTCTCCTTCTTCCGTGAACAGTTTGATTACTACAAGGATGTAAGGGCAATCAATGACGTGGCGGTGCTCTATTCCTATGCCTCGATGGGATTCAACAATGACGCTCCGGCAGTGAGCTTCATGCTGTTCACGCAGGCGTTGATCCAGGCCAAGGTACCCTTTGACATCATCTTCGACGAGCACCTGAAGGATTTGTCGAAATACAAAGTATTGGTGCTGGCGGACCAGGAATGCCTGAGCGAGGAACAAATGGACTTGATCCGGAAATATGTGGAGCAGGGAGGGGGATTCGTAGCCACGGAGCAGACGTCGCTGTACACGCCGTGGCGTCTGCGGCGGCGGGATTTTGGGCTGAAGGATTTGTTTGGAGTGGAAGCTCCGGCATATGAAGGACGGCGCGCCGCGGAGGAAGATCTGAAAGTTTCACCGCAACAGAGAAGGACCGGCCGCGGGCGGGTAAGCTACCTGGCTGCGGTGAAGGCGGCGATCGAGAAGCCGGCGGGGGCGCGGATGACGAGCCAGTACTGGAAGCTGCCGCTGAACTGGCAGGAGATAGTGGAGCAGGTACGCTGGGCGGCGGGAGGAAAGTTCACGATGGAAGTGGAGGCGCCGGAGACGCTGGCAGTGACCGCCGAACAGCAGGAACAGGCAGAGCAGAATCGCAGGTTGGTGCACCTGGTGAACTATGCTGCACCGCAGGGAAAGACGGTGAGCAACGTGAAGGTGGAGGTTGAAGTGCCGGAGGGCAAGGGCGTGCGGCAGGTGACGTTGCTGACGCCGGATGGCGAAGGCAAGAAAACGGTACCGAGCCGGGTGGCGGGTAGACGCGCTCGCTTCACGGTCCCTCGCCTGGAGACTTATACCCTGGCAATCATTGAAATGGAGTGATGAGATGAGCCTATTGCAGAATCCTGTGACAGAATCGAAACCTCTGAAGCGTGGCCCGGCGTGGCTTGCTGAAACGCCTCTGGTCATCGCCGGCAATCATGACAGTATCCCGGTCTTCATGCGCCGCCGGGGCGGCGGGACGGTGTGGCAGGAAGAGGACTTCAGGAAATCACACACCGAGGATTTCGCCCGCAAGATCAAAGAAGCTGGGATCACGTTGTGGATCACTTATTATTACAAAGGTTTTGGCGTCGAGGCCGAAAAGGAGTACATGGAAATCACCCAAAACTTTGTGCCGATACTCCACAAGTACGGCATCAAGGTGGGCGTTTATATCGGCAGCACCATCGCATACGAGACATTCCTGGTGGAACGCCCTGACGCCGCGGAGTGGCTGGTTCCTGATTACCTGGGCAAACCCGTCATCTACTTCAACCAGACGTTTCGCAGGCGGGTCTACTTCATGCATCCCGGTTACGTGGAGTACATGAAGCGCGTCGTGCACTCGGCGGTAGCTGACGCCAAAGTGGACATGATCCATTTTGACAACACCAGCCTCCAGGCCGAACCGTACATTTTCCAGCATCCGCTGGCGATCAAAGATTTCCGGGAATATCTAAACACCAGGTACTCCCCGCAGGAACGCAAGAAACGCTTTGGGTTTTCAGACGTGCGTTATATGACTCCACCCAAGGTCGACTTTACCCTGACCACCATTGACGATCCGCTGTTTCAGGAGTGGACAGGCTTTCGTTGCCAACAGTTGAATCGCTACTACGCCATTATGGAAGAGGTCATCCGCACCGCCAACCCGGAGACGGCGGTGGAGACCAATCCGCACTCTGAAATTTCCGGCAGAAACACCATCTGGGAGCAGGGTGTTTATTATCCGAAGCTGCTCTCACACATGGACGCCGTGTGGAGCGAGGAAGGAGATCCCGCGGGCGTCAATGACCAGGGGATACTGGTCAGCCGCATCCGGTCGTTCAAGAATGCCAGCCTTCTGGGCAACACCTTGTTTGTCGTAACTGGTGGCCCCAGCGGCTCAACGCTTCAGATTGCAGAATCGATGGCCTTTGGCCGACAGTGCATGGGCGATATTGGCATCGGTACCATGGACCAGAAAATTCCTGCCAACCAGCGGCGCTACGAGGATTTCTTCCGCGACCAATTCGAATACTACAAGGATGTGGAGAACATCGCGGACGTGGCGGTGCTCTATTCCTATGCCTCGATGGGATTCAACAATGACGCCCCGGCGGTGAGCTTCATGCTGTTCACGCAGGCGCTGATCCAGGCGAAGGTACCATTCAACATCATCTTTGACGAGCACCTGAAAGATCTCGCGAAGTATCGGGCGCTGGTGCTGGCGGACCAGGAGTGCCTGAGCGAGGAGCAGATGGACCTGATCCGGAAATATGTGGAGCAGGGCGGAGGATTGGTGGCGACGGAGCAGACGTCGCTCTATACGCCGTGGCGGTTGCAGCGGGCGGACTTCGGTTTGAAGGATCTGTTCAAGGTTCCGGCACCGGAAGCAGGCCGTCGGGGTCCGGAGCGGGAGCTGGAAATTCCTGCGGTACAGAACCGGATCGGGCAGGGAAGGGTGAGCTATGTAGCGGCGGTGAAGGCGGCGATCGAGAAGCCGGCGGGGGCGCGGATGACCAGCCAGTACTGGAAACTGCCGCTGAACTGGCAGGAGATGGTGGAGCAGGTACGCTGGGCGGCGGGAGGAAAGTTCACGCTGGAGGTTGAGGCTCCGGAGACGCTGGCGGTGGTGGCGGAGCAGCAGGAGCAGGTGGGGCAGCACCGGAGGCTGGTGCACCTGCTGAATTATGCGGCGCCGCAAGGGAAGTCGGTGAGCAACGTGAAGGTGGAAGTTGAACTGCCGGAGGGCAAGGGGGTGCGGCAGGTGACGCTGCTGACGCCGGACGCTGAAGGCAAGAAGACGGTGCCGAGCCAGGTGGCCGGTGGCCGGACGCGCTTCACCGTCCCGCACCTGGAGACTTATACCATGGCAATTATCGAATTGGAGTAATGGGATGAGTTTTCTTCGCGCAATCTGCCTGGCCGTATTCATGGCCCCACTGTCACTCCAGGCCTGGGGAGCGAGTCCTCCCGTTCAAACCGTGAAGGTGGACTACCGGACCTTCCCGGGACTGGCCCGGATGGACGGAAACTGGTCTGCCCTGTTGGCGGGCAGCGACGGCAAGGTTTACATGGGGCTTGCCTACCACGGTGGTGGCGGACACATGGTGTATTACGACTCGAAGAGTAATACGGTTCACGATGTCGGGGATTTGAACGTCCTCACAGGGCAGCAGTTTCTGAGAGTCGGTCCGCAGTCAAAGATTCACACAAAGTTTGGCGAAGGCAAGGACGGCAAAATCTACTTCGCCACGGAATATGGCAACGATTTCGACTTTCCGCGCTATGCGACTCAGGGGTGGTTTCCGGGCGGCCACTGGATGGTTTTCGATCCTAAAACTGGCCAAGTCACTGACCTGGGTATCGCCTTTCGATACCAGGGAATCATCGCCGGAAGGTACGACCCGGTCTACAACCGCTTTTACGGCATATCGGACCCCCACGGCGAGTTTGTTTACTATGACATCTCAAAACATACGGAAAAGAATCTGGGGCGGTTCTACAACTGGGAATCCCTGTGCCGGACTCTGGTTGCCGATGACAGGGGAGACATTTACGGCAGCTTTGGGATGGGGCAGATCTTCAAGTATGACCCTCGGACGGATACGCTGAACGAACTTTCCGTAAGGCTCCCCATACGCCAGAAAGGGATTTCGCTTGGCCGGGACTACACGAAATCGAGTACGGCCTGGCGCGCCGCTGTTTGGGACGAGCAGACGAAAAAGATTTACGGCGTCGAGGAAAGCGCCACAACCCTCTTTTCATTCGATCCCTATGTGGGCAAGGACGGAGTGGTCAAGCGGCTGGGACAGCTCTGCATCCCCAGCTTTAGAAACGCAAGAGATGTTCCTTATGCGACGCTCAGTCTCACACTCGGGCACGATCGCAAGCTGTATTACGCCGCCGCCGGTAGAGAATTCGACTACTCAGGAAGCCATGCCGTGGCTGCATCCCATCTGATGACTTACGATCTGAACACCGGCCGGATTCAGGACCTGGGTGAAATGCGGCTGCCGGATGGCACTCCTGTGATCGGAACGAACTCGGCGACCACCGGTCCGGACGGGACGGTTTATTTCGGGGGCGCAATTGAAGTGAAGCCGCAGCCGGGCAAGCCGGTCGAAGCCGCCGGGAAAATCGCTAACGTGTACTACCGGCTCGCAATCATCATCTATCATCCTCAGGATTGAGGCTATTCTCTTGAACCGAAGAAGCTTCATTCAAAAAGCCGGCGCGTTGCCGCTGGCCTACGGATTGAAAGACCACCGTGTTGCCGCCGCTGGTTCCCAGCCTGGCACAGGTCGTACCTACAGCCAGGAATATCCGGACATGCTGATGAATTATCTGGCCGGAAAGCTCAATGCCTGGGCAGCGAAATGGGACAAGGTTCGCGCCGGGATCCACACGCCGGAGGAGATCGAGGCTCGGAACCAATTTGTCCGCCAAAAGACCATCCAAATGATTCACGGCCTGCGGCCGAAGCGCCCGCTCAAGTCCGTCACGGTCAAGAAATTCGAGCGTGAAGGATATCGAGTTGAGAACACCATGCTCGAGACCCGGCCGGATTACTGGGTCCCGGGAAACCTCTATATTCCCTCCGGCGGCAGCGGCCCTTACCCTGCCATTCTTTCCCCTTGCGGCCACGAGGTGCTGGGCCGGGTGTACGGTCCCTTCCAGTGCGCTCATGTTGCTCTCGCAAGGTCCGGATTCGTCGTCTGGACATATGAGCCCATGGAAGAAGGGGAGCGCCGGCACTTCTGGAATCCGATGACGGGCCAGAATGAAATCGGCGGCCCGGTTACCTGGGCGCATGCGCTGGAAGGCCAGTTGCTGATGCTGATCGGCGAGGAACTAACGCACTACCGCATCTGGGACGGGATGTGCGGCATCGATTATCTGATTTCCCGGCCTGAAGTTGACGCGAGCCGGATCGGCTGCACGGGCCAGTCGGGCGGCGGCCTCTACACCATGTACCTGAGTGCATTGGACACCCGGATTGCCTGCGCGGCAGCCAACGAAGGCGGAGCGAACAATCGCTGGCCTGTCGACAACATCCCATACATTCCGCTCGGCATCGGTGATATTGACCAGGAAATATTCCCGGCGGCCATCTATGGTGTGGACAAAGCTGACCTGTATATGGCAATCGCTCCCCGGCCAGTGCTGATCGCCACAGGCTACCTTGAGCCGCGTTTCAATAAGACTGCGGCCACCATTCGCGAGCGTTACCGCCAGCTTGGCGCCGTTGAAAAATTTGCTACGATGGCGTCCGAGGATCCGCACTTCTGGACGGTAAAGCTGCGGCTGGCTTCCACCGACTGGTTCTGCCGCTGGTTCTATAATCGTCCGGGTCCCAAAGAGGAGCCTCCATTTGAACCTGAACCGCCGGAGAATCTGTACTGCACGCCGAACGGGTCTATCGAGTATTCGCACGTCGGCCAGACGATCTTCTCGCTGCTTCTGCGGAAGCAGGCCAAATTGCCACCCGCCCGCCAACTGCCGGCGACGCAGGGCGCTTTGAACCGATACCGGGAAGAGATCAGGTTGCAAATCACGAAATTCCTTCGCCTGGAGCGGGCCTCGATTCCGCTCGCTCCGCGCCCGGTTGTCTCCACTCCCCGCAAAGGCTATCGAATCGAGAAGCTCGAGTTCCTCTCTGAGCCCGGCGTCTACATTCCGGCCTGGGTTTTTATCCCGGACAATTACAAAGGGAATAAGCGCGCGATTGTTTATGCGAGCGAAGCGGGCGTGGAACGCGACGGGCACGAGTTCGACGTTCTGGAAGGACTTGTTAACCAGGGCAGCATCATTGTTGCCGTAGACGTTCGAGGAATCGGTGCAACCCGGACTCCGCATCCTGCCGACGAATTCAATGGCCGTTTCCGGCAGGTCGACAGTTCCGAAGAAGTCTTTACCTATTGGTGCTGGCAAATGAATGAGTCGTTTTTTGGTATGCGGGTGAGAGACTTCCTGCGCAGCATCGACTACACGCTGACGCGCCCCGATGTGGACAGCCAAAGCGTAATGGCCATCGGCAGCGGAATGGGGGCGCTCTGGGCGCTTTACGCAGCCGCGCTGGATGACCGCGTTGACTCTGCCGTTTGCCATGGAGGGCTGCTGTCTTATCGCGCGCTGACCAGTGTGGACCGCTATACGCAGGAAACCAGCGTGTTCGTTCGAGACGTGCTGACAGCTTTCGACCTTCCCCAGGTGGCCGCTGCCGTAGCAAACCGCCGCCTCACTGTGCTCGATCCTGTAGACCCGATGAAGGCGCCAGTTGGCTTTCCACAGGCCAAGGCGGCTTACCGGTGGACTCGAGACGTCTACGGGGCCTCGAACGCGGGAAATCGATTTGCGGTTGTGAGCCGGGACCCTGTTCTCTCGTTGGCAGACCAGTACTGGGACCTGCTGCAGGCTTAACGCTTTCAAGCGTGCCGCACCATCGACGCCGGACATGAAGCATGATTGGGGGACGCACTTATGAATCGAAGAGATTTTGTCAAGCAAGCAGGAATCCTGCCGCTGGCGGCGGGGCTGCCGGTTGGCGGGCTGGCGGTTCCTTCCGGCAATCCTGCCCAAGCACACGATGCACGGCTTTACAGCGATACGATGCCGGACATGCTGGTTGCCTACCTGACCAGGAAAGCCAATGCCGTGGCCGCCCACTGGGATCGACAGCGCGCCCTGATCCGCACCCCGGAGCAACTGGAAGCACGCAATCACTTTGTCCGTGAGAAGTGCATTGAAATGATCCACGGGCTTCCGGAAAGGAATCCCCTGAACCCTGTCATCGTGAAGTCTTTCGAGCGCGACGGTTACAAAGTTGAAAACCTGATGTATGAGAGCCAGCCCGATTTCTGGGTCACTGCCAACCTTTATATTCCGACGAAGGGCAGCGGTCCTTATCCCGGGATCATTTCGCCCTGCGGCCATTACCAGACCGCGCGCGGTTACGACGAGTATCAGGCGGCCTACGTGAACTTCGCCAGGAACGGCTTTGTCGTGCTCGCTTACGATCCCATCGGCCAGGGGGAGCGCCGGCACTTCTGGAATCCGATGACGAGCCAGAATGAAATCGGCGGGCAGGTCACCTGGGAGCACTCACTGCCGGGCCAGTTGTTGCTGCTGATCGGCGAGGACCTGACGCATTACCGCGTATGGGATGGCATGCGCGCCATCGATTATCTCCTGACGCGGCCTGAGGTGGATGGAGAAAGGATTGGCTGTGCGGGGCACTCCGGCGGCGGCACACTCACCAAATTCATAACCGCCATGGATGGGCGCGTCCAGTGTGCGGTTATCAACGAGGGAGGCACGCGCAACAAATGGCCCATGCATATCCCGATGTACATGCCGATGGGTACCGGCGACACGGAGCAACACATGTTCCCTTCAGGAACTTATGGAATCGACAACGTTGACCTGGATTCTTCCATTGCTCCGCGCCCGTTGCTCGTCACCATCGAACATTACTCACCTGCGTTCGACAGCGCCGCCCGTGCCATACGCGCCCGTTACGAGCAGCTCGGAGCCGGGAACAAATTCAAGACCGTACCCGCGGACGATCCTCATGCCTGGACCGTCAAGCTTAGGATCGCCAACACGGACTGGTTCAGCCGCTGGTTCTATAACCGTCCAGGCCCGGCACGCGAGGCGCCGTTCGCACCGGAGCCGTGGGAAAATCTCTGGTGTACGCCGGATGGCTCTGTCCGTTACTCCCGGCAAGGGCAGACGATCTATTCCCGTATCCTGAAAACACAAGCGAAGCTTCCTCCGGAACGGAAAGCGCCGGCTAGTTCATCCGAACTCGCATCCTACCGGAGCGAACTCGGCGAAGAGATCCGGAAAACTATTCGCTACCAGCCCTCAAGCAGTCCTTTGGCGCCCCGCCATGACACCACGACTCCACGCAAAGGTTACAGGATCGAAAAGCTTGAATTCCTGTCGGAGCCCGGCATTTACATTTCAACCTGGGTTTATAAGCCCAACGCGGGGCTCAAGGACCGGACGGCGATTCTGTACGTCAGCGATACCGGGCGGGTGAACGATGGCATGGAATTCGGCCTGCTCGAACAACTGACACTCCGGGGCCACTGTGTTGTGGCGGTTGATGTGCGTGGTATTGGCGCCACCGTGCCTCCTCACGGTGGTGACGAGAACGGAGAATTTCGCCAGGTGGATGATCCCGAGTGCGCCATGACTTACATGATGTGGGAAATCAATCAGGATCTGTTTGGGATGCGCGTCATGGACGTCATCCGCAGCATTGACTATGTTTTGAGCCGGCCGGATGTCGACCAGACGGGTGTGCGCCTGGTCGGAAGAGGAGCAGGCGCTCTGTGGTCACTCTATGCGGCGGCGCTGGACACTCGCGTCAAGGCTCTCCTGGCTCATGAAGGATTGCTTTCTTATCGCGCTCTCACCAGCGTGGACCGCTACCTCACGGAGTCGAGCCTGTTCGTCCGCAACGTCCTCACGCGGTTTGACCTTCCCCAGGTGGCCGCGGCGGTTGCAGAGCGGCCGGTTGCAGTGCTCGCTCCGGTAGGACCGATGAAAGAGCATGTGGATCTCGCCGCCGCCCGCCGAGGTTATCGCTGGGCCGAACAAGTCTATGGCAATCTCGACATCAGGGACCGGTTCCAGGTATCGGTCCTGAGCCCGGAAACGACCCTTGCCCGCCAATATTTAGACTTGCTGCGGGTAACATCGTGAAGCCGTCCGGGCGCCGCTCGCGCGGCTGGGGAATTAATGGCCTGGTGTTTCCTTGCCGATCCCATAGCCCTGCAAGCCTGTTACAAATGTGCGTGGAACCAATCTGTTAAACCGTACGTTTTCTCTCCTGCGCGGATTTCAACGGAAGCAGGCATTTTGCCACTGGACCCCGCCATCTGGGTGCGCACGGCATCCTCCGGAAGCAGTTGGTTTTTGCCATTCACCATCGCTTCCAGCCTGACGGGCCGTGGTGCCAGTGAATCGGCAACAGCGCCGATATCTCCCAGCTCCAGCACGCCCGGCACAATCACATCCTGAGGTACATAAGGGAATCCGTCATGGAGCATTGAGAGAAAGCTCGTCAGCCCGCCGTGCACGAAAATGGTTTTCACATCCGGCTTGTATAGCGCGCCGAGCATGGCCAGCATTCCTCCCAGCGGTTCGGCGAGCTGCTCGATCTGCGGGCCAATCTGATATTGCGGCAATTCATTCAGAAGAATGTGGGCGGGGTTGGGAGGCGAAAACGAGTCGCCCCAGAGCCCGATCCTCTGCGGGTCCAGCTCCGTACGGCGTCCAAGATAAACCAGCACCGTGCGGAGGTCCTTCAGTCGCTGCCCGAGCAGCGTTTCACCCAGCATATAGTCAGCGGCGCCGATAATGATTTGCGGCCCTCCAGGGTCGTGCAGGCCGCCGGGCGAGGTTTCGCCTGTCCCCCGGACGTCCGGCAGACAAACGGCGTAGCCGGACTCCAGCAACGCTTCAATCTGCTCGCTGCGTTTGTCGACGAAAAGATCTTTGCCTCCTTCTGACACGCCCACAACCATGGGCAGGCGCGCCTGGCCGCGAGAATGGGGCAGCATCAGGAGAAGAGGTACCACAATTCCCGGTTCGGTTGTGAGTGAAATGGCCTCAACTTTCGCGTTAGGCATTTCTTTTGTCCACTCGACCGTGGCCTCGGGATGTGGATTGGGTTCGATATCCCCGCCCATTTTTTTCTTCCAATGGACCCGGAGCCAGTCGCTCTGTTCCGCTGGCGTCATAGTAGCCAACTTATCGCGAGATGCTTTCACCTGCATCTGGCCCTGGGCAAGCGTCAGCTCGGCAACCGTCTTCTCATGCAATTCCGCGGCGACATCCGGAGTCAGCACTGCAAGATCGCTCACGGGCTGGCGCTTCGGATGGGGCCTCTTGGCCAGGTTTTCGTACTGGGTGCTTTCCTGGTCTTCCCACGGAATGGGGATGCCAAACCACTTTTCGAGAGTCGGATCGAGTGACCTCCGCTGCGACGGCCCGATGGTCCACGCCTCGCCCGGACCGGGGAACGGCCCGAAGCCGTGCGCCTCTGCCAGGCGGTCCGTGGCGTTATAGAATCCCCAGACCTTCCGGTAACGAATCCAGGCGGGATTCTGCGCCAGTTCGATCCCCATCGGGCCAATGCCCGGAGCGATTCCCGAACCTCGCCCGATAGCCCACTCGATTTCATGCGAGAAGACGAAATAGCGCGGCGCCACCGAGGCGCAGATGAACCAGGGGAGAAACTGGTCGGCCAGGCTCTGCCGCAGCGCCCTGATGGAGGACCAGTCGCCAAATTCGGCGCTGCGCATCGGATTCACCACGCCGAAATTGAACGGAACATCGGCTGCGATCCTGGGATCGAGCGCCGCAACCACCGCGGCCGGGTCGCCGCCGCCGGCCACCCCGCCCAGCATGATAATCCGTTTCTTATCGATGTCCGGCCGCTGCCACAGCAGATCGACTCCGCGGTCGATATCCCAGTACATCCAGGTCATGAGGCTGCTCCCGGTCAGGTACAACTGCTCTCCCATGGTGTAGCGCGAATGGTAGCTCGACCGGTCCCAGGGGTAAGTCTGGATGCGCTCGCCGTAGCCAATCTGGTCCATCTCCAGGACCGCGCAGCCTTCGCGAGCCCACAGGATGCCCATGTCCTGCATTTCGAACTGCGTTTTGGGGCCGTGGAGGCTGTGGATGATAATGATGCCGGGCATCTGTTCCTTAGGTTCAGCGGGCAGGTAAAGATTGGCGGTCACCCAGATTCCTGGCTGCGACTGGTAAACAATATTCTGCCGGCGGTAGCCATCGCCGCGATATTCCGAGGTCACATGCACGTTGAGCGGCGCGCGCGCCGGGAAGGGTTCAAGAGAATCCTTCAGCGCTTTCAGGCGCGTATCACGGAATTTCTCCCAGTCGGCCAGAGTGTGCACTTTTTCCCACGCTTGTGCTTCCGCCTCGATCATCTTTTCGCCGCGTTTGTCGCTGTAGCGTTGCAGCATATGGGCCAGGCCCATCTGCTTGCGCTTCCCGGCAGAGAAGACGCGGCCGGGCAGGAACGCCAGGTTCCCGGTTCGCTCCGGGAAATTTGGATGCGGCAGTTGCGAAGGAGCCTGCTCGCTCAGTTCCATGCGCCGGTACCGGGCGGTGCAGACATTCGGAGGGGTTTGGGTAATCGGCAAAACGCTGGTTTCGCCCGGTTCGCCGTCGCGTCCCGGACGCGAACGCACCAGCAGGATCCGCCAGTCGCGCGGGACTCTGACCTCGCCCAGCACCTGTGCAATCGCCTTGAGCGGCAAATTCAAGCGTGCCAGCCAGACTCCATTCCCTTTCCAGGAAGCTCCCTGGACGGGGCTGTTCCAATCCAGATATGGCCTTGAGAGGCGCGGACTTCCCTGGTGGCCTGCGGCATCGAGGACAGTTCCCAAGGGATTGATGGCGTACTCCACATACGATGATCCGGAGGTGGCAAGAAAGACCTGGAAGCTGTCATCCGCAGTGACTCTCCCGTCGCGGTTCCTGGCTCTCGAAATCAGCCGGTCGCGTTCCACGCACCGGGCCAGCACGGCCAGGGTGCTTCCGTCCTGCACGAGTTTCACTTCGGTTGGAGACATCGGCAGCCGTCCAACCGCTTCATTACGGCGCAGGGCCCAGGCCGGGACCTCACGCCACGCGGGGTCCGTCCAGCCGGCATGGAGGGGCGGCACGGATCCCACGTGCCCCACGGGAATAGGGGGCTCGTGATTACCGGGTATGGCAGGGCGAAAGACGGGCTTCGATAAGCGAATCTGGCCGGGGGGCATCGTAGGCACTTCTGAAGTCACCTGATTTTTCGGCCAGATCCACCATTCTTCCGGAACAGTGGGACGTGTGGCGCGGTTCCTCTCCGCCCGCACCTGGACGTAACCCGGCTGCGGCGTCCCGATCTGCTCAAGCGGAATCGCCGCCTCAACGGTCCAGCCGTCCTTGCCGATGGATGAGGCCGCCATGAAGCCATCGCATTTGTACGGCAGGCTGGCGAACCATGTATGTTCGCCGGTCCAGTGCCACTTCACTGAATAAGCGCCAAAAGGGCCCACTTGCAGCATCCAATCGTTCTCGTTGTAGATGCGAATGATGAAGCGAACGAAATCCTCGCCATCGGGCGAACCGTAAACGTAGCGGCGCGGGGCCTTGTTATTGCGCGCCGCTTCGCCGCCCTCCCAGACGGGATCGAATCCGACGGAGCGCGCAACTACCCGGCCTCCAGGCTCGGGCATCTGTGCGGCGAGATACAAATAGCTCCCTGCAATAACCGCCCGTATCGTTCCCCCCATGCTGGCGGGAACTCCGGCCTCGGTCGGGGTCATGGCCTGCGGACGAGCATGCCGCCACAGGGAATCGTTCAGTTTTCCGTCAATGGTGACCGTGGAAGCAGGTGGCTGCGCAAAAAGACCTGCGGCGATTGCCAGGCTGAAGAGAAGAAATACCAGACGACGCATTGTCCCTCCCGGGAAAAGGATGTGTTCCGTCGTGCGCCTCGCCGAACGGCTGGAGCGACCCTCTATCTAAAGGTCGCTCCGCCTTCGTGTCAAGTGAAGATACCAGGCAGGAGCCGGGACCTAAGATTCGAGCTGCAAGATGAAATCTATTTCTTGCGCTGTCGGGTCCCTTACCCCCTTGGCGCTGATTGTGCCGCCGATGGTCCCCACAACTCCCGGCCCGTCGCTGACATTCGAATCGGGTTGATAACCTTACGCTCAAGAGGGTGCGTCATCGGGGGACATAGGAAACCCACAAGCGGGTTCTGCGAATGATGCGCCGGGACAACCTGCTGGCAGTGCAAGCGCGCCTCCGTGGTGACCACAGACTCGGATCACGGGTTAGAAGCCTGCCTGAATCTGGCGGGCAGAATGAAGCTCAGTGGAGGCCATTGGATGTGCTGGTTGGGGAGCCGCAGACAGAACCTTCCCTTTCCTAGTTACCGATGGTAAACCTGTTCAATATGTTGAAAAAAGTCCGTTGAAAAGGGGCGTCGGGATTTGTAAGCCAGTCTGTACTCCACTCATATGTCCGGACCCATGACTCCGGCCGGCTCCAGGCATTTCTTAATCTCGGCCAGCATAGCGAACTGATGGCAGAAGCCTTTCCGGATTTGCCTTTGAGCTCGGATGGCGGGTTTCTGGGCAGGGTCCCGCCGTAGGGATACGAATCCTGGACGGATGCGATGGCGTAGTCCCAGCAGGCTCTTGCCGTTCGCATTTGGGACGCATGGGAGGCTTCACCATGGCTGAGGCTGGCCCCTATGACAGATGGTGGCGGGTCTGGGCGCAGCCGCATGACCGGTTGGATCGATTCGAACACAAAGAATCCTGTTATCGTTAGCAGAACGTACAGCCCTGTATGACTTTTGCGCCGGGGAGAATAATCTTCCGGCGATGCTCCGTACAGGTCGGTAATTGGAGAGCTTCTTCTATCCATCCGCCTACTCGCTTCCGGCGAATAAACGGGTTTGCGGACCTATTGCATTGTTGAAATGAACTCTGAAACCTTGTAAGCCGCAACCGTAATGTGCTGAGCTCCAGCAAAGGCGAATACGAATGTTTGTCAGCGTGCGCCGTGGTCGAACCCATCGCGAACAGCTATGTGCCTAACACCGATAGACATGATCCATCTGCTGGTTCCCAGGTCAGCCGGGCTGCCTGACAATACTCGGCAGATTCGATGTGCACGAAAGCTGCTTCGTTTCATCCCCCGCTGCATGAGCGTTGGCAGGCAGAACTCGTCTTATGGCAATGTGCATTGTTCAGGCTTATACCTTAGCAAATATCAGGCTAAGCCTGCCACAAATTCAGGTTGTTTCCAGGTCTCCGACTTGGAGAACTCCATTACAACTTAGCTTTAATTTTGCACTCCAAATCTCTCAAGCATACAGCGGGGTCGTTCCCACCTCTGTTCCATCAGCGATCTTCCTGAAAAATTCCAGTTCCACACCTGCCAGACTTCGAGGGACCCAAGCTCCCGTTTGCCGGAAATCGGGTGAACCCTGGCACTCGGCCTTCGGATCGGTGTTTATTAAGGAAAAAACTGAAAGTAACGGCAAGAAATCCTTCCCTTGGGAACAAAGGTTGTGGTAGGTTCTTGACGTTGGAATCTGCAAACAATATCAACAAGAGGTTTAAGATGAAGCGGTCAAGTGTGTTGGTTTGGGGATTTGCGCTGTTGTTTGCGCTGGGAATTTTCTGGGGGGATGTCAGTAGTTATGCTGGGCCTCCGCGCGCCGGAAAATGGACCCCCCTGTTTAACGGCAAGAACCTGGATGGCTGGAAGGCCTACGGGGCTGAAAAATGGGTTGCCGAACAAGGAACTATTTTCGGTGAGAGTGCCAGCGGAAAATATGGTTATCTGGTGACCGACAAGACCTACAAGAATTTCGAGGTACGTCTAAAGTTTAACTGCTCTTTGGAAGGCAATAGCGGCCTTTTCTTCCACTCCAAAATTACGGGCGAGAACCCCCAATGGGGTCCGGACATTGTGGGCCTGCAGGCGGAGATCGATCCGGCCCGGCACACGGGCGGCATTTACGAGAGCGGCGGTCGAGGTTGGGTGGCCCTGCCCACGGTTGAGGGTGAAAAGGCAATCAAGCCGGTGGGCCAGTGGAACAGCATGGAAGTTCGTGTTGAGGGCAACCACGTCGTGACGCATCTGAACGGCGTCCAGATTGTTGACTATACGTATACACCGGCGAAGTACACCGACGGGCATATTGCATTACAGATCCATACGGGCGAGCACGGGTTCAGAATTCGTTTCAAAGATATCGAGATCCGGCCGCTTCCCTAGCTGGAGAGTTTGGCCATGACGATGGCGCTACCACAGCTAGCGGCTACTTCAAGGACAAAGGACAGATTGATGAAGAAGAATCGAAGGGATTTTCTGAAGCTATCAACAGCAGCGGCCGTCACGGCTGCCGGATTGGGAGGTCCGGGGAAGGCTCTGGCGGCATCAGGGTCTTTGCTGGTGCCTGCGGCTGCGCCGGCCCCACTTCCCGCTCCACCGCGTGGATATGAGCCGTTTGCCCTGGGAATCATCACGGGTATTGGTGATGATCCGGAAGCGGCAATGGCCAAGGTCCACAGTCTGGGAATGCACACCTGCCAGATTGATTCAGACCTGCTGAGCGATGAAATGCTCAACCGGCTGGGCGAGGCGCTGAACAAGTACAACATCGTTGTGACAGCTATGGGAACCGACGGGCCGGGACCCTATATCTACAACTTCTATGATGGACCTTTAACGCTGGGCCTGATCCCTCGCACCTACCGGGGGCAAAGGCTCGTGAAACTGAAGGCGTATTCGGACCAGGTCAAGAAGCTGAAGGTGCCCGCCATTCGCATCCACGCTGGATTTGTTCCTGAGGACCCCAATTCCGAACTTTACTGGGAATCCGTCGAAGCATTGAGGGATATTGTCAGCCACTGCAAGAAGAACGGGCAGGACTTCCTTTACGAAACAGGCACGGAAAGCCCGACTACGCTGCTGCGCGCAATGAAGGACGTTGGTCTGGATGGCCCACTCAGTAACCAGGGTGCGAACCTGGACACGGCCAACCTGATTTTGTATGACAAGGCGAACCCGCTGGATGCTCTGGACGTTCTGGGTCCTTACGTCAAGAACACCCATGCCAAGGACGGCTTGTATCCGACGGGTACTCGCGAATTGGGCAAAGAAGTGGCCATCCCGCATGGGAAGGTGGATTTCCCGAAGATTATCGCAAAACTGAAGGAACTGAACTATCAGGGACCGATCACGATTGAGCGCGAGATCTCAGGTCCTCAACAGATGGAAGATGTGAAGCGGGAGAGAGACTATCTGAAGAAGCTGATCGAGTCTTAAGGGCCGGTCTGCAACTTGAGTGCAGCATGGAATTTTTTGAGGAGGAAAAACGTGAGCGATAATCCCGGCAAAAAAGTGGGACGAAGGGAATTTATGGGTACGGCTGCGGCCGCGGCGGGCTTCATGATCATGGCTCCGCAACTGGTGCGAGGGACAGCGGCGAACTCCGCATTGCGGGTTGGATTGTTGGGTTGCGGGGGCCGCGGAACGGCGGATGCCCAGTACCTGATCGATACGGGTAAGGCGCGCCTGGTGGCGCTGGGGGATATCTTTCAGGACCAATTGGACAAGGCTAAGTCGCACTTTGACCAGTACCAGCAGAAGAAGGGCTACGCGGCGATTGAACGGTCGCTGATGTTCCGTGGCCCGAACGCGTATCAGGAGATCGCCCACTCGAAGGGTGTGGACGCGATTGTTATTACCTCGCCGCCTTATTTCCATGCGGAGCATCTTGCGGAAGTGGTGACGGCAGGCAAACATGTTTATTGCGAGAAGCCTGTGGCGGTGGACCCTGCCGGTTGCGTCTCCGTACTCGATTCCGGCAGGCGGGCGGAGGGCCGGTTGAGCCTGGAAGTCGGTTTCCAGCTTCGCAACGCTCCTCCCTACGTGGAGCAGGTGAAGAGGATTCATGCCGGGGCGCTTGGGGACATCATTTCCGGGGCCGGTCACTATTTCTCGTCGTATATTGAGCGGCCCAGCTGGCCGGGCGCTTCGGAGGACGAGCACCGGCTGCGCAACTGGGTCCATTATCGCATTTTGTCGGGCGACATTATCGTGGAGCAGAACATTCACGTGGTTGACTGCTGCAACTGGACCTTGCAGGGGCATCCGGTCAAAGCCTCGGCTTCCGGCAGTAACCTCCATCGTCCTGACCATGGTGATGCCTACACGAACTATAGCGTGGTCTTCGAGTATCCCAACGGCGTCAGCATGACGTTCGGTTCCACGCAGTTCAACAAAGGGTGGTGGGATGTGGGGTGGAAGTTTTTTGGCACCAAGGGGGTTTCTGAGACGCACTACAACGGCCCAGTGGCCATCTATGGTGACAACGCCTGGAAATACGGCCAGAGCGCATCGCAGGCCGGTGGAGGGGAATTCTCCGCCGCGGGCGTTTTCCACGGCAATCTTGACGAGGCGGATCCACTGAAGAAAATGTCCTTTGTAGACAGCATCCTGAACAACCAGTTTCATAACCAGGCTGAGCAGGGTGTGGAATCGGCGCTGAGCTGCATGATGGCGCGCCACTCTGCGTATACCGGCGAAGAGGTCAGCTATGAGGCTATGGCGACTTCAGGGGAGCGATGGCATGACGACATCGACCTCAGTCAGTTCGCCTGAGAAACCCGGAAAGGAAAAACCGATGAGTAATGAAACTTCAAGGCGGGACTTTCTGAAACTTACGGTGGCGGGGACGGCAGCGCTGAGCGCGCTGCCGGCTTCGCTGGGCGCAAAGCCTGCGCCAGCCGGTGGCAAGCTGTCGATCGATAAAGGATTGGTTTACACCATGCTGCCCAAAGAAATGAGCGTGGCGGACCGTTTCAAGCTGGCGCGCGATACGGGCTTCAAGGTTGTTCAGGCGCCGACCACTCCGGGCCAGAAAGAGGCGGAAGAACTGAAGAAGGCGGCTGATGCGGCAGGCATTCGGATTGACTCCGTGATGAACATGGCGCACTGGCAGTACCCGCTTTCGTCTTCCGATCCCTCCGTTGTGGCGAAGAGTATGGAAGGGATGCGGACTTCGCTGCACAACGCCAAGCTGTGGGGATCCGGTGCCGTGCTGCTGGTGCCGGCGGTCGTCAATCCTGAAACCAGTTATCGCGAGGCCTGGGTACGCTCGCAGAAGCAGATCCGAAAACTCCTTCCGCTGGCGGAAGAACTGAAAGTGGTGATTGCCATCGAGGAGGTCTGGAACAAGTTTCTGCTCGATCCGGTCTCGATGAATCGTTACATCGACGAGTTCCACAGTCCGTGGGTGAAGGCGTGGTTTGATGTGGGCAACGTCGTTTTCTATGGTTATCCCCAGGACTGGATTCACACCCTGGGCAAACGCACTGTCAAGCTCCACTTGAAGGATTTCAAAAATGACCGGAGCCAAAGCCGGTACGAGTGGGTAAACCTCGGGGATGGCGATGTGATGTGGCCGGCCGTTCGCCAGGCGCTGATTGACACAGGCTATTCAGGGTCAGCGATCTGCGAACTAGAGACCGGCGGGGAGGCTTACCTGAAAGACGTCAGTAATCGCATCGACCGACTGTTGATTCGGGCCTGATGGGCCTTGCCCGGCTAGACGAATTGAAAAGAGGCTTCCTCCACTTGTCCGGTCATTAAGTCGTAAGCCCGCACGCGCCACCGCCCTTTAGGGTCATTCAGCGCGAGCGGAATGAATTCCGTTTGTAACTGCGAATTCATGAGCAGGTTCCGTGCGTACAGCTCGTAGACCTGGTTCGCAGGGGTTTCAAGCTCCAGGCGGACGATCCTGCCGGTTTTGCCGGGCAACGCAGTTGCGATTTTGAGCGTGATCTCGAGTTGGGAGCCTGCCTTGACCTGGCTCTCAGCACCCAACTGCAACTTCGGAACTGCCTGCGATGAACGGGTGAAGACCAGCGGTTCCCACGGGTTCAAAGTTGCCTTGTGGGTGCGCAGTGCGCCAAGTTCTTTCTTCCCCCGCACGTCGTAAGTGTGCTGCTCCGTCCGCCATTCGATGGTGACACCGGCTGCTTGTTCCAGCAACGAATTGTCGATGCGTCCCGCCCATCCCGGTGCCTTCATCGTGGGAAAGTCGCCCCAGCCAGCGTCATCAAATTGCGGGTTCCGGAAGACTGCGAAATGCTCGCAGCCGCCGTTCTTGAAGATAACGACTTCGGTTCCAGGGAGTCGCCTGCCGTCTTCTCCCAGTACGCGAACGCGGGGTTCGATTTCGGCAAGCTTTAAAATACCTTCCACAAGTTCGGGCAGGCTGGTCGCGGAATTAGCCTGCAACCGGTCGTAGCAGTAAGTTCCAATTTCCAGATTCAGGTAAATCGCCGTGCCTTGGCCGTAGTGATGAAATACGACCAGCGGTACATCTCCGCTGCGGGCGAGAGCCTTTCCTTTGGTCGCGACAACCGTGGGATCGGCCAGTTGCAGTTGGAGTGTTTTCCCTCGGAGTTGCAGAGCGCCGTCATCGGCAACGCCTCGGACCGTTGTGCCTTTGCTGCGGGACTCTCCGTGCGCGATCCCAAAAACCTCGTCAAGCTGTCCATGCCCGAGGTCATGGCCATGTCCATCCATCGTTGCCGCGCGGCAGTCGGCTATCAGGAGCCCTCCCTGCCGGACGAATTGTTTGATCCGCTCGACTTCCTCGGCGCTCACTGCGACTGCCTGGGGCATGATGAAAACGCGGTATTCGCCTTCAGTGAGTTTCCCTGCCTTGACCTGTCCGGTGGACGCGAAATCGTACTGCAAATTCAGGTCTTCGATCACCTTGGTCCAGCTGTTGCGCACCGCAATGGCGTGGCTGCCCCGGTCGCTGCCGTTGTGCAGCATCCATTCAAGCGCATGCCCCGCGTTATCCAGCAGCCAGTGAATCTGGTCAGAAGGATTCGAATAATAAATTGCGATGCCGTCCTGCGTGCGTTCTGAATTGATAAAAAGCTTGCCGATCCCTTTGCGCAGTTCGTGAAACACTGCCGAGAAAGTTTCTGCCGCCGGGGTCAGTTGCCCGGTCTTTTCGTCCACGAAAGCATAGTTCGGCAAATTGTCGTCCCAGATCAGGGTTCCCCTGTGGGCGTGAAAAAGTCCCCACCAGACCGGGCGCACAGCCTGCTTTTGAATCAGACGTTGCTGCTCCGTCAGTTCCTTGCCGGGTTCGTAATGGAAACCGTGGGTTGAGACCATGATCGTGGAGGGCTTGAGCGATCGAATGATCTCAACGTTGTTGCCGCCGTTGTAAGGCTCGATGACGTCGTCCGCCCGGAGAACCTGTTCGTAGTTGTACCAGCCGAACGGAAAAGGCGACTGGCCGCCTTCAGTTCCGCAGCGCGCGTCTGGGTCCTGGGATTTGCAGATTTCTCCGGCGCGTATCACGGCGTCAGCGAATGTGTGGTCCATGAAGTTTCGAAAGTCGCACCACGGGGTCACGTTCCAGCCCGCCGTTGAGCGGACCTCCGAAAGCTCTTTGTAAAACCTCTTCGTGAACGCGGCCGCCTCGGACCAGCTTTTGAAGCCCGCCGTCTTGCCATTTCCGCCGCCCCATCGTATGTTCGCAGCGTCGAGCGAGCCAAACTTTTTCTCTAACGCCTGATCTTCGACCTTTGCAACCGATCGCACTTCGCGGATGACGGCCATGACGGGTTCCCACGCCTCCCGAAGAGAGCCCGTTCCTGGGGGCTCAGGAAGGCTCGTGTCCCATTCCGCATTCAAGCGAGCGACGTTTCCATATTTCGACTGCAACCCGGCAACGGCCACCGCATCAAAGGCCCCGTCTGTGATCGTGTGGCTGATCATCAGGTCCTTTGCCTCCCAGATTGTGCCCTTACGGGTGGCGTCGTCCCACTGAGTGAACTCGCCCACACCCCACGCCTGGCTTACTTGCTTTGGATCGCTGTACAGCTGGCGCAGATATTCGGCAAACTTCGGAGTGCAATGTTCAGAATGGCAGAAATCGTTGGCCTTGATCTGCCAGCCCTCGCCCAGCTCATCGGCTACGTTGTAATACAACGGACGGAAAGCACGATGCATCTGCGCGTAGCGCGTCAGATGCTCGCGGAGATATTCATCGGTTTTGGGATCGTTAATGCACGGTTTCCGGACCCACAGCTTCAGGTTGTCGCGTTCAGTCCGAAAGTTGTTGACAACGCTGTACCAGTGCTCACGCCGTTTGATGTAGATCGAGAAGATCTCCCATGCCATCTGTTCCACGTAAAAGCGAAAATTATTGTTGAGAATGTACTGGAAATCGCTGTCGCGCCCGGCAATCGTGCTGTCAATGCCTGCCTGCCGCAACTGGCCGTAAAATCCGTCCGGGTAGTGCGCCCAGGTGATGATATGGTAATCGCGCCACATATCGGGGGGCGGCGAAAGCAGAAAACTTGCTCCATTTGCCTGCGGGATTCCATTTACCCGGACGCGAACCCAGTTTGCATAAGAGAGCCCCGGGCCAAGGTTGAATGAGAAAGGCAGCGGCTGGGCGATCGAGGCCGGGGCAGGAATTTCCAGTTCCGCGACCTTGCGGTCAAAGCAATCGAGCCAGTTTACCTCTATTGAACCCGCCGGAGGCTGATGAAAACGTATTTCGCCGTTGAGGACGCCGCCCGCATTGTAAACGTCCTGGTCAAGCGTCACTCGTGCGACTTGCAGAGAGTCCGGTCCTTCCGGAACAGCCTCGGCAAAAGCTGAGGACTGCCCCAATATCCGAGCGCTACTTCCAAGAAAAGTCACGCCGAAGGCGGCGCGCAGAAAATCCCGGCGGGAATGTTCGTGATCCATTTGATCCCTCTCCTTATTCCGGCTCTTCATGCGGCTTTGTGAAGTTGCCGTAGGTCAATACCCAACCTATCAGTGCATCCGGCATGCCCAGGCATAGGGTCTCGAACTGGCCAGTCCGGATAACGTCGCGCAGACATCGCCACGAAGCCACTCGATTTTACCTCCGAACGCCGAACACTATTCCAAGTACGAAGACTATGTCAAGGGTGAACGGCCCGACCGTACGCGGGCTCTATGCGCGCCACCTGAAAGCGAGCCGTGGACCGGCCTGCGTAACCAGCAAGCTCTTGAATGCATGGACACCATCGTAGCAACAGCCATCGCTGATATATAATGCCACTGAGCATAATCGCGTTATGCTTACCCGGGCTTTCCGCTAAGGAACTTCAATCTTAAACCCGGGACGCCGCGCTACAGCGCGCCTTTCCTGTCAGGAGCATGCTGAATGCGAAACATCCGTGTTGCTTCGGTTCAATTTGAACACGTTGCCGGTGACAAGCGAGCCAACCTGGACAATATCCGCGGATTTGTCGAGCGGGCCGCGCGTGAGCAGGTTGAACTGATCCTGTTTCCGGAGTGCTGCATCACGGGCTACTGGTTTCTTCGCCATCTTTCCCGCCCGGAGCTTGCCGCGCTGGCTGAGCCGGTTTTTGACGGGTCGTCGTCGCAGGAACTGATGGCCCTGTCGAAGCGGTACGGAATGACCGTGGGCGCGGGACTGGTGGAAGCGGCTGAAGATGGCGCTCTTTACAACACCTACGTCGTTGCGATGCCTGACGGCACGGCACGCCGCCACCGCAAGCTCCATGCGTTCATCAGTGAACATATTTCCTGCGGTTCCGAATATACCGTCTTTGACACCCCGCATGGATGCCGGGCGGGCCTGCTGATCTGTTACGACAACAACCTGATTGAAAACGTCAGGATTACGGCCCTCCAGGGGGCCGAAGTCCTTCTGGCTCCGCACCAGACCGGAGGCTGCCGGACGCGCAATCCATACCGGATGGGGATTATCGACCGGCAACTCTGGGACAACCGCGCGCAGGATCCGGAGGCGATCGAGCAGGAGTTTCGAGGGCCTAAAGGCCGGGGCTGGCTGATGCGCTGGCTTCCCAGCCGCGCTCACGATAATGGCATGTTCCTGATCTTCAGCAACGGGGTTGGTGTTGACGACGACGAGATCCGAACCGGCAACTCCATGATCCTCGATCCGCATGGGCGGATTCTGGTTGAGACCTGCAAGGCGGGCGATGACATGGTCGTCGCCGATCTGGATGGTTCACTGGTAGGGTCAAGCGGCGGGCAGGACTATCTGAAGGCCAGGCGGCCTGACCTTTATGGCCCCCTGACCGAAAAGACGGGCCGGGAAGAAGATGCGCGAAGCTTGAAATTCAAAGAGTAGAGGCTTACTGCGGAGGCGCGTGAGAGTCTTCATTTATTGCCTGGATTTCGTGCGAGCCAGCCATCGGCTCCAGCGGCAGATCGCTCTTGTTCTCAATCGCCACCGTATAGCCCGCGGGAACATCGAGCTGGTAAGCGAGCTTTACGCCCTGTTTCTTCCATCGCAATGAGACAGCTCCTTCCGGGACGGGGACCCGCCCTTCGCACGAATTCAGTTCCGTGTCCGTGAACCGCAGATGAACCTGCTTCTTTACCCAGTCGACCTGGTAGAGCCCCAGAACGTCTCGATAGAGCACGTTGACAATGTGCGACGCAAAGCCATGGTCAAGGCTGGCCCTTGTATCAATGTTCTCCCACAGGGTTCCGGTGCGCTCGGCCATGTACAACAGATATTCCCTGGATTCGTTGATCAGCTGCCGGCAGGACCCGTAACGCGACAGCAGTTCGAGGCGCAGAACATTGCCGATAAAGGCATTTGAAGCAGGGACGTCCGGGTAACGCTGCGTCTTTTTGCGGGAGGGGCCGAAATCCTTAACCAGAACATCCCAGAGCTTGCCGTAAGTGACGGGAGTGGCCGTACCAAGGTAGAAGGCATAATACTGGCAGGTCTCGGTGCGGTTGCGCGTCGGGACCAGCTTCCCGCCTTTCCGGACCGCGTTATCCACAAAAAACTGGCCGTCGAAAGACTGCCTCCGGATGGCTTCGCGCACCGCTCCAGCCTGCGCCACCCATGCCGGCATTTCATACATTTTCCCGGCGGCCTCCAGCGCCGCCGCGTAAAGCATATTGGTGGGGTAATTGACGTCCTGCGTGTAATCGTTTGCTGCCGACCATTCGATGAAGACCCACCCTTTCAGACTTTCCAGCAAACCGTCCTGATTCAGGAAGGGCCGAAAATACTCGAACAGGTTGACGATCTTGGGTCGCAGTGAGGCAATCATTTTGCGGTTGCCGCTGCGCCCGAGATATTCCTGCAACTGCAGAACAAACCACAACGCCCAGTTGGGAATGAATTGCCCATTGTAGTGGTCCGCGGGATAGCACATGGGCAGCATTCCTTCGGGAAGATGGGCAAAGCTCGCGGGCAGAAGGAAGTTCTGAAAGAACACATGCTCCACGGTTGAGCCGCCGCTCAGCCGGTGTTCCACGCGCGACGTAAAGTAGCTGTCGCAGAGCCAGCCGGCGCGCTCGCGCGAAGGGCAGTCCATAAAAAGGTCGACGGAGTTTTGCCGAAAAGTTTCCCGGCCTGCGGCAAAAAGCACGTTCAGGCCTTCGTCGCTGGAATCAAAATGCGCCGTCCAGACGTTTGGATTCACGTACTCACGAAGGTAGATTTGCGAAATCTCGCAGTTGCCTTCCAACGCCAGGAATTTGAGAAATCTGAGCGTATAAGGTTCAAACGACTCCAGGCTGTAATCGCCGGGGTCCAACTCATACGCAATAATGTTGACCGTTTCCAGCCGTTTGAAATCGATATCGCCGTTCACCAGCATCTCGTCGAAAGTCAGGTAGAGCCGGGTTGGTGTGCGAACCTTGAGCCGCGCGCCGATAAAGCCGGTCAGACCTGTCCCGAAATCGAAGATGTGAAAGGTGTTTGCAGAAAGCGGGAAAGATGATGTCCAGGAGTAACGTTCCTGAAGGCGCGTGGATCTCAGGTTGGTAACGTGTTGCAACTTAAAGGAAGGGATCTCTTCAAGCTGATCTTCGCCAAAACCCAGAAGCTCCGGACCAATGTCGGTCAGAAAGCGTGGCCTCCAGGGTTTGGCAACCTGTCCCGAAACCGTTACGTCCCCTTGCAGGATGCGCAACTCGGGCTGCCGCCGGCTGAATTGCGGGTAAGGCACCCGGCGTGCAGTCAGCTGCTTTTCGCCTGAAGTGCTGCAGGGCTCCGGGCGGAATGTTTGATGCCGGTCGCTCCGCCAGTCATCGACACCGGAGGGAAGATGGTAGGCTTCTGTGAAAGCGCGCTGGAAGGAGTATCGCTCGACTTTTTGTACGCGCTGGGTGAGGATTTTTGCCTCCATTGATTTTTCGCCGCCGCCGGTTGCGGCGAGAATTTGACTTCCCGCAAAAATTTCCGCCTGGAGGAAAGACGGCTGGTTCACAATGTAAAAACTGTTGATGTTATATCCCGCAACTTCAATGGCGACGACATTGGTCCCTGCAGAGAGATCGCGGGTGATGTCCCACTCATCCACACGGTAAAAGCCATGTGGGCCGCGCGCCGGACCACAGCCCTTGTACTCACCGTTCACGAAAAACCGGTACAGCGTAGAGGCGGCCGCTCTCAAAAGGACCGGCTTCCCGCGCGGCGGCTCGAAGACGGCTCGAAATCCGACGGAAAGATTCATTTCAGTTTCCCGGCCTTTGGGCCATACGGGCTTCGCGACCTGAAAGAAGGCGTGGGCTGCCGGTGCGGGGCCGGCCGAAGTTCCAGGCACAACATCTTCAGCGAGAGAAACCCTTCCGCCCCGGACGAGTAATGAACTTCCGCATAGTGCCAACAGTTGTCTGCGATCCATGAATTCCTGCCCTCAATGTGCGGGGTGAACTGGCATCGCTTTGCAAAGAACGCGAAATGCAAATCCGTTATATCAAATCGCAGCAGCATCTGCATCTTGCCGGGAGGTGCCCGCCATTTCCGCTTGAGGGAACCTCGTCAGTGTTCATGCCGGTGCAGGTGCGAATGGGTGTGGACGTCGCCCGTCTTGTGCACGTGCAGATGCGAGTGCATCAGGCCTGTAGTTTTCAGCAGTGGCGCGTCGCCCAGGATTTCGGCCGGCGAGCCCGCGGCCGCGATGCGCCCTTCGTGGAAAACGAAGCATTCATCGGCGATGTCTTCTGTGATGTCGAGATCGTGGGTTGTGGTAATGATGGTTTTGGCGCCGCCTCTTGCCCGCACCAGGAAATCGATCATGTGGCTGGCGCTTTTGGGATCAAGCGCTGCTGTGGGTTCGTCGAGCAGCAGGATTTCCGGGTCCAGAATAAGCACCGAAGCCAGCGCCACGCGCTTCTTCTCGCCCATCGAGAGATGATGCGGCGAGCGATCTTTCAGATGGGCAATCTCCAGCATCTCGAGGGTTTCGGCAATTTTCCCGCGGACCTGATCGGCCGGCCATCGAAGCTGCAGCGGCCCGAAGGCCACCTCGTCAAAAACTGTGGGTGAAAAGAGCTGAACGTCGGGATTCTGGAAGACAAGTCCGACGCGGCGGCGGAAATCCAATCCAAAGCCGTCGTTCTGGATGCTTTCTTCCGAGAGCAGTGTGCCGCAGAATCGGACCGTCCCTTCATCCGGAAAGCAGAGGCCGTTCAGAATGCGCAGCAGGGTTGATTTGCCGGAGCCGTTCGCTCCCAGCAGCGCCACCCGGCGGCCCGCGTTCACCGTCATATCGAGATGGTCGAGCGCCGTGACCTCACGGTAGCGATAGGTGACACCCGCCACCTCAAAGACCGGGACCGCCGCTCCGCCGTCCGGATTTGTTTGACTCATAGCCCCCACCAGAACGCGGCGATGGAAACCAGGGTGAATCCCGCCAGCATGGCCCAGTCGAGTCTGCCAATCCGGAAATCATCCAGGAGGGCGACCTCGCCGCGATAGCCGCGCGATTGCATGGCCAGGTAAACATCATTGCTGAGATCGAAGGTTTTTGACATCAGCACACCGGCGCTCGACGCCGCCACCCTGCGCCGCTCGCGGCCGGTCAGGTTGCCGATCATGCGGCTGCGGCGCGATTCGAACATATCGTGGGCGCTTTGGAGCACCAGGAAAAGATAGCGATAGGTCATGCCCAGAATGGTGACCATTACGGCGGGCACGCGCAGCACCCGCAGCGCCTTCAGGACGTGGTTCCAGGGAGTGGTGAGCACCAGCAGCACACACAACGTGGCCGCGGTTTCCACCCGCAGCACCAGGTAGCCCGCGCTTGCAAGACCCTGTGCCGTGACCCTCCATCCGGTCCAGGGAAGATGGTAGACCACGCTTCCTGGTGTGACAAACGGGGCCGGAAGAGCAATCACGCCCGTAAACAACAGCACCGCAATCCATACCCTTTTCAGCAGAACAGCGAACGACACGTGCGACAGCGCCGCCAGCACGACAGCAACGGCAAAAAGTCCGGCAATCACGGCAAAGCTGCGGCTTGCTGCGGCGGGCACAATCAGGGCCAGAATCCCCACCAGCTTGACGCGCGGATCGAGCCGCTGCATCAGGCCTTCAGCGCGCGCCGTCTGCTCGGCGTAGAAGGCGTGCTCCAGGGCATCCACAAAGCTTGCCGTGGTGCGTTCCAGAAAGCCTCGTTTTCCGCGGTGCTTTGCCGCCATCGCCTAGCCTTCCTCCGTGTGCGCCGGAGCGCGCGCCGGCCCTGGGCGCACCTTCCGCGCAATCCAGCCGGCCAGAACGGAAAGAAGGATGATGGATCCGATTCCGAACATGGCTGAAAGGATGTAACCGAAAGCGGCGCTGCGCACGAACGACGGAGAATAATCGGGGAAAGGCGCGGTCCATACGTTCGACAGCCGCTCCAGTCCGCGGGGCGCCGCAGCCGGTGGCGCGACATTCCTTGAAGTCCGGGCGATCTGCTGTCGCACGCCGGGGTTTGAAAAGTCACGGACGCTCCATTCACCCCAGGCCTTTCCCGCCGCCAGCAGGCCCAGCGGCGCCAGCACCATCAGCAGGCCGACGGCGGTCCACAGAGGCCGGGCCGCTCGCCAGCCGGTCATCGCCGCCGGTTGCGCTTCATCATGCGGCATGGGAACGCCGGGAGCTGTAAAGCGCAGCAGGACGGGGTTGGCCCGTTGCAGGTAAGCCACCACGCCGCCCGTAACCACCAGCTCCGCAAGGCCGGCAAAAGTGAGGTGGCCGATCATGATGGCCGGTATGGCAATGCTGAGCGGATAAGGTGCGTAGAGAGGTGCGCCTGTGGCGCTCTTGAAAAAGTGAGGCTGCAGGCCCAGCTCGATGGCGGCGCACAAGGCCGCCCCATTGATGGCCAGATAACCGCCCAGGGCTGCCGCCACAACGCGCCGGGAAGAGGTGATGGATGACCGGCCCGCCACCAGCCTATAGATCACCCAGGCGATGAGCGAACCCACAATGGCCATGTTGAAGCAGTTGGCGCCCAGGGCCGTCACGCCGCCATCGCCAAAAAAGAATGCCTGGATGAAGAGTGCCGTCGAAAGGGCCAGAATCGAGGCCCAGGGGCCCAGCACAATACTGGCAATGCCCACGCCCAGCGGGTGAGCCGTGGTGCCGCCCGGGATGGGAATGTTGAACATCATGATGACAAACGAAAACGCCGCAAAGACGGAGATCAACGGCACCAGCCGGGTGAACAGCAGTTTGCGCGTCTTGCGCAACGCCACGTACCAGAAGGGCGCAGCGCCGCCATAAAGGGCCGCGCAGGTGACCGGGCTGAGATATCCGTCCGGAATATGCATTGATGCGTTACCACGCAGAGGGAATGTGACCGCCTTTAGAAACGCGAAATTCAATTATAGATCGAATTCCGGCAAGGGCGGAGGGGAAGCCGCGGCGCGGCGGCGGAGTCCCGCACCGCAAGCCCGCGCTCCGGGTTTGAACATATCTTTTGCACACGGGCGCAGGTGCGGTAAACTTTTCGCGCAGGTCTAAGCAAACCAGAGGAAGGCGGGACGATGACGAAAACCGGTGTTTGCTACGTGGGAGTCGATCTGGGCGGCACAAGCCTGAGGGCGCTGGTGGCAGATGACGAATTCAAGACGCTTGGCGTAAAAAAAGTTCGAACCGTCACGACAGGCGGGCCGGCCCGGCTGATCCATCGAATTGCGACTCTGGTGGAGAGCACTCTCAAGGACGCTGGAATCAGCCGTTCGAGGGTGCGGGCGGTCAGCGTGGGCGCTCCGGGACCGATTGACCGTGCCCGGGGCATTGTGGAGGAAGCCCCGAACCTGGGTTGGCAGGGTGTGCCGCTGCGCTCGGAACTTCGACAGTTGCTGCGCCTTCCGGTTTTTGTGGAGAACGACGTCAATGTGGGCCTGGCGGGCGAACACGCCCTGGGCGCGGGGCGCGGCGCAAAGAACGTGGTGGGCATCTTTGTGGGCACGGGGATCGGCGGCGCGCTGATCCTGAATGGTGAGCTTTATGAAGGCAGCCGCGGAGGCGCCGGAGAGATTGGCCACACCGTCCTGATGGTTGACGGGCCGCTGTGCGGATGCGGCCGCCGGGGTTGTGCGGAAGCGCTGGCCAGCCGCACGGCCATGGAGCGCGACGTGCGCGCGGCCATCAAGGCAGGCCGCAAGAGCAGCGTGCTGAAGATCATGACGAAGAAGAACAAGGAGCGTATGACCAGTAGCATTATCACCGCAGCCCTGAAGAAAGGCGACCCGGTGATGCGCGAGGTGATGGAGCGGGCGCAATTCTACCTGGGCATCCTCTGCTCGAACGCCGTGAACCTGCTGGACCCGGAATGCGTGGTGATCGGCGGCGGGATCGCCGAGAGATTGAAGGACAGTTACGTTGATCCCATTCGCCAAACGGCCCACGAATATTTTTTGCGGCCCGCGGACCGCGACCGGGTGAGGATTGTGCCGGGGAAGCTGGGCGACAACGCCGGAGTGCTGGGCGCCATCGTGCTGGCCAAACAGCGGCTGATGTAAAGGTCCGGTGGCGGAGAATGGCTGTAATGGCAGAACATAACCTGGAACACACGATCTGTCTTCTTACCTGCACGCCGAATGGCCACCACATTCGAGCGCTTCTTTCTAGCCCGGATTATTCATGACGCAGTAGGGCTCTGTGAAAGGGTACGACTTTAGCCGTGCCGTTGAGAGCGCCTGAGAAGCTTCTATCGGGGCTTCAGCCCCTGAGCGGAAGGCGCATGGCCCCGGAACTTTCAGCGGCTAAAGCCACCTGCTTCGAACCGACTCTTCGGCACGACTAAAGCCGTGCCCCTTCTCCCCTTTCACGGCAACATCCGCCTGTTCATGAATAGTCCGGGCTAGAGCGAATCCATAAAAACAAAATAGGCTGAACGCCGCAGGCCGGGGGGGATGGATTCGCGCGGCTGGCCTGTCAGAACGACTTGAAAGCTTTGCGCCGCCCGTGAGGGATCCTCGAACAGACGACCGGGCGAATAGCCGTCCGTGACCGTGGGCTCGATGAGAGCGAGTTTTTCGAGGATGGCGTAGAGCACCTGGCCGGCGGGAGCCATGGGTGTTTCAAAGCCCGCTGTGGCAAAACTCACGGTAGCGCCCGTTTCATAAAAATGCCAGGCAAGGCACGCACAGAGAGTGACGGCTTTCTCAAACCTTTCCAGCGTCTCCGGCTGCGTGTCGGGAATCCGGGGGTCAAACACCAGCCGCAGGCGGCGCTCGTCTTCGCGGGTAAATTCCCGCACCTTCAGCTGCCGGACCCTTGCCGTCGCTTTCCAGTCGACGTGGCGGGCGGAGTCGCTTTGCTGGTAGTCGCGGATGGCATAGAGGTCGTGGCTCCGCCCTTTCAGGTAACTGTCCAGTTCATTCCCGAGCTGCGGCAGAATCTCAAAAAACTTTTGAGTGGGCTGGACGCTGGGCAGCACCAGCACCTCCCGGGTGCATGGAATCGTTTGGGTCTTGCGAAGGAATCCGAAGGGAAACCGGGTGCTGATGCGGAGACTCGCCTGCGAATAGCTGCCGCGCTTCGGAAACGTGAGGGTTACGTCCTGGCTGGCGGAAGAGCGGCGGGGAAGGTAGGGAAAGTAAACGTCCTGGTTGAGGATCGACGGCGTGGAGACCATCGGACGCCTGCGCCTCTTTCTTGCGGCGGCGCGGCCTGAGATGGTAACGGAAAACGTCGGGAAGAACTGCTTGCGGTTTTCAAGATGAAGGCGTGCGAGGAAGGACTGTCCGGCAAAGATGCGCTCGCGGAGCGCCAGGTCGACTTCAAGTCCCCGCAGGGCAATTCTGGAAATCATGCCTGAGGCCAGAATGGCGGCAAGCAGACAGGAGAGAATGATGAACAACAGGTTGTTTCCCGTGTTCAGGGCCGCCACCGTAATCACCGCGATCATGGCCAGGAAAACAACGCCCTCGCGCGTGAACTCATATTCGACCCTGGCCATCCAGTACTGGAGTGCGGTTCTGCTCGCCAGGCCGGGAACAACGCGGACGGCAACCAGCACCGTCAGCAGCAGCGAAATGGCCGCCACAACCGCCGCCTGCTTGTAGTGGCCCGACTGGCTGAGACCCGTGGCGTAAAGCGCCAGGAACAGCGCCAGGGTGAGGGCGAAGAGCGCCAGGAAGAACCGCCGCCATGCCGCGCGGTCAATGCCTGCAAGCCAGCCTAGGCCCGCGGAACGGGTCCTGCCTGAAAGTCCGCCGGATTGAACTTCAACGCTCATTCACACACCTGTGACTTATTTTACGGCACAATGGTGCCCCGCCTTGAATGAACGTCTCGGGGGCCTCTGTTTCCCTCTTATATAACCGTTTATTTAAATTAATGGATGCCATGAAACGTTGTGCCCCGTTTTTGCGTCTAATCAACTGTGTGGTGGGATGCACAGAAATGGGGCAAACACCACAGAAAGCGAGGTGGCAAGCTATGACTAAGGGGGAAGTGTTTGAAACGAAGTTCTTTCAGAGAGCTCTTTCCATCGGGAGTTGTCTCGCATTGGGTTTGTTGATGGTTTTCCTGACACCGGCTGCCAGCCGGGCCGACGTGGGGCCTTCCAATGCTGAGATGACGGCCGGCGTTCAGGGCCGCCTTTACCATGCCGGGATCTTTAAACATGGTCAGGTGAACGTAGAGGTCAAAAACGGAGTTGCAACGCTGACAGGCACGGTTGACAGTTACGGGCAGGAGATGCGCGCGGTTCGCGCGGCCCGCCACCAGCACGGCGTTACCAGCGTGGTGGACAACGTTCAGGTGAGCACCGAGGGTGTCAGCTCGCAGCAAATCGTCAAGAATGTGCGGCATGAAGTTCTGATGTATCCGTACTACACGGTTTTTGACAACATCACTTTTTCAGTCGAAGGAAACCGGCTGACGGTGGCCGGGCAGGTCACGCAACCCTATAAGAAATCCGACCTGGGTAATATCCTGGCCGGCATCCGGGGCGTGACTTTCGTGAAGAACAATATCCAGGTGCTGCCGTTGTCTACTTTCGACGACCACATCCGGCTCGCGATTGCAAGACGGATTTACGGTGATCCGGGTTTCTTCAATTACGGAAACCAGGCCAATCCGTCAATCCACATCATTGTCGATAACGGGAATGTGGTCCTCGAAGGTGTGGTTAACAGCAATGTTGATCGCCAGAAAGCGGAGATCGACGCCCGATTTGCAACAACGTATCTGGGGCTGACGAACAACCTGCGTGTCGGGTCGTAATCGCCTGCCTGATGCCTCACGAGCCCGCGGAAAGCCAACTGCTTCCGCGGGCTTCTTTTTTCCGGGCGGCGTTTGGATGAACGCGGCGCGGCTTTCTGCCGGGTCTTGCTGATTGACAGATTGTTCCCGGCCATATTAATGTTGATGGCATGAAATCGAAGAACGAAAGTGAACAATTAGCTCGGATGGTGAGACTGGACCAGGTGGATTCGCTGCAGTTGCTTTCAGCCAAGACCGGCGTCCCGGCGGAAAAGCTGGCCGAACGCTGGCAGTCCAGTTCCCGCGGAGACGCCCACCGGGCTTCCGGCAAAAGGTTAAAGAAGTTGACCCATCCCAGGGGAACCGTTCCGTACTCCACCGGTTCCTGAAACCTTCTTTTCACCCAGGCTGCGAACGGCCCCGGAGGCATTCCTGCCTTTGAGCGGAGAAGTGTATAATGGCAGCCGGAGGCAGCCCGATGCCGAAGATTGTTGCCGCCGTCCTGGCGCTTTGTTCCGCCTTCCTGATCCAGAGGAGCCTGCCCAACCTGCCCGCGCGCATTCCGGTGCATTTTAACGGCGCGGGAAAGCCGAACGGATGGGGCAGTCCGCACACCCTGTGGGTGCTGCTTGTTTTTCAAGTGCTGCTGGCCGGTATCTTACTGTCGATGTCGCTGTGGGGCCGCCGGTTTCCCGGGTCCATTCACCTTGGGACCCAAAGGCTCAGCGATTTCACGCCCGAACAGCGTGAGCGCATCTGGCCGTTGCTGGACCAGATGTCGGGATGGCTGAGCGTTATGACCAGCCTCTTTTTCGTCTTTATCATTCGCGAGTCCATCCAGGCTGCCGAATCCTCCAATCCCGAGTTCCATGCGGGCTGGGCGGCGGTCCTGTTTGTGGTTGGTATGGTTGGCCTGGCGTTTTATTATTTGCGACGCATCAGCAAAATGGCCTTGGCTGCCGAGGGCTGACGGCTGGCAGGACGCGCCCTTACCCGTTTCAATACGACCTACGATGTGTCGGCTGGCCCACGGATTCTGCGTCCAAGGTTACAGCGGCACCGGAACGCTCTCCACAATTTCCTGAAGAACCGATTCCACCTGGCTCGATCTCTTCAGGGTGGAAGTGTAATTTGAGCTGACCACCAGCCGGTGGGCGAAGACGGGCAGGACGAGACGTTTGACGTCGTCAGGGATGCAATAGCTCCGGCCTTCCGCCAGCGCGAGGGACTGAGCGGCGCGGTAGAGCATCATGGATCCTCGCGGGCTGACGCCCAGGGTCAGATCGGGATGACGGCGGGTTTTTTCAGCGATGGCCAGAAGGTAATGGATGAGGGCATCGTCAACATTGACCTGCCGGACCGCCTGCTGAACCTCCACCACCTCGCCGCCGGTCATGCTGGGCTGAATCTTCGAGAGGGGGTCCGTCAGGGCGGAATTTTTTAAAATTTCCTTTTCGCTCTCCGCGGGCGGATAGCCAATCCCGAGCCGCATGAGGAAGCGGTCAAGCTGGGATTCGGGCAGCGGGTAGGTCCCGTGATGCTCCACGGGATTCTGCGTGGCCACCACCATAAAGGGCTGCGGCAGCGTGTAGGTGTGGTTGTCCACGGTTACCTGGAACTCGTTCATGGCTTCGAGCAGTGCGCTCTGGGTCTTGGGCGTGGTTCTGTTGATTTCATCGGCGAGAACGATGTTGGCAAAAACGGGGCCGGGCCGGAACTCGAAATTCTCGGTCTGCTGGTTGAAGATGCTGATGCCGATAACGTCGGAGGGAAGCATATCGGACGTAAACTGGATGCGTTGGAATGAGCAGTCAAATGACCGGGCGAGCGAATGGGCCAGGGTGGTCTTGCCGACGCCCGGAACGTCCTCGATCAGCAGATGCCCCCGGGCAAACAGCGCTACCAGCGCCAGTTGGACAACTTCATCTTTGCCCCGGATCACGCTTTGAATGGACTCCCGCACGCGGGTGAGCATTTCCGCTGATAAGCTTGCGGCCGGGCTGGCCGAAGTGTTGCCTTCCACGCTTTAATCACTCCTGGACTTCCGTCGTTCAGGGCATTGAAGGCGCGCCGGGCATGCCCGGGCGGACATTACTCAGCCTGCCAGAAAATGCCCCGTCCTGTTTAGTCGCGTCGTATAACTGCCGGCTGCATCCCTTTTGACCTGCGCCGCCCGTCACCTATGATGCTAGACCCTGGCGGCGAAATCTGCTATTTTGATACCCACGGGCGATTAACTCAGCGGTAGAGTGCTACCTTCACACGGTAGAAGTCACAGGTTCGAGTCCTGTATCGCCCACCATGCTTGAGCCCGTCAGAATCATTGAACCATTTTTATCGGCATTTTAACGACAGCACTGGAGTTGGGAGTAACCGGGCGCAAA
>Ga0307372_10001212_pt1 | contig 45298 bp, 43 predicted proteins | sample OX1MG_FD_202533 | JGI IMG/M metagenome (GOLD analysis project Ga0307372, IMG submission 202533) | Soil microbial communities from Risofladan, Vaasa, Finland - OX-1 | ecosystem: Environmental > Terrestrial > Soil > Coastal area > Acid sulfate soil | place: Finland: Risofladan, Vaasa | collected...
ACAGCGGGAGCTATCGCGTGCCACTGTATTCGCGGGGCGACTCCATGGACTTCATCGTCGCCAACTCGGATGTCAGCGCCGGCACCGCGCAAACCGTCGCCGGGCCGCTTACCTTCTCCGGAAAAGGCGCGGTTTACGGCGTGCGCTATAACCAGTTGCTCGAGCGGCGCGGCGAGTATTCGCACCGGATCGTCTACGGTCTGGATTATCGTGCCTACGAGAACGACTGCACCCTCGGCAATTTCGGTGCGGCCGGCTGCGGACCGGCTGCGGTCAATATCACCGTGAGGCCCGTCAGCGTGGCATACAGCGGCAATTGGTCAAGGCCCGGGCGGATTTCCGATTTTTATGTTGTTTTGTCGCACAATATTCCCGGGGGCGTCAACGGGCAGCAGAGCGATTTCAATGCGGCGCGTCCGAGCCCGATTGGTGGTGAAGGGGCGCCTTCCCAATACACGATTCTTCGTTTCGGCGCCAGCGTGGTGAACGCCTTCGAGAGCAACTGGCAAGTCCGCGCCGCCCTCAACGCACAGTACAGCGCGGATGCCCTGGTAGCCGGCGAGCAATTCAGCATCACCGGCGCGACCGCCGTGCGCGGATTCCTGGAGCGCGAAATTGTCCGCGATACCGGCTATTTCGGGAACCTCGAGCTCTATTCGCCCAATCTGTCGGGCACCCTGGTCCCGGGCAACGGTAACGTGCGCGGCTTGCTCTTCTACGATATCGGCAGAGCCGCCAACAATCCGTTGGCCGGGGAAACCAGCCAACCAGTTTCGATCGCCAGCGTCGGCGCGGGTGTTCGCTGGAACATTGAGCGGGACTTCAACCTGCGCTTCGACTTGGCGCGGGTAATGGACGGAGGCGGGATCGAGAGAGCCGGTGATCTCCGCGGGCATATCTCGGTCTACGTCGGCTTTTAGTTTCAGATTTCCGTCGGTTGGCGAAGTGTCGAGGTCCCAAAGCCAGCGTTCGTGGGAGCCTCGTGCAAGGGCCCGGAGCGAGACTGCCCGCTGCCGAGCCCGGTGCTTCAGGCGCGTGACGCGCTGGTTATTGACTACTGCTGACGAGCACTTCGACCCGGTTATCGCGCTGCTGTTGCGGATTGCCGAAGGCGCCCGTCTGGATCTTGTAGGCCGGCACACCCGCCTGGAGCAGCGCGTCGCGCACGGTGCTGACGCGGGCGTTGCTCAAGTCGGTGTTGTTCGGGTCCATGGAGCCGTCGATGCCGACCTGTTGGCCGGGGTTCTGGCTCAGGTAGTTCGCGATATCGGACGCTTTGCCCGAGTCGTTGGACCGGAGGCTCGAACTATTGGTACCGAACCAGTAGGCCCTGAACGGCGTCCAGCTGCCAGCCGGGCCGCCCGGGCCTTGGGCCCCGGTCTGACCGATCGCGCCTTGCGGGCCGACAGCGCCGGTTCGGCCAATCGGGCCGGCCACGCCCGCCAGCTCGGCGTTGCCTTGCGCGCCCGTGTCTCCGGTTGCGCCTTGCGCGCCGGTGGCACCCCGTGCGCCGACCGGTCCGGTCGGACCAACCCGGCTCGGGCCTTCCGCGCCGGTGCTTCCCGCCACGCCTTGAATGCCCTCAGGGGCGGCAGCTCCCGTCGGACCGGCAGGGCCCGGCATGCTGGAGCCTTGCTCTCCCGTGGCACCGGTCATACCTTGTGCGCCTGTCACGCCTGCAGGACCCTCAGCGCCGGCACGGCCTACGACCCATCTGCCTTCGCTGCCTGTCGCACCAACCGGACCTTGCGCGCCCGCCGGGCCTTCAGGACCCGTTGCGCCGGCCGGTCCGGCCATTGCCTGACCAGGTGCGCCGGTGGCTCCGGTCGCGCCTTGCGCGCCCGTGTAGCCCGTGGGGCCGCTCGGACCGGCAGGGCCGACGTAGCTCATGGGTTGCGGTGAATCGATGGCCACGGGTTGCGCGGTGCTGCACCCTGCGGCGAACAGCGCGATCACGGCGAGCGAAAGCGCGTTTTTCATCATTACTGGTTTCATGGCAAATCCTTTGTGTGAATGATTAACCTGAAGTTCAATCAAGCGCAGAGCGAGTTTTCCTTTGCATCACAGGCACGTGGCGTGATCTTGGGGTTCGGGTTTCTGTCTACAGGCGGATCTGCTGGATCAACTCGAGCGCGCGCTGTTGCTTGGCGCTGGGGGTGGTGAGGACCTCGAAGGTCGGCGCCTCGGGCCCGGCGCTGGGGGTGCGGCAGGTGTTGCGCACGATGGTGGCGAGCTCACCGAGCAGGGTTGCGAAGTTGTGCGCGGGGGTGCCGTCATCGAGCGCGTGGCGCGCCACCTTGGCGAGCGCCGCCTTGGAGCGCTTGGCCGGTGCCACGGGATCGCGCGTGGCCTTGGCCGCTTGATCGGTGTCGGCGAACATGAGCTCGCGCCAGGCCTCGCGCATGTGCCACTCGACGTAGTAGGCAAGCGTGCACAGGAAGATGTGCGCGCGCACCCGATCGGCGAGGCGGTGATGGATCGGGCGCACCTTCAGGTCGATCGTCTTGAGGGAGCGAAACGCGCGCTCCACGTTGGCCAAGGCCTTATAGCGGCGCACGCAATCGGGCGCGTCCATCTGCGCGGGGCTCACCGAGGTGCGGATGATGTACAGACCGTCGAGCGCGGCCTCGGAGGCGATGCTCTCGGGCTTGCGCGCGAAGGTGAAGCGGGCTTTGCCGATGGCGAGCTCGAAGTGCTTGGCGAGCTTGTACTGGTTGATGAGCTTGCCCACGCGCAGCCCGATCTGGTCGGCCCCGGTGAGCTTGCCCGCGTCCACCCGAGCCTTGATCTTCGCGAGGTTCGTCTCGGTGGCCGCGAGCAGCTCCTCGCGCTTGTGCGCGCGCAGCTTCGCGAGCTCCGGGTTGCGGCACGCCACCAGCCGCTCCCCGGGATACAGAGCTGAGCTGAACTCGAACAGATTGCGCTCATCGAACAAGCCCAGCTGCAGCGGCCCGCCCTGCTCAACCAGCGCCCGGATCGAGGCGCTCCTGAGCGCCGTGATCCAGCCCATCGCCTCGGTCTCGCGCAGCTCCTCGATCACCTTGTGCGAGATCATGCCGCGATCGCCCACCATCACCAGGTGCTCCAGGCCAAAGGCCTCGCGCAGGCGCCTCACCTCGGGCATCAGCGTCTGGCTATCGGCCACGTTGCCCTCGTGCACCGACACCGCCACCGGGCAGCCGCGCGCATCGGTGAGAAGCCCGTAGTTGACCTGCAGCAGCCCGCGTTTGCCGTCGCGGCTGTAGCCAAGCTTCGCCAGGGGGCAGGTGCTGCCCTCGAAGTAGCTGGAGCTCAAGTCGTAGAGCACCAGCCCCCCGGGGCTCAGGTGGCGCGCGGCGAGCTTCTTCTGGATCCTGTCCTGGCGCTCAAGCAGCCAATCCATCGCGGCGTACAGATCGTTCTCGTCCGCCTCGGTGACCCCGAAGTCCTCGGCCAAGGTCGTCGTGTGCCACCAGCGCGTGGTGGCGAGCTTGGTATGCGGGGCGAGGATGCGCGCGCCCACCATCGCCAGCACCCGCTCGCGCTCGGGACTGGGCCGAGCCCCCAGCAGCGCCTCGAACCCAAGGCGTTGCATGGCTGCGCGCACGGCTTGGACGTGCCCGTGCGCTCGCGAGGCAATCGCCTCGAACAGCCCCTCGGGGCGCTGCAGTGCTTCGCCGCGAAGCACAGCGCGAATGGCAAGGATCTGCGCATCGGTGAGCGAGGACAGGTTGGCCAGGGTGCGCTTGCGTACCTTGGCGCCGTCACGAAACGATTCGCGCAACAAATACGCCGGGCGCGAGCCGCGGTTCGGGACGGCATCGATGTGCATGGCTACACTGTAGAGTCACATAGCCTTATTGTCAAGCACAATACATGGCTACATGACCAACTGCCTTCAACGCACCCAACTTGCAGATTCCAATGCGCTTTCCAGCCCCTATTCGCTCAGGACTGCGGGGGAACTTCAGATTAACGGTACGTGCGCACGTGCGCGAATTCATCCGCATCGCAATCGTGCGTGCGCATTACGATTCGCAGCCGAAGTTACGCGGACAGCGCGGCAAGGTCCGTTCGTTGGCGCGCTTAGGCGGCAGACGTTTAAATTCGTCGCTGTGCGCTGGCCGGCATGCAAAGCGAGCGCGGGTGCGGTACGCGCGCAGGCTGCGGCGTAGGTGAGGGTGCTATGCCCGAGCGCGGGGCCTTCGGGTCGGCGCGATCGCGCCGACCGCGATCGCGTGTCAGTTGTTCAGCAGAAGCTGCGCGATGACGCCGGTGGCAATCGCGACCAGCACGTAGTCGGCGCCTGTTTGCACCCAATGGTAGCCACGGGGCGGGGCGCTCAGATGGTGGCCACGCCAGTCATTGACTACGTATTGCCTGTTGCGGTATTCGGCCGGAAGGCGCTCGCCCCTGCGGAAATCATGGTTGGGGCCTGCGCCGCGTCCTTGCGGTCCCCGATCGCTGTGCGCCCGGCCCTGGGGTTGGCGTTGATCGTGCTGAGCTCTTTGGTTGTTGCGCCGAAACTGCTGGCCGCCGCGCTGTACCTGATTGTTGCCGCCGCGATTATTGTCGTTCCCGTAACCCTGGGCGAAGGCAACTCCTGCGGTGGTCACAGACATCGCCAGGATGGCGGAAACAATTGCTTTGCTTTTCATGCTGCGCTCCAATTTGGTTGACAATCTCCATATTCGCCGCGCACACATCGTCGCGCGCCTTTTGCCGACCTAGTATCGACCGGTACGGAAGATAGGCCTATGAGCCGACGAATTCTGTGCGCTGGCGCACGCGCGCAGCAGTGCGCGCGGCGTCATGCGATATTGGAGGCGGGAGGATCGATAGGACGGGAGCGCGACCGGATCCCGTGATGGCGGGGGCGTGTCGCGCCCCCGCCGGCCGATTCAACGCGGATTCTTTACGGCGTCCTCGAGGACTTCCCTGGCATCCCCGACGCTTTTCTGCAGCTTTCCGGAAATCTGCTTGGTAAGTCCATTCACCTGCTGCTTCTTGCTTCCCGCAATTTCGCCGGCTTGTTGTTGCACCTTGCCGACGACCTCTCTTGCGGCGCCCTTGACCTGGTCCTTGTTCATGTCCGTTTCTCCTGTGTGGCACGTCTTGCCGGAGCGCTCACTTGTCGTTGCCTTTTGCCGTGTTCTGGACGCTTTCGCCGGCCTTCTCGATTTTCTGCCCGGCCTTGTCCATCGCCTTGTCCACCGCCTTGCCGGCGTGCTCGGCCGGCCCCTCCTTCTGCGGGCAGCCGGCGAGGCCCACGACCAGGGCGCTCATCCCCAGTGCGGTCATTACGCTGCGGCCGGGTTTCATGGCTTGCGCGTGCCGATGACCTCGATCTCGACCCGGCGGTTGGGTGCCAGGCATTCGATGAGGGACTTGCGGCTCTTCATGTGCTCCGGGCAGGTCTTGACCGGTTGCGTCTTGCCCTTGCCCTCGGTGTGGATGCGGTCGCTCTCGATGCCCTTGGCGACCAGGTAGTTCTTCACCGATCCCGCGCGGCGTTCCGACAGTCTCATGTTGTAGGCCGCGCTGCCGATGCGATCCGTGTAGCCGATCACGATCACCACCTCGAGATCGAGATTCCGGATCTCGCCCGCCAGGGTGTCGAGCTTCTCCTTGCCGGCCGGCTTGATCACCGCCTTGTCGAAGTCGAACAGCACATCGGCTGGGAGGGTCACTTTCTCGGCCATCGGGCGCGGCGTGGCCGCCGCCTCCGGCGCCGGCGCGGCAGGTGGCGCCTCGGCGGCCGCGGTCTTGGGCATCAGCTGCGGGTCGCACTCGGCGTTCGCCATCGCGGGCGTCCAGGAGCCGCCACGCCAGCACAGACCGGAAGCGCTCTTCCAGATCTGGATGCCGGTCCCTTCGGTCCAATAGCCTTCGTTCGCATTGCCTTCGGCCCGCACGGCGAACGACGCGGCGGAAAGGGCCACGCCCGCGGCGCAAACCAACGGCATCCATATATTCCGGTTCATAATATTTCCTTAAGTCGTTTCGGGTTGGAGGGCCGATGCGCCGCGGTTACTTCAGGCGCATATCGTTCTTGACGGCCCTGACGCCGCTCACCCCGCGCACCACCTGGATCGCCGTGTCGATGTCGGCCTGCGAGCTGACGAAGCCGCTCAGCTGCACCACGCCCTTGAACGTCTCGACGTTGATCTCGGCGGATTTGAGCGTCGGCTCGTTGAAGATCGCCGCCTTCACCTTGGTCGTGATCACGCTGTCGTCGACGTAGCCGCCCGTGCTCTCCGAGGTCGGCGTGGCCGCGCAGCCCAGCATCGACAGCAGCACCATCGCGAAGAAAAGACTGGAAATGCGTTGAAGTTGTTTCATGACTGCCCCCTGCTGGAATTGCTCATCAAACCCAATGCCGTTCGGCGCCGATGACACCGACGGCTCCGACAAACCCTTTACCGCACCATCAGCCTGCGCACGCTATATCCGACCGAGCAGGAGCAGGATCAAAACCACCAGCAGCACCAGTCCGATGGTGCCGCTGGGGACGTAGCCCCACTGCCTGCTGTGCGGCCAGGTGGGAATCACGCCCAGCAGCGCCAGAACCAGGACCACCAGAAGTACCGTTCCCAATGTCATGTCGCCTCTCCCCGTCGTGAAACCTGGCTGATCCTGCCTCTTTCTCGCCCCCTGCTCTGTGCGTTGGCGAACATTTGCCCGGGCGAATCACTCCGCGGCGTACTTGAATTCCGGCAGCATTCGCAGCGACGCCTTGGTGCCGCCGGGCAACATCACTTGGTTGTCGACGACTTTGAGGCTGGCGTAGGGCACGACCACGAGGTGGCTGCCCATCCCCAGGAAGCCGCCGATCGAGAGCACCGCATAAGGATTCTTGCCGTCGGTGCTGACCAGAAGGTCGTCGATGGTGCCGATGGTTTGCTTGGCGTCGTTGATCACGCTGCTGCCGATGACCCTGGAGGCGCGGTAGCCGGCCGCCAGCTTCTGCACGTCGACCTTGACCAGCTCGACGGTTTGTGAAGTGCCCTGCGCACCGGCGGGGCCGGAGAGAAGCGCTGCACCAAGCATCGCCGCAATGGCAAGCGTTACCGCCTTGTTCATGATTCGTTCTCCTCCGATGATTACTGCTCGTAGGTGGGTTGGGAAATCACCATTCGCCGCGTCAATGCCGCCGGCTGCCGCGGTGCTCACCGCAAGCGTCGGCGCGGGCTGTCCGCCTTCAACGGTAATTATGGCCGTCTCCCCGAATTGCTCTGTGCGCTGGCGTACGCTGAGCGCGGTTATTCTTGTGTTCCGGCCCGCGGCCGGGATCGAGTGTCGTGAACGGGGGTGTCGCCGCTGACCGGAAATGTCACTTGCCGCGCACGGCTCAGCCGCACCGCGCTAAACGACACGCGTTGCGGCGGCAACTTGGGTGAATAGCCTGCGCCGTGCCGGCAAGGATGGCCTCGAGCGCGGCTTCTTACTGGGCCCGCTCATCGCGTACCGCATGCCGGCGGCAGCGCGAACTATCCCCGGTTGCCGCCCGCGGGCTTCATAGCCAGCCTCCGGTGAAACCCGCGCGCTTCAAGCCGCTGACAATGTATGGGCAGTCCCGCATCAAGCGCCACAACATACCGCTGCGATAGTTTTCTATCATCAGCACGATCGGCCCCTGATTCAGACCGTAATGCCACGGCGACACCCAGCCGCAGGCGCTGCCGGATTGCCCCGGATAACCCGCGTTGAAGGTCGCCTTGAAGCCATAGGGATTGACCGCTTTCAGCTCGAGCTGGTGAATGAAATGCTCGATCGTCGGCAATACGATTTCGGGCGCAAACGGCAACGACGCCACGACTGCGCAAGGCGCAAGGGTGCCGTCGTCGGGACCGTGGGGTACACCGCGTGCCCGGTAAGAGAAGAACTGCCGCTCTATGCCGTCGACCGTGAGGGTGTCCGGTCCCGGGCCGTCGCTCGCGGTGATTCCCCAGCAACACGGGCCGTAGCCTTTGAACTTGAGCGGATTGTCGATCGCGTAGCGTTGCTGCACATAGGTGGCGCGGCGGCTGTTCTCGAAGTAATCCATGCCGTGATCGCGCATGAACACGTCTTGGATACCGCGAAAATCGACCCAGAGGTGCGACAGCTGATGCGTGAAGAGCGAACCGGCGTAAAGATAATCGTATCCGTAACTGTATTGCCATCGATAACTCGAACCCCACGCGGCGTAGCTGTCGTCAGACAGCGGGTACGTCGGAGACCCGAGCGCGAGCATGTAGAGCAGGAGCGCTTCGTCGTAGCCCTCCCAGCGATACTTCAGGAATCCGCTTTCGGGCTTCCAGCCGTGCGTCAGCGTTGCACCCTGGTTTTGGGCCCAGCGCCAATTGGCGCGACGATAGAGCCGGTCGGCGAGGGTGCGGATCTCGCGCTCGGCGGCCGTGTCGGCGTCAAAATAACGTCCTGCCGTCAGCGCACCGCACAGCAGGAAAGCGCTGTCTACCGTGGACAGCTCGCAGTTCCCGGCGCGCCGACCGGTCCGCATATCGAGAGAATGATAATAAAAGCCCTGATAGCCGGTGGCATCGGGTTCGGGGCCGTGCGGACTGTTCCAGAAAAAGCGCAGCGTTGCCTGGGTACGCTCCACCGCGGCGGCACGCGTCATGAATCCGCGCTCGATCGCCACCGGGTACGCCGCCAAAGCGAAGCCGGTAGCAGCGATGCTGGCAGGCCAATCCGCCGCTGTCTTGTCGCTCACCAGTCCGTTGGCGGGATTTGCCTCATGTACAAAGTAGCCGAATGATTGGCGCTGGAGAATCTCGAGCTCGGCTTCGATGGCCGGTTGCTTTCTACCCAATCCAGAGGCCACGATACAAACGCTATTTATTTACCGGCGTCATCTTTCCGATTCTCGCGGTCCGCCTTCTCCAATTCTTCAACTGCTTGAACGTCTTTGCGCCCCAGTTGCTCATAGAGGTCATGAACTCGCGCGACGAGCTGCGGCGTCAAATCGGACGGTGGCTTGGATTTGGCTTCGGAATTGGGCTCGGCTTTGGCCTCGGTCTTGGGCTCTGGGTTGGCCTTCGGCTTGGGCTCGGCTTTGGCTTCGGGCTTGGGCTCTAGGTTGGCCTCGGACTTGGGTTCGGCGTCGGCTGCAGCTTTCCGAATCTCCCCCTCCGCCTTCTCCCAGTCCTGAACCGCTCGACCGTTCTGGCGGCCCCTCTCCTCGTAAAGTGCGTAGGATCGCTTGGCGATCTGGGACGTCAAATCGGATGGTGTTTGGGCCTTGGCTTCAGGCTTAGGCTCGGCTTTGGCGTCGGGATTGGAGTCGGAAGCCTTGGGCTGGCCGGCACCGGGTTCCGTCATGGGCATTCCTGCCGTTTTTGCGATGCCCCTGGATTCGTGCGTCGAGGGGCGATGGCGCGCGCGCTCGGAGATGCCGAGACGAGCGAATACGGGAACCTTCACCAAATCCAAAGCGAATGCGAAGGCAGCCGCCGCAGAAAGCGTGCCCGCCACCACCATGGGCGGCAAGGATGTCATGGCGATTCCGCCGACGGCCATTGTCGAAGCGATCGCGATATCGGCAACGGACGACACCGCTAGCCAGAGGCTGGGACGAGTGCCCCACAAGTGCCGGCGTTCGCGAATGGCATAGATCGTCGCCTGGCTGCCGAATACCAGAACGACGAAGGCCAGCGTTCTCAGCGCCTCTATTCCGAGATTCATGCGAAATCTGCCGATGGCCAGGACGGCTGTGCAGAAGGTCAGTAGGCAGACACCCATGGTGACGCCGGCTATCGTCAGGTTGCCGATGCGCCACGCATTCGGCATCGGAGACGGCCGCACGTTATCGGTCGTCAATGACATGGAGAGAAAATCGCCAGTGATCATCACAATGACCATCAGCAGCGGAGTCAGGATCGCGTGCCCCGTCATGATCAGGCCGGCGACCAGGAACAGCACTGTCACGATTTTCTTGACGATGGTATTGAGCGTGTAGGTGAGGATGCGCTGGTACGTGATTCGCCCTTCCTTGACCGCGGCGACGATGCCGGCGAGTCCGGGCTCGGTCAGCACCATGCCGGCGGCCGATTTGGCGACGTCGGTTGCCGTCGAGACTGCGATGCCGATCTGCGCTTGGCGCAGCGCCGGCGCGTCATTGGCGCCGTCGCCGCACATGCCGACGGTATGGTTACCCTTCTGGAACGCCTTGACGAGCTTGTATTTGTCCTCCGGGAGGACCCCGGCGAAGACCGCGAATTGCTCGGGTTGGACGCTTTCGGGGATTGGACCGGGCGGACAGACGGCACCGTCGAGCCCCACCGCGTGAGCCACGATGGCTGCGGTCGCCGGCGCGTCGCCCGTCACCATCACAGTGCGAACGCCTAACTCATGCAATTCGGTAACGAGTGCCGCCGAGTCTGAACGAGGCGGATCGCTCAGTGCGATGAGTCCTGCCAGCGTCATCGGCGTCTGCGGTCCCGCCGCCACCGCCAGAACCCGGAAGCCCTGCCGCTCGAGGTCGTTCGCCGCGGCTGCCGCGGTCGGCGACCGTTGTGCGAGGCCGGTGACCACGGCAAAGGCGCCCTTCACGATACGTTGCGTAGCGCCGGTCGAATCAGTTGCGGTCGCCTCCGATGTCTTCTTCGCCGGATCGAAGGGCGCGAACTTGACCAACTTGAGCGGGTCGGAGACGCCCTTGCTCGAGGCGGCCGCACGAATGGCCGTATCCACCGGATCCTGCCCGCCATCCGCGCTTGCCAGTGCGGCTAGTGCCAAAACATGCGCCTCGTCGAAGCCCGGCATGGGATGAACGGTCGTCACCGTCAGCGCATTCTGGGTCAGCGTGCCGGTCTTGTCGGCGCACAAGACATCCGTCGTTCCTGCTTCGTCCACCGCGGACAGGCGGGTCGGAAGAACACCCAGCTTTGCCAAGGCTCGCGCCCCGAGCGCCGCCGCCAGGGTGAACGTGGCCGGCAGTGCAACCGGTATCGACGCCAGGACCGCCGTCAGGACCAGGGGGATGATCTCTGCCGGCGGCATCTTGAGAAAGTAGGCATAGGTCACGAGCGCCACGATGACCACGCCGTTGAACGCGGCGAGATTGCGCACCACACGCAGAACCGCCTTCTGCTGGGAGCTCACGACGTGAGCGGTGCGGACCAGCTCCGCAGTGCGACCGAACTTGGTGCGCACTCCGGTCGCCGTGACCTCCGCCACCGCCTCGCCCCGACGCACGAGCGCACCGGCAAAGGTTTGCACGCCCGCGCCGGCTTCGATGGGTACCGATTCGCCGGTAAGCATGGATTGGTCTAGCAGAACTTCCCCGCCGGTGATGTGCACGTCCGCGGCAACCACGCCACCGAGTGAGAGCTTCACCGCGTCGCCCGGCACAAGCTCGGCCGCGGGTACGGTTTTCCACGCGCCGTCGCGCCGGACGGACGCGTTCAGCGCGAGCCGCGACTTCAGTGCGGCGAGGGTCGCCTGAGCACGGCTCTCCTGGAACAACCCGAGTGCTGCGTTGAACACCAGGAGGCCGGCGATGATCGCGGCCTCGACATACTTGCCGAGCACCAGTTCGAGCACTATCGCGGCCTCGAGCATCCACGGAACCGGAGCCCAGAATTTTTCCAGCGCCATACGCAACGGATGCACGCTCGTATCCGGCATGGTGTTGGGGCCGAACTTGGTCAGAAGGCGGCGGGCCTCGTCGCTCGTCAGGCCGCCGGTCGGGTGATCCTTTGCGGCACCCGCCGGCTTGGCCTCGGGTTTCGCCTCGGGTTTGGCTTCGGGCTTCGATTCTGGAGCCCTGGGCGAATCGGCATTGGGTTTCATAACGGCTGTTCCTTTCAGCGAAGCGATGTCGAAACTCCAACGCCGGTTGCCGGCTCGCGCGGGAAAATGGAAATGCCAAGGCCCAAGGCAGTCGGGACTTGAATCTCTAGAAGCGCTTGCGCCTTCATTTGGGGTTGCCCCACTTCCAGTTGTGGCTCTCCGGCAGGTCCTCGCAGTGCTTGTCGATGTACTGCTTGTGCTCGATCAGCCTGTCCTTGAGCCTTGGTTTCAGGTAGATGCCCCGATCGCCGGTCCGCGGCAAGCGCTCGACAACGTCCATCACCAGGTTTGCATAGCGCGCATAGGCGATGATCGAATCATCTTCGCCGAGGCTAGCTTGCGCCGCGATCGCGCAGGCTGTCGTCGGCGTGCCCTGCAGTATCCACGCGAGTCGGGCCACTCGTCATTCGTATGACCCGGCCCACCGTCAAGCCCTGGACAAGGATCGAGAACACGACCACGAAGTACGTGAGAGTGAGCACCAGACTGCGCGAATAGGTGGCCGGCAGGGACAACGCCATGGCTACCGAGATGGCTCCGCGCAATCCGCCCCAGGTGAAGACCGCAATCGCTCCTTTGGACTGTGCCGTCACCCGGCTGAGGGGCCCGATGATTGCCGCGACGCTCAGCCAGCGCGCGGCCAGCACGATCGGTATCGCGAGGACTCCGGCCAACAGCCATCCGCGCTCGATCGGGAGCACGAGAAGCTCCAGTCCGATCAGGAGAAACAGAACGACGTTGAGAATCTCGTCGATAAGCTCCCAGAAGGTGTCGACGTGCTCCCGCGTGTTTTCCGTCATGGCGAATGCCCGACCCTGGTTGCCCACGAACAGGCCCGCGACCACCACGGCGATCGGTGCCGATAGATGCAACGCGTCGGCGAGGGCGTAGAGTCCCATGGCCAGCGCGAGGGTGAGGAGAACTTCGACCTGGTAGTTGTCGACACGCTTGAGCATCTGGTAGGTGATGAAGCCCGCTGCCAGTGCCAGCACGAGGGCACCACCCACTTCTTTGAGCAGCAGTAGCCCCACCGCGCCGACCCCCATCGAGAGCGGCGCCGCGCCCGCGCTGCCGGCGGCTCCGTCCGAGCCGGAGAGCTGCAGGAGAATCAGGAAGACGACGACACCCAGCCCGTCATTGAACAGAGATTCGCCGACCACCTGCACCTCGAGCTGACGGGGCGCGCCGACGGACTTCATGATCCCCAGCACGGCGATGGGGTCCGTCGGCGAGATCAGGGCGCCGAACAACAGCGCATGCAGGACAGGAATGCCCAGGCCCAGCCAACCGAGGACCAGCCATGTCATACCGCCGACAATGAAGGTGGAGGCGAGCGTCCCGAAAATGGAGAGCGAAGAAATGCTCAGCCATTCATGGCCAAGCTCCTCGAGATTGACGTGTATGGCACCGGCGAACAGCAAGAAGGCGAGCATGCCGTGCAGCACGAGCTGGTTGAAGTCGATCCGCGCGACCAATGCCGCGGCCTGCTCACGGAAGCCGCCGGCGTAGTGCCCGACCAGGACCAGCGCGAGCGATGCGACCAGGGCCACCAGCATGACGCCGACTGTCGTCGGCAGCTTGATGTATCGGTAATTGACGTAGCTCGAGACGGCCGCGAGCGAGACCAGTACGCTGACCAGGGAAAAGAGGCTCACGACCGCTCCGGATGTGCCATCAGCCCCTTCGCAACGGTAGGACCATACCGACCAATGCCACCAACAACACCACCCACAGCCCGATTGAAATGCGCGTGGCCTTTGCCGCGCGGTCTTTCTCCCACCAGGTGGCCGGACGTATGCCCTGCACTAGAGGCGTCATCACGCCGGGCAACGGCTGCGGCGTTTCGTTGGGGCGCAACATTGGCGGCCCGATGAGGAGATGGCAAGAACTTTGTTGGCGGGCGCCGTGTCGCTCATTTGTTCGCCCCGCCCGTTGTTCTGTTCCTCAATTCGACCCGCTTCGATTCCGGCGAGTCTTCCTGACGCAGAAAGATGGTGAGCACGACATAGAGCGCGATAACGAGATATTCCGCTTGCCAGGTTTGCAGGGTTATCGACCAGAATTTAGCCGAAAGCGAAAATGCCGCGATGGAGATCGGCGGCTGGCCCACAAACGCGCGTTCCTCGTTGTAGGCGCTGGCACCGAAGACGAGATGCAGCGCGAACGAGAGTACAAACAACAGCAGAAACACCAGGAACAGAGAATTGCGGTACAACCAGGTGAAGCGGCCGGCTTTGCGCGGCCTTTGCTTGCGTTGCGCTTTGCGCGGATCGAGGGAATGCGGCGCACCGCGCTGGTAGAGGAAACTGCTGAACACGATCAGCGAGCCAAGCTGCAGTACGGCGGCCTGCCAATTGGAGGCGAGACCCTCCAGAAAGGCGCCGGTTGACAGAAAATGCCAATAGCTGATCGCCGTATACCCGTGCGCTGCAAGAGTCTCGTTTTGTAGCCTCCAACCGGCAAAACTTTGCGCGGAAATGCAGATGACGAAAAGCGCGAACAGGACGATCGAGAGTGAATTGTCCTTGATCGCGTGGGTCAGCCTTCGCATGAAGCACCTCGTTTCACCGGTCCATCAGGAAAAGCCTGGAGGCCGCGCGAGTATTTCGGGAGGCGCGGCTTTAATGGCCCAAGACCGTGCCATCGCGGTGTGATCATTTCCATTTCCAGTTGCGGATCTCCGGCAGGTCCTCGCCATGCTTGTCGATGTACTGCTTGTGCTCGATCAGCTTGTCCTTGAGTTGCTGCTTGAGATAGATGCCCTTGTCGCCGGTCTGCGGCAGGCGGTCGATCGCGTCCATCACCAGGTGGAAGCGATCCAGATCGTTCAACACCGTCATGTCGAAGGGCGTGGTGATGGTGCCCTCTTCCTTGTAGCCGCGCACGTGCAGGTTGGCGTGATTGGTGCGGCGGTAGGTGAGCCGGTGGATCAGCCACGGGTAGCCATGGAAGGCGAAGATCACCGGCTTGTCCCTGGTGAACAGTTCGTCGAAATCGACATCGCTTAGGCCGTGCGGGTGCTCGACGGGGGGCTGCAGCTTCATGAGATCGACGACGTTGACCACGCGGATTTTAAGCTCCGGCAGATGTTCGCGCAGGATCGAGACGGCGGCGAGCGCCTCCAGCGTGGGCACGTCGCCGCAGCAGGCCATGACCACGTCGGGCGCCGCGCCCTGGTCGTTGCTGGCCCACTGCCAGATGCCGATGCCCTCGGTGCAGTGCTTGACCGCGGCGTCCATCGTCAGCCACTGCGGCGCCGGGTGCTTGCCCGCGACCACCACGTTGACGTAGTGGCGGCTGCGCAGGCAATGGTCCATCACCGAGAGCAGGCAGTTGGCGTCCGGCGGAAAGTAGACCCGCACCACCTCGGCCTTCTTATTCACCACATGGTCGATGAAGCCGGGGTCCTGGTGAGTGAAACCGTTGTGGTCCTGGCGCCAGACATGCGAGGCGAGCAGGTAGTTCAGGGAGGCGATCTTGCGCCGCCATGGCAGGTGCGCCGTGACCGTCAGCCACTTGGCGTGCTGGTTGAACATCGAGTCGATGATGTGGATGAATGCCTCGTAGCAGTTGAATAGTCCGTGCCGCCCGGTGAGCAGGTAGCCCTCGAGCCAGCCCTCGCACTGGTGCTCGCTGAGCATGGAGTCCAGCACGCGACCGGCGGGCGCGAGCCATTGGTCGTTCGGCACCGTCGCGGCGTCCCACTGGCGGTTGGTCACCTCGAACAGTGCCTCCAGCCCGTTGGACAGCGTTTCATCGGGGCCGAAGACGCGAAAATTACGCTGCTCGCCGTTCAGCTTCGCCACGTCGCGCAGGAAGCGCCCCAGCACGTGGGTGTCGCCGACACCGAGCGCGCCCGGCGCGGGCACCTTCTCCGCGTAGTCGCGGAAATCCGGCATGCGCAGGTCGCGCAGCAGCATGCCGCCATTGGCGTGCGGATTCGCGCCCATGCGCCGCTCGCCCCTGGGCGCGAGCTCGGCCAGTTCCGGGTTCAGTCGGCCCTGCTCGTCGAAGAGCTCTTCCGGCCGGTAGCTTCGCAGCCAGTCCTGCAGCAGCTTGAGGTGTCCGGGATGGGTGCGCGGGTCGGCGAGCGGCACCTGGTGCGCGCGGAACGTTCCCTCGATCTGCAGCCCGTCGACGATCTTCGGGCCCGTCCAGCCCTTGGGCGACTTGAGCACGATCATCGGCCAGCGTGGCCGCGTGAGGTTGCCGTTGGTGCGGGCGTCGTTTTGGATTCTCCTGATTTCCTCCACCGCCTTGTCGAGCGTCGCGGCCATGGCCTGGTGCATCAACTCGGGCTCGTGGCCTTCGACGAAGTAGGGCGTCCAGCCGTAGCCGCGCAGCAGCTGCTCCAGTTCCTCGGGCTCGATGCGGGCGAGGACGGTCGGGTTGGAAATCTTGTAGCCGTTCAGATGCAGGATCGGGAGCACCGCGCCGTCGGTGGCCGGATCGAGGAACTTGTTGGAATGCCAGGCCGTGGCGAGTGGTCCCGTCTCCGCCTCGCCGTCGCCGACCACGCAGGCAACGATCAGGTCGGGGTTGTCGAACACCGCGCCGAACGAGTGGCTGAGCGAATAGCCCAGCTCGCCGCCCTCGTGGATCGAGCCCGGGCACTCGGGCGAGGCGTGGCTGGGGATCCCTCCTGGAAACGAGAACTGGATGAAGAGCTTGCGCAGCCCCGCCTCATCCTGGCTGATATCGGGGTAGACCTCGCTGTAGGTGCCCTCGAGATAGGTGTTGCCCACGACCGCCGGGCCGCCGTGCCCCGGGCCGGCGACGTAGATCATGTCGAGGTCGTATTTCTTGATGACCCGGTTCAGGTGCACGTAGACGAAGTTCTGCCCGGGGGTCGTGCCCCAGTGCCCGAGCAGCATGTGCTTCACGTCCTCGAGCGCCAGCGGCCGCTTGAGCAGCGGGTTGTCGTAGAGATAGATCTGGCCGACCGACAGGTAGTTGGCGGCGCGCCAGTAGGCGTCCATCCTGTGGAGCAGTTCGGGCGTGAGTGAGCGGGTGTCCATGGCTTAAGCCCTCCGTATTGAGCCGAGTTTGAGAACGCGATGAAGTCGCATCGTTCATTCGTCCATGGCTCTGGTGGGCGAAATCACGCCTGCGTGGACCTTGAAAGCAACTGTCAAACGATGGCAAAGCGCGGAAAGACGACGCGCTTGGCCTGATCGAGCAGCAGCGCGAAGCCCGCGCAGGCGATGAGCAGGCCGGCGACCAGCGCGGCCGGCAGCGGCGCCATCAGCCAGCCCAGCAGGGCGAACAGGCTCACCGCCACGACGTCGCCGGAGCTCGCCAGGGCCATCCAGCGCCCGGGCGCGAAGGACCACAGCCTGCCGTCGGTGCGCAGCACGTAGATGCAGGCCTGGTTGGTGAACACCAGCAGCAGAAACACGACGGTTTGCAATTGCGCCGGGCTCAGGCCCTGCGTGCTGCGCGTCCACCAGTAGGCCGAAAAGGAAAATAGCAGCGACAGCGCCCCGAACACCGCCGCCGCGCCCATCAGCCGCCGCACCGCCCAGCGCTGCGGCATGGCGGCCGGCTGCACGCGGTCGGTGGCGATGGTCATGGTGACGAAATCATTGGTGAACAGCAGCAGCACGATCAGCGTGGCCGACACCACGAAGCTGCCCGTGAGCCACAATCCGAGGGTGAGGAACACCACGATCTCCACGGTCTTGAGGGTCTTGTTCAGGGTGTAGGTCAGCATGCGCCGGTGCACCGCGCGCCCGGTGCGCACCACGGTCAGCACGCCTCCCAGTCCGGGGTCGGTCAGCACCACGCCGGCCGCCGCCTTGGCCACGTCGGTGGCGCTTGCCACGGCCACGCCCAGCTCGGCCTGGCGCAGCGCCGGCGCGTCGTTGACGCCGTCGCCGGTCATGCCGGTGACGTGACCGGTGCGCTGCAGCGCCTGCACGATGGCGTGCTTGTCCTCGGGCAGCACGCGCGCGAACAGGTCGCAGTTCTCCGGATCGTGCAGGGCGTCGCCCTTGGCCTCGCATACCCGCGTGCCCAGCCCCAGCCTCGCGCCGATGGCGCGCGCGGTCTCCAGCGCATCGCCGGTGGCCATGCGCACGCGAACGCCGAGCCGGGTGAGCTCCTTGATGAGGTCGGCGGCGTCGGGACGCGGCGGGTCCGACAGGCCCACCACGCCCAGCAGCTGCAGCGCATCCAGCGGCCCGGCAGCCACCGCCAGCACGCGTGCGCCGCTTTCGGCCAGCTTGCGCTCGGCTGCTTCCAGCGCGGCTTGCTGCTGCGCGCCCAGCCTGCACAGCGGTCCGATGACGTTGGCCGCGCCCTTTAGCGCATGCCATTCGTGTCCATCCACGGTGTACACGCCTTCGCTGCGCCGGGTGGCAGGGTCGAAGGGGTGAAAGGCCTGCCGCCCCGGGGCATCCTTGAGCAGACCTTGAGCGCGCGCGGGAGCGAGCACAGCGAGGTCGAGCGGGTCCTGGGTGGCATCGTCGCTCGCCAGGGCCGCGGCGCGCAGCACGGCGTGCTCGTCGCTGCCGGCAGCCAGCACGCTCACGCCTGCCAGGATCAGCGTGTTTTGCGTCAGTGTGCCCGTCTTGTCCGACACCAGCGTGTCCATCGCCGCGGCTTCTTCCACCGCGGGCAGGCGGGTGACCAGCACACCCTGGTGCGCGAGCTGCATACTGCTGATGGCGGTGGCGAGGGTGTAGGTGGCGGGCAGTGCCACCGGCACGGACGCCACCAGCAGCATCAGCGAGAACACCGCGGTGTCCGCCAGGGGCATGTGGTGCAGCAACGCGTAGAGCACCACCAGCACGACCAGCGCGGCGTCGAAAATCACCAGCCGCTTCACGATCGCGAAGATGGTGCGCTGCATGTGGCTGGGCGCGTTGGAGGTGCGCACCAGCTCCGCGGTGCGTCCGAAGAAGGTATGGGCGCCGGTGGCGGTGACTTCGCCGCTCGCCTCGCCTTGGCGCACGATGGCGCCGGTGTAGGCCGGCTTGCCGGGGCCGGCATCCACCGGCAGCGATTCGCCGGTGAGGGCCGCTTGGTCGAGCGACACTGCGCCGTCGAACAGCGCCAGATCGGCCGGCACCAGGTCGCCTGCGCGCACATGCACGATGTCGCCCGGCACCACCTGTTCGGCCGGGATCTGGCTCCACTTCGCGTCGCGCAGCACGCGCGCATTGACGTGCAACTGCTTGCGCAGGAGTGCCAGCGCATCCTTGGCGCGCTGCTCCTGGGCGAAGGCCACCACCGCGTTGAACACCAGCAGTACGGCGATCACCAGCGCTTCCACCCTGCGCGCCAGCACGAGCTGCAGCACGATCACCGTCTCGAGCATCCAGGGCACCGGCGCCCAGAACTTGGCGAGCAGCTGGCGCCACGCCGGAACGACCTTGTCGGCAATGGTGTTGGGGCCTGCCTGCGCCAGACGTTGCTGCGCCTCGGCGGCGCTCAGGCCATGTTGATGGTCGGTCGGTGGCAGCGCGGGCGCTGCGGGCCGGGCGGAATCGGATGTGGGCATGGGAATGGTCTTCGAAGAACGATGTTGTGGCCCGATGCGAACAGGATGGATGCGCTCACCGGCGGCGGGTGGTCGTGGTGCGCAGGGCTTTCAAGCGGGGAATTCTCCTTGTGCCCTGGAGGCGGCTTGCCAGAAACTCGCTGGCCCGGACTTCGGTCCGCTTCGTGACGTCATTATCCGCCCGCCCGCCGTTGGGCGGGTTTGGCGAGGGCGTGATGACGATGCCGTGCGCAATGCCCGTGCAGCACCGTCGGTTGCAGGCGAGTATCGCGTGCGAGATCACGGCAGCGGGCGTGTATTCGTCGCGGTGTCCGAGCATGACAACCACGGCGTTTTGATCCGGTATCGAGGGTGAGGATGACGAACCTTGCGATCATAAGCGCCTCGTCGATGCGGATGACCCGCAAGGTGACGCGCACGGCGCGCGACGAGGACGGCCGCCGGTGCTATTTTGCGAGCAGCTTGCGGATCGACTGCAATTCCCGTCGGCGTTTCGCGGTGCTCTTGGGATAGGCCATTTCGAGCTCGTTGAACGCATCGAGGATCGCCTGGGAAACGATCAGCCGGGCGCTCTTCTTGTCATCGGCGGGTACCACGTACCAGGGCGCGTGAGCGGTGCTTGTCGCGGTCAGACAAGCCTCGTAAGCCGTCATGTACTGCTCCCAGTATCCCCTCTCGTGGATGTCCGCGAGGCTGAATTTCCAGTTCTTGTCCGCTTCATCGATGCGCTCCAGAAAGCGCTTTCTCTGTTCTTCCTTCGAAAGGTGAAGGAAGAACTTGATGATGCGCGTTCCGTTACGGTGGAGATGGCTTTCCAGGTCCACGATGGAGCGATAGCGCTCGTTCCAGATGGAGCTCTTGTTGAGCAACGTGTCCGGCAGGCCCTCGGCGCCCAGGATCTCCGGATGCACCCGAACGATGAGCACTTCCTCGTAATAGGAGCGGTTGAAGATGCCGATGCGGCCGCGCTCCGGCAGCGAGCGGGTGGTGCGCCACAGAAAGTCGTGCTCCAGTTCGGCAGCACTCGGGTGCTTGAAGCTGAACACCTGGCAGCCTTGCGGATTGACTCCGGACATGACGTGCCGGATAGCGCCGTCCTTGCCGGCGGCGTCCATCGCCTGGAAAATCAGCAGCAACGCGTAGCGGTTGGACGCGTAGTGAAGGCGCTGCAGCGCGCTCAGCTGCTCGATGTGTCGTTGGAGAAGCTTGTGGTAATGCTTCTTCGACTTGTACACGGGCGCTGCAAGCGTCGGCCACTTTTTGAGGTCCACCGTTTCGCCCGCCGGCACTCGGAATTCAGTGGCATCGATCTTCATGTCTAATCCTTGTGTTGTTCAGATGTCTGCGCCGCATCACCGGCGCCGATCGAACCTTGCGCCGCAATCGCCCCCGAAGTTGTGGGCTTGCCCCTCAATATCCACTCGAAGGCGACGCCTATCAGCGCCCCGAGGACCGGCCCTGCCACATAGATCCACGCAGTGCCGAGGTCGCCTCGCACCAGGTCCGGCCCCAATGATCGCGCCGGATTCATCGAGGCCCCGCTGATCGGCGCCGCCCATAGACCGGCCAGAGCAATGTATCCACCCACTGCGATGGCTCCGTTGGCGCCGATATTGCGTGCCCCCGAGGCCGTGCCCAGGATGGTGTTCACCAACCCCGCAGTCAATACCACTTCCATCGCTAATGCTTGTCCACTGCCGACACCATTGCCCGGCACGGTCGCCCCGAGCGCGCCGACGATGCCGAACATGGCCCGTAGGAAGAGCGCGGCCGCTATGCCGCCAAGCATCTGTGCCGCGACATAACCCGGTACGCGGACCCAAGGGAAATTGCGCCGTAATGCGAATGCCACGGTGACCGCCGGGTTCAAGTGCGCCCCGCTCACGGTGCCCATGAAGTAGATGATCGCCATCACCATGAGCCCTGGCGCCACCACGATCATGCCCAGGGTGATGGCGCCGCCGCTCTTGGCGGCGACCACCGCCCCGCCCGCGGCGACGAGAACCAGAAGGAAAGTGCCCCAAGCCTCGGCAAATAGCCGACGCCACTCGTGCCTCGGATCCAGGAAGTCTGGAGACAGCTGCTGTCGAACCATACGTTCCTGCTGCGCCTTTGTATGCCCGTCAGGGCGAAACGCGCTCATACAGCCACCGGTTCCTTGTTGCATTGTTTCGGCCGAGTCAGCGGCAGTATTCGCGTTTGTTTATTTATCGGGTTCATCTCTCCGATTCTTCTCATGAACCTCACATCATCTCTTTGATGCCAGAGCGGAGCAGCCACCAGTTAACCGGGTAGCTGGTTAGAAACCCGCACAGCATCGCAATCTGCATCATGAACCAGAACTCAACGCTATCAACTTCAAGTCTGACGCCGAAGACGTGCCGGAAACAATAAAGGCTCGCGAAGGCCATGAAGCCATACATTCCGATCTGCCATGCCGTCAGCGACAGCGCATCCGCCTTCAGCGCCGCCCGGAGTCCCGCCATCATCCTTAAATGGCGCATCGGCACGATCGTAAAATATTGAAACGCGATGCCAATCGTGAAAGCGAAGATAAAGTCGAGCACCCAGACGGCGAACATCTTCTCGCTGAAAAGCCAGTGCCAACCGAACCACACGGCGATTGCGGGAAAGGCGAAGGCCAGCCACTCGGCGCAAATATCGCCGATTGCGCAGCCGCTGCCGCAATGGAGCGTGGCCTTGCCGACCATCACGGGAAATGGCGTCACGTTCTTGCCCGACGGTTCGCGCCCCCCGCTTTTCGGGTTCATGGCCGCCTCCATGGTTGCGCGCCGTCCATAGCGGAAGTAGGCCCAGATCGTTAGCACCATTCCGAACAATGCTACGACCGGCCAGACGACGTTCATGATCCACATGTGTTGCGGATGACGAATCACGTCAATCATGATCACCCCGGCGGCGGCGAAGCCGAGAACCAGAGCGAAAATGGAGACGATGTAGAGCCAGTGCGGAATCATGCTTACGCCCCGTCCTCAGGTTTCGCTTTGTCTTCAGGCTTGGCATCAGTTTTTGCTTTATCTGTCCGATTGTCGCGATCCGCCCTCTCCAATTCTTCAACTGCTTGAACGTCTTTGCGCCCCAGGTCCTCGTAGAGCGCATGAACTCGCTTGACAAGCCCCGGCGTCAAATCCGCCGGTGTCTTGGCTTTGGCGTCGGCTTTCGGCTCTGCTTTGACGGTGGCTGACGGCACGGCTGTGGGATCAGGTTTGGCTGGAGCTTTGACGTCGGGAGCCGGTTCGGTCTTGACCTCCGGTTTAGGTTCGGAAGCAGCCTCGGACTCGGCGTCAGGTTTCGGCTCGACCTTGATTGGATCTTTTCGAATCTCCCCCTCCGCCTTCTCCCAATCCTGAACTGATTGACCGTCCCGGTGACCGTGCTGCTCGTAGAGTTCATACGCCCGTGTGGCGATCTGCGCCGTCAGATCGGATGGTGCTTCGGGCGTCGCCCCGGGTTTGGCGTCGGCCTTGGGCTCGGCCTTGGTATCGGGCGTAGCCCCGGGTTTGGTGTCGGCTTTGGGCTCGGCCTTGGCATCGGGCGTAGCGTCGGGTTTGGCGTCGGCCTTGGGCTCGGCCTTGGCATCGGGCGTAGCGTCGGGTTTGGCGTCGGCTTTGGGCTCGGCCTTGGCATCGGGCGTAGCGTCGGGTTTGGCGTCGGCCTTGGGCTCGGCCTTGGCATCGGGCGTAGCGTCGGGTTTGGCGTCGGCCTTGGGCTCGGCCTTGGCATCGGGCGTAGCCCCGGATTTAGACTTGGCTTTGACGGGATCCAAGATCCGGTACGCGAGCAGCTTCACGCGGTCGCTGATCAGCGCCCATACCAGCGCATAGATCCATACGAACCCGGCCCAGCCCCAACCGAGGGGTGTCATAAGCAGTCCGTAGACCGCGATCAACGTCGCCACGATTTGCGTGCCGAGCACGGCCATCCACAAAATCTTCGCGGGTCGGATGGACCAGAACGGGCCGCGCGTGCGCGTCAGGAAAATCGTCATATGTCCGGCCACGGACAGCATCAGATACATCATCGGCTGGAGCTGCTTATGGCCGAGGTGAAAGACGCGATCACCGAGATAAAACAGGCCAAAGGCGGCAATGGGTCCGATGATGCCCAGCACCGTGGCGATCCCCAGCACCATGCGCATGTTCCAGGCTTCGGGCGCGTCCTTGTAATGCACGTTGTCGTAGGCAATGGACAGGATCGCGCCGTCGTTGAGCAGCGCGAGCATCACGATCATCACCGCCGTCAAGGGATAGAAGTTGAAGATCACGATCGCCGCCGTCATGAACAGCAGCACGCGCAGCGTCTCGGCGATACGGTAGATCGCGTAACTGTTCATGCGCTGGAAAATTTTCCGGCTCTCCTTGATGGCGTCAATGATCACGGATAGGCCGGGTAACGTCAGCACGATGGACGCTGCCGCACGCGCCGCGTCCGTCGCGTCCGAGACGGCAATGCCGCAGTCGGCTTTCTTCAGCGCCGGGGCGTCATTCACCCCGTCGCCCGTCATGCCGACCATGTGGCCACGCTTTTGCAAGACATCCACGATGTGGAACTTGTGTTCGGGAAACACCTGGGCGAAGCCGTCCGCTTTCTCGATCGACTCAGCCACCTCTGCGCTCTCGTCTTTTTTCGAGTCACCCAGGCTGGCGGCATCGAGGATGTTGGTACCCATGTCCAGCTTCTTTGCGGTCTCCTTGGCGATGGCCAGGGCATCGCCCGTCACCATCTTGACCTTCACTCCCATCGCAAGCGCCGTCGCAATGGTTGCCTTGGCATCTTCCCGTGGCGGATCGGACAAGGGCAACACGCCAACAAACATCCACTTGCCTTCCTGATCAGCCCGGGCGACGCCTAGTGCCCGAAAACCACGTGCGGCAAATTCGTTGACCGCCTTGTCGACGGCAGCCTTGACTTCACCGGCATTGGCCGCGAGGGCCAGGATCACCTGCGGTGCACCCTTGGTCACCTTGAATTGCTTTCCGTCCGCGCTCTTGACGCTGGCCTCGGTGCGCTTGTGTACCGGGTCGAACGGCTGGAAATGAACGATCTGGTAGCCCTTCAGAACCTTGTCATCTTTCACGCCGCCCAGCACCGCCAGATCTATGGTGTCCTTATCGTCCGCGCGCGAGGCCAGCGCGGCGTCGAGGATGACTCGATCGGCAGGGATGCCGTTTACCCCGAACGGATCGCCCAGTGTCAGTTTGTTCTGCGTCAGCGTGCCGGTCTTGTCCGCGCACAGCACGTCCACGCCCGCTAACTCCTCGATGGCCACCAGCTTGCTGACAATCGCCTTCTTCCCGGCGAGCAGGCGCGCGCCGACCGCCATCGTCACCGACAGCACCGTCGGCATCGCCACAGGAATCGCCGCCACCGTCAACACCAGCGCGAATTGCAACGTGGTGAGTATCGGGTCGCCGCGAAAGATCGCGACGGTAATAATCACCGCCACCATCGCGACCGCAAGAATGATCAGGTAATTGCCAATCTTTAAAACCGCCTTTTGAAAATGGCTGACGGTATGCGCGTCCTGCACCAGCGACGCCGTCTTGCCGAAGTAGGTGTTCGCACCCGTGGCATAAACCAGCGCGCTGGCCTCACCCCGGCGAATGATCGAACCGGAAAACACCGCGTCGCCGGGTTTGCGCGTGGCGGGCAACGACTCTCCGGTCAGCGCGGACTGATCGACCGACATGGGATCGCCGTCCAGCAGGCGCGCGTCCGCCGGCACGATGGCGCCCAAGCGCATGCGGATGACATCGCCCGGTACCAACTCGCGTGCCGGCGGGTTGATCCACTTCCCATCGCGCTTCACGCGGGCCTTGATTGCCAGTCTGGCTTTGAGGGCCTCGATAGCGTTGCCCGCCGTGTGTTCTTCCCAGAATCCGACCACGGCGTTGGCCACCAGCAAGACGAGAATAATGAAGAAATCCGGCCAGTGCCCGACCACACCCGACAGGATCACCGCCACTTCAATCATCCACGGGATGGGACCCCAGAAATAGGTGAGGAATTTCAGGAGCGGATTGGTCTTCTTTTCTTCAATCTCGTTCGGCCCGTATTGGGTCAGCCGCGTCGCTGCCTCGGCTTGGGTGAGGCCGTCCGGCGACGATCCCAGTTTCTTCTCCACCTCCGCCAGAGGCAGGGATTTCAGATCGTCCTCCGTGTCGGCCTTCGATTCCGACTTCGATGCGGATCCCTTGGGTGGGTCGGCTTTGGCATTCATTTCGGGTTGCTCCACTTCCAGTGCGGCGTCGGTGTGTGCGTTGTCATGGTTTAGCGGCGCGGTGTGGCGAGATTCAGGACGCGCGTGACGGACCTCGCGATCACGAGCTCCTCGTCGGTGCGGATGACCCGCACCTTGGCGCGACCGGATTGCAGTGAAATCACGGCCGCGTTCTCCGCATTGCGCTTCTGGTTCAGTTCGATGCCGAGCAAGCCGAGGCCGTCGCGGATGTGCTTGCGCACCGCTGGAGCGTTTTCGCCGATGCCTCCTGCGAAGACGAGCATGTTCAATCCGCCGGGCGCCGCCGCGAAGCGGATGCTCGACGAGCCGCCGTCGAGCGTCAGGACGCGGGGCACCGAGGGATTCAATGTGACCGCTGCCGCCTTGGAGCCGGAGCGCTCGATTTGCGCGTTTCACGCCAGAGCGCGAATGCGAGCGCGGCCGCAATCAGGCAAGCGATGACACTTGCCCAAAGTGGAATGAACATGCCATTTACCGTGACTTCCCACGCAAAAAAGACGCGCAGCAATTGCAGCAGCGCGACGATCGCGAGGACGAAGACTGCCAACGTTGCGAAGGGTTTCATGCTGATGTGGACCTCATGGCGCAATGCTTCGGCTGCGCGTCTTGCGTCGGCCCCCCAATAGCCGGAGGACCGTAGCGTTCGCGGATTACCGCCTCCTGCGCGCCCTCCAGTCGCGCCGTCGCGTCGTACGGAGCAGCGTCGTTTGCCGCTTGCCGGGGCAGATTGACCGAAACCCTAGCCTCCGGCCAGCTTACTCGCTTGATCCATGACGGCGCGGTGAGCACCTGGTGACCGAGGAGCGGCCGGTTTGTGGTGTGCACGATCATGTATCGGCTCACTGCGTGGCGTATTTGAACTGCGGCAGCATCCTGAGCGTGGCTTTTGTTCCGCCCGGCAACGTCACCTTGTTGTGGCCGAATTTGAGGTTGGCGTAAGGCACGATGACCAGGTGGCTGCCCATCCCCAGGAAGCCGCCGATCGACAGCACGGCGTACGGGTCCTTGCCGTCAGTGCTTACGAGGAGGTCGTCGATCGTGCCGATCGTTTGCCCGGCGTCGTTGAGCACGCTGCTACCAATAACCTTGGACGCGCGATAGCCGGCCGCCAGTTTCTGCACATCAACCGTGACGAGCTGTACTGTCTGGGGTGAGGTGCCGTGCGAGGTGCCCTGCGCACAGGCGGGACCGGATAGAAGGGCTGCGGCAAGTATCGCCGCACCGGTAAACGTTACTGTCTTGTTCACGATGCATTCTCCATGGCTGATTGCCGCTCGGAGGTCGATCGGGGAATCAACGAACGCTGATCGCCCCGACGACACGCTTGCGTCCACACGCCGACTCCCAAGTCGAGCGAGTCACGCCATTCGGTGAGGTCACTTCGAGAGGTGCGCCTTCCAGTACTCATCCACCTTTGCACTCTGCTTGCCGAAGTCGCCGTTCGGGGAAAACTGGTCTTCCTTCACCCGCGGGGCGGCCTCCATGCTGGACTTGGTGGTGTCTAGCACCAGCAGGTTCGTGCCAGGGGTCGCCTTGAAGCTCTTCCAGGGCACCGGGACGTATTTCTCGTCGATTCCGAACACACCCCCGCGGCCGATCACCAGGTAGGCGATCGTGCCGCTCTGCGGACTAAGAACGATGTCGTCGACGCTGCCAAGGCCCTCGTCCTTCCGGTTGACCACGTCGGTGCCGACCAGCTGATCGGAGCGGAAGGAGTCGCTGCTGCCGGTGACCGGCTTGGCGGCGTCGATCTGCTCATGCCGCCAGCCCGGCAAGTCCGCCCTCGCCACGCCGTCTTTGCGCAGACCCGCCGCGTACGCGGTGTAGATATGGCGGGTCGACGTGAGCACTGCCTCGCACGCGCGCTGTTGGCCATGCTGCGCGAGAATGTTGGCGGAGGCGATGAGAGTCCGGACCTCGTAGCCCGGCCGTGCCCGCATGTAGCCGGTCTCCTCCGAGACGACGCCAGCGCCCTTGGGGCGCAACATTCCGCGCTCGCCGTAGCCGTAGCCGTACATTGGATAGCCATACCCGTAGGCGGATCCACGCAGCCAGTAGCCGCCTTTCTGCATCCGGCCGTCGAAAGCCTGCAGATCGGCCAGGCATTTCTTCGCCGGCCGCTCATTGGAGGCGGCCCTCGCTTCGCGACGCGGCTTGTGCGCCTCGGCGGTTTGCGGCGACGCGGCCGCGAGCAATGGGGCGGCAATGCCGAGGCAAAAGCACGCGGTGAGTGAAGCGGTAAGCGCAGAGCGTTTCATGGCTAGCGTTTCCTGGTTGCGTTTCATGGTGTCGTCTCCGTTTCCTGCGCTGGATTAATGGTGAGATGCTGCGGCTTCGTGCTTGACCTCGTCCGCCCAGTAGCCGGGACGGCCGTAATGTGCGTAGATTCCCGCTTCCTGCTTGCGCTCCAGTTGCGCCGCCGGGTCGTACGGCGGGGCGTTCTTCACCGCCTGCCGCGTCAGATTGATCGAGACCGTGGACTCCGGCCAGCTCACGTGCTTGATCCATTGCGGCGCGATGAGCACCTGGTGACCGAGCCACCAGTTGCTGGTGTCCACGACCATGTAGCGAATGGCCCAGGTCTGCTCATCGACGAGGATGCCCTGTACGTGGCCGATGTCGCCATCGGTGGCATCGATGTGATAGCCGATCACCGCTTTGCAGCTGCGCAGGTGCAGGTCGTCGTCCTCATGCCGCGCTTCGTCAGCGCGCGCGTAGGCCTCCTGCGCTTCCGGCCGCGCGCTGTACGGCGTTGAGGAAACGCCGCCGAAATAGCCTGTCATCATCATGCCCGGGTAAGTGCCGCCGCCCCACAGCCCGCCACCGCCCCAATAGTAGGGATAGCCGTAATAGCCGAGGTAGCGCATTTCGTGCTGACGCGAGACAGGCTTGTCGGTGTCGATGTCGGGGCTGTTCTTCACCTGCTCTTTGGTGATCGACACGGGCAGTACCTTCTCCGTCCAGTTCGGCTGGCCGAACGCGATCGGCGAGATCAGCACTTTGCGGCTCGAAAGCCAGGTGCCGGTGTCGACCACGAGATAGCGGATGACCCACGCCTGGTCATCGAAATAGAAGTCCTTCACGTGACCGACGACGCCGTCGGTCGCGCGGATGGCGTAGTCCTGCAGATTCTTCAGGCTGCGTAACATTTGTCGTTCTCCTGCGAAGCAGAGTTATGGAAAAATCGGGTGCGCTACAGGGCCATTGATACGCCGAACGGGCGGCCGAATCGGTGCGATGGCGCACATTGGCCTCGCTCGACCCTGCGCGTGAGCTGACGACTCGCTGACCACGAACCGGCGCGCTGCGTCGGCATTTCCAACGTAGTCGAAGGCTGGAAGGTGCGGTTCGTCCGGTCAGCCCTGGCGGATCGCGTCTCATTGCATTCTGCGTCAGCGAACCTTGTCGCCGGCGAGCAGCGTTCGCGCGGCCCGGTCTATGGCGGCGGAGCTAAGCGCGCGAGCGCACAGACCGCCGACCCGGGTGCGCATAGCCTTCGGCACAGGTCGAAAGCGAATCGTTGGTGATGCTTTGGTGCCAGCGGATTGCGAACACCTTCCGGCCTGTCGGCGAACACGCGATCGATGCTGGGCTCACTCAATGGAGAGTCAAATGACGCATGCGTATTGGAACAATTGGTACTCGAGCGGTGGCTGGCTGCTGTGGTTCGGGCTCATGTTCGTACTGTTTTCGAGCTTCGGGAACTGGGGGTACAGCTATCGGCTTCACCGCACCTACGGCCGCCAGCCGCGCAAGGAGGCACTCGACATTCTGAGCGAGCGCTACGCCCGCGGCGAAATCACGCAGGCCGAGTACGGTCAGATGAAGACCGATATCGTCGCCAGCGTGAATCCGAAGTGATCCCCGAACCCCGCTTCTGCCATTGGCGCGCGCTTTTCGGGAGTCAGCTATGAGACTTGAAGCCGCCAGGCTGTTCGGATTTCAGCACGCCGCATCGCTCATCCAGACTGGCGTGCGGCCAGAGCGAGCGATGTCTGTGCTACCCGCGATGACTGGCAGCCGGCCCAGCAGCAGCGGTTTCATCGCGATGCTCAAGACCTATCGCGCCTCGGGGGGCGTGGCCTCGGGCGACGCTGTGGGGCAATTGCTGCAGGATCACCAGCGCGGTGATTATGTCAGTCTGGCCACGCTGATCGCCTTTGGCAATGTCTTCGCCTTCGAGTGGCGCGGCAATATCTGGATTCCGATGTTTCAGCTCGATGGTCGCGACTTGTCGTGCAAGCCGGGCCCCGGTCAAGTGCGAGCCGAACTCCCCGGGTCGTCATCCGGCTGGGCGGTTGCGGCGTGGTTCGCGGAGCCGAACGCCTTGCTCGACGGACGCTATCCCGTCGACTTGATGGATTCGAATTTTCCGGCTGTCCTGGATGCTGCCCGTCGAGCCCAGGCGTGATTGAGGCAACTACGGGCTCACTTCCTCTTTTGCGTGACGATCCATGCAACGAGACCGGCAACCACAATGACAAGCAGGATCGGTAGCCACACCCCGCCGTATCCGCCCATCCAGCCGCCGCCATAGCCGCCCATCATGCCAGAGCCTATGCCGTGGCCGGAAGCGCCTTGCGGTTGGGCCAGTGCGCTTGCTGTCATGGTTGCTCCGCCTGTCAAAACGGCGACGCGCCAAGTCTTGCGAAAGTCAGTGCGCTGCATGGCTAAAGTCCTTCAAGGTCGAACAAATGGGTGGCTCCGTGAGTGGCCAGGAGGCTCCTCGCGGGAGTCCGCATTACCAAATAGCAGAAATATCCGTTATGCATGCCGGCCTTTTCGGCGTCCGTGCGCTACCGCGCATACTGCTTTTGGGGCTTGTCGTTGGTTCGAGCTCACAAGCCGGTGCAATCGAGCCGCAACGCGTCTTAGCGTGGGTGGTCAGCGTTCTCGGGCTCGCTCAAACTGTCCACGGGTCGATGACTGGCATGTCCGGTTCGCGTCTTTCGACCGCCTGATCCTGTCTTCAGTCGCTGCAACCGCGCGTTGATGGCCACGATCACCGTGCTCGCGGCCATCAGTGCCGCACCCAGGACTGGCGAGAGCACCACGCCCCAGGCGTAGAGCGCGCCGGTCGCCAGCGGGAATGGGCGATGACGTTGTAACCCGTGGCCCAGACCAGGTTCTGAATCATCTTCCGATACGTGGCGCGGGAGAGTTGCGCGATGGCCACGACATCCAGCGGATTGCTGCGCACCAGAATGATGTCGGCGGTTTTCACCGCCGCATCGGAACCGGCGCCGATGGCGATGCCCACATCGGCCTGCGCCAGCGCCGGGACGTCGTTCACGCCCGTCGCCGGTCATGGCCACCAACACGACCAGAGATTGGACCTCTTTCACTTTGGCGCCCTTGTCCTGAGTCTTCGGCCATGTCTTTGGCCTTGGGTGCCTGACCGTTCATGGCATGGGTTCCTTTCAAGCGCTCGCGCCGAGTCCACGGACCCGGCACACGGCACGGGCAATCGTCAGTTCTTCGTCGGTGCGTATGACGCGGACCGAAACCCTGCCGCCCGCAGCGGAAATCACGGCCTCGTTCGCGGCGTTGCGCTTTTCTTCGAGTGCGATTCCTAGGAATCCGAGCCCGGCGCAGATCCGGGTGCGAACGAGGGGCGCGTTCTCCCCGATGCCGCCAGCGAACACCAGCGTGTCCAGACCGCCCAGCGCCGCCGCAAATGCGCCAATCCATTTCCTGACCTGATAGCAAAACAGCGCGACCGCTTCCGCCGCGCGCACGTCGTGCGCTTCTCGCTCCAGCAGGTCGTGCATGTCGGAACTGGTTTCGGACACTCCGAGCAGACCGGACTGGAAATTGACCAGACCGTTGAATTGCTTTGCGCTCATCTTCTCCGTGCGTGCCAGATACCAAACCAGTCCGGGATCGAGATCGCCCGAGCGCGTGCTCATCGGCACCCCAGCGGCCGGCGTAAAACTCATGCTCGTGTCCACCGACTTGCCGTGCTGGACTGCCGCCAGGCTCGCGCCGCTTCCGAGGTGGGCAAGGATGACCCGGCCTTGCGCCGCTTCCGTGCCGGCGAGGCGCGCCAATTCTTCCATCAGAAAGGCGTATGACAAGCCGTGAAAGCCGTAGCGCCTCACGCCCTGCGCTTCGTAGCGGCGCGGGATCGGCAACAGGCGGGCGACGCGCGGCAGATCATGGTGAAACGCCGTGTCGAAACAAGCCACCTGTGGCAGTTCAGGAAAGCGCCGATGAAACGCTTCGATCAACAGGATCTCTTCGGGCAAATGCTCCGGATCGAATGGGGTGAGGTGACGCAAGTCCTCGATCATTTCCCGGGTGATCAACTGCGGCTCACTGTACTTCGGTCCGCCGTGCACCACGCGATGCCCTACAGCGGTCAACGCATCACGTCCGATGCGGTTCTCGATCCAATCCAACAGGGCGCCCACCGCCGCCGTGTGATCGAACGCCGGCACCGAGTGCGAAAAATTGTCCGCCGGCTTCAGGCCTTTCACCCGAAGAGTGGCCTGTGGCAGCCCAATGCGCTCGATGCCGCCCTCCACAATCCGTCGCAACGAATCGCCGGCCTCGAACAGCGCGAACTTGATGCTCGACGAGCCACCGTTGATCGTCAGGATGCGCGGGCCGGTTGATTGCATGGATGGTTCGCGGCTTTGCATCGTCGGGTGAGCGCGGGCCAAGCGCGCGCAGAGGGCCTGTGCGCAACGATGGCTGCTTCCTCAAACCCTGTCGGTGCGGTGGCGAACATAGCCGGACGGACGGAACCATCGCCGCAGGACCCGCGTTCAAGTCCTTCGGACATGTCCAGCCGCTGCCTTGGGGTTGACCCGGTCTCGTGGAGACCTCATCCTCACGATGAAGGGAGTGCGCCATGTCGAAGATACGGCCTCCGACCCGAGAGAGTTCGGCTCGTGGCCTCCAGCCTGATCCAGCCCGCGACCGTCCTCGAGGTCGCTCGGCCGAGTCGATGCGGCAAGCGGAAAGCCCGGTGAAACCATGAGCAGCGCAAAGCCCACGGTCGATGCCGAGCTCGAGCTGCTGCAGCGCGAAGCGTTCCGCTACTTTCTGAACGAGACCAATCCCGTCAACGGGCTGGTGATCGACAAGACCGCGCCGGATTGGCCGGCCAGCATTGCCGCCACCGGGCTCGCCTTGGCGGTGTATCCGGTCGCGGTCGAGCGCGGCTTCATCACGCGCGCTGCGGCGATCGGGAGAATACTCGCCACGCTGCGATTTTTCTGGAATAGCCCGCAAGGTCCAGAGCCCGATGCCACCGGTTACCGCGGCTTTTACTATCATTTCCTCGACATGCAGACCGGCCGGCGCGCCTGGCAATGCGAACTGTCGACCGTGGACAGCACCATGCTGCTCGCCGGCGCGTTGACTGCCGGCGCGTACTTCGACGCGGACTCGACCGAGGAAAGGGAAATACGCACTCTCGCCGATGCGCTGTATCGCCGCGCTGACTGGCCGTGGGCGCAAGATGGCGGCGCTACGGTCACGCACGGGTGGAAGCCCGAAAGCGGATTCCTGCAATGGCGCTGGAAGGGATACGACGAGGCGCTGGTGCTGTATATCCTGGGACTCGGCTCGCCCACTCATCCTCTGCCGGAGAGCAGCTACGCCGCGTGGGCTTCCACCTACGAGTGGAAAAGCAGTTACGGATACGATTATCTTTACGGGGGACCGTTGTTCACGCACCAGATTTCGCATGCCTGGATCGATTTTCGCCTCATCCGGGATGCGTTCATGCGCGCCAGAGGGATCGACTATTTCGAGAACACACGCCGCGCGACCTATGTGCAGCAACGCTATGCGATCGACAATCCGCGCAAGTGGACGGGTTACGGCAAGGATTGCTGGGGGATCACCGCGAGCGACGGCCCCGGTCCCGATACCATCACGGTAAACGGCATCAAGCGGCGGTTCTTCGATTACGTGGCGCGGGGAGTTCCGTCCGGACCAGACGACGGCACCATCGCGCCATGGGCCGTGGTGGCGTCGCTGCCGTTCGCGCCGGAGATCGTGTTGCCGGCGATCGACTACCTGGTGCATCAGGTGGGCCTGAAAATGGGCGACCCTTACGGCTTCAAGGCGACGTTCAATCCGACCCACCCGGGCAAGTCCGCCAATCGCCACCGCTGGGTGTCGCCGTGGCATTACGGGATCAACCAGGGACCGATCAATCTCATGATCGAGAACTATCGATCGGGTCTGGTGTGGCGGCTGATGCGAGACTGCCCCTACGTCGTCACCGGGTTGCGTCGAGCGGGATTCACCGGCGGGTGGTTGTGACTCCGCTGCGCGCGGCTGTCGGCTTGAACGATCGAGCGGCGGTAACGCGATGTGCCACCCTTAACGGTTCGTTCATCGCGCCACAAGTACCGCGCTGGAGCGCGGGCCCAGATGGTAGGTTCGTGGGTCATCGCAGGGCGGTTCCTCTCCCACAGCAAAAAGATCTCCAGGCGATTCGCGAGAGGTGTCAACGGCCCAATGCCACCGAGTCCCCGGCGGCAAGGGGGGCAAGCCGAAATCGACCGCCTCGGCGCCGGCATTGAACAACAGGAACAAGGCGTTTTGCGCGCTTTCGTGGACCAGACAGGCAAACCGCCTGTCTTTCGGGTCGGCCCAGTTCGGCAATCCCCCTTGCGGGCCACACCATTCGATCTCGGCGTCCGTGTAGAGCTGCGCCTTGCTCAGAATCGGATGCGCGCGGCGAAAGGCGATCAGGCCGCGCGCAAACCGGTAGACCTCCTGGTGCCGCTCAAGCTGGGTCCAGTCATGCCAGCTCGTTTCGTTGTCCTGGCACCAGGCGTTGTTGTTGCCGCGTTGGGTCCGGCGAAACTCGTCCCCGCCAAGCAGCATCGGCACCCCGCGCGAGATGAGCAGAGTCAGCAGGAAGTTCTTGACCTGGCCCATGCGCACCGCCTCGATCGCGGCATCCTTCGTCTCGCCTTCGGCGCCGTAGTTCTCGCTCAGGTTTGCGTCGGTACCGTCGCGGTTGCTTTCCCCGTTTGCTTCGTTGTGCTTGGCGCTATAGCTCACCAGGTCGTTGAGGGTGAAGCCGTCGTGGCAGGTGACGAAATTGATGCTGGCCTCGGGACCTTTGCCCGAGGCGGCGTAGATGTCGGCACTACCGCAGATGCGGCTGGCGAACAGGCCGAGCATGCCGTCATCGCCGCGCCAGAAGCGTCGGACGTCATCACGGTAGCGGCCATTCCATTCCGCCCAGCGCCGTTCGGAGAAACTGCCGACCTCGTAGGCGCCGGCGGCGTCCCACGCCTCGGCGACGATCTTCACGTCTCTCAAGATCGGATCCTCGGCAATCCGTGCGAGAAGCGGGGCATTGGCCAGCAGCTTGCCGCTGCCGTCGCGGCCGAGAACCGACGCCAGGTCAAAGCGGAAACCGTCCACATGCATGTCCAGCACCCAGTAGCGCAACGCGGCCACGATGTGATCCCGCACCACGGGATGGTTGGCATTGACGGTATTGCCGGTGCCGGTGTAATCCAGATATTTGCGCTTGTCGTCTGCCAGCGTGTAAAAGATCGCGTTGTCGATCCCGCGGAAGCAAAGCGTCGGGCCCAATTCGTTGCCCTCCGCCGTGTGATTGAACACGACATCCAGGATTACTTCGATGCCGGCGCGGTGGAGCGCCCGGACCATTTCCTTGAACTCCAGCGTCTGCTGGCCCAGGCCTCCCGCACTGCTATAGGAAGCTTTCGGCGCAAAGAAGGCGACGGGGTCGTAGCCCCAGTAATTCCTGAGCGGCTTGCCGGTTTGCGGATCGATGCCCGAGCTCTCGCATTCGTTGAACTCGTATACGGGCATGAGTTCCACCGCGGTGACGCCCAGGTCGTTCAAATAGGGAATCTTTTCCGTCAGGCCGCGGTAGGTGCCGGGATGCTCGACGCCGGAGTTGGGATGAACGGTGAAACCACGAACATGCGCCTCGTAAATCACCGTGCTCGACCAGGGATGCCGGAGCGGCAGATCATCATGCCAGTTGAAGTGCGAACGCGTGAACACGCATTTCGGCATGGCTGCGGCATCATCGATCTTCGAACAAACCAGGTCGTGATCCGGCGCCGCCAGGTCATATCCGCGCGCCGGGCCGAAATCCCAGTCGGGCAACGGCGAAATTGCGGTCGCACAAGGGTCCAGCAGCAATTTGTTGAAATTGAAACGATGTCCTTCCGTGGGTTGGTACGGGCCATCCACCCGGTAGGCAAAAAGCTGCCCGGGGCGAATCCCGTTGACCCATACGTGCCAAACATCGCCGGTGCGGTTGCGCGCGGGATCGAGATCGATGGTCCTGGCCGGCGTTGCGTCGGCGCGTTGAGCGAACAACTCCAGCCGGACGCGGCTCGCATGACGGCTGAACAATGCGAAGTTGACGCCCCCGTCGGATTCCTGAGTGCCCAGCGGCAGCGGAACGCCGCGGCGCACTTCGGTGCGCTCGGAAACCTCTGCAAGGTAATCGTGCAGCGGGCGTTCAGTTCCGTCCATGCTCATGCCGATTCAACGCTGCCACAGGATCCGCGCGGCCTCGAGCGGAACCGCCACGCCGTCGCGCTGCGGTATCACGCGCGCCGTATAGTCCGTCGCCGGGCGGGCGGCTGGTACTCCTGCCCGATAGGCGTAGCCGTTGGTCGCCCCCACCAGTAGCCGCGTGCGCTCCATCTCCACTCGCTCCGGCGGGTGGCCGTCGACGCCATCGGCATAGAGCTCGACCCGCACGGCTTGCGGGTCGAGGTCATCGAGATACACCTGAATCTCAAACACGTGCTGCGCGCCGTCGGTCCGCGCCTTCGTTTCGCCGAAGCGTAGCGCGGCCCATTTCTCATCCAGCGCATGCCGCCAATTCACGACCTGCACGCCAATCGCGCCTTGGTCGGCGGCCCGCTCACGGTAGGCCGAGGCGGCCGGGAGGTAGTGTTGCTCGGTGTATTCGCGCACCGCGCGGTTGGTGGAAAAGCGTGGTGTCAGGCGCGCCATGCTTTCGCGCATCCGCGCCACCCAGGCCGTGGGGATGCCCTGAGCGTCGCGGCGATAGAACTCGGGGATCACCTCGCGCTCGAGCAGGTCGTAGAGCGCGTTGGCTTCGACGGCGTCCCAGGCTGGATCGTCGCCGTGTTCGCGGCCATCGCCCAGCGCCCAGCCGACCTCGGGCGCGTAGGCTTCCGCCCACCAGCCGTCCAGTTCCGACAGATTGATGCCGCCGTTGACGAGCACTTTCATGCCGCTGGTGCCGCACGCTTCCCAGGGGCGTCGCGGCGTGTTGATCCAGACGTCGACTCCCTGCACCAGGTGCTCGGTCAGGAGCATGTCGTAATCGCTGAGGAAGATCGCATGCGGGCGCACTTCGGGCCGGCGGATGAAATGCGTCCACTCCCGGATCAGCGCCTGGCCGGCCAGGTCCGCGGGATGAGCCTTGCCGGCCATGATGAGCTGCACCGGGCGCTGCGGATGGGTCAACAGGCGCAGCAGCCGCTCCGGGTCGTGCAGCAGCAGGTTCGGCCTCTTGTAGGCCGCGAAGCGGCGCGCAAAGCCCAGCGTCAGGGTGTTGGGGTCGAACAGATGCTTCGCGCCCTCGATCGCCTCGGGCGAGGCGCCGGAAGCGGCCAGCTGCCGGGACAATCGCGCGCGCGCGTATTCGACCAGAGACTTGCTGGCGGAAGTGCGGAATTGCCACAGGCTCGCGTCGGAGACGCGGCGAATATTCTGCTCCACGGTATCCATCGTCCCCAGCCAACGGTCTTTTCCGCAGGCGTGCGTCCAGAGATCGTCGGCCGGCGCCGAGTCCCAGGTGGGCACGTGGATGCCGTTGGTCACGTGTCCGACCGGGATTTCGTCCTCGGGCCAGTGGGCGAACAGCGGCTCGAAGAGGTGCCGGCTCACCTTGCCATGCAGGCGGCTCACGCCATTGACCGCTCCGCTGCCGCGAATCGCCAGATAGGCCATGTTGAAGGGTTCCGAAGCATCGTTCGGGTTGCTGCGCCCCAGGGCCAGCAAATCATGGAGGGTTATGCCGAGCTCCCGCGCGGCATAACCGCCGAGGTATTGCTCGACGAGGGCCGGAGCGAAGCGGTCGAAGCCCGCGGCCACCGCCGTGTGAGTGGTGAACAGGTTCCCCGCTCGAGTGACGGCCAGCGCGACCTCGAAGGGCTGTGAGGTCTCTTGCATGAATCCGCGCGCGCGCTCCAGCACCGCGAAGGCCGCATGCCCTTCGTTCAGATGGCAGATCTCCGGCTGGATGCCGAGCGCCGCGAGCAGTCGCCATCCGCCGATCCCGAGCAGCATTTCCTGTTCCAGGCGCAACTCCGGCCCGCCGCCGTACAGCTCGCTGGTAATGCCCCGGTGCGCCGGGTAATTCGCCGCATCGTTGCTGTCCAGCAGGTACAGCTTCACTCTGCCGACCTGAACCTGCCAGGCGCGCAGCCAGACCGAGTAGCCGGGCAGGGCGATCTCCAGGCGCAGCCACTCGCCGTTTGCCTGGCGCAAAGGCGTGATCGGCAGCTGCCCGGGGTCGTTATAGGGGAACAACGCCTGTTGCGCCCCGTCCTTGTCGATCACCTGGCGGAAATAGCCCTGCTGGTAGAGCAGTCCCACACCGACCACCGGCACGCCCAGATCGCTGGCGGCCTTGAGCTGATCGCCGGCCACGTTGCCAAGCCCGCCCGAGTAAATGGGCAAGGCTTCGCTCAGCATGAATTCCATGCTGAAGTACGCAACACGGCTCAGCCCGGACTGCGGGTAGGTCTGCTGAAACCACGCGGGCGCCTCCTCGGCCTGCTTCTTGGACCGAACGAGGACTTCCAGCTTCTTGCGGAAGGCCGCGTCCGCGAGCAGGCGCTGGATCTTGTCCCGGGAGACCGTCTGCAGGACATCGCTCGGGTGATGCGTCAGATCCCACAGTACCGGATCCAGCTGCCGCCAGACCTCGTCGGTGGCATGATTCCATGACCAGCGCATATTCAGGGCCAGCTCGACGAGGGAATCGAATCCCTCCAGGTCGGCAGGGAGAAGGCCAAACCGGGGGTGGCTGGTCCGTGCGGCTTCGCTCATGGCTGCTGCTCCAGGGCAGCGCCGACGATGGTCTGCGCTTCGGCCAGGATGCGGCGCAGATGATCGGCTCCGCGCAAGCTCTCTGCGTAGATCTTGTAGATGTCCTCGGTGCCCGAGGGGCGTGCCGCGAACCAGCCGTTCTCGGCCACGACCTTCAATCCTCCGATCGGCGCGTCGTTGCCCGGCGCTTGGGTGAGGATGCTCTGGATCTTCTCGCCGGCCAGTTGTGCGGACTTCACTTGCTGCGGCGACAGTCTTGACAGCAGCGCCTTTTGCGGCGGCGTTGCAGGTGCATCAATGCGCTCGAATGCGGGCGCGCCGAATTCGCGCGTCAGTTCGAGATAGATTTCGCCGGGATCGCGGCCCATGCGCGCGGTAATCTCCGCCGACAGCAAAGCCGGGACGATGCCGTCCTTGTCGGTGGTCCAGACGCTGCCCTCCAGACGGAGGAAAGACGCCCCCGCGCTTTCTTCCCCGCCGAAGCCGAGCGTGCCGTCGAGCAGGCCATCGACGAACCACTTGAAGCCGACCGGCACCTCGTACAGCTTGCGGCCGAGCTTCGCCGTCACGCGGTCTATCATGAGGCTGCTGACCAGCGTCTTGCCGACTGCGGCCGATTTGCTCCACTGCGGCCGGTGCTGGAAGAGGTAGAAGACGGCGACCGAAAGGTAGTGGTTGGGCGGCAGCAGGCCCGCTTTCCCGGTGACGATGCCGTGCCGGTCGTGGTCGGTGTCGCAGGCGAAGGCGACGTCGAAGCGGTCCTTGAGGGCGATCAGGCTCTGCATGGCGTAGGGCGAGGACGGATCCATGCGGATGCGCCCGTCCCAATCGAGCGTCATGAAGCGGAAGGTCGGATCGACGACTTCGTTCACGACCGTGAGATTCAAACCGTAGCGCTCGGCAATCGGGCCCCAGTAGTGCACGCCGGCGCCGCCAAGCGGATCCACGCCCATGCGGATGCTCGCACCGCGGATCGCATCCATGTCGAGCACTTTGCCGAGATCGCTCACGTAGGCGTCGAGAAAGTCGTGACGGTGGGTGGTGCCGGCGCGCAGGGCCTTCGCGTGGGAAATCCTTTTTACGCCCTGCAGGCCGCTTTCCAGCAGCTCGTTGGCCCTGGCTTCGATCCACTTCGTGACGTCGTTATCCGCCGGGCCGCCGTTGGGCGGGTTGTACTTGAAGCCGCCGTTGTCGGGTGGGTTGTGGGAGGGCGTGATGACGATGCCGTCGGCGAGGCCTGTGTTGCGAGCGCGGTTGTAGGTCAGGATCGCGTGAGAAATGACGGGCGTGGGGGTGTATTCGTCCCTGTCCGCGAGCATGACTTCGACGCCGTTGGCCGCCAGTACCTCGACCGCGCTGGCGCAAGCCGGCACGGACAGCGCGTGCGTGTCGATGCCGAGGTACAGTGGACCGCCGATGTTCTGGCGCTTGCGGTAGTCGCAGATGGCCTGGGTGATGGCGAGAACGTGCCGCTCGTTGAATGAGTTCTCGAACGCGGTGCCGCGATGCCCCGAGGTGCCGAACGCCACCCGCTGCGCCGGCACGGACGCGTCGGGCAGGCCGGTGTAGTAGGCCGTGACGAGCCTGGGAACGTCGACCAGCATAGCCGGCGTGGCCGGCTTGCCCGCGACGGGACTTGTATTCATGAACGCCGGCTCCTGAGGCGGCGGTAGCGCCGGATGAGCGCGTTGGTCGAGCTGTCGTGCCTGAGCTGCGGTGCATCCGCGCTTTCAAGTTCGGGGATGGTCCGTTGCGCCAGCACCTTGCCCAGCTCCACGCCCCACTGATCGAATGAATCGATATTCCAGATCGTCCCCTGGGTGAAGACGCTGTGCTCGTAGAGCGCGACCAGCAGCCCCAGCGTTTCCGGCGTCAGGCGCTCGGCGAGGATGGTATTGGTCGGGCGATTGCCTTCGAAGACCCGGTGCGGCGCCAGCCACGCCGGCGTCCCTTCGGCCCTGACCTCGTCTTCCGTCTTGCCGAACGCCAGCGCTTCGGTCTGCGCGAACAGATTCGACATCAGCAGATCATGATGATGCTCGAGCGGATTCAACGTCTGGCAAAAGCCGATGAAATCGCACGGGACGAGCCGCGTTCCCTGGTGAATGAGTTGATAGAACGAGTGCTGGCCGTTGGTGCCGGGCTCGCCCCAGTAGATGGGCCCCGTTTGATATGCGACGCGCGTCCCGTCGAGCGTGACGTGTTTGCCGTTGCTCTCCATCGTCAGTTGCTGCAGGTAGGCGGGAAAGCGTCTGAGATACTGCTCGTAGGGCAGCACCGCGACCGTCTGCGCTTCGAGGAAGTTGCAGTTCCATACCGTCAGCACCCCCATGAGCACGGGCAGATTGTGCTCGAACGGAGCGCTGCGGAAGTGCTGATCCATCGCGTGAAAGCCTGCGAGCAGCGCGCGAAAGTTCTCCGGCCCGATGGCGATCATGGTCGACAGGCCGATCGCCGAGTCCATCGAGTAGCGTCCCCCGACCCAGTCCCAGAAGCCGAACATGTTTTCGGCGTCGATGCCGAACTGGGCTACGCCTTCGGCATTGGTCGAGACGGCGACGAAGTGCCTGCGCACGGCCTGCTCGTCCCCGAGCTTGTGCAAGCACCAGGCGCGGGCGCCGCGGGCATTGGTCAGGGTCTCGAGCGTCGTGAAAGTCTTCGAACAGACGATGAACAGGGTTTCTGCCGGGTCGAGATCGAGCGTGGCTTCCGCGAGGTCGGTGCCGTCCACGTTGGAGACAAAGCGGAATGTCATGTCGCGCTGGCTGTAATGGCGCAGGGCTTCGTACGCCATCACGGGACCGAGGTCGGAGCCGCCGATGCCGATGCTGATGACATTGCGGATGCGCCTGCCGGTGTGTCCCTGCCATTCGCCGCTGCGGACCCGGCGCGAGAATGCCGCCATCCGATCGAGAACTTCTTGCACTTCCGGCACGACGTCGACACCGTCGGCGACGACCCGCTCGGTCTTTGGCGCGCGCAGGGCAGTGTGCAGCACGGCGCGCTTTTCCGTCACGTTGATCCGCTCGCCGTGGAACATCGCGGATATACGCTCACGCAGACCGCATTCCTCGGCCAGTCTCAGGAGCAGTCGTACCGTCTCGTCGGTGATGCGGTTTTTCGAATAGTCGAGGTAAAGGCCTGCGGCTTCGGCGCTCAGGCGCTCGCCGCGCCCGGGATCGTCGGCGAAGAGCTGCCGCAAATGCAGACCGCGCACTGTTTGATAGTGCTCGGCAAGAGCCTTCCAAGCTGGGCGCTCGGTTAACAATTGCGCCTGAGCAGTCGACTTGGTGGTCAGAATCGCACGGCTCATGGCTGCACGGCCTTCATCAGCGCTTCCAGTCTTGAGGCGGCCGGCGCATCGGGTCTTCGCACGCGGTAAGCATCGCCGCGGATCGGCCATTTGGGATTCAGGAGACTGAAGCGCGGCAGAGGGCCCAGGACATCGCGCTGCGCGGCTTTGTAGGCATCGACCGTGCCGATGTCGCGCCAGTAGCCGCGCTCTTCGTAGGGCTGGACCCCGGGTACCGTGTTGCGCGCAAAGTCGTAAGCGAATACGCGGCGTCGGCGAGGCAGGATCGGCATGATGTGGTGACCGAAGTCCGTATCACCGTTACGGATGCACTCTTCGAGCAACTCCACCAGAACCTGCGGGTTGAAAAGGTAGTTGCCCATCGAAGCAAAGGTGCGATCCGCATCGTCCGGTGTCGGCGCCGGCCGCCCGGGTTTTTCCAGAAACTCGTGCAGTTTTCCGGCCGGACCCACTGCCATGATCCCGAAGGCGGAGCCCTGTGCGATCGGGACCCGCGCCCCTGCGATGGTCACCTCCGCGCCGCGTTCCAGATGAAATCGGGCCATTTGCCGGACATCCATGCGGTAGACATGATCGGCGGCAAACACCGCCACCAGATCGGGTTTATTCCGCTTGATCAGGTGAAGATTCTGATAGATGGCGTCGGCCGTACCCGAGAAGGGAGTCGAACCGCAGCCGGTTCCGGGCAGTACCACGGATATCGCGGGCTCCTGCCCGCTGGACCAGGGCACCCATGCGGTGCGGATATGCTCTATGAGAGAGCGTGGTTTGTACTGCACCAGCACGTAAATCGACGGAATCCCGGAGTTCACGAGATTGCCGAGCACGAAATCGATGATCCGGTAACCGGCTGCGAAGGGCAACGCGGGTTTGGCGTGTTCGGCGGTTAACGGATACAGCCGGGTTCCGTTGCCACCGGCCAGGACCATGGCAAGTATCTTCATGGACTGATCCTCGTCAGCAAGAGAGCGTCTGAGTCAAACGGTGAAGCCGATTGACCTGCGCCAACCTGCGGCGAGGGAGAAATTAATGCAGGAATGGTTGGCTACATCGCTTCCGAAGCTGGCGCAAGCCGGCACGGACGGAACATGCGTGTCGTTACCGAGAAGCGGAGCCGTGATGCCCCGCGGTGCCGGCGTGGCCGGCTTGCCCGCGAAGGGGATTTCCTCCATGTAGGTCTTCCGATCGGCCCGCCACGCCTGCCGCAGACCTAGGCGGTTGCCAGGGCCTTCGCGTGAGCGTCGATTTCCGCCGCGCCGGTTGCCTTGAGGATGCTCTTGGCCTTGGCCACCTCGTCCGCCGTGCCGTGAGCGATGACCAGGAACTTGTCGGACTTGAGCGCCGTCTCGTACTTCATGATGCTGTCCTTGGGAATGCCGATGCCGTACAGCGCGGCGCCCAGGGCGCTCAGGCCACCCATCACCACCGCGCCTTCCAGCGCGCCGACAATCCAGCCGACCAGCGGACCGAGCACCACCAGTGGGCCGATACCCGGGATGAAGAAAAGGGCCGAGCCGAACAGCATGCCCCACAAGCCGCCCCAAAAGGCCCCCAGCTTGCCCCACAGCTTCATGCGGTCGCCGGTGTTGTAGTAGCCGACGACGTGCTCTTCGGTGTGATAGTCCTTGCCCACGATGGACAGCTTCTTCATGTTGAACCCCGATCGCTGGAGTTCCTTGATGCTCGCTTCTGCGTCGGTGTGAGAATTGTAGATTCCCACCACTGCGTTGTTCTGAGTCATGGCTTACCCCGGTGTGGTGATCTCCAACCCCGCGTCATTTTCCGCTTCTGTCCGAGGCGGTCTGTGCGTCAGCGTACGTAAATCGACAACGGCGGGACAAAGCTTTGGCGCGGCTCAACCCTGACTGGTCTCTGTCGGGCGCCCGCTTTTCGAGCCGATGCGGAGCATCAGGTCACGCCATGACTTGGCGAACGCTTCGGTGCCTTCGCGCTGCAGGTCCGCGGCAAGCGCTTCAGCGTCGACGCCCTCGCGGTCGAATTCCGCGAGCACAACCTCGGCGCTGCCGCCATCGACGCGCATGGCGTCGTTCACTTTGCCGTGATCGGCAAAGGCGAGCAGCGTTTTTTCGGGCATGGTGTTGATCGTCTCCGGAGCCGCTAGCGCCTGGACGTAAAGAACATCCGAGGCGGCCGGATCCTTGGTGCCGGTGCTGGCCCACAGCAGGCGTTGCGGCCGGGCGCCGGCAGCAGCGAGTTTCTGCCAGCGCGGCGAATCCAGCAGATCGCGGTAGGCTTTGTAGGTACGCATGGCGATCGCGATGCCGAGGCGGTTGCGGTACCCGTCTGCAACCTTGTCTTTGACCGCGACGTCCCACCGGCTGACGAAAATCGATGCTACGGAGCCGACCCTGGGGTCGCGGCCGGCGGCGATGCGTCGCGCGATGCCGCGCATATACGCTTCGGCCGCCGCAACGTAGTGCTCGCGCGAGAACAGCAGCGTGACGTTCACCGGTACGCCGGCAAAGATCGTCTCCTCGATCGCCGGCAGGCCGGCGCGCGTACCCGGGATCTTGATGAACAGGTTGGGGCGCTGCGCGCGCGCATGCAGTTGCGCCGCCGCCGCTACGGTGCCGGCGGTGTCGTCCGCGAGGAAGGGCGATACCTCCAGCGACACCCAGCCGTCCACGCCGCCGGTGGAATCAAAGATCGGACGGAACAGATCCGCCGCCCGGGTCAGGTCCTCCAGCGCCAGTTCGAAGAATAAGGCCTCGCCCGACTTGCCCTCATCCGTTTTCTTGCGAATGGCGTCGTCATAAATGCCGGCGCTCTTGATCGCGTGATCAAAGATGGTGGGGTTGGAGGTGAGCCCCGTCACCGCCAATTCCCTGATATAGCGCTCGAGTGTGCCGCTCGTCAGCAGCGCGCGCGTAATGTTGTCGAGCCAGAGGCTTTGGCCCAGATCGTGAAGCTGGCGGGTGGCGTTCATGGGTGTCTCCTGGTGCGCCGGCTAAACCGGCGAGGTGTTGTGAATGAAAGTTTCATACGGTGAAGGTGTAGCGACCCACACCGGCCCCGAGTCATGCGGAGCCGCCCGCAAGGGCGGCGTCGAAGCGTTGACAGGGGTGCGTGCGGGCCGGGTATTGAGCCGCGAAAGAACCTTCCTGCGGGGTGCCGACGCTGTCAGGAGAAGCGGAAGGCCACACCCGGCGCATCGATATCGCGAGATGCCTCGGGACCCTGCGCGGTCAGAGACCCCGTGCACGTACGCAAACACCTCGCGCGGGAGCCGGGAGATCCCTTGTTCGCCCAGAGCAACGGGCCGCATCGGGAAGTCGATAGACGTACGCCGATGATGCACGGACAAGGGAAGTCGGACAGACCCGTAGTACCGGCGAAGTTCCCGAACAAAGCCAGAGCAGCGGCGGCGCAG